>ERZ1066135.22-NODE-22-length-165875-cov-11.645109_pt1 | contig 165875 bp, 194 predicted proteins | sample MGYA00382782_ERZ1066135 | MGnify/ENA primary metagenome ERZ1066135 (study PRJEB33369, sample SAMEA5778365) | biofilm metagenome | biome: Industrial cooling water; feature: Water cooling tower basin; material: Biofilm | place: United Arab Emirates | collected... | reverse complement strand
GGTCTGAAGCTGGTGGCCGCTGGTGAGCGGCGGGACGAGACGGGCATCATCCCCGTGGACGTGGACCCGGTGGGCTGGACCTACAACCAGAACTTCAACCTCCTGGCTCTCGAAGCTGCCATCGGTAGTGGTGGCAGCCAGGACTTGGCCTCCGTTCTCGGCTTTGGGAACACGACGGGTGGGAACAACATCATCCTCACCTCCGGGGACATCATCCGGGGGCAGCAGGCGGCGGGCCTGGGTGGTGATGTCGTCCTTCGCGGTGGCACGCCGACAGGCGGCGTGGACGACGGAGGCAACGTCGAGCTTCGTCCCGGAGCCGGACTGGGTGGCGGGGCGGCGGGCTACATCCACCTCCGCAATCCGGCGGGCACGCAGGGCGTTCGGCTCACGGTGCCCTCGGCCGACACCCTTCGCATCGACTCGAACGCGGGTGGCGGGGCGGTTCTCGAGTACGACGCCTCCACAGGGAAGCTGACCGTCCCCGGGGTCATCGATCCCGTTGCCCTGATCCTCTCGGACCCCGCTGCGGGCACGAGCCTGTACTTCGAGTCGGCTGACGGACAGTCGGCTGGTCTCGCCCCGGCAAACCGGGGGCGCATCCGGTACAACAACACCACGCTCCAGTGGGAGCAGTCCATCAACGGTGGGGCCTACAGCGCCCTCGGGGGTGGCGGAAGCAGTGGGGGGCTTCTCGAGTACCACCAGGACATCCCGGCTGCTCCGAACACCACCGTATTGTACCGGGGCTGGGTGCCCGTCACCTCCGAGCTTCAGGCCATCCGCGTCTACATGCAGACGGTCAACACGGTCGGAGCGTATGTCCTGACCGTGACCAACGAGGGCACCGGCAACCCCTGTGTCCTGGGCACCACCTACAACATGAACACGCTGGCTTCGGCCAGCGTGACTTCGGTGCCCCTCACCGCTGTTCCGGCGGACCTTCAGTTTGCCGCACAGGGTCGATGGACCATCGCCCTCACGAGCAACAACCCTGGGTTCGACGGCACGGGCATCTACGTCGAACTCCAGTTCGCCCACGGGGCAGCAGGGCTCTCGGGTCAGGATCTCTCGACGACCCTCGGGTTTGGGAACGCGACGGGCGGCTCGGACATCGTGCTCTCGACCGGTGACCAGATCGTCGGAGAGGGCGGTTTCTCCCTGGCGGGGGATGCTTTCATCCGAGGCGGCACGGCCACGGGGGGTGTGGCCAACGGTGGGGATGTCATCCTCCGTCCGGGTGAGGGGGCGGGCGGCGGCACCGACGGAGCCGTCATCGTTCGGCGGGCCGATGGCGGGACCTCGGTTCGGCTCACGTCCCCGACGGCGCAGACCCTCTCCATCGGCACCACTCTCCCGATGGTGTACGACGCGACTACGGGGAAGCTCACCGTCCCTGGAGTCATCGATCCGACGGCTGTGGTGTTCGAGGCATCTCCGTCGCCCACCACACTGGTCACCGAAGGCGGGGTGTTCGTTTCGGACGGCACGTCCGATCAGACGGCGGGCGACCTCTACTACCGGGGGCCGAGCAACGAGGTCCCCATCAACCTCACCCTGTGCGGGGTCCGGTGGTTCGGGACGACCACGACGGCAACGCCTGCGGACCTATTCCTGGACAACGTGTCCGCTCAGTTCGTCCTCCCCGCCCAGACGGCCATTAAGTTCACCTGGGAGGTCATCGCCCGGTCTTCGACGAACGACGTGGCGGGCTGGAAGCTCTCCGCTGTCGTGAAGCGGAACGTGGCGGTGGCGACGATCACCCAGGTGGGGACGGAGGTGCTGGAGGTGACGGCAGCCGATGCTGCGTTGGCTGCAGCCACCGTGACTGTGGCCGTGGACACCGCCACGGGGGCCTTCGGGCCCCGCGTGACCGGGATTGGAGCCACAACCATCAAGTGGGTGGTCGTGATGACCGAAGCCCGTGTGTCGGGGTGATGTAGATGTCGAACGGATTTAAGAACGACAACACGACCGGACGGAGCACCCATCAGGATGTTCCTCTGGAAAACATCGTCGTCTACAACCCGACCGGCACCAACATCCGGAACACGTACACGAGCCTGGCCGCTGCCGTGGTCGCCCTCATGGACGTGAAGGGCGAGAAGATCCTTCGGATCATGGGGGGCGACGCCACCTGGCCCGTCGTATCCGCGATGGACTGCCGGGGTCTGCACATCATCGGAGATGGCACGAGCGACCTGACTATCCCCGACGGGGTGTCCTGGACATACGTTCCGGCGTCGATCAAGGGTTTCGCCTCCTTGATCTTCCAGGGCCTCACGGCGACCTACAGCGGGAACGGGTCGGACTTCGACTTGGATCTGGATGTGGGCGTTGTTGGCACCTCGGTTGGCGCGGCGGTGCCCTTCGTCATCAACGACGGCACCTTCACCTACCAAGCCATTGTGAGGATGCGCTCGTACACCTACATCAACGGAAACTCCGGTACCAAGGTGTTCCGCCTCGAAAACGGGGCCAACCTCTCCATGTACATGTACGACCAGGCCGTCATCAACGGTTCGGGGTCGTTCTGGCCGTTCGAGGATGATGGCTCTTTCACTACAACGCTGTCTTTCGATGTTTTTGGGGCGTGTGTCACCCTAACGGACGTGGATCCGTATGGTGTCTACGCTCCAACCGGCCCCGGAAGGGTCGGTAACTTCGGCCTGGCCAACACGGATGGCCTTGTCCTGCTGGCGGACGACACCCCGGGAAACAGCATTGACTCTATCAGCGGAGGCTACGTTGCTTCCGGAGATGCCGCATGGCTCGTGGGCTACTGGACCCACCCGATCATCCAGATGGGGATTCAGCACGCCCGGGGCTCCATCATGCCCTTGGGCATCTCGGGCAACGACCTCGTGGTCGACGGCTACCTGTCGCAGGGTCTCACGAAGGGAACGGTGACCACCGCCGTCAACACCTCGATCAACAAGGTCGAAGGAGTCATGACCACGGCTGCGGCCATTGGGGCCGAGGAGGGATGGATCACGTCTCTCGTGGCTTCGCGTCGGATCTACGCTCGGGCCATCATCGGTTTCAGGCTTCCTGCGTTGACGGGCTATCGCATCTTCGTGGGGTTCACGGACACCACTCGCGCCAACAGCACCGCTACGGACAACCCAGCGGGCGGGAACATGGTGGGACTCCAGTTCTCCCCATCATCACGAGGCGATACCACCCTCCAGTTCGTGGCACAGGCGGCCGGATCTCAAACGTTGGTGCCCATCGTCTCCGCTGCGGGGGGCACCCCCTCGACAACGCTGTCCTACACGCTGGAGATCGTGCTACGAGACGGCACCACTCCAGGCTCGGAACTCTGCTTCGTCCGCCTCTACTCGACAAACACTAGTCTGAGTGAGCGAGGAGCCTGGAAGTTCGTGGGATCGCAGCTTCCGACCCGAGACGTGCAAATGGCGATGGTCGCGTCGGTGACGAGTGTGGATGGGTCGGCCTACTCGTTCGGAACGACGTTCGCGCAAATCGCCACAGGTGTGAGGTAGCCCATGGGTTGGCGCATCGAGGGCAACGGTCAGGCGATGATCTACCAGGACATCAACGGCTCCGTGCGACTCCGCCTGGCCGGGGACAAGTTCCCCCTCCCCAACCTTCCCGAGAACGGGACGGTCTGGGCGCTTCAGGCGCTCCAGGGGTCAGCCTGGCAGGAGCTTTTTGACCTCACCTACGCCCACGTCCTGGCCACGGCGGTGGGGGACACCTGGCTTTGTACGGCGGAGGGGGGACCCTACTCGTTCCCTCCAGCCATCGTCGCCGCCTGGGCGGCGTGGAAGGACGCCCACCCCGACCTGGCTTGGACCGACATGCGGGTGCAAGTCAATGTGTAGCTTCGGAGGCAACAATGCCACTCATTGGTAGCCGAGGCCGGGGAACCGGCAACACGGGCAACGGGCGTGGGGGCGGTCGTGGCAACGGGAACGCCGACCCGAACGCTCCCCTCACGCAGTCCTCCGCCATGGCCCAGAGGGTGCGTCGACTGTTCGCGCTCGAGCGTGACACAGCCCTCGTGACGGCTGAGCGGATTCGGCGCACAGTTCAAGGTGTGGGTCGCAGCAACATCAACACCGAACTCGGAGATGATGCTGCGGAGTTGACGGCGGCCTACGCCGCTCTCAAGACGTTCATCTTGGCCCTCGACCCGGACGCCGAAGTCCCAGACCTCCCGGAGTAGCTCTATGGCTGGTCCCTTCACATCTCCGAGCACCGCTGTCGGCCTTCCCCAGAAGGCCCGGATGGTCGAGGTCCCTACCCCTACGACGGGTCCGGGGGAAGGGGTGGTGTTCGTATCGGACGGTTCGGGCGGCCTCAACGTTGGGGAGCCCTACTTCGTTCCGGAGAACAACGGAACACCGGTCAACATCCTTCAGGGGACTCCGGGACCCGAGGATTTGGCCTACACCCTGACCATCGGGAACTTCACGGGAGGCAACAACATCGTCGTCTCGAACGGAGACTCCATCCGTTCTGAGAACTCGGCTGCGGCTGTGCCGGGACGCAACCTGGTCCTCGCTCCGGGCTCGGTCGTGGACACTAACCCCGGAGGACTGCTCTGGGGCACCGCCTACGCCTCGGCTACTCGCGGTCGGGCGGCCATCGACCTCCAGTTCGCTCGAGCTTCCGCCACCCATATCGTAGGGGCCGACAGCGCCTACTCGGCCATCGTCGGGGGAAAGAACAACAGAATCGCAGCCACAGGCCCGGTTGCAAGCCGTCAGGCGTACATGGGGATTTTTGCGGGCCAGGGAAACGCCATCCTTGGCCGCGACACGTTTGGGGCCTGCATCATCGGCGGCCAGGACAACACCATCGACGGCACCCGTGCTGTCCCCACTGAAGTGGCCTACGTGTACGGATCCGTCATCCTGGGCGGTTTCAACAACAAGATCGCCGGATACGCCTCTGGGGCGACCTTTTCTTCTGGGGCCTACCGGGCGTTCATCGGAGGAGGTCGGGACAATCTCATCGGAGAGAACGGCTACGGTTCAGCGGTTTTCGGCCGGAACAACACCGTGGACAGCCGCATCGCTTCTCCGGTTGACGGTTTCATCGTGTCCTACTGTCTCATGGCGGGCCGCAACAACACCATCACCGCAGACGACACGGTGGGCGGCTCCTACCACTCCGCCTGTTTCGGCCAGAACAACTACATCCGAGGCATTCAGGACGCCTTCTGCTTCGGCAACGGGAACTACATTGGAGGCCCGAGCCCTTCTTACGCGACCTGTTCGTTGGCGGGAGGTCGAGACAACACCCTCAAGGCGGAGAACACCATCATCTGGGGGCGTGAGATTATCCAGCACACGCGCGCAAGTGAAAGTGCTGCGTTCGGCTCTGGTGCCTACCTCTACTCCCACAGCCAACTGGCGATCGGAGCGGTGGATGTCGGTGGCACGCCGGGCACGGCCCAAGCCTGCACCTACGCCCGATTCGTGCAATCCACATCGGCCACAGCCGTGACCGTCAACACGGTGTTCGTGGCTGCTGACCGAACTTGGGGCTTTCGGGCGCTGGTTTCGGCCCGGCAGACAGCGGGGGCCGCTGGCACCGTTGGAGACTCGGCCACCTGGACCATCACGGGGTGCATCAAGCGCACTGGAGCCACCACCTCGTTGGTGGGGGTGCCGACCGGCACCGGTACCCCGTCTGGTTTCAACGATGCAGCCGCTGCGACCTGGAACGTGGCGGTTACCGCCAATGACGCCAGTGAGACTTTGTTGTTCACGCTTACAGGCGAAGCCAGCAAGACGATCGGGTGGCAGATCGCGATCTTCACTACCGAGGTTGGGTGATCCATGGCCAAGACAAACACCTGGGAGACGGATCTCCTGTCCCTCCTGTTCAACAACGTGGCAGCATCGCTCATCGGGGATGCCAGCGGCCTCCAGCCTTCTGGCGTGGCGGGGTCGTTGTACATCAGCCTCCACACATCGGACCCCGGTGAAGGCGGCAACCAGACTTCTTTCGAGCCCACGTACACCGGCTACGCGAGGGTGGCTGTTGCTCGCACGGTGGGCGGCTGGACCGTCGGCACGGGGACCGTCTCGAACGCGGGTGGCATCACTTTCGCGTCCTGCACGGGCGGCTCCTCAACGGTGTCCCACTTCGGTGTCGGCACCGATCTCTCTGGTGCGGGCAAGCTCCTCTACCGGGGGCCTCTGGTGGCCCCACTCGCCGTTTCGGCTGGTGTCACCCCCTTCTTCTCGACCGGTGACCTCGTGGTCACGGAGGAATGAGATGAACCTTACGACACCATCCGTGAATCTGATCGGGCTCACGCGCAAGTCCAGAGAGAATCCCTCTGCTGTCGGGCGGGCCATCTTTGCGGCCTGTCAGGCGGCTCGGGGTGTGGACCGCATCCTTCCCGTCATGCACGAGGGGAGGTTCGTTGCCTTCGTGAAGGGCACGCCGGGCTCTCCTGTGGTCGAGTGGCGACTCCCGCCTCGAGGTGGAGGGTCCCGCCTCTGGATGGGCTACACGACCTACGACGACATCATCGCGGAACTCTCCGCCGGGAAGTCGTTCCAGAACAACTGGGCCAAGGCATTCACCACGGCTCCGGTCGCCAACAACTGGTACGACCTGTGGCCCGTCGGCGGCAACCCGCAGGCGGGTACCTACCCTGGAGCGGCCCGGACTTCGGTTCAGTGGGACGACACCGCTGCCGGAGCGTTCCTCCACGGGGGGAACGTTTCGACGGACACGAAGCACGTCCTCACCAGTCTCGGGAACACGAACGCGACGACTTCGACGCTGGTGCTCTACGATCGGGTGTTGACCTACGAGGCGTGCTCGATCTCGAACGTCAACCAGACCATGACGAACTCGCTGGCCGCCCAGCGGTACATCGGTGCGGGACAGCCCGGCTTGAAGATCATGGTGACGTGTCAGACCGCTTTGGGTGCCACGGCAAACGCCTACACCCAACTCCAGTACACGGACAACGACGGCAACGTCCTCCAGTCGATGCCGGTCGCCTTCGGTGTGAACGTCATCGTCTCGGCGGCGGCCCCCACTACAACCTTGGGGGCTCGCGTGGTGAGCCCGGCGGTTTCCGGAGGCACCTTGCCCTTCGGCCCGTTCATGTCGCTGGCGACCGGCGACACAGGCGTCCGGCTCATCGACAACTACACGCACTCGGCCAACAACACGGGCACGATCGCCTATGTTCTGGCACAGCCTCTCGTGTACATCCCGATTCAGGCTGGTGGCCAGGCGTCTATGTTCGACAACGTTCAGCAACTCGCCAGCTTGCCCCGCATTTATGACGGGGCTTGCTTGAACTTCATGCTGTACGCCCCTGCGGCGACGGCGAACATCGTACCGAGCGGTCGGTTCGAGTTCGGGTGGGGATGATGAACCTCGCACCAGCCCTCATCGGGATTCCCAAGCGGAGTCGCAACAACCCGAGCGCCATCGACGGGGCTATCAACGCTGCTTGTGCGTCGGCGATGGGGATCGACGTGCCCATGCCCGTGCTTCACGACGGTCGCGTCGTGGCCGCAGTGCGCGGGTATACCGGGAAGGCGTTCGTCGACGTGTACTGGGCCGACCCGCTGTGGTGTGCGTTCAACAACTACGGCGACATCACGGACGCTCTGAGAGCGAACCGAACCTACATCGCCCGGTGGCAGAAGAACGCCACCACGTCGGCAACGGCCAACAACTGGTACGACTTCTGGCCCGTCGGCGGGGATCCCGTCTCTGGGACGTACCCAGGAGCGGCCCTGACCTCGGTGCAGTGGGGGGAGGACAGCACCGGGGCGATCCGGCACGGGGGCAACGTCTCCTCATCGCTCAAGTACCTGATCCGCTCGGAGTGCTCGGCCTCGGCCAACACCACCCCCACGGTGATCATCTACGATCGGGTGTTGACCTACGAAGCCTGCGCCATCAGCAACGTGAACCAGGTGTTCGTGAACTCGTTGGCGGCCCAGAGGTACATCGGGACCGGTGAGCCCGGTCTGAAGATCATGGTCACGAACCAGACGGCCCTCGGTGCGACTGCGAACGCCTACACCCAACTCCAGTACACGGATCAGAACGGCAACACGCTCCAGTCGATGCCGACGACGGCACCCGTGAACGTCATCGTCTCTACGGGTGCTCCGAGTGCCACCAATGGCGCGCGTGTCGTGAGCCCGGCTGTAGCCGCTGGCACCGTGGCCATCGGACCCTTCATGGCGCTGGCAGCAGGCGATACGGGAGTCCGGCTTCTCGACAACGTGACCTCCTCCGCGAGCAACACGGGGACCCTCGCCTACGTGTTGTGCTTCCCGTTGGCTGTGTTGCCCATCACGAACCTCACCAACCCAGCCATCTCCATCGCGGACCAGGTGATGCAGTTGACGAGCCTGGCGATCGTCAAGGATGGGGCGTGCCTGGCTCCGCTTGTCCACTTCCCCGCCGCAACGGGGGCTACCTACAGCGGTCGCATCGACACGGCGTGGGGGTGATGGATGCCTCGTCCTCTGGTAGGCAACACCCCCACCCTCAAGCGTCAAGTCGGGCAGGCTGTCGGCTGGCAGACAGCCATCGGTCCTCGGGTGAACGACTGGGAGGGTGCGCCTACCACAGGGACTTCGCCGGACGACAAGTACCTCCTCCCCGTCAGCATCCAGAGCCTCGAGGGTCAGGCGAACGGCACATCTACGGCTACGGGGTTGTTGCGGGCCTTGTTTCCCATCCAGGGCACGGCGAACGGAACTTCTACCGCATCGGGCAACCTCATCTCGCTGGTGTTCGTGCCCCTCCAGGGGACGTTGAGCGGCATCTCCACGGCTACGGCCGACCTGGATGCTGTGATTCCGCGCTCCAGTCCCTCCGAGATGGTTGGAGGGCCCCGGGAGATCCATTTGGTTGAGGTGGCCGCCCCCGCAACTGCGGTGGATGAGGGCATCTTCTTCGTTTCCGACGGCACGGGGGGCCTCAACGCGGGGGAACCGTACTGGCGGCCCGAGAGCAGCGGTACGCCGGTCAGTCTCTACGACAAGCCCTACGTGGAGGATCTGGCGGAGACGCTGATCTTCGGCGACTTCACGGGTGGCAGCAACATCATTGTCTCGAATGGTGACCGGATCCTGTCTGAGAACTCGGGGGCGGGGGTTCCTGGGCGTCCGGTGGTCTTGGCTCCTGGAACTTCCGTGGACACCGATGTGGGTGCGTTGGTGTGGGCACCCCCGTCCGTTTACGCCACCCTGGTTCGTGGGAAGGGGTCGGTAGACCTTCAGGCGTCTGGATACGATGCCTACAACGCCTACCGCATGGCGGCTGCCGACAACAACTACACAGCCATCGTGGGCGGCAAATTCAACATGATCGGGGCATTCGTCCCGGGGTACTCTGGGGCGCACTACTCGGGCATCTTTGGGGGGTGGCGGAATCGCATCGTCCGCAACGCCACTCATTCTGTGATCATAGGGGGAGGTACTTACGGTCCAGGAGAGGGACCTCTCCAAAACCAGATTCGGCCCAGCACAGGGCAGGTTGGCACCCACAATGCGATTGTTGCTTCATACGGGGGGTTCATCCAGGCGGACACACAGTCGACCAGTTTCAACTTCATGCACGCTGTATGGGACGGCTACATCTACAACACCAGCTACTCGGCCCTTGTGGCTTCCAGCGGCGTAGAACTAGGCCGTTTCAGCGATACACAGCAAAACATCGACGTGTTCGTGTCTGGCGTTTTCCATGACATCTGGCAGCCCGCAGGAGCCGTTCACGGCAACATCGCGATGGCGGTGTTTGGGCGGTTGAATGACACCTACTCCGCCACGAACGGGGCGATGTTCGGGCGATTCTTGCGTCTCGGCAACACTGAACTATCGGCGGGAGTACACGGCTCGTGCATCGGCGGCAACTCCAGCCGGTTGAACTCGGACTACACCTTCTCGTGGGGGTCCTGCAACTGGCCGAACGGTGGCTACGTCGGGGCATACAGCTTCCAGGTGGGCTTCGATTCCGACCTGAACTCCAGTCGGCAGTGGGCACATTCGGGTAACGGCAGCGTCACCGGCACACAACGGTCTGAGTACCCCCGCCACGGGACTACCACCGACGCCACCCCGTTGGACATCACCCCGACGGGACTGCGTATCAACCTGGCAAGTTCCATTAGCCCAACAATCGGAGGCACCTACGGCTTCGAGATCGTTGTGGTGGCACGGCAGACAGGGGGGGTCGCGGGCACGGTCGGAGACTCCGCGATGTGGAACATCGCGGGCTGTATCAAGTACCGGCCCAGCACCTTGACCACCACGTTCGTTGGTGTCCCCACCGGCACGGGCACACCGTCGGCTTTCAACGACGCGGGAGCCGCTGCCTGGTCGGTGTCAGTCACCGCCGATGACACCAACGAAACGTTGGTGGTCACGGTCACAGGCGAGGTGGACAAGACCATCTCGTGGATGGCTCGGGTTCACACCAACGAGATACGCGGGGGCATCTAACGGGTAGGGTGGCCCAGACTTCTTGCTGGAGCCATGGTGCCGCCTACCATCCACTTCGTCGCCGGACTCCCCCGCTCGGGCTCGACCCTGCTCATGAACCTGTTGGGTCAGAACCCAGGGCACCACGTCACCCCGACCAACAGTCTCTTGTGGATGATGGCCATCCTCCGGGACAACTGGTCCTCGAACGACGCCTTCATCGCACAAGGGCTTCAGAACGTCGAGCATCGGATTCCTGCTGCCCTTCGAGGCATGGCCTACGGGTTCTACGAGCAGGAACTCGGGGCCAAGCACCAAGTAGTGTTCGACAAGAACCGAGCTTGGATGACCCAGATCGAGTTGCTCGAGCGGGTGTTCAACCGTCGGGTGCCCGTCATCGTTACCGTGCGTGACGTAAAGGCGATTGTCGCTAGCTTTGAGAAGCTCTACAGGAAAAACCCTGTGGCTCGGCGGCAGTACCTCGGCCCGGCGTACATCCAGGCCCAGACCATCGACGGCCGGGCTCGCGTGCTCACTGGGCCGGGCGGCATCATCGGGATGCCCGTGAGCGCCTTGCGTGATGCTCTGAATCGGGGGGTGGCAGATCGGCTGCTCCTCGTGCCCTACAACAAACTCGTGTCGGACCCGAGAGGGGTCTTGGGTGGCATCCATCAGGCTCTCGGGCTGGCCCCGTTCGATGGCTACGACCCCGACAACGTGCAGCAGATCACCAAGGAGGACGACGCCATCCACGGATGGGGTTTTGATCTGCACACGGTTCGACCCAAGGTCGAACCTCCCACCGCCCCGCCGTGGGAGGGCATCTTGCCCCCGCACACCTGTCAGTGGCTCGACCAGGAGTTCGCGGACATCAACCAGATTGCGACCGGAGTCCCGTCCGGAGCCCCGGAGGATGCTGACAAGGGCTGATCGGTGGCTTCCCTATACCTTCCGGTGGGACAGATCCCCTTCGGAGAGTTCCCCGGATGCCCTCCGCTTCCATCCGCAGCCTGGTGAACAGCCTCAGCCCCATTTCTGGGGCTAGCCGCGACGATCTCAAGGCTGGGGATGTCGTCACGCTCGAGTCCGTGAACACGCACTCGACCTATGCGTGGACCATCGCCTTCAAGCCTGCGGGTTCGGCCGCTACCTTCTCGGGCAGCCCCGTGGCGGCTTCGCCGGGCAACTTCACGGTGGACAAGGAAGGCCCCTACCTGATTCGCCTCACGGCGGACCTCGGGATGGGCACGGAGTCCACGCAGTTCGTCCGGCTCCGCTACCTGACCGTGTTCGGCGAGTTGAAGCTCGTGGCAGCGGGGGAGGGCTACGGCGGCTCCATCCCCGTGCCGGTGGACATCGGGGCGACGGGTTGGTCCGACCAGCAGAACTACAACCATCAGATGGTGCTCGGGCTTCTGGGCCGCATCTCGACTTCGGGCCGCGTGCTCTACGTGGACTCGAACGAGGGCACCCACATGGCCTCCGGTCGGATCGTGGTCCTGTCCACGCTGACCGCCGGGGACACGATCACCATCAACGGCCTGGCTTTGACGGGCAACGCGGGGCCTCGGACTTCTGGGGCCAACGATTTCAACGCCAACCTGAACACGACCGCTGCCCTCGCCTCCAACATCGCGGCGGCCATCAACGATGTGTTGAACGGGTTCGCGGCCTCGGTCACAGCCACCGTCTCGCTCAACGTGGTCACGCTGACCCCGGCTTCGGGGCAGATCGTCACGCTCTCGGCCTCGACAACCCCAGCGGGAGGCATCACTGTCGGCCAGGGGTACGCGGACTTCACCTCGGTGCAGGACGCCATTGACGCGGCTGAAGCGGCGGGAGCCGGGGTCAACACCCCGTACCTGGTCATGGTTCGGCCGGGCCTCTACACTGAAAACCTGGACTTCAAGCCGTTCGTCCACGTCTTTGGGGCCGAGGGCAACCCGTCGGGCACGGCCAACCAGCGGGCGGTGGTGCTCCGGGGCGCACACAGCGTCACGACCTCGGTGAACTCCGACCTCGTAGTGCTCGGTCGCCTGACGCTCGAGAACATCACCTCGAACACCAACTCGACCTTGGTGAAGAACGGCCTTGGGTCGGTCAGCCTCTACCGGTGCGACCTCGAGCAGCAGGGCCTCGGAGCGTCCCAGGGTCCGGCCTTCCGGTTGAACCGGGGTGTGGCCTTTCTGGACTACTGCACCCTCGCGGCGCACCCTTCCTTGGCGGATGACCGCTCGGCCATCACCCAGCCCGGAGGCAACGCCTCCACCCTGTACGTTCGGGGCTGCATCGTTCGTGGGCCGACGGGGCTCACGCTCAACGCGAACCTGGGCTCCTCCGTTCTCGCCGAGGTCTACGACTCTCGGATCGTGGCGTCAGGGGCTGCGGGCGTCGGCATGATCTCCGACGATGAGTCGTTGCTCCTCGAGTACACGAACATCAACACCGTCTCGGGCATCCCACTCCAGGTTCACCCTGGGGCAGCGGCCACGGCGGATCCGGTCGGGGTCACGATTCGGTGGTGTTACCTCGACGGCCCCATCAGCTTCGACACCACGAACATCGCGGGGACGACGACCCTTCAGGTCGGCTCGTCCGAGTACACGGGTTTCTCGTTGCCTGGTGGAACGCCCTCCGTCATGGCGGCTACCACCAAGGCAACGAGCCTGTTCTACGACAACACCGTCTCGGGAATGACAGCCGAGAACGTCCAGGACGCCATCGACGAAGCCTACGCGGCGGCCATCCTCGTTCGGACGCTGGATGATGCCTACGACGGCGGGGTGGCGAACTCAGGCTCGGGCCGCACCATCGTCGCCGACCAGGGCTCGGTGCAGATCGTCGATGCGCCCGTCACGTCGGACCCACCTCCGGCGGACAACGCGAACGGCCGTCTCGAGGTCGTGGCAGCGGTGAAGGTGGGGGCCATCGGTTTCCCCGAGATCGACATCGACCCGAACCCCTACGGGTTCGGCCCGACGGTGGTGATGGGCAACCGGGTCATCCCCCCGAACATCCCGTTCGGGGCTGGCACCGCCATGGTCATGGGGCGCTCGACGGGCACCCCCCTGTTCCGCAACTACAACCTCCGCGTTCAGACGCAGTCGTCGAATGGCGGTGGGACCATCGGCCGCCTCATCCTTCAAGGTGGCGATGGCCTCGGCAACGGGGTTTCGACTCCAGATGCGGCCTCGGTGTTCGTCCAGGCGGGTTCGGCTTTCGACCCGACAGCGGTTCCTGGCAGCGTGTACGTCGCTCCGGGTCGTCAGCAGGGTGGACCTCCCGGCTCCGTCGTGTTCGTTCGTCCGGCGGGGAACACCTCCGCGACCTTGACGGCGGCTGGGGCGTGCTCGAACCCTCTCGGGGTCACGGGCGACATCACCTTCGCCACGAACATGGGAGCGGTGACCGCATCCCTGCTCTCGACGGACACGTTGGCCCAGGTGGTGGCGAAGCTCAATGCCCTCGAGGGCATCTCGGCATCCCAGTCGCTCGGCGTCATCACCCTGACGACAGACCATGAGGGGCCGAACGCCGAAATCTACTTCCTGTCGGCGGATGCGGGCGTGGATGCGGCCATCGGTGTGTTCGATGGTCAGAACCAGGTGGACGGTACCTATGGGTCGTTCATCGCAGCCCGCGTCACGGCGGACCACGAACTCACCTTGGGTGTGGGCGGGGCGACTGGGCCGCTCGTCTACAACGCCGACACGGGCAAGCTCACCGTCCCCGGGCTCATCGACCCGACAGGGCTCGTGTTCGAGGAGGCCGGGGCACCCGGCACCGGAGCGACCGAGGGGGCCATCTTCGTTTCGGATGGCTCTGGTGGCCTGACCCTGGGCGACCTCTACTATCAGGGGCCTGGCAGCGCCCTCCCGGTGTCCATCGGAGGGGGAGGCGGAGCACCCGCTCTGTCAGCGGTGTTGGCTTCGGGCAACACCACAGGGGGTACGGACCTGGTGGTGTCGTCTGGTGACGGCCTCATCCTGACCGAATCTGCGGCTCCGCCAACCACCGCCGCCAGCCAGGGGGCGTTCTTTGTCGGGAGCGGGACGGCTCCCTACGCCAACAACGTTCTCTACTGGGTGCCCGAGAGCGCGGGCACCCCGATTCCGTTGTCCTTGTCGTCGGGCGCGAACGGGTCGATCCTGCACCGGCTTCAGATCGAGGCCAACGCCAACGCCAACCTTCAGGCTGCGACAGCTTTCGGCTTCGACGTGGCCGCCATCGCCACGAATCCCTCGGACGGGGACACGTTGGTCATCAACGACGGGTTCAATCCGGTGGAGACGTACACGTTCCGCACGGTGCCCGCCGTGGCGTTCGATGTGCTGATCGATCCGGCGGATGTTCGGATCACGCTCACCAACCTGGTCGAGACCATCAACCGCGACAGCACCCAGAACGTGGCCGTGAAGGTCACGGACCTGACCCGGCTTCAAACGAACAACGCGGTTCGGGGTCACGCCGCCGTGATTGTCACGCTGACCACGGCAGGTGGGTCCCCGCGAATGTACGGGACTTTCACCGCAGGTGCCAACCCTCGAGCACGGGACTTCTCGGTCAACCAGTCGCGGTACGACACAGACAACGGGTGGTCGATCCTCGACTCCGTGGACCCTGGTACGAAGAAGTACTTCGGCTACGCCTCGGATGGGTTCGCGCGATTCCCGACGGGCTCTTCGCTCACCACGGCGTCCTCGCCTACGGTGTTGGTGCGTCAGGCCAACACGCCCACGACTACGGTGTTTTGGGTCAGTCCGAGCGACCGGCTTGTCACCAAGCAGCCCTGCCGGGTGGCTACGACGGGGAACATCGCGAGCTTCGTAGCCGCGACCAACACCGTCGACGGTGTCACCCTTCAGACAGGGGACCGCGTTCTGGTGTGGCAGCAGACGATCCCCGCCCAGAACGGCATCTACGAGGTGCGGGCGGCGGGCTCTGGGGCGACCGGAAAGTGGGTCCGGGCGTCCGACTTCAAGACGGGTGGGGTGTTCGCAGGGACTCGAACTTTCATCCAGGAGGGCTCGGCGAACAGCCAGACCTTCATCACCGTGACAACGACGGGGAACATCGTCGTCGGGATCACGTCACTGGCTTTCGTGCAGGAGGCACCCCTCGTGCGTACCGATGCAACTTCGACCGAAATCATCGCGGCCACAGCCTTCACGAACGGCTCGATCATCTGGTCGTCGGCCCTCAACATGCGGGACTTCTCCGAGGTCTCCGTGTGGTTCAACCCGACGGCCATCGGCGGGAACACGCAGGTGGACCTGTTCATCCAGTGGTCCGATGACGGCTCCACCATCCCCTTCGCCGACGAGGATGGACGGCAACAGACGGACTTCCTCCTCAACACGGGGACGGACGGGACGTTCAAGCCCAAGGACTACGTGGCCCGGCTCACAACGGCCTCCTTGGAGTTGGTGGCTGGAACGATGAAAATGCTGTCCTACCCGAAGAAGGGCGGTTCGTTCCGGTTCGGGGTCATGGGCAACGACGCCTCGGGCTCGTTCTCGGTACGTGCCCAGCGGTTGGCGTGAACTATGGCAGTGCTCTACGCCACAGGATGGGAAGCAGGTTCGATTGCGTGGTACAACGCGCAAACTCCGGCTGCTTGGACGGGTTCGTCCAACATCAACACGTTTGGCACGGGGCTTCATCGAAATGCTGCGGGGACAGGGGGCAACTATTCTGTCTGGGTGGCCCCCAACTGGAGATGCGCGGCGGGCACCGTCACAGCAGGTTCCGCTCGATGGCTGCATTTCTGGTGGAGGCCCTACGTCAACTTCCAGTCGTTGTGCGTGCAGTTCGGTCGTTCTGGAACGCTCCAATGTCAGGTCTGGTTCGGTAGCGATGGGCGTGTCTATCTACTCCGAGGCACCACTCAACTGACGTTCACCGGCTCGGGTCAGTACATCCCCCGCCTCGGTCACTGGATTGCGATCGAACTGACTTGCCAGGATGCAGGGGGCATCATCAACGCCTACGTCGATGATGTGCTCGTCGCATCTTTCACAGGGGACACCAAGGAACACGCCTCCCTCACGGATTGGGACCACTGGGGGTGGGGCAACCTTTTTGGAGGGGGCTTCAACCAGGATGCCTGGATCGACGACGTGGTTGTGACCGACAGCACGACCGGGAAAGTCACGGAGAAGTACCTCATGCCCATCGCCCCCGATGGGGATTCCTCCCCCCTGACTCTCACCCCTTCAACGGGCGTGACGCACTACAACCTGGTTGATGAGATCCCGCTCAACGACACCGACTTCAACTCGACGGCGGTGTCCGGGAACGAGGATCTCTACACGTTCACGGCTCCACCCACCGCGAACTCCATCTTGGCGGTCGTGTTCTCCGCACGAGCCACGAACGATGCCGGGCTCACGTTGGGGGCGATCAGCGTCAAGAGTGGGGCTACGACCGTATACCAGCCTGCGGTGACGTTGGCCGTGAGCCCGACCTACACGGACACCTCCTACATCCTGGACACCGACCCCGACACAGCCGTGGCCTGGACCAACGCGGGTGTGGCAGCGGTTGAGGCCGGATACCGCTTCAACACCTGACCGAGGCTTTCATGAACTGGTACGTCATCCCCATCTTCGCAAAGGACATCGCAGGGAACACGTTCTACGTGCCTGGTGCAGGGAATCCTGTTGTCGAGTTCCCGTTCAACGGGAGCTTCATCTCTCACGCCCATGATCCCAAGGGGGCCCCAACGTCGGCCCTTTTGGGGGTGGCTAGCCCGATGAGCCCCATTCCCGACGAGTGGGTTCCGAAGACACTCACCGAGGCACAGGCTCACTTCGAGGCCGTAATGGGTCGCGCCCCGTCCGCTCAGGAGGTGTTCTAATGGCTGTTCTCTACGCCACTGGCTGGGAAGCCGGGACGATCGCCTACTACCAGGAGAATGCGAAAGCCTGGTCCGAACGCGGAAACGGTGCTATCAGTAGCAACACAGCATTCCTCCATCGCACAACGACGGGAATCGGCGGTAACTACTCGATGTACATCGACGATGGCTTCGGGATGTTGCCATTTTTGCCAGGAACTTCGGCGAGGTGGGCACACCTCTGGATGAAGTATGCCTCCCCCGCCGGAGGAGACCTCCATGTACAAGTTCAACTGAACTGGTTGAACTCCACCCAACAGTTCGGAGTGTACATCCAAGGTACGGGAACGATCTCTTTCTACCGAGGGAACACACTCGTTCAGAACAATGCGGGCGCGTTCAACGCGGCGGTGCCACACTGGGTCGCCATCGAGTTCAACTGTCAGGATGTGGGAGGACAGGTTGCTGTGTGGATGGACGGGGTGAACGTAGCAACGTTCACCGGCGACACTCAGAACCACGCCTCTCCTGGTTGGAACCAACTTGGTTTCGCCAACGCCTACGGTGGGGGATGGTTCAACAACAACACCTACGTCGACGACATCATCGTCACCGACTCTACGACGGGGCGTCTTGAGGAGCAGGTGTGCGCCCCACTCGCTCCGAACGCAGACACCGCCCAGAAGGATTTCACGCCCTCATCAGGCATCCTCAACTATGCGATGGTGAGTGAGGTTCCTGCCTCTGACGCCAACTACAACTCGGCGACGGCGGTGGGCCAGGAAGATCGCTACGACTTCACCGACCTCCCAGCAGGTGTGAACACGGTGACATTCGCTTCATTCACGGGGCGGGCTGCCCGTGATGGCTCCATCACCAAGGGGGAGGTCAGCGTCAAGAGCGGGGCTGCGCCCACCGTGTATGCCACCGCCGTTCAGCTTCCGGCGGCGGGCTCCTACATGGGTGACCAACTCATCTTGGAGAACGACCCCAACACCGCTGCTCCGTGGTCAACGGCTGCGATCAACGCCGTGCAAGCGGGCTACCGCTTCAACTCCTGATGAGGGCGGTGGCCTGTGGGTAAGCTCACCCAACAACTCGGCGAAGTGATCCTCGACCTACCGGCCTCGGGACGGCTGACGCATTCCCAGGCCGAGGTGTTTCTTGTCCCAACGGACGCGGGCCGCCTTTCCCACGCCCAGATCGAGGCGTTTGTCGTCCCCACGGCGGCAGGCCGTCTCTCTCACTCTCAGATCGAAGCCTTCTGGTCGTTCCAGCGACCCACAGCTATTGTCCCAGACATCACAGGGTTCACGAACCAGACGGCAACGTTCGATTCCTCCGCGTCCACAGGAGGCTTCGGGGACGGAACCACACTCGAGCGGAAGTTCTGGTCGTGGACTTCCGTTCCGGGCGGCTCCGCCATCGCCAACATCTCCCCGACCCCGATGCCCGACAGCGGGGGGTCTTCTTTCATCGCGATGACGAGCAACGCGGTGCTCTACCACTGTGAGGGTAGCGGGACGGACAGCAGCGGGAATGGAAACACGGCCACGTTCTCCAACGTGACGACAGGTGCTGCGGGAAAGGTCGGATCGTTCGCGTGGTCGTTCGACACAACCGCCGCATACGCCACGCTGACGACACAGGTATCGCTAGCCGGGGACCACACCTTTGCCTGCTGGTTCTACAATCTGGGGCCTGACACGGTTTATCGGTCTGGAACCACGGACAACCCGCCCTCCACCATCTTGTTTATCGTTGAGGCGATCACAGGCAGACTGGGTGTTTGGAACGGTTCATTCCAAGATTCCGGTTTCACGATGCGGGCGGCCGATTTCACAGGCTGGCACCATCTGGTAGCTGTCGGCAGCGGAACCACGACCCGGATGTACGTTGACGGGATCTATGTGGGAACCGTGGCCGTCAAGTTGGCCACGAACATCAAGTACGTCGGGAACTCTGTAGGGCAGACTCAACGTTTCGCGGACCGTATGGATGAGATCGCGATCTGGACCAGGGCTCTTTCTCAGGCCGAGGTCGAGACGCTCTACATCAACCAGGCGGGCACGTATGCAGGACGCGGCACAACCTTTGGCTTCGTCCCGGACGTGGAGGGCACGTACACCGTGCAGTTCACGGTTAGAGACACCCTGAGAGAGGCGTACTACCCTCTTGGGTCGGACTTGGCGAATGCGGTCATCACGGATCCTCCGGTCGGGAGTGGGGTGTGGCCGCAAGAGGGCCTGGCCATCATGCCGGGGGTTCAGGGGCAGCGACTGAAGCGGCACCGAGGCCAGATGTGAGCGCGCCTCGGGTAGTGTGCCTATCCACCGCCACCTCGTAGGAGGCAACCGGGATGCCGGTGTTCGTTCCCGCACCAGCACCAGGCTTGGGCTACGGTGGATCCGAGTACGGGTACTCCCCCTACGGTTCTCCCGCAGTTCCGACCCAGCCGTACCCCGTCAGCGGGGGCTACGGCGGGTACGCCTACGGCTACCACTCCTACGGCTCGCTCGACATCATCCCGCCTCGAGTCAACTCGGCGGTGTCGATCGACGGGTTCACCATCGAGGTGTTCTTCTCGGAGCCGATGAAGGACAACGCGGCTCTCACGAACGCCGCAGCCTACGCCATCGCAGCCACCATCGGAGCACCCGTCGCGGTCACCTCAGTGGCCCCGGGCACGCCAGAGAGCGGGGGATACACCTCCGTTCTCATCAGCCATACAGGTTCCACGCTCGGCGGCCGGTATACGGTCACGGTCCCGGCCCTCCTTCGGGACATGGCCGACAACCTGATCCTGCCGACGGCCCGCACAGCGGTGCTGTACACCCTCGGCACGAACCCGACGTTCACGGTCAACCCGACGGATGGCGATACCGTCCGCGTGGACTACTCGGAGGACATGCTCACCTCGGCTCCGGGGACGGGCATCCGAGACCCTGACGCCTACCAGTTCCAGACGACCTACCCTGTCCCCATCACGGTTCTCGGGGTGGTACACCCCGCGTTGGGGAACGCGGATCTGGCCCGGGTGAACGTCGAGGGCATGACCTCGGCCACCTACCTCCTCACCATCTCGCCTGCCGAGGCCATCGACTACGACGGCACCTACCTCCCGAACACTGCCACAGGGTTCACCGGGGTGTCGGTTGGCACAGGGACTTCGACGGCGGGCGGCTCTGGTCTCCTCCTATCGAAGAACATCGGAGTGACCTACGGGTGGGAGTTCCTGGACACGTCGGGGAAGGTGCTCCCCAACTCCACGTTCCGGGCCGACCTCACCATCAACGCGGCGGCAGCCACCTACACCCCCACCCTGTACAACGCCACCCTGGGCACGTTCTCGGTGTCGGACGGCGTCGTCCAGGTCAACATGACCTTGAACCGCGTTGGCGGGGTCGAGGTCATCGACGTGTCCTCTGGCATCTTCTTCGCCCAAGTGCCGGTCACCTGGAGCAGCGGGGAGATCACCCTCACGCTTCTCCGCAACCAGCAGTCGAACCACTACTCCCTCCTTGTGGATGGAGTGCCTGTCGCCTCGGCTCTGACCCCCGGGTTCACCGGGGTGCCCACTTTCGCCCCTGGGGCTCGGTTCACGCTGGCTCCGACCTACACGGTGGTCCAGTTCCCCATCAAGTCGTTGGGGTTCTCGTCGTCCCAGACCGTGTTCACGAACTCGTGGAACTTCCTTCACGGGGTGACCGACGTTTTCGTGGGCTCGACAGCCCTCACCCGCCCGCACCTGCTCACGAAGCGTGGGCCTCTGGTCAAGGACTGGGGCGACCCGACTCCCGCGACCCCGCAAGACGTGGAGGTTCGGGTCAACGGTGTGCCCGTCGACATCGCCGAGGTGAACCCGTACCTGGGCCTCATCACACCCACCATCCCCATCCCGTTGACCTCTCCCGGGTCTACGACGGTCGAGGTGGACTACACCTGGTTCCCGAACCCCGCGCTCGAGATGACGGGGCTCAACTACCTCGGGCTCGTGCTCAACAAGTGGGACCTGCATCAGGGCTGGCACCCCCCAGCGGTCAACCCGTCCCCCGCCAACCACCTGGGATCTCCTGACCGGCAACGGTTCCCGATGGGCCTCGTGCTGGCCCCTCTCCACCGGCAGCGGCCCATCCTCATCGGGCACCGCTACATCGGCTTCGAGCGGGGCTACACGGCCGCGCTCAACTCGCCGACCACGCTCCTCCTCAACCAGAACCCCCACGCCATCGCTCGGGACACCCTGTCTGAAAGTCCAGAGGATGTCTCAGTTTCCTACGAGGGCACCACAACTCCGCCCACAGCGGAAGTCACCTGGGTTCTGAACGGAACTGACAACGGTTACGTCGGAACTGGCCCCGACACAGGCTACTACTTCCTCGTTGACGACACGATGGGTCGCTACGGGACGGGTGAAGGGGCGTACTACACCCGCATCGAGGACTTCAGTTTCCCGTCCTCGGCGGTCGTGGCCGCCCGACTTCAGGCGTTGACCTGGGAGTCGGACGGTGTGTTCACGGGGCTGGGACTCGGGCTCCACAACAACCGGCACCTGTTTTTCGTCGGCCTCCTGGAGATCAACGGGGTCAAGCACGTCGGCCTCCTGAAGAACGCGACCAAGCCTCATCTCACCTCGTCGTGGCAGATCGGCCCCTCCATCCCGATCACCATCACCTCGAGCACGACGTTCACCACCACGTCGACGGCCTTCACGACGACGGCACTCCGCAACCCCGACTTGGTGTTCCAGATCCTCGACGGGCCGCAGGCCGGGGTCTACCACATCGCGGATTGCGGCATCACGGTGGATGGGGACACCGCGATCATCACTGTCGTGGAGCCGTTCCCGGCCAACCCGAACCTGTGGGGGAACAACACCGCCACGGCCTACATCGAGGTGCCGTGGGACGAGGATCTCTACACCTACCGTCTCGTGGCGAACGTCGAGGCGGGCTCGGCCGAGGTCTACGTGGGCGGAGCCTACGCGGGTCTGGCCATCTCGACGCCACGGGTATCGAGCTACCCCGCCCAGACCACGTTGTTGCTCCCCACCAGCAGCACGGGAGCCGTGTTCTGGGGCTCACTGAGCCGTCAGGCACAGAACACCAGCCAGTGGGGCTTCGTCCGGTACGGCATCACCTACGACCAGGTGACCTTCCACTTCCAGGGCATCGTGGTCGCGGCCGAGATGTCCGATCTCCCGGACGAGGACGAGAACCACGAGTGGTTCATCACCGAGGACTTCGGGTACGCCGAGATCGACGGGTCTGGGAACACCCTTCTGCTGAAGGCCACGGCCAACAGCCCAGACGGCCTCGACACCACCTACGGCTACGGCCGGGTGGAGCCGTTCCTCGGGCCTCAGGTGCTTGCCGACGTGGACGCCACTTTCCGGCTGGACTCGGGTTCGAGGGCTGCTGGAGACGCCCAGATTTACATCGAGAACGGGGAGAAGAAGGCCCTTTTCTCCACGATCCTGTACCGCGAGTTCGTAGCTGGGTTCGATCGGATTCTGGCTCCGATCAGCACGGTGTCCATCACCGCCCTTCGCACGCCTGAAGGGGACGGCTGGACCAAGTTCGGCGACGGCACCGTCCAGGTGCTCGAGAAGAACATCGTCCTCACGCAGCCGTTGGGCGAGCAGATCCGCTACTCGAAGTCCGCCTCGGGGCAGCTTGGGGATGCTGACGGGCGCATCATCGAGGGTCGGTTCACGGTCCTCGCTCATGCGGGGTTGACGGGGGACAACGGACCCTTCATCTCGGGCACGGTGTTCAACCACCCGAATCCCGGCGACAGGGGAGAGGTGGGCCTCATCCTTCGGAACGGGGGCGTGCTGCGTTTCCTGACCGGCGGCACCATTGTCGGCCCGGCGGTGGCGTTCAACTGGGACGACGGGCTGCCGCACACGTACCGGCTGATCGCGGACACCGCAACCGCCTCGGTGGTCCTCATCGTGGACGACCAGGTGCTCACGTCGGTGGCCTTGGCCCTATTCACGTCAACGGCCTCGTACTCGGGGCGGTTCGGAGCAAGGGGCACCAGTTCCACCTGTCAGGTGGAGTGGGAGTCCTTCTCGTCGGTGGCCCTGCCCAACCCCGCCTGCAAGCGCACGTTGGGTGTGTTCGTCGGGACGGACCTGAACAACATCGATCACTGGGAACTGCCTCGGACGGACTCCACGGACGCCCCCAACTCCTCCTCGACGGCGGTGGTCGTGGAGATGGACTGGCGGTCGAATGTCCAGGTCCGGGTCCGGCTCGACCCCGCGTGGGGCCTCACGGTGTTCCGCCCGGATCTCCCGCCTCCTCCCTACTACACGGGGGACTTCGCGACGGAGTACACGGAGCCTTCGGCGGGCTGGATCAACGTGGAGTACGGGAAGCTCCCCCGTCGGCTCCCCACCCAGGGGTTCGGCCGCATCCTGTTCGGGGCGCTCGACCCGCTCTCCATCTCGCAGCAGCGGTGGAGTCAGGTTCGTTACCGCATCTACACCCGTGGGGACGAGAACTTCATCGCTCCCCAGCACATGGTGTTGAACTGGTACAACGTCATCACCAGCGGGGAGCTTCTCAAGGATGTGACTCCCGAGGTGCTTCAGGTCGAGTCCGCGACTGCCACCTTGATCTCGCTGGTTCCGACGCACATCTACGCCGACCGCGTGTTCAACGTCATCGTGGACACGACGGTCTTGGCCCCGACGGACTGGACGTTCGACAAGAACACCCAGGCCATCACCCTCGCCTCCCCGTTGCCTGGCCCACACACGCTGGTCACGGTGACGTTCGCGGCGGGCAAGCCGGTCACGAACACCTACCTGTGCTCTCAGCCGCTGTTGCAGAGCGTGACGCTCCTCAACGAGGGCACTCCGCCGGTCCCCAAGAGCCAGATCGGTGGGGCGATTCGCGAGGAGGTGTTCGGCTCGGCCCTCAACGACCCGACGGACACCCTCGGCTCCGTCGACTACATCCTCAACGACTCCTTCCGCAGCGTCACGTTCACGGACGACTCGAACGTCCTGTACGAGGCGCTGGAGTTCTGCGAAGTCGACGACGGGAACGACACGAACGTCCTGTCCATCATGTGCGACGGGCCGTCGCCCGAGGCCGGATGGATCGAGATGGCACTGTCCGGGACGACCTTCTCGGACCAGTTCTCGCTGCCCGGTGGCCCGAAGATTTGGAAGGGCTCGACGGTCGCCACGGACACGGTGGGAGGTTTCAGCCAGAACTCCGTTCTCCACGCCTCGGGCAACGGCTACATCGGGGGGCATCTCGGCCCCGGAACGGCTGTCCTCTACCCGAACTACCCCTCCGTCCCTGGGCCGGACCGTGGGGCACTGGTTCGGTCGATGCTGCTTCAGATGCGGCTCGAGGCGGTGCTCACCGACACCGATCCCGCAACCGAGCAGGCGTTGGAGGAGGATTTCGACATCCCGAACACGATGTCGGACAACGTGCCCCCCACCTACGCGGGCGACGACATCCTCCTCAATCCCGATGGGACTCCTGGAGTCACGGGCAACGGGGCCTGCGTGGCCACGATGGTCGACTACGGCTCGACCACCTACTCGCGACTCGGACCCTGGGCAGGCGAAGCCGCGCTGGCGGTCCGGTCGCAGCTTTCTGGGAACGGCTACCCGGCGTCGGGGATGGGCCTGGTGTTGGTCGGCGGAGCTTCCTTGGGGGCCGCGCCGACTCCGACGACCCTCAACATCGTGGCCGCCAACTAGGGGTGCGGTGCTCGGCCTATACGCTCCCCCCGGTAGGAGCAGGTCACGTTCCCTTCGTCCGGGTTCTTCGGGGCTCGCTTGAAGGGTAGCGTGGAGGCCACCCAACCTTGATGTTCTGACCGGAGACGTGATGTTCAAGGACACCTTCAGCCGTGCGAAAGACGCCTTCCGGCTCGGAATGGGGCTTCTCCACCGAGACAGCTTCGAGACCGGCACCCGGGTCAAGGGCGAGGTGTTCATCGAGATGCGGGATGCTCGGACCGGGAAGCTCCTCCACCAGGACTACCGGAAGAACATCATCACCCTGGACGCCTCGTTGCTCGTGGCGATCCTCACCCGGGACCCGGACTCGAGGACGCACGGCATCAACATGCTGGCAGTCGGCACGGGAGCCACGGGGGCTCTGCTCTCCCCGAACGCCCCGGACAACCGCCAGCGGAAGCTGAACGCCGAGATTCAGCGGAAGCCCTTCACCAGCACGACCTTCCGGGATGGGACGGGCACGGCGGTCGCCTACCCCACCAACGTCGTGGACTACACGGCCACGTTCGGCGAGGCGGAAGCGGTCGGCCCGCTGACCGAAATGGGGCTCCTGTCGACGATCTCGGCGAACCCGAGCATCCTCAACCCGAACCCGGACACCTTCCCGACCCGTACCACCACCGTGGACGTGTCGGACTACGACATCCTGGTCAACTACCTGACTTTCGCGGTGGTGACGAAGCCCAGCACGGCCGTGCTCACGATCACATGGCGTCTGACCTACTGAACCATGTCCTCGAGCGGCATCTTCGCCGTTCGGAGTCTCGGTTCGGGGCCGTCTCGGTGCTCGGCCTATACACCACCGGTCGGTAGGGTTCTCGAAACCCATCGCGCCCGCACGGGGATCTGATGCCCATCCACGAGAAATACTTCCCTGGCAGCACTGTCTCGCGGTACCTGCCGCCCGGAGATCGGGCTTGGGCACAGGTCATCTATCAGTCGGGGCGGCCTGTCCTCGATGCAGAGCTTCAACTCAACCAGGATGCCACCAACGAGATCCGGTCGCTCCTGGCTCAGCGTTCGACGCCCTCGGGCTGGCTCCGGGGTCAGGTCCGAACCGACGCCTTCCAGGACTTCAGCTTCCCTGCTCCCGGCGATCCCGACTTCGTGCTCGATGCCTTCCAGATGCGGAAGCGGACCGCCATCGTGGCGGGGTTGCCCATCGTCATCGAGTACACGAACACCACCACGCCCGACACGAACGTCATCCAGCTTGACCCGGCCCCCGTTCTCGGCGGAGCCCCGCCCGACGTGAAGCGGACGGACTTCGTGTTCCTCGAGGTGTGGCTGGCCCAGGTGGCCTTCTCGCCCCACGCCTCGGGCACAGTGCAGGTGCTTCCCGCCCTGCCTTCGGCGGGCGATGTCATCAACATCAACGGCATCCCGCTCACGGCGGTTCTCGCGGCTCCTGCCGTGGACCAGTTCCTCATCGGGGCCAACGCCATCACGACGGCCGCGAACATCGCCTCGGCCATCAACAACGTGGCCAACAGCTTCGACACCATCGTGACCGCCGACGCGGGCGGCACGGACACGGTGACCATCCGTGCCATCGTGGCTGGTGCGGCGGGCAACGCCATCACCCTCTCGGTCACGGGCGTGGGGATGACGGCCTCGGGGGCCACCCTGGCGGGCGGCGTGGACACGGGCAACAAGCCCACCCAGGACACCATCTACCGGCACGGGAACACCCAGGCCCCCTCCGGCGTCAACCTACCGGACGACCTGGCCGACCCTGTGATCGACACCGAGACGGCTCGTCGCGTCCAGGTGCAGTACCGCATCCGGGTCACGGGCACCTCCGAAGCCGTGAACTTCCAGACGCAGGCTGACGGCTTCAGCAACGCCAACGTTCTGGCCCAGGGAGCGGCCGTCGCACCCGTGGCGACCTATCGCTTCGTGAAGGCCGACAACACCTCCACGGCGGGCTCCTCGAGCGCAGTCGCCTACGGCATCGAGGACTCGGGCTTGTGGATTGCGGGCGATGGCTCCTCGGGCTCCGCCACAGCCCTCGGCACTGTGGACGGCTTCGTCTACGCCATCCCGTTGTGCTTCGTGTTCCGCCGGAACGATGCCTACTTGTCAGGCGCGGGCATCGGGTGGGACCCCCTGACCAACACGAACGGGGCGCTACCGGTCACCCACGCCTTGTTCGTGAACCCGGCTGTCGGAACCGTGGGGGCCAACCGCTCCGACCGTCCCGACGGTCGGTTCTTCGACGCCATCGTGGCCGACGACGTGCTGGACCTTCGGCGACACGTCTCCACCGTCGGGTGGGATTTGGCGGCCGAGGTCGAGTACCAGATGCAGTCGCTCCTGGACGGGCGGCTCCGCACTTGGGCCATCGACGCTGCCGACAAGAACGTCCTTGGGGCGGGCTCGGGTGACGTGAGCACGCGCTTCCTGGTCTGCAACCAGGTGGGCCGTTCGGCCGCCAAGGGCGGTGTGTCTCCGACCTCGGGTTCTACGACTCGCGGGAACACCATCCGCGACTTCGACCACATCGCGCGACGCTTCGGTTCGCAGCCTGTCGTGGAGCGGTTCCTCATCCATGTGTACCCGACGTACACGTCGGGCACGAACCCGGGCAACTTCGTCGTGCAGGCCAACGGTGGCTACAACGGCTGGGCCGAGAACGACGAGATCCATCTGAACCTCACCGAGTTGAACGCCTCGACGATGGGCGACTTCAATCCGGCGGGCACGTCCTTCACCGGTACGGGCCCCTACCCGAACAACGCCTCGGTGTTCGGGTTTGTCCCGCCTGGAACGACCATCACGAACGTGCTGATCGCGTACCACGACGATGGGCACTACACGACGGCCGTGAGCCAACTCGTTCAACTCAAGACGGTCGAGGGCCTCGGGACGACGCATCTCGTCCTCACTCTCGACCGCAACGACGACACCGTGAACGGTGGTGACCCCGGCAACCCGAACTACCGGATGGTCGGCGACTCCGGCACCGACGATGGTTCGCCTCGCCGCATCTTCGTCGAGTTGGAGATCACGTACCCTCTGGGTGCGGGGACCACGGACACCCCTGATGGGGCCGCGAGCATCACGCCGGACCCCGTGGTGTACGCGAACGGACCCCTCCTCGAGAACAACACCGCCCAGCGTCCGGCGGACTGGGAGGAACTCACTCCTCCCGCGTTCCGCGAGGGCTACCGGGAAGTGAAGCTCGAGTACGTTGCCAACCAACCGGGCTCGGGCATCGGCTCTGGCACTCCGATCTCCGACCAGATCGTGAGCTTGAACACGATCAACCTCTTGTTCCCTCGTCGCGTGTTCGGCTCGGCCATCCATGCGGTGGGTGTGACAGACATCCCGGCTGCACAGCCCCACAACATCGACACGGGCTCGACCGAGTACGGGTCGTCCAGCCGTCGAGTGGTTCTCGACACTTCCGGCGGCCCGATGGGATCACCGCTCTCTGGGGCGGGGCAGACCCTGTGTGCCATCACCTACTTCGCCCAGGATGCGATCCCGAACTACGGGGCGTTGGGTGGCGGCTACCAGGTGGGCGTCTACTACCGCACGGTCACCAAGCCCACGGCGGGCGTCAAGTCGGGCGCTCTCTCGACGATGCCTGACCCGCTCGTGGTGGAGCCCCTCGCGATGTCGAAGGGTGTGTGGTCGGGCCAGACGGGGAAGGGGTCCATCGACCTCCCCTTCCCGTACACGAACCCGCTCGACTACATCGCCATGAACGACGACGGCTCGGGTTCGTTCACCGGGGAGTGGTACTTCGCGGCCACGGCCTCCGTGTCGGTGGCGGACTTCGACGCCGAGGTGGGCCTCCTCAACCTGCACGCCTTCGTTCCGATGGACGGGTCGAACACCATCAGCTTCCAGAACAAGGCGAAGGACGTGGAGTTCCGCTCCTTCTACGAGTTGTCGGATCCGGCGGCTTACCGGCCCACGGTCATGACACAGCCGCTCTCGAGTGCGGCTCGCCACAAGGCGTTCTTCCCGTTCCTGGCCCGAGCCACGGCGGACTCGGTGCTGTTCCGCAAGAACGAAGTCCTCTTGGTTGTCATCTCTCGGTTCGTTGAACTGGGGGACGAGAACAACGTCATCTTCACGGACACCAACAACAGGTCGGCGGCGGCCATCTACCGCACTCGCAACCTGCTCATCTTGGTGGGAGAGTAACCGATGCCCCGCGCAGTCAACCCTGGCACTCTCGCGAACGGTGGTGGTCTGGCCGCACAGAAGTCGGTCGAGGCTTCGGCGTTCGTTCATCCGACGCAGGGGCTCGACGGCCTCATCGCGCACATCGTCGATCCGAGCCGGGCACACGAGGCTCGGGCCATCAACCTGGTCGATGCCGGTGGCTTCTACTCGTCGGACAACGTGGAGGGGGCGCTTCAGGAGATCGGCGGGGGCCTGGCCAGCACGGGTCAGAACGGCGTCCTCGAAGGCTGCACCTTCACGGCGGCGGGATTGACGATCACCCTCGCCACCCCTTCGACCGTGCGAATCGGAACGGAACGGGATCTCTCGGGTGCTTCTATCACTCTGACGGATGGAGCCACCTGCTGGGTCTACGTCAACACGTCGGGCACGCTCACTCACACGACGGGTCCGACTCCCCCGAGCTTCTCCAGCCCCGAGAACGTTCTGCTCTGGAAGGTGGTCACGAACGCGGGGACCATCTCTTCCCAGACGGACATGCGGTGGTTCGTCCTGAACATCGATCGCAAGCCGTTCCTGACGGTGCGCTCGGCTGGCACGGACGCGAACAAGCACTCCGAGGCTTCGTTCGAGACGCTCGAGGGGGCGATGCTCTACCTCGAGCACTTCGGTGCGGGGGACATGCGGACCCACACGGTCATCATCAAGGGTCCGATGACCATCTCCTCGAGCATCGTGGTGCCGGTCAACAACGTCATCTTCCGGGGCGAGGACAACTGCACCCTGACGACAGGAGCGGTTCTCACCCCGATGTTCGACGTGTCCGGTCGTACTCGGGTGACCTTCCAGGACATCGTGTTCACGTCCGATCACGCGACCTCGACGGCCATCGGTGTCTCGACGTTCGCCACAGGCATCCTGGTGGAGCGGTGCTCCATCGCCAGCGGGGCCGGGACGTGGGATGTGGGCCTCGACTGGGACTCGGCGGCGGCGGTTCAGCAGTGCGTGGTGCGGAACTGCTCGATCACGGCGGCGGTCACGGGCATCCGGGCTGAATTCCCGGTGGATTGCCGGATCGAGGACACCATCGTGTCGGACGCCACGGGCTCTGGCACCTACGGCATCAAGCTCGGCCCTCTGGCGGGCGGCATCGGGGTGACGGCCAACAACCAGATCCGTGGGTGCCGCACGACGGGCTTCACGGCGGCGGGCGTTGCGATCCGCAGCCTCCGCATGAAGGTGCTGTCGACCACGGTGCTGGACACGAGCACCAACGGTCTCTCGGTGGGTCCGAACTCGGACGACGTGGTGATCGCGGACTCGACGTTCCTCCCGTCCGCAACCACGGGCGTCACCGGCATCCTCTTGTCGGGTGGCGACAACATCAAGATTCGGGACTGCCGGATCCAGAACCAGCGGTCTCCCGCCGCGTACACCGTGGAAGTCCCGGCGGGCATCACGGTGGCCAACGGTGTGGACCAGGTGTCCATCCAGAACTGCCAGATCACGAACTTCCTGAACACGGTCACGCCCGGCGGCTACGGCGTCTTCTTCGCGGGGTCGTCGAACAACAGCCTCGTGCAGGGCTGTGTCATCAACACCATCCAGGAGGGCATCTACTGCGCCGGGACCACGGATCGCTTCCGTGTCGTCGGGTGTGACATCGAGGGCGCGTACCGGGGTCTGTACCTCCAGGGGAACTCGACGGTCGGGGACACCTCCATCCGACTGAACTCGTCTCGTGCCATGTACGGCATCGACGTGACGGGCTCGAACGTCAACATCTCGAACGTTCGGATCCAGAACCCTCGGGCCGCCAACTCCTACGGGGCGCTCGACATCCCGATCGGGATTCAGATCACCGGCGACAAGGCGCTGATCCAGAACACGGACATCTCGGGCTTCTGGAACTCGAACTACGGCACGAACGGCAACGGCTACTGCGTCGCGGGGATCGGGTCCAACATCACGGTGGACGGGGGCAACCACGACACCGCCTTGACGGCGGTCACGTTCGTCAGCGGCTCCAACTACACCGCCTCGAACCTGAACATCATCAACTGCGACGGAGGCATCCGCGCCCAGGGTCCCGGGACCCTGATCGCGAACTGCAACATCGTCGGCGAGGATCCGTCGGCTTCGGTGCCGGGAGCCCGGTACGGCGTGGAGGCGGATGCGAACAACGTTACCGTCACCGGCTGTCGGATCGTGTCCAGCCGTACCACCTTCTCTGGCGGTGACACCCCGATCGCCATCTGGGCGCGTGCCGAGTACCTGAACGCCACGAACAACATCATCCGTGGCTGGCGGGACGTGGGGAACACGACGGGGTACGGGTTCTACTGTGAGGACTCCCCGTCGGGCCACTTCGTGTTCACGGGCAACACGGTGGAGACCTGCTACACCGGATTCTCGCTGACTGTGGCTGCTCTCGCGAGCCAGGTCACGGTGGCGAACAACGAGTTCCGCGACCTCGACCAGGAAGGCATCATCACGGTCGGGTCGAACAACGTCTCGATCACGGACAACCTGCTCATCGACGTGGGTACCGCCAACGCCATCTACGTGGCCTACGGCACCGACATCGAGATCACGGGCAACACGATCGATGGTGCAGCGACCACGGACTCGGGGATCACGCTGACGGGCACGGATGGCCCCGCCACCCGCACTCGTCGGTTCGTGGTCTCGAACAACACCATCCGGGCGTTCACGGGTCGCGGCATCAGCGTCATCGACTACGTGCAGAACGGCGTCATCAGCGGCAACCACATCGACGGGTTCATCGCAGCGGCTCCGACGGACTACTCCTCCATCGCCTGTGTGGTGATCGAGGGCCTCTCCTCGGGCAACATCCCCAAGTACATCGAGTTCACGGGCAACACCCTGTGGCGTTCCAAGAACGGCGTCATGGTGTACGGGGTCGATGTCAACAACCCGATCACCAACGTCTCGATCCAGGGGAACAACATCCACCACTGTGCCGCTGGGTACAACGTCGGCACGGTGTCTTGCATCGCCATCGACACGTTCTGGGTTGAGGATGTCTCCATCCTCAACAACGACATCGACCGGATGGGTCGGGTCATCAGCAACAGCGATGTGGAGTCGTTCCCGGCGGCGGGGCCGAACGTGACTCCGATGGGCATCCGTGTTCGGAACGGCTCGAGGATCAACATCAGCCAGAACAACCTGTCCGACATCATGCGGAACGGCTCGGGCTTCGCCACCTGCATTCAGTTCGAGAATCGGGACACGGGTTCCACCCTGGGTGCCCGCTCGCTGACCCTCAGCGGCAACAGCATCACCACTTCGGCGGGTGTCGCGAACCCGCCGCACATCGGCATCAGTGTTGCCTCGGGTCAGGAGACAAGCGGCACCGGGGCGGCCACGTCGATCTTCAACCTGAACATCGAGGACAACACCATCCGGCGGATGCTGTTCGAGGGGATCCTCGTGTTCGCGGCGGGTGGGTCTGTCGTTCAGCAGGTCAACATCAGCGGCAATGCCGTCAGCCAGTTGACCGATGCCACGTTCGGGATTGGGATCTGGGTCGGCACGGGCAAGAGCACCGCTTTTGGCGGGGGTGCCCTCCGCGAAGTCGTCATCGCAAACAACAACGTGGCCAACACCGGCAACAACGGCATCTGGGTGACGAGCGACGAGAACACCTCGGTCACGCACGTCGCCATCCGTGGGAACACGGTCGCGGACACGGGCGCTCGGGGCATCGAGGTCTACGAGGGGTCTTTCTCCACGAGCACGGTGCTCTCCACCGAGTTCGGGAACTTCATCGTGGACGGGAACACCATCTCGGGTCCGACCACGCAGGGCATCCGGTTCTACTCGTTGGACTTCGACTTGTCCGACATCACCGTCACCAACAACGTAGTGACGGGAGCCAACGGTGCGGGGTGTCCGCAGAAGGCGCTCGAGTTGGCAGTGGAGGCGTCCACGGAGGTCACGGGAACGGCCGTCGCGGGTGGGGCCTCGACCATCACCCTGGCGGGCGGCCCCCTGACCGACGATTACTACGTCGGCTGGGAAGTCACCATCACGGGCGGCACGGGCTCTGGTCAGAACCGCACCATCACGGACTACGACGGCACCACCAAGGTCGCCACGGTGGACACCGCTTGGGGTACGCCCCCGGACGGCACCTCGACCTACGCCCTCCTTCGCGTCGTGGCTCCGACGCGCTGGACCGTGTCGAACAACCGGTTCTACGGGGACGGAACGGCCACGCTCATCGACGTGCTCGTGGACGGCATCCTGACCGGGTTCACGTTCACGGACAACCAGTGCCACCACCCTGTGGACACCACCTTCCGCGTCCTCAACCTCGACCTCAACCCTTCTGGGTCGATCGGCTCTGAGAAGTTCGCGGGCAACTGGGTCTGGACGGGGAACACGTTCTTCGGCGGCACGGGTGTGGACCTGGCCGTCCTGGACGGCCTGAAGCTCTGGAACGTGAACTTCAGCAACAACACCGTGGCTAAGTCCGCGAGCACGGGGTTCGCCCTCGACATGGACGACCTTGCGGGTGGTGGTCCGGGGACGCTGCCTTCGGTGTCGAACTTCACGATGGACTCGAACATCTTCGAGTCGGGCGGCATCTCGGGCGCGCTGGAGGCGATCCGGCTCTTCTTCGGCGACGGGGCGGACCAGGTGGCTCCGGTGGCAGACGTGTCGGTCACGAACAACCGCATCCAGCTTTGGAACAACACCGCTGGCAACGACCCTCGTGCCCTGTGGGTGCGGTGCAATGCCAGAGTCATCGGGATGAACATCACGGGGAACACCCTTCAGGCCAACGGGAACGTAGACAACGCCGTGCAAGGTACGGCGGGCATGATCGACGTTGAACTTGGCCAGGAGGGAGCCATCAGCCCCTACGCCAGCCGGAACATCAACATCTCGGGCAACGTGCTCACCGGCAACTTCGGTGGGTACGGGATCTGGGTACACAAGGCAAGCATCGCGACGAACGCATACGTGCGCGGGCTTCGCGTCTGCAACAACGAGATCCACGGCGGGTTCGCCGAGTCAGGCATTTTCTCGTTCTTCTTCGCGGGTGATGCAGTCCGCGTGGATTTGACGGGGTTCACTTCGGATGGGGCCAACACCCCAATTCTCCCCGGCGACATCGTGCTCGACGGGAACGTCATCCACACGAACAAGCACAACGCTGTGGCGTCTGTGTCCGACGTTGGGATCCACTTCATCGGCCCGGCTGGGGCAACGTTGGAGAACGTCAGCATCTCCAACAACAGTCTGTCGGATACGGGCAACGGTGACGGCACCACCTCCTTCGGGGCCCTCAACCTCGACATCAACGATCCCGTCATCAACCTGAAAGTCGACGGCAACCTCATCAACAGCCCGCCCACCAACGGGGTCTACATCAACTCCTCAGGACAGCTTCGGGTCGTGTCGGTGTCGGGGAACCAGATCGACACTCCTACGGGCAACGGGATCTACGTCACGGTGGCAACGGCTGCGGTGGTGCAGTGCTCCATCAAGAACAACATGATCCGGTCGGCCTCCGGTTCGGGCGTGGCGTCCATCTACGTGAACACCGACGCAGGGTTGACCGACCTCGAGATCGACAACAACAACGTGGCCGAGGGTGCCTCGACGACCGCCTCCATCCATGTGCGGTGGGACGGTGTCTGGACCAATGGTTCCGTCTCGAACAACACCATCGGAGATTCCACGGCAGGCGCGGGGATCTACCTCCTCTGTGATGCCATCGACATCCCCTGTGGTTTGCTCAATGTGGGCGTCAACGGCAACCGGATCAAAAATAGCGCCGCGCAAGGCATCCGTGTCTACGGCACCACTGCCTCTTTCACGCCCAGCCTGGATCGGTTGAGTGTGTGCGACAACCTCATCGAAGATCCTGGTGCCGATGGGATTTCCGTCGAAGTTTTCTCGGACGCGACTCTACAGCACTCCTCCATTTCCCGGAACCAAATTCACAACTCTGACGGGACTGGGATTTCGTTGCAATGGTCTGGCGGAGGCGGCGGGAGCGCCCTGACAGAAGTGGCAGTATCCGACAACGTGATCGTTTCGCCGAACGGTAGTGGGGTGAGTCTCGTCTCCCTGGTGTCTGGCAACACGTTGACCAACATCTCAATCCACAACAACACGATCCGCGATACCGCCAACCACGGCATTATTCTGGCGGGCTCGGACATGTCCAACCTGTCGATTGTGGGCAACAACATCCGCAACTTCAGCACGGGCCCGGGTACCTACGGTGGGATCAACATCTGGGGGAATGGCGTCAGCTATGTGAACGTGTCCTCGAACGTGGTTCGAGACGAAGGATCGAACCTACTGGAAGGCTATTGGTTCATCTGCACCGGACAGCTTCGTTCGTGGGCCGTTGTGGGCAACGTGTCCCATTTGGGGGATGCAGCCGCCTCGGAGTCGCTCCGCTTCGACACTGGGGCGGGCACGGATCAAGCCAGCATGACGTTCGTGGGGAATACCACGCGCGCCGCTGCTACTGGCTGGAACTTCAACGCCAGCAGTTTCTCGCCTGATCGGAGCATCCTGGTGGGGAACACAGACCGCACCACGGGAGGTGCTGGCAACCTGGCCGCGTTCGGGGCGGTGTTCACCAACAGCCAGGTCGCCAACAACCAGGATTGAGTCACCACGTCGTCGGGTCGGATTCGGCGCAGTCGATACCGGTCGACCCGACGAACGCGATCAAGTCCGAGGCCCTCGGCCCCCACACCACACACTGCGTCCCCGTGGTAGAGAAGTTGTACATCGAGGTGAGGGCGTAGGTCAGGGTCGTGAACTCGTCCTCGAAGTCGGTTTCCGACCGGTCGAGGCTGATGGAGCCGTTCGAGTCGAGCATCACCACCTCCATGACGTCGCTCATCGAGTACATCGTGAGCGACAGCCCGTGCAGGTCGTCGTGCAGGGTGAAGTTGAACGTGGGGTCGGTCGCGGGATTCCACGCCAACGAGGCCCGGAGCCCGTCGACTTCGCCGTTGCAGTTGTCGTCGAGACTGTTCCCGTTGTTCTCCACCTCGTCGGGGCTCACGTTCGCGTTGGTGTCGAGGCAGTCGTCGCCGCCGACGCTCTCGGCCTCGTGACCATCGCCGTCCTGGTCGCCGTCGGCCCACTCCTCGTCGGGGCCGACCTCACAGCCCTGAGCCTTGCCGTCGTACCAGATTTCGATGGCACCCGGGAAGGTGAAGTTGTCCGTGTCGTCGCAGTCGTCGCCACCCGAGGTGAGCGAGGCGTGGCCGTCCCCGTCTCCGTCGTAGCCGTCGGCCCCGTCGCAGTTCTGGTCGATCTCGTCACCCACGATGTCGGTGGCCAGGGGGTTGATGGCGGGCTGACCATCGTTGCAGTCCCCCTCCTCCTCCGTGAAGCCGTCGTTGTCGTCATCGGAGTCGGTCGGGGGAACGACCCCCGTGTCGTCCGTGTCCGTCGTGTCGGTGTCGGTGTCGTCCGTGTCCGTCCGCTGGCTCGAGGGCGAGCCACAGGCGGCGAGGAACAGGATCAGGCTGATGATGGGTCGCATGGAAAACCTCCACCCAGAGTACGAAGGAGGCGGTCGAAACTGAACCTCGGCCGCTAACACAAGACCAGACCAAAAAATGTCCGCCGATGAAAAACTACCTTCCCGGCCGACTTCTCTTTCGCGGTGATCCTCCTATCAGGAGCCTCGGTAGAGTCTCCGCTTGAGGAACCCCTGATGCAGACCACCGTAGCTCCTTCCGAGATCGCGTCCTTGCCGATGCCCCAGGTCATGAGCGTCGCGACGGTGACCGCCGTGGTGGCTCCTGGGGAGTCTGGCGGTGGGGCGTTCATCTTCGGCGTCCCGGGGGTGGAAACCATCGAGCACACGGTAGCCGATGGGGACACCTGGTCGCTCACCTTCCAGAATCTCGGCGTTGTGAGCCCGTCTGTGAAGAACACGGGGAGCACGAGCCTGGTGTTCACCACGCCGGATGGAGTCTGACCCATGCGTGTCGTAGCAGATCAGAGCACCGCGAACATCATCCAGGCGGAGAAGACCCCGGATGTCGGGGATGCGCGTCCGTTCAACGGGAAGTTCGCCTGCCCCATCCCCGAGATGGTCGCCGTGGAGGTCACGGAGTCGTCCTACGTGCTGCCTGTGGACGGCGGGGACGTGATGAGCCTGGCGATGGCCCAGATGCTCGTGCAGTACCCGATGTACAACAACATCGTGTTCAACCCGTTCCTCGAGCCGGGGGACGTGGCAGAGATGGACCTCACCGCGACGTTCCCCGGGGCTCCGGCTCAGATCACACGGGCGTTCATCGGGCGGGGCACAGGTGTGCTGCCCCTGGGCATCGCCCAGAACGTGGTGGGTGTCCTCCCTCGGAACAACAAGGTCGTGCCAGGTCGTCCGGGGATGCTCATCTCGGACACCATCGACATCGGCCCCATGACCGGCGGTTCGGGGGCCGACGAGTTCATGGTCTGGTGGAAGCTCTACTCGTTCGACACCTCGGATGACGTGACCTCGAGCTACGGTGCGACCGCAGGTCAGAACCTTCCCGCCATCCGCAACATCACGGAAGTGGACCCCGAGCCCGCTGGGTTCGAGGTCCACCTCTCCCACGATGACGGGGTGACCTACACCCAGATGAACCGTCTCGAGCCGACGGACTTCTTCACGTTCGGAACCCTGGTCCGCATCGCGTTCCGGAACACGAACAACACCAACCGCCGGTACATCGCGGCCTACGCCATCCTGTTCTAACGGTCGTGCCTCCGGTGGGCGGCCTATACGCTGGCCCTCGGTAGGGTGTAGACCCGTCCCATCGAGGAAGCCTAATGTCCGAATCCTACGGAAGTGGCGTTAGCCGTACACTCTCTGCCATCGCTCGTCAGTTCGACACCGTCGTCTGGCAGAAGGGGAAGCCGCCCCTCGACTCTGAACTCAACCTGATGAGTCAGATCGACATCGAGCGCGTTCGGCAGGCCATCCGGGCCCAGATGCACTCCGGGTTCCTCATGGACCCGACCCGTGCTCAGGCCGACTTCGTGACGAGCGGCAACTGGTCGAACTTCTTCAAGTTCGGGCGGCAGGCTTCGGGCGAGGACGCACCCATCGTGTTCGCCAACGTGAACGGGTGGATCATCCCGGTCACGGGGACCAGTGTGCCCGACGGGGACACCTCCAACCTGGTGACGCTCTACCCGCCGCCGGAATCGGACGCCCGCATCGACCTGGTGTTCCTCGAGGCGTGGTCCACGCTCGTGGCTCCGAACCCGAGCGAGGTGAACAAGCCCTCGTCCTCGACCCTCTGGCGGTACGGGAACGTCGAGTTCGGCGGGACGAACATCACCGACGACATCGAGGATCCGACCATCGGCTTCGAGACGACGGAGCGGGTGCAGATTCAGTACCGCATCCGGGTGTTCGGTGCGGGGGCTGGGGCGGGCTCCTCGGTGGCCCTCGACGTGTACCCCGATGGTCTGGACGACCCGAACGTGCTTGGGCAGGGGACGGCGGGCACGCCTGTCTCCGGCTACACGTTCACCAACATGCGCGAGGAGATGGGTGACCCCTCCCTCTGGCGTGCGGGTGACGGCGACCCCAACAACGACCTCGGCACCATCGACGGCTACACCTACGCCATCCCCATCTGTGCGGTTTTCCGCCGCAACTCCTCGTCGTTCGAGGCGGTGGAGGACTCCGGTGCTGCCAACCAGAACGGCGGCCTGAACCGCAACCCGAGTGCATCGACCCTCCCCGATCCCCGGGATGGGGCGAAGGTTCTCGCCACGGCCACGCTGACGAACGCCATCTCGGCCTCGGCCACAGGCGTCATCGCGGTCTCTGGCCTCACGGACTCTGGTTTCGACGACCCGAACATCGACCTCACCAGCACTTTCGTGGTCATCGACAACGAGATCATCGGGCGTCTCACGGCGGTCGGTGCCTCGACGATCACGGTCGGCGGCACGGCTCGAGGGCGTGCAGGCACCATGGCGGTGCCCCATGCCGCTGGCTCCGTGGTGCGGTTCTACAACCCGCGCCCCGATGGGCTGTTCGCGGATCAGATCGACTCGAAGGACATCCTCGACCTCCGGCGGGCGGTGACCCTGGGCGACTGGGACTACCAGCGCCTCCTCATCCACAACCTGAGCAAGCTGGTCCAGGGTCAGCTTCGCACCTCCTACAAGCAGTCGGCGGTGGGTGACACCGAGGGCGTTCAGGTCGTCGAGATCGGCTACATGCTGGCCGATGGCCTCACGGCCGTTCCCCCGAGCACCGTGGCGGTGGATGGGACGGACGGCATCCGCACCGTGTTCTCGGACGCGGCTTCCATCCAGCCGGGTGTGACCGTTCTCGCGGCGGAGCAGAATGCTGTAGGTGAAGTGGCGGCCCTGGACGCGGGCGTCTCCTGGGATGTAGGCGCGGACTTCCAGCCGTCTGGCTTCATCAACGACACGGGCATCAACAACGGCACCGTGATTCGCCTCTACATTGGCGGCACGGACGGCTCGAGCGGTGCTCGAGGCACCTTCCGGGATGGCAGCACGAAGGGTGTGCGGTTCGTCGCCCCCTTCGAGTTCTGGAAGACCGACCTCCCGGATGAGACGACGGGCCTTCAGCACCCCGTCCAGATCCGCTTCCTCGCTGCTACGGGCTTGCAGCCCGCCGCCTACGGGGAGACGGACGCACACCCCGGACCGATGTACCCTCTGCGGGCACAGGGCTTCGAGTCGCCGTTCATCGTCCTCGGTGGACAACTCAACGACGCATCGGCTCCCATTCCCAGCGTCGCGCTGTTCAACGACTCTCCGGCTGTCGGAGAGTACGAAGTTCAGCTTGCGGGCTTGGATTTCGATGCCCCGGGCGGCTGGTGGAACGGCACTGACGTGACCAGTCTGGACCCGACCAACATCACCAACTCGGTGCTTCGGGGTCAGCGGACCTTGTACGACCTGCTCACCCAGGGTGGCCAGGACCGCACGGGTCGGTCGTCCCAGGTCTACTTGGTGTTGACGGGCGACACCTCCAACCCGAACAACAATGGCGCGTTCCAGGTGCTCGGTGCCGGAACCGTCGGCTACACCACGGCGTCGGCGGGTGGTGTTGATCGAGTACGGGTGCGGTTCTTGTCGGCAGGCGTGGCGGCTTTCCCGGCCACCCCTGGTTCGGGGCTGGTGGGCGAGCTTCGCTCCATGTTCACGAACGCGGAGGATGGTCCCGGCTCGACGGCGGATCCGGCCTCCCTGGTCATCGTGTTCACCGACATCGCGGGCACAACCTCTGGCTCACTGTGGCCTGGGCTTCTCGCACCTCCCGTCGTTCAGAAGATGGTCGTCTCGACGACCCTGCTCTACCACCCGGGTCGTGGGGCCACGGCTCGTGTGCCGGACACGATCTGGCGTGTGGCGGGTCGCAGCCTGGGGGCCGAGTACCTTCGCCAGGCGGTGAGCACACGCGACTCCACGTTCCCCTCACAGGCGGGCGTTCCCTCGGGCGAGACGTACTTCGACCCGAGCCACGTTCAGACGTGGAACCGTGCCCCGAGCTTGGGGCTCTCCGCCCCCTTCGCCCCGGACTACGGCGGTGGCGTGGCGGCCTCGTCCGAGCAGACCCGCGAGTCGGAAACCTTCATCGACCACGGCTCGAAGACCCTGATCTTCCGGCCGTTCCTCAACCGGTCGATGACGCTTCAAGCGCGCACCAGCACAGCGGTTGCCACCGACAAGCTCGTCGGGCCCGCCGACTACCCCGGCCCCACTCCTCCTGGTTCGACCCCGAAGGACGGGGCGGGCATCTGGACGAGCGGACTCCAGATGGGCTTCGAGGTGCCGCTCGAGTTCATGCCTCGGTTCGGTCGTCAGGACATCCCGTTCTACGACGCCTCTGACGCCTCCGGCACGTTCCTCCGTGGCATCAACCACCTGTTCACGGACTCCACGGACTACTCGGACCCGACCTTCTACGTCATCGGCGGGACGACCTCGGCCTCGGCCACCCAGATCAACCCGATCTACGTGCAGACGGGCTCGGGCACCGGGTTCGACTACGGCGAGTACGGCACGATCTCGGGTCCTGCGACCCCGGCCTACCAGGGACGGCTGTTCGAGTCCCAGGCCATCATCTCGTCCGACCTCGGACGCGGGATGAAGGGCATCCAGCTTCCTCCGTTCATCGGCATCGCGCGTCTCTACGGTGTGTACGACCGTCGCGACTACGTGGCGAAGGGTGGCTCCACCTACAACGCGGATCGCGTCACCTTGGCGGCCAACCCGGCCACCAACCTGTTGCGGCGGGATGCCACCAAGCAGACCCTGTTCATCCTCCAGGGTGGTGCGGAGGACGTGACGGGGGATGCGGACGACCACACCTACATCGTCCCCGAGAACGCGATCGACATCCGCCTGTCTCCCAACTACGTCAGCGGAGAGACGTTCGAGGATCTCGACTACGTGGTCGAGTTCTGCTCGTTCGGTTTCGCTCGAGGGTTCATCAACAAGAACAACCTCGTGCTGTGCCGTCGTCGTGGACCTTCGGGCAACCTGAACACGGACGGAACGGATCCCCAGGCAGAGGGTGTCCAGATGGTCATCCCAGCCCCGGCCCCTCCGGATGCCGTCTACGTCGGGTTCACTCGGACCCCGTACCAGGGCGACCCCTACATGACTCGGGCGGGAAGCACCCGTGTCGTGACGGACTACGAGGCTCGGTATGGCCAGATCCCGGTGGGGAGCCAGTACGAACTCACGTCGTCCATCCAGCAGTTCACCTCGGCCGGTGCCTTGATCCCCGAGACGCCGAACCGTCGGGCTCTCCAGGTGCTTGCGGCGGTGGACTTCTTCACCACGCTTGGCAGCGGGAAGATGGGTGGGCAGGTGTACGCGGGCACTCCGCTGGACGCGGGCTACACCGAAGCCACCCCCGGGGCTGCGTCGCGGCTCCCCTTCACCTCCACGTCCCCTGCTTGGCGCGTGTTGCCTCGGGCTTTCTCTGAGGGCCAGAACAACAACACGAGTCGCGCCTCGCTGGGCATCGAGATGGTGACGAACACGGGCATGGCGGGCAGCACCATCACCTTCGCGGTGCCTGGGCAGCCCCCTGTCACGCTCACGGCTGTTGGCGGCGTTCCTGTCGGCAACCAGTTCCGGGTCGGCGGCTCGACCACGCAGACGGCGACCAACCTGTCGGGGGCCATCAACGCACAGGCCACCCTGCGTCAGTACATGACGGCCTCGAACACGGGCACGACCATCGTGACGGTCGTGTCGAGCAACGTTGGGTCGAGCGGCAACAGCATCCAGGTGGCCATCTCCAACACGACGGTGTTCTTCCTGATCACCCCACAGCCCGCCAACTCCGCGTTCAACGTCACCAACGCCTACCTGACGGGCGGTGTGGACCGCAACGCGAACGCGGGTTCGGGTACGAGCCAGATCAACCTCACGGGCATGATCGAGCGTCTCCCCCTCGGCATCCTCCTCCAGGACAGCGACTTCCTGTGCGAGAACCCGCTGGTGGACAACTCCTCGGCCCTCACGACGCTCCCGCCTGGTATCCAGCCTGTGCAGACGCTCCTTCCGTTGGGGACGGAGGGTGACGAGTACACCCGCTTCCTCGGTGGTCCGGGCCAGTGGGTCGGCATGTCGGACGGTGGCATCCTCGAGTACGAAGCCTACAACGCGATCACGGCCCCGACGGGAACGAAGAAGTTCCGTCTCTACCGTGGCGGCGGGTCGGCGTTCGTGCTCACGGACCCGGTGCCCGGCGGCCCCATTGACTGGGTGGGCGGCTCGTTCGCGGCCAACCTCCAGCCGGTCCTCAAGGGTGGTGTGCTGGTGTGCAAGGCCCTGTTGGTCCGCAACCTCCCCGAGGAGGCATTCTCGGTCCCGCAGACGACCTCGCACGGCGACGAGGTGCAGATGGTGATCCTCACCTACGGCATCCTCGGCAAGGGCGACAGCCAGGAGAACGGTGTGGCTCTCTCGGGTGTCATCAGCCCGACGGGCTACGGCGAGGGCTACGCCGCTGCTGACCGCTACCGGATCGAAGGGCACCCGATGAGCATCGGTCGCGCTCGGATGATCGAGACGTTCGATGCGGAGCCTGCGGTGTACCCGGGCGACGGGGCTGACCCCGTTGAAACAAGCTGAGGTAGCTGATGGCGCACCACATCACCGCGAAAGACATCCCGATGGAGGTACGACGGCCGTACCTCGTCGCCTACATGGGTCAGGCCAAGAAGGCCCTTCAGGACCCAACCCTTCCCGAACGTCAACGTCAACGACTTCAGCAGAGGATCGAGCGGATTCGGGCCGACATCGCCTCGCACAACGAGTCTCAGGAGTAGCTATGCGGTTCCTTCCCCTCATCCTCGCCCTCAACGCCTTCGCGGAAGAGCCCACGCCGGTTCCGGCTCCGGCTCCCGCCGAGGCTGCTCCTGTGGCGACGGATGCCCCCAAGGCCGAGGCTGCCCCGGCCGCCACGGATGCGGCCACTCCGGCCGCCACGGAGGCTCCCAAGACCGAAGCCGCCCCCGTGACCGAAGCCCCCACTGCGGATGCTCCAGCCACTCCGGACGCCGCCCCCGTGGCTGAAGCTCCGGCCGAGGTGTCTGTCCAGGACGTGTCGCTGCTGGTGACGGCCCTTCAGAGCCAGAACTGGCCCCTCGCCGTGGGTCTGGCCCTGTCGATCCTGGTGGCTCTCGCCAACAAGTTCGGCCTGAAGAACGCGGTGGGTGACAAGGCTATCCCGTGGGTGACCATGGGCCTCGCGGTCGCGGCGACTGTGGGTGCGGCCCTGGCGGCGGGGACCCCGGTGGGCGCGGCTCTGGGGCAGGGTGTGCTGGCGGGTGTGGCTGCCATCGGCGGGTGGGAGTTGATCCTCAAGCACTTCCTCGCTTCCAAGAAGGCCGCGCCTCCGGCGGCCTGATCTTCACTCTCGCGGGTAGAGCGTTCCTGTGAAGCGCACCGACCTTGTGGCCTATCGCAGAACGCTCGTGACGCCCGACCTGGCGGAGGCTCTCCGTCAGCTTGAGCTTCGTGCCGCAGCCTTGGGGGGAGTGCGCCTGAATGTCCTCGGCGCACTCCCCAACCAGGTGTCGTGGCACGCGGTCAAGACGTTGCCTGGTCCGACAGGATGCCCTCCTGTTGCCTCGATGATTCCGGCGGGTCGTGAGATCCTTCTCCGGCTCCACATCATCGACTACCAGGGGGACGACCTCTCCAAGCGACAGCGGGAGGTCGAGCTTCTCTGGGGGTTGGCGGTGCCCTGCGGGTTCACCCCGTGGCTTCGCTACCCGTTGTCCGGGGCTGGGGACGACGTGTTCCACTACCTTGGACCGTGGCAGCCCCTCTACGACTCCCTGTTGGGTGAGGGTCGGGGCGAAATCGCGTGGCCTTCGGTCTGTGCCGCCGCCCAGGTGGATGTCGGACGGTGGGAGGGCGGGAAACCGCTCGAGCGTCTCATCCAAGCCCAGCTTCATCGTGTGGGAGTGCCATGCGGGCCTATCGACGGCGAAATCGGGGACCGCACTTTGATGGCCCTTCGAGCCCTCGGGCTGCCACGCGAGGGGCAGCGGATGGACGAGGTCGCCAAGTACCTGATGGCGTTGGAGCCCCCGTCGAACGCCAAGACCAGTGAGCGCAAGCACGGGTTCATCGCCGTGCCGGACACCCGGGCTGTGGCAGTGTCCTCCGGCAAGGTGGCCCTGATGCGGACCACGCAGGGGTACACGCTGACCATCGACGGCCCAGGTCGCGTGATTCTCGACGTGGGGGATCAACCTTAGGGTCGGTTCGGGTAGACACCCCTAAGCATGTTCCTTCGTTCGAGGTCCCTCGATGGATGACGCCACCGTCGCGATTCTGGAGCGACTCCGCAAGATTCGCTCGCAGACCGATCTGACGATCAAGCCAACCCCGCTCCTTCGCCAGACGTTCCGGGCGTTGGACGGGACCGACCGTCCCCTAACCTTGCGCTACTACCAGGTGCAGATGATCTGCCACCTGTTGTCGATGCCGAGGTTCGTGGTCGGCGACGACACGGGACTCGGCAAGACGCTCGAGTCCATCGCGTCGCTCTGCTACCTGTGGGCGAAGAAGCCAGACACGAAGGTACTCGTCCTCACGAAGAAGTCCACGGTCCGCCAGTGGGGCGACGAGTTCAACAAGTTCACCACGGGCGTGAACGTGTTCATGTGTAAGGGCTCGCCCAAGCAACGTGCTCAGGTTCGCGAGGAGTACGAGGCCGCAACGGGACCGACGGTGTTGCTCATGGGCCACCGGAGTGCCGTCCAGGACTTCACGGCGCTCCAGGACAAGACCTGGGGGGTGTTCGTCCTCGACGAAGCCACCGTCGTCAAGAACCCCGGCACCCAGATTCATCAGGTGTGTCGGCACCTCTCGGCCCAGTCCGAGAGGGCGTGGGGGCTCACCGCGACGCTGATCAAGAACAACCTTGTGGAGGGATTCGGCGTCTACAAGGTCATCAACCCGCCCCTGTTCACGCACAGCCAGGCCGCCTTCATCAAGGACTACTGCGTCACGATGATGCAGCAAATCGGCCGGGGACGCCGCGTTCCGGTCATCGTCGGCTACAAGAAGTCCGACATCGAGCGGTTCCGTCTGAAGATCGAGCCGTTCTACCTCGGGCGTCCCAAGCACGCGGTGGCTTCGGAGTTGCCTCCGCTCACGACGAAGCGGGTGCGGGTGGGGATGTCCGCCGTCCAGCATCTCAAGTACCAGGAGGCGCTCTCGGGTCTCCTCGAAGTGGGTGGCGAGGAGAAGGAAGTCACGAAGCTCACGGCGGTCACCTACTGCCAGGAGATCGTGAACCACCCCTCGTTGATTCAGTGCGAAGGGGACAGCGAGAAGCTCGACGAACTCGTGGACATGCTGACCGAAGGCGACCTCGAGAAGGACAAGGTCATCGTGTTCACCCGCTTCGAGAAGATGGTCGGCCTCGGGGTGGCCGCCCTGGAGAAGAAGGGGATCAAGTGCGTCCGCATCACGGGCAAGGAGGACGAGGACGAGCGCAAGGAGGCACAGGACATCTTCCAGAACCCCGACGGTGATGTGCGGGTTGTCTGGATCACCACGGCGGGGTCCGAGGCCATCAACCTTCAGGCCGCCAAAGCCATCGTGTTCTACGACACGCCCTTCTCGGCAGGCGACTACCTTCAGACCTTGGGTCGCATGATCCGCATCGGCAGCGTCCACGACCGGGTGCTCGCCATCCACCTGGTCTGCGAGGACACCATCGACGAGCGCGTCATGGACATCATGGATCGCAAGATGACCCTCCTTGAGTCGGTTCTCGGGAAGCGGCTCAAGGGAGAGGACGACGAGGACGAGGTTCTCGAGGCCGAGAAGGGTAACATCGACGCACTGTTCGAGGCGCTCCGCAACGACGCCCGAGGGATTCTCAATGCTTGAGAACTACGGCGATCCCAACTGCTCGGTGTGTCACGGTCGCGGGCGGCTTCCTGCGGAAGGCAACGGGCCTCCGGCCCTGACGCTGTGCCGCTGTGTGCTCCACCAGGAGATCCTGGAGAACGTGGAGCGGGGGATGCGGGGTCTGTCGAAGGCGGCGAAGGTTCCCGCGTCTCCGCTGACCAAGTTCGTGGCTGCCAACGCCCGAGTCACGGCCAGCACGCCCTGGTTTCAAGCACATCTCCGCCACGTCGCGGTGCGGCAGTCCCCTCGTTGGGGCTTTCGCGTCTGTACCGACGCGGACCTGATGCAAGCCTGGCTGGCGACAGCGGCCTTGCAGGGGCACGAGATTCGCGATCCGGACGCCGCCGACGGATTGGGTCGCCGCTCCCTGGACTTCTTGACGCTGGTGGACATCGCCCTTCCGCCCACGCTTCTGATCATCCGGCTCGGGGTGAAGTCAGCCCGAAACGTTGCGATGCCCGAGGTGCTGCTCGAGGCCATCCGCGTGCGGACCCACGAGGGTCGGCCTACATGGGTGTGGGACCAGCCGGACAACCCGCTGATGGAGGGTCACCTCAGTTGGTCTCCTTCCGTTGTGGAGGAGATCAGCGGGTGGAGCCACGTCCGCGAGGGTGATGAGGACCGGCTTCCTCCCACAGATGGAGGCGTGGTGCGACGGAAGCGCAAGGCCGACACGGGGTCGGCGGGGCAGAACGGCGGTGGAGGTTCGGTGAGGGACTTGTTCTTGAAGGGGGGTGACGAATGAAGTCCCTTCTCCGTTCGACTCTCATCGTCGATCCCTCGGACAACCCCGAGCAGTTCCTCGAGCACTTCCACCTCCTCGAAGGTTCGGGGCTCGGGTTTCAGACGCCCGAGGACAACGCCATCTGGACGTTCGTTCAGGACTTCGTGGCTCAGCACCACCACGTCCCTGACATGTCCACGGTGCAGGCGCACTTCGAGCGCACCCGTGAGCCCACGGTCGTTGACCGCATCACCGGCTTGCGGGCCACTCGACCGAAGACGCGCGGGGACTTCCTTCGGCATCTCGAAGATCAGAACGAGGACCGCCGCCGGGTGTTGATCAGCAAGCTCCTTCAGGAGGCGAGCGAGATCACCTCGAAGGGCATCACGGTCGAGGTGGGGGAGGGCCGCAAGAAGGAGAAGAAGATCCTCCAAGGCCCGATCGATGCCGTCCGGTACATCCTCGACCAGTCGCACTCCATCGTCACGCCAACCGTGGGATCGAAGCTCTCGGGCAACGTGATGGGCGACCGCGAGGACTTCCTCAAGGAATACAACCGTGTGAAAGCAGACCCTTTGGCTGGTGTGGGGCAATTCGTGGGACTCGAGCAGATGGATGATGCCCTTCGGGGCGCGAAGCGGAACGAACTGTGGCTCCACGCGGCCTTCACGGGTCACATGAAGTCGAGCCTGATGCTCAACTGGGCGTACAACCAGGCGGTCTACTACAAGCACAGCGTTCTGATCTTCAGCCTGGAGATGCCGTACAACCAGTGTCGGCGGCTCCTGTACGCCATGCACTCAGCGCACGAGAAGTTCGCCGACATCCACCCCCCGCTCGACTACGAGAAGATCCGCGACGGCCGCCTGAGCGACAAGGAGGAGCAGTTCCTTCGCGACTTCGTCGTGCCCGACATGACGAGCGGCGAGCACGGCGACATCATGATCGAGGTCGCCGACCCCGAGAAGATCGACTTCACCGTGTCCGACATCCGGTCCCGGGCGGAGACGATCTACGCGAAGTCCCCGTTCCGACTCATGTTCGTGGACCACGCCCTTCTGGTCGCCCCGCGTGGCACCTACACGTCCACGACGGAGAAGATCAACGAGGTCATCCGCGACTGCAAGAAGATGGCAATGGGCTTCAACAAGGGCATGGGCATGGCCGTTGTCCTGTTGTTCCAGATCAGCCGTGAAGGCTACCGGGCGGCGTTGAAGGCTCGTGGTGTGGCCGAGGGCGACTCGGCTCCGGGGAAGAAGGCCCGCCCCCAGAGCAACCACGTCTACAACCTGACCTTCCTCTCCTACGCCAACGAAGCCGAGCGTTCGTCCGACATCGTGACGGCCTCGTGGATCGATGAGGAGTTGATCAAGAAGGGGCAGGTGCTCCTCCAGTGTCTCAAGAGCCGCGACCAGAAGCCGTTCGAGCCGTTCACGGCCTCGGTCTACTGGCCCTCGCGGCGACTCAAGACGCTCAAGGATCCGCACGTCGAGGACGTGTCCAAGGCGGGTCAGGCCATCGACCTGGAGGTCTGACCGTGGCGATCCGTTTGCTCCACGGCGACTGCGTTGATCGCATGGCCCAGATGCCGGAAGGCTCCCTGGACGCCATCGTCAGCGACCCGCCCTATGGCCTCGAGTTCATGGGGCGGACGTGGGACAAGCTGGACTGGCAGGCGGGAGGCGGGTTCTCCGGGCCTGGGATCGGGGACCGTCAGACGGCCTGGCCGTCGTTCGGGAGTTCGAGCCCGTTCGGGGCGGCCAATCCCACCTGTGCCTCGTGTGGGGGCCGCCTTCGTGGCGAGAAGAAGTGCTCCTGTGCAGAGCCTGACTGGAAGGTGAAGGGGCAGCCGGTCGAGCGGAATCGCTCCGGCCAAGCCCAGCAAGCCTGGCACGCCAGGTGGGTGGCCGAGGCGTACCGCGTTCTTCAGCCCGGAGGGGTGCTCAAGGCGTTCGGGGGGTCCAGGACGGCCCACCGGCTCGCCGCCGCGATGGAGGAGGTGGGGTTCATCGACATCTCGCTCGAGGCGTGGGGGTATGGCTCGGGCTTCCCGAAGTCGCACAACGTTGCGGTGTACCTGGACCGGATGCTGACCGAGGGCAAGTCTCGCCAGATCCTCCGACACGGGGTCGGCAACCTCAACGGGAAGTTCGCGGAAGCAGCAGTTGGCTTCGAGAGCCAGAGCAAACGCCACATCATCCAGACGGAGGTGGCGAAATCCTGGGAAGGTTGGGGCACTGCGTTGAAGCCTGCTTGGGAGCCTGTCGTGGTCGGCCGCAAGCCGGTAGTGTGACGCCCGACACCCCATGGAGGTTCAGATGTTCCACATGACGCCGAGTGAGCCGGGCTGGATCGAGTGCATTGCGGGCTGCATGTTCGCAGGCAAGACCGAGGAACTCATCCGACGGTTGCGGCTGGTTCACTACGCGAAGCGTCATGCGGTGGCGATCAAGCCGTCGGTGGACGACCGGTTCCACGGCACGAACATCGTCTCCCACTCGGGGGAGCAACTCACGGCCCTGTCGGTGGCCAAGGCGTCGGACATCCTGACCCACATCCAGTCGAGCCCGGTGCGGATCGATGTCGTGGGCATCGACGAGGTGCAGTTCTTCGACGAGTCCATCGTCGAGGTCTGTACCGTGCTGGCGGGCGAGGGTCGTCGGGTCATCGTGGCGGGGCTGGACACGGACTACCGGGGGGTGCCGTTCGGCCCGATGCCGCACTTGCTGGCGGTGGCGGACTTCGTGTCGAAGGTGAGCGCGGTGTGTACGGTCTGCGGGTCGGTGGCGACCCGCTCCCAGCGCATCGTGGACAGCCAGGAGCAGATCGTTGTGGGCGGCTCGACGGCCTACGAGGCCCGGTGCCGGAAGCACTGGAGCCCCGAGCCGGTCTTCAGCCGTCGTGAGTCCCGTGGGGAGATGGATGGCTGAACTGGTCGTTGTTTCTGTCGGGCGGCGACCACTGGCCTCGGGTTCAGTGGCCGCCAACGTGTTGGAGCACGGAACAGGGGCGTTGAACATTGACGCCACCCGTCTCCAGCACACCAGCACCGAGGATCTCGCCGCGTCCCTGGCGAAGAACCCCGGGCGCGCGGACGTGGTTTCCTCGGGGGTCTACGGGGCGAACCGGCCCCAGCAGTCGGTGAACACGGCGGGACGGTGGCCCTCCAACCTCATCCTCGAACACTTGCCGGGTTGCACGAAGGCGGGAACGGCCCAGGTTCGAGCCAAGCAGCTTACGGCGGGTCGTCGGACCGTGAAGTGGGGCGTAGGCGAGGGCGACTCGACCTATGAGAAGGGCACGGGAGCCCGGTTCGCCACCGAGGACGGCACGGAGCCTCACCAGGTCTGGGACTGCCAGCCGGGCTGCCCCGTCCCCAACCTCGACGAGCAAAGCGGCGTGTCGAAATCCTCGGGCGGCCGGGCTTATCAGAACACGAACGACATGTACTCGGGCGGATGGTCCCACAAGGGTACAGGTGTCCCCATCGACCCGGGCTTCGGTGACGTGGGCGGGGCCAGTCGGTATTTCAAGCAGATTGGAGGAGCGACCGTGGAAACCGCCGGAACAACTGAAGTGCCGAAGGACTTGCTCGACTACCTCCACACGCTCATCACCCCGACCCATGTGGGCGGCGAGACGCTCATCGCCCTCGACCTCAACGCGGTGGACTGGGCTTCCATCCCGGACGGCAAGTACCACGGGCTCATCGGCCGGGGTGAGCCAACGGAGGAACAGACGGAGCACATGTGGCGGGTGGTCAAGCCCGGAGCCCACGTCCTCCTCATCGCCCCCGAGTCCTGTCCGACGGGCCACCGAGGGGCCTGCTCGCTCGAAGATCGTGGGTTCGAGATCCGCGATGCCATCCTGTGGGTCCGGGAGGCGGGGAAGCTCCACTACGTGCCCAAGGCGAACTCGAAAGAGCGGAACTCGGGCTGCGACAAGCTCGCGGCCAAGCGGAAGGGCTCGCCCACCTATGAACTCCGCGAGAGCGTTCTCGAAGATGAAGACGCCCTCGCCGAGTTGCAAGAGGCGCTCCTCGAGGCCGGGGTCGCGGCCGAGTTGGTAGACGCCATGGAGGAGAACGGACTGCCAAAGGACAAGATTCCGAAGGGCTTCCTGTCGGACTTCAAGCCCCGCGAAGGCTCGGGCAAGTACGGCAACCACCACCCGACGGTGAAGCCGAAGCTGGTGATGCAGCGGCTCCTTGCCGACATCCCGAAGGACAAGACCGTCATGGATCCGTTCATGGGGTCCGGGTCGACGGCCCTGGCGTGCTGGGAGACTCGGCACAGCTTCATCGGCATCGAGCGTGAGGCCGAGTACATCGAGGTGGCGGACGCCCGGGTGCGGTACTGCTTCCGCTCTCAGATGGGGGATGCACCCGAGTTCATCTCCGAAGCCCCGCCTCCCGACACAGCCCCGATCGAGGTTCACGGAGGGGTGTTCGACCTGTTCAAGGAGTGATCCGTGTAGGTAGGGGGTATGGCAGACCGTTCCACCGCTGAGTGCCTTGACCTGTTGGGTCTGGAGAAGCCGAAGCTCTCCGGCAAGTCCCAGGACGAGGTGAACACCAAGCTCGCCGCGTGGAAAGCGGACGTGCTCAAGCCAGCCTACAAGGCCAAAGCCCACGAGGTCCACCCGGACAAGAACCCCGACGACAAGGAAGCTGGGGCGAAGTTCCTGGCGGTGAAAGAAGCCTTCGAGCAGCTTCAAGACCTCACCGTGACGTTGAAGCGCCCCGAGAACAAGTGCCCTGATGGGCACGAGCGGATTCCAGCGACCGCGAAGTACTGCCACGAATGCGGGTACGCCTACGTGGAGGACGCGCTGGTTCAACGCCTCCGGGCGGCGGGCATCCACGACACCATCATCACCGAGATGCGGAACACCGGGAAGCTGGCCGAGCTACGCAAGCTCCACCCTCTGTCGCGCGAACTCGAGACGGAGATCCTGATGATTCAGCAACGCCAACGACTTGGCCTGTTCGGCCGGTACTCTGGATGGAGGTGACGACATGAGCCTGAAGCTCACCTTTCTCGGCACGGGCGGGGCCTTCACGGACTTCCGCGAGAACTACCACAACAACGCCATCGTCCACCTCCTCGGGAACAAGGTGCTCCTCCTCGACTGTGGTGGGACGGGGGTGCAGTCGTTGAAGGAACTCGACATCCCTGTCGGGAATGCCGATTTCGTGCTCGTCACCCATCTCCACGGTGATCACATCGCGGGCATCGAGCAACTGGGCTGGGAGAGGTACTACACCGGCCCGACCGGACCGGCTTTCGCCCAGACGCTGCTGGTGGCCGCATCGGACGTGCATCCGGGCCTGAAGTCCTGTCTCGCACCTTGCGTGGAAGAACTGGTCACTCCTCTGGGGGCCTACAACAGAGGGTTCGACTTCCTGTTCACCACCTACACCGCCGAGCCAGGGGTGGAACTTGCCTTGGGCGGGGTGGTCACTCAGTTGCACAAGACCCCACACGTCAGGGGCGACGAAGTGGACAAGCCCTGCTACGGCGTTGTCCTCCGTGAACATGGACAAGACCAGGGGGGGTTCTACTACACCTCGGACACCACTTTCCGACCGGACATCGGCGACCTGTTCCCCCACGCGGACGTGATCTTCCACGACTGCACGTTCTCGCCCCGGTACCCGGGCACCGTCCACACCCACTACGAGGAGCTTCTGACGCTCCCCGAGGCCGTCCGGAACCGCATCGTGCTCATGCACCACACCAAGGTGCCCGAGGGCGTCTCCCCCCGTCAGGATGGTTTCCTGTGGGCTGCTGGGCGGCACGACTCGTTCGTGCTCGAGGACAACAAGCTCACCATCAGCGGTCCGAACGGTGGTGCGGTCTACCAGCAAGAGGCAGGCCGGTGGAAGCGAGCGACCAGCATCCGGGTAGGGTGAGCCCCCAGCGAGGTGCTTCGTGCGAGACATGGTGTCGAAGGTTCGGTTGCGGGAAGGTCAGACCCCCACCGAGGACTTGCTCCTCAAGACGTACAACACGGCCATGTCCACGGCGGCGGCCGAACTCATCGAGCGATGGAAGGCGGGCCAGGCGGCTCCGACGCCCGATGGTCGGCTCGAGGTGGCGAAGGCCGTGACCCCCGAAGGCACGGTGGTCGGCTTCAACGTCTACCTGGTGTGGGGCGAGCACCAGTCGTTGGGCGGGAAGATGCGCGAGGAGCCTGCGTGACACCGGCCTACCCGTTCCTGGAAATCTACGTTCGGCCGCCTGTGGGAACAGACCTCTCGGAGCCTGTGGTCACTCTGTCCCGGGACTCCGCTCAACGGTGGTGGCACACGGTGGGGGGCAAGGCGGTGCGGCAGGCCACCACGGTAGAGACGCTGCTCCCCCTGGCTCCTGGGACGTGGAAGGCCCTCGGGCTCCCGGCGTAGGGTTCAGACCCAACTCCCCGATGCGTAAAGGGGATGGAGACACCCATGTCCCTCCCCATCAAGATCACGTCGGGCACCATCGAGGTCGAGGCCGTCTCCGGCGTCGTGAAGGAGGACTACTTCCTCCTCTACTTGACGCTCCGCGAGAAACACGTCGAGGCCGAGAGCGTGTGTGAGAACCCCGCCATCGTCATCCTTCACGTTGGGGAGCGAACGCTCCGGGCCATTCCGGAGGACGTGAACCGGCAGGGGGGCCTGGATGGAGCAGACGGGTACGAGAAGATCGACCCCACCAAGGAGAAGCCCACCGAGATCGAACTCCCCGAGGGGTGGTCGGTCGAGGCCAGCGTCGCCCGGTACACCTGTCGGATCATCGGCATCCGCACCCCCAAGTCCGAGGACTTGATCTCCGATCTGCCTTTCGAGAAGGACGGGGTTCAGGTCGGCACCGTTTCCGCGTAGTACGGCCAAGGAGACTTCGCATGTCCGTCGACCCCAACCTGACCATCAAGCAGATCCTCGACCGTCTCGTCGCGGCCAACCAGGCGTACCGGAACGGCACCCCCACGATGTCGGACGCCGAGTACGACACCCTCGAGGACCGTCTGGTGGAACTCGTGGACGGGGCCGACGACTCGTTCGTCGAGGTTCGCGAGGCCAAGGCGTTCCTGGCGACCATCGGGGCTCCGGTCGGGGACTCGGGTTGGACAAAGGTGCGTCACGCGAGTCCGATGGGCTCGCTCAACAAGGCGCAGAACGAGAACGACCTCCGGGGCTGGTACACCGCCTGCGGCAACAAGGGCACGAGCCTCATCGTGTCCGACAAGTGCGACGGCATCAGCGTCTCCCTCCGCTACGAGGGCGGGAACCTCGTTCGGGCCGCCACCCGTGGCGACGGCGAGGTCGGCGAGGACATCACTCGCAACGTCGTGAAGATGAAGGGCGTCGTCCACTTCATCAAGGGCTTCGACGGGCACCTTCGCGGCGAGATCGTCCTTCGCAAGAGCGACTGGAAGAAGCACTTCCCGACCTACAGCAACCCCCGGAACGCGGCGGCGGGCATCGCCAAGCGGCTCGACGGGCAGGGTGTCGAGCACCTGACCGTGCTCCACTACCAGATGATCCGCGACGGCGGGAAGGCCATCCCGAGCAAGGCGGTCGAGTTCCAGGTGCTCGGCAAGGTGGGTGCGGCCCTCCCGACGTGGTCCGAGGTGCCCGATCTGGCGGCGGCCGAAGCCGTCTACGCCGACTACGTGGCGGGCAAGCGGGACGCCCTCGACTACGACATCGACGGGCTCGTGATCGAGTACAGCGACCCGGCCGTCATGGAATCGCTGGGGGACTTGAACAAGCGTCCCAAGGGCGCGGTGGCCTACAAGTTCCCCCACGCGGCGAAGCCGACCATCCTGCGGAACATCCGCTGGCAGGTCGGGAAGTCGGGTCGCATCACCCCGGTCGCCGAGTTCGACGCGGTGGACCTCGCGGGGGCCAGCGTGAGCAACGCGAGCCTCCACAACGTCGCGAACATCGAGAAGCTGTGCAAGGCGGCGGGCGTCAAGACCCTCGCGGTCGGGGACGAGATCCTGGCCTCCCGCCGGAACGACGTGATCCCCTACGTCGAGTCGGTGCTGTCGGGCAAGGGCGGGGCGGCGCTCGAGGCCCCCGACAAGTGCCCCGCGTGCCAGACCAACCTGATCATGCACGGGGAGTACCTCGTCTGCTACGGCGAGGATTGCCCGGCCCAGGTGCTCGGCGGCATCAGCCGGTGGGTGAAGAAGATCGGCGTGCTCGGGATGGGCGACTCCATCATCGAGGCGCTGATCGAGCACGCCGGGGTCACGGACCCGGCGGACCTCTACACCCTCGACCCTGCCAAGATCGAGAGCATTCCGACGGGCTCGGACGGTTCCCGCCTCGGTCGCACGGCCCACACCATCGTGGCCGAGTTGAAGGCCAAGGCGGAGATGCCCCTGCACACGTTCGTCGGCTCCCTGGGCATCCCCCTGTGCGCCCGGTCGGTGTGCAAGACCATCGTGGACGCGGGCTTCGACGACCTCGACAAGATGCAGTCGGCCACGATGTCGCAGATCGCGGGCATCCCCGGCATGGGCGCGGGGAAGGCTGACGAGTTCGTGAAGGGGCTCGCGGCTCGCCGCACCCTCATCGACAAGCTCCTCGACAACGGGGTCACGATCAAGGCCAAGGCGGTCGGCGTGATGACCGGCAAGTCGGTCTGCTTCACGGGTGTCCGCTCGCCGGAGATGGAGAAGGCCATCGAGGACGCGGGCGGCACCATCAAGGGCTCGGTCGGGGCGGGGCTCACCTACCTCGTTCAGAAGGACAAGACCTCGCAGAGCGGCAAGACGCAGAAGGCGGTGTCCCTCGGTGTCCAGATCGTGGACCTCGACGGCATGTGGGCCATCCTCGGGCGTCCCCAGGGCGGCACCCAGCCCGTCCAGACCACGGCGGCCCGCACCCAGCGGAAGGCCCAGGCGGCGGCCCCGGCTCCCGCTCCAGCGGCCCAGGTGAACGTGCTCTCCCTGTTCGGGGGCGATGACGACTGATGGGCGAGTGCGAGCCCTACTTCCCCCCGGCCCCGACCGGGGAGCACATTCGGGCCTTCTTGTTGGACCCGAAGCGGGATGTGCGCGAGGCCCTGAAGGAACTCCACCAACTGGGCTGGCGGAAGGACCAGACCCGCTCGGAGCCGGTCCCCCGAGACATGGCCGCCCTGTACGGGGGCCGGAAAGAGGTGCGGCCCTGGTGGTTCTCGCCTACGGGAGAGTCGGTGCGTGGGCTGAAGGCCGCCATGAGAGCCGCCATCCGTGCGCTGGACGGCCTTCAGCCCACACCACCCCCGAAGCCCGAGCCGTCCCCGATGGCTCAACGGATCCTCGAGGCGCTCGAGCGACACCCCGAACTTCGAGAAGAACTGCGAACCCTGTTGCGGTAGAGGTTCAGGTCGGGAGCCGTTGTGCGTAGTATGGGCAACAGGAGATTCCGATGCTCACCTTCGCCGCCCCCTCCGACCGCATCCGCATCCAGGCCCTCGACAAGGTGGGGTTCGCCCGCGCCTGGCGCGACGAGGCGGCCCTCACGGTGGGCGAGGTGGTGGTCAAGCCGTCCCTGAAGGCTTGCGTCCGCTACTACGACGCCCTGAAGATGGGGATGCCCGCCCTTCCCCTCGTCCTCACCGAGGACGTGGACGGGTCGAAGAACTACTCGTGCTCCCTCCTGTCGGGCGAGAGCGACCCGGCGTTGACCTACTACAAGGCGAAGGCGCTGGGGCTGTAGTCGGTAGTGGGCCGATAGCCCTTCCACGGGTAGGGAGGCGCTCGGACGTGCCAACAGCGATCCTCGGACAGAACTACACGTTCCACGCGCTGTTCCTGGACGCGGCCAACAACCCGTTGTCGGTGTTGGGGCCGACGGCCAAGGTGTTCAGGTTCAACTCCGCCGGGGTGGAGTTGATCGTGTCCTCGGGGTCGATGTCTGCTGTGACGGGAGACCCGGGCCGCTACCAGTACACCTTCACGGTGCCGACCTCGTTGTCGGCCGGGGACACTCTGTTCGCGGTCATGTCCGGCACGGATCCAGGCACGCTGACTCTCCTCACGACCGAGGACAACGTGGACCTCATCTACAACCCTCAGTTGGCAGGCGGGATCAACGCGCGATTCATTCGGTAGGGTGTCCCATTACGGAGGTGTTCCTGTGGGACGAGCCGAAGAAATCGCCAAGGTTGAGGCTGATCTACAAGCCGTGGCCGCCCGCAGGGCGAAGATCGCGGAGAACTACACCGCGTTCGCCAGCCGCATCTCGGCGCAGATCGAGAAGATTCTGAAGGATGCGGAGGTGTACGACGTGATTCGTGCCCTCGAGGTGGGTCGCGAGAAGCGTCGTGCAGACGACCAGGCCCAGGCGGATGCCCTCGGCCAGCAACTCGAAGAACTGGCGAAGCTCCGCGAAGCTCTGCTCAACGATCAGACCTCGGGTCCGACCGTGGACGGCACGCCGCCGACCGCCTGACCGTCGTTAGGCCGACTATACCCAACGCAGGATGAGGGAGAGTCCCCATCCTGGGTGGCTCTCTACACCTTCAGGGAGTAGAACATGGCCACCCAGACGAACCGATTGCTGGTACTTGAGTCGAACGGCGAGACCTCCCGGAACAATCCGGCAGACACCCTCGAGGTTGGCTCGTCCTGGCGGACGGTGGGCTCGGGCACCTTCGCCTTCGACTCGACGGGGGGCCATCACCGCATCCGGTCCGGCCACCATCTCGTGGACACCCACGGGGGCGCTGACCCTGACGGGTGGTGCGGCCTCCTCGCTGACCACTTCGGCGGGAGCCCTCACCATCACGTCGGCTGCGGCGGCCACCTGGTCCACTTCGGGCGGTGCCCTGTCGGTGGCGGGTGCGACGGCCCTCAACCTCGACTCGAACAACGGTGCCCTGTCGATCAACGCCACAGGCGGTGCCATCCGCATCGGTAACGAGGCGGACAACCAGTCCATCGAGATCGGACAGGGCGGTACCCGCACCATCACCATCGGGTCGGGCACGTCTCCGGTCACCATCGGTGGCGACCTCGTGGTGACCGGCACCACCGTCTCGACCTCCTCCGAGACGGTGCTCATCGCGGACAACCACCTCTACCTGAACGCCGGGTACGCCACGGTGTCGGCCCAGACGGGCGGCCTGGTCGTCAACTACTTGCCGACGGCGACGAACGACACGGTGGCCGCCACGGGCTTCGTGGCCGGTGTGGCTGCGGTCTCGAACCCGACAGTGGCGACCACGGGGGCTGCGACCTTTGCGGCCTCGGATTTCATCCAGATCGCGGGTGCGAACAACCCGGCCAACAACGGCCTGTTCGAGGTTCTCTCGCACGCGGCGAACGTGCTGACCATCCGTGGTGTCGGCACGACGGCCACGGTGCAGGACTTCTCGCAGAACCAGTTCACGACGGACACCACTGTCGCGGGCACCATCCGCAAGGTCACCGTCTCCGTGCTCCGGGCGGGTACGGACGGGGCCTGGGAGACGGCCTCGGGCTCGACGACGGGTCTGACGTTCAACGACCTGGCGACGGGAGGTAGCTCGACCCTCCAGGCGGCCTACCAGGCGGGTCAGACGATCACGCTCTCCGACACTTTCGGGGACATGGTCATCACCACCGACGAGTCCGCCCCGGTCGCCAACTTCCAGGTCGCCCGTGGTGGCGGTGGCACGTACTTCGCGACCGATGCTACCGCCGACCTCGCGCAGGTCGGCTCGTCCTCGGTGTCGGTGCTCCTCGAGGTCATCGACAACACGGCGACAGCCTTCCGTCTCCGTGAGGGCAGCACCACCTACATCGGCCTCGACACCACGAACGCCTCCGAGGTGCTCACGGTCGGCGACGCGGTGGGTGGTACCAGCCAGACGGTGCTGCGTGGTGGCACGGGTGGTGTGCTCGTCAGCATGCCGGACAACACGGCAACGGCTTTCCGGATCGGCCAGGGCTCGGACAACTACCTGTCGGTGGACACCACCAACGCCTCCGAGGCGCTGAACCTCGGTGCGGCTCCCGTCAACGCCGTCGTCAACATCAACTCGGGCACCGGCACCCTGAACATCGGCACGTCGGCCTCGGCTCGTACCGTGAACGTGGGTACCGGCGCAGCGGTCCAGACGGTGACGGTGGGTTCGACGAACTCGACCTCGCCCACGACCATCCAGACCGGTACGGGGGCCATGACCTTCACGGCGGGCGGCGTGTTCGACGTGAACGCTGTCGGAGCCGTGACCATCGACGGTCCGGGCATCAGCATCGACGGTACGTCGGCTTCGAACCTGTCGGTCACGGGGGCCAACCTCTCCATCGAGACGCTGACTTCGGGCACTCTGGCGGTGTCCTCGGCTGGTGCGCTCAACCTGTCCAGCACGACGGGTGACTGGCAGGCGACGGGGGCGCTGACCCTCGACTCGTCTGGTGGCGCGATCGGCATCGGTACGGACGCGGACGCACAGGCCATCAACATCGGCACCGGGGCCGCTGCACGCACCATCACGATCGGCAACAGCACGGGTGCCACCTCGGTGGTCATCAACTCGGGCACGGGTGCCATCGACATCGGCAACAACGCGGTGGCCCACGCCATCACGATCGGCAACGGCACGGGTGCCACGGGCGTCTCGATCCAGACGGGCACGGGCAACCTGAACCTGGGCACGAACGCGGTCGCCCACACGGTCGCCATCGGCAACCAGACGGGTGCCTCGGCCGTGACCATCGACTCGGGCACGGGTCGGACGGTGCTCGACACCTCCTCCACGGCGGTGAACGCCACGGTGCTCCGGGCCAGCGGCAACAACTTCATCACCCTCGACAACCGTGCGGAAGCTGCGGGCACTCCGGGTCAGCGCATCGCGATGGGCATGTTCACCAGCTACGGCACGTCCGGAGCCGGTGTGGCTGCGGCTGCGGGCGAGGCCATCTCGGTGGGCAACATCGTCACCCTCCAGCAGGGGGTCACGTCGAACCAGGTGTTCCGGGCCGATGCCGACGGGACGGGTCTGAAGACTGTCGCGGGTATCGCCATGCAGGCGTCTTCGACCAGCGGCGATGTGACCAAGATCCACACTCTCCCGGGCGTCATCGTCCCCATCACCATGGATGCAGCGACGACGGCAGCCCAGGACGAGGGCAAGGTGGTCTACCTGTCTACCACCACGGGTGTGGGCACCCTGACGGCTCCGACGGCCTCTGGGTCGGTGGTGTACCGGGTGGGGTTGCTCCAGACGGCGGGGGCGAGCACGACCCAGAACATCCTGTTCATGCCGCAGTTCATCGCCAACAACCCGTGATGAACCTCTGATGTAGGCGACACCGGAGGTTCTGCTATGCCTGGTGAGGATACCGTCCTCCGACTCGTGAACGGGGTTCCGACCACCGGCACGATCGAGGACACCACTCGAACCTACGCCATTGACGCTAGCAGCGTCTCTGTGGGGGACGTGGTTTACCAGGTGTCTGGGGTGGACTCGAAGGTGGCTCGAGCGGACGCGGACAACGCCTCCGCTCGGCCACCCATCGGAGTCTGCCTCTCTGTGCCCACAGCCACCACCGCTGTCGTGGTTCACAGCGGTGGCGTTGTCTCGGGGATGACGGGCCTCACGCGGGGCTCGGCCTACTGGTTGGACACCGCGCCAGGTGCGCTGACCAGTAGCCGCCCAAGCTCCAACGCCTACGTGGTGGGCGTTGCGTTGTCCGCGTCGGACTTCTTGGTCTGCTGTGTCCCGGCGGACTTCGCCTCTGGCGGAAGCGGGACCATCACCATCAAGGATGATGGTCAGACCATCAACACGAATTTCACCTCCCTGAACTTCACGGGGTTTGCCACCATCACCGACGCGGGCGGTGGGGCCGCGACCATCAACATTCAGGGTGGTGGCGGGACGGGTGGCCCGAGCGCCTCTGGGGCCATCAACACGGTCCCTACGGCCTCGTTGTTCCCCACCACGGTGCTGGCGTCGGGCTCGGTCACGGACACTACCTCGGCGTTGGTGCTGAAGGCGAACGCCCACGGTTCTTCCTACGACGTTCAGCAGATCCTTCAGGCGGCTCCTGCGGCTCCTTGGCGTCGCTACTTCAAGATGGAGGTCAACCCCGTCCAAAAGGCGTTTCTGTTTGGCGGGTTCGCCATTAAGCAGAGTTCGACTGGGAAGTTCACACAGTGGATCTTGATCAGCGGCGGTTCGGATCTCAACCTCGAATACGACCAGATGACGAACACTACGTCTCGGTCGAGTTTCACCGCCCTCGGGGTCATCGATCCCACCGACGTCTACTTCGCGATTGAGGACGACGGGGCCAACTTCAACTTCTACACCTCTCCGACCGGCATTGTGGGCACCTACGTGTTGGCCCACACGGTGTCTCGAACGGCCTGGATGACCGACTATGACCTGATCGGCTTCAGCGCGGACGCGCAGAACAACCTCACGCCTAACCGCGATGTGTATGCGGTTATCGAACATTACAGCGCAGACCCCCCAACCTTCGTGGCGGGCACCAACACGGCCTTCTCCACCATGTGGAATCCGAAGGCTCTCCCCGCGTCTCCGAACGCCAAGGACGACGAGTTCTCGGACGGGTCGGTCGACGTCAAATGGACCGAGTACGACCCAACCAGCATCCTGACGGTCACGGAGGACAGCTACGGACTGAAGTTTGTTGTGACGGATGATCCCGGCTCATCTGATGCTGTCGTAGGTCTACGGCAAGCCATCCCTTCCAGTGACGAGTTTGAGATTGTGGCCCGCATCACGATTGCCAGCAGCTTGTCCAACTACATGGTGGGGGGGATTTTTCTCGCCGAGGACATCGCTACCAACCCCACTACGGCCCCTTTGTTCATGGCCCAACTGCGGTTGTCAGGAGGTGGCCAAGACCTCATTGAGATGACGAACTACACCAACCGCACGGCCTGGAGCAGCACAGCGGCGTTGGTTGAGGTTAGGACGGACACGATCTACCTGGCAATGCAGTGGAAAGCGTCCACTTCTCGGGTCTGTGTGTGGTTCTCACATACGGGCGTGGATTGGACCCGGCTGTCCCCCGCTGACTACGACCCTACCACGGTCACAACGGCCTCCTACATGGGGGTGTTTGCAAACGGGTACAACCTGGCGGGGAATGTTCGGGCGGAGTTCTTCCGGGTCCGCGAAGCCGCCTCGGGCATCATCAACGTGGCTCCCCCCATGCAGGGGTCGCGGGTCGCCGTCAGCAACGGGGCACGCACGGGCTCGGGCACGGACAACCAGCTTGTCCGGTGGGACGGGACGCAGAACCTTCAAGGCAGCGGCATCGCGGTCGATGACTCGGGCAACCTGACGCTCACGTCCGCTGCTGCCATCAAGATCACCGAGTCCGCCTCCGCTCCCTCGACCTCGGCGGGTGTGGGGGCCTTGTGGGTCAAGAACACGACCCCATCCTCGTTCCGTGTGGTGGACGATGCGGGCACGGACACCCCGCTCCTCCTTGGTCCGGCCTCCTCCACGAACAACGCCATCATGTTGTGGAACGGCACGGGAGGTACGACCGCCAAGGACTCCAACGTCACCATCACCGTGAACGACATCCTCGTGGGCGCTCAGGGGCTCACGCTGGTTGAGCGGGGCACCTCCCCCTCCGTATCTGCGGGTCAGGGGGCCTACTGGGTCCGCAACGACACCCCGTCGGCCCCGGTGTTCACAGACGACACCTCGACGGCCTACCACCTCCTGAACTGGTCGCCTGTGAAGCGCCCCTGTCGGTTCGCGACGACGGGGAACATCGCGAACCTCGCCACGGGAGCCCCGAACTCGGTCGATGGCGTCACCCCCGTGGCGGGCAACCGAGTCCTCGTGTGGAACCAGTCCACCGCGTCGCAGAACGGCATCTACGTCGTCAACGTGGTGGGAACCGGGGCGAACGGCCAGTGGGCTCGAGCGTCGGATTTCGACGAGGGGCCGAACGATCACATCGAGGCAGGGGTCGAAACCTACGTTCAGGAGGGCAACGCCTGGGGTGGGATTCGGTTCTCGTTGGCGACGACGGGGACCATCACCATCGGTTCCACCTCCCTCACCTTCACTCCGGAGGGCGGCTTGGCACGCACCGACGCATCAAGCACCGAGGTCATCGCGGCCACGGCGTTCACCAACGGCACCTTCGTCACGTCGAGCACCATCGACATGCGCGATCACTCCGTACTGGCCGTATTCTTCCTGGCGACATCGATCGGGTCGAACACCCAGGTGGACATCGTGGTGTTCTGGTCCGACGATGGGACGACCATCCCGTTCGCCACGGACGACTACCTCCAGCAGACCGACTTCAACATCACGGCCCAGACGGACGGGTCGTACTACCCGAAGCCGTACACGGCACGGCTCACCACCACAGGAGGCGAACTCGTCGCGAACGCGGGCGTCCACCTGTCTTTCCCGAAGCGCGGTGGTGCCTGCCGCATCGGCGTGAAGGGGAACAACGCCTCGGGCTCCTTCTCGGTCCGCACGCAGCGGATCACGAACTAGGAGGTTTGATGGCTGTCTTGTTCGCCTGCGGCTATGAAGTTGGAGACCTCGACTACTACACGTCGTTGGCCAATCCTGCGCTTAACAACCTGACTTCCATCGAGGGCGAACGGGTTGTCATTGTCAACACTGTAAACCAGGGGCTGCATCGTCGTCCTGATGGTTCAGGAGGTAAGTTTTGTGGGTTCACCCAGCAGACTTTGGGTATTTGGCCGATCCCGACAACCCCGCGATGGGTGCATTTCTGGTTCAAACGTCGGAGTGATGCCACGAACCCACCCCAGTTTTTGGCAATGACCTCGATCGGTGCTGAACAGTGCAACGTGCTGTTCGACACGGCGGACAACAAGGTCAAAATTCGGCGTAACATCAACGTGTTGGCTACTTCGGTGGGCACGTTCGACCCTAGTCTCGGCTACTACGTCACGTTGGAAATCGTAGTCGACAACACGGCGGGTTTGGTGAGGGTGTACCTCAACGATTCCCCAACTCCGTTTGTCGAGGTAACCGCCGCCGACACGCAGTTTCAGACTTCAAACGAGTTCCTTGGTGTGGGTATCGGCGGTGGGACAGCGGCTCGACTGTTCACTGATGACATCGTGATCACGGATGCTGCCACGGGGCGTCTGCCTGAGTCCTACGGGGTGCTGGGTCGGCCCGTGTCCAACAACTCGGTGGCATTCACCCCGACGACAGGAACCAACTGGCAGAACGTTAGGCCATCCTCGCTTTACAACGGGGTGGACCCCTCGGCCGCGACTCGGTACAACGAGGCGTTGGCGGCGGGACAAGACCTCTACAACATCTTGCTAGACTCCAACGTTGCCCCTGTCAGCACGGTCCCCCTGATGGCCACCCACGTTCTTGCGGGAGCGACAGGCACGTTGACGGGCCAGGTGTTGGTGAAGTCTGGAGCGACCACCGCAAACTCATCCTCCTTCGGGTTTGGCAGGGGCCTGCCTTTCGCGGAACACACGCACTACTGGCTGACGGACCCGAACACCGGATTGGCGTGGTCCCCGTCGGCCTTGGTGCCCGGCAATCTCTCAATCGGTCTGAAGACCCTGTAAGGAGCCATCATGGCTGTGATTTTCATGTGCGGCTTCGAGGCGGGCTCCAAGACCCACTACCAGGCCCGGGGTTGGACACTTCAGGCGTCTTCGGCCATCACAACGACTGCGGGGTTCGTCCACAAGTCGCTTGCTGGAAACGGCGGTACTTACTCGATGTTCAGTAACGGAGACACGTCTCCGACGTTCGACACAACAGGCCGTTGGTGCAACTTCTGGTTCCGGACGACCACAAACTCGGCCACGGCTTGTGCCTTCTCCTTCATGCGTGCTGGAACGGCCACCTTCACGGTCAACTTCACGCCGGAAGGGTTCATCAATCTTCGCCGAGGGAACTCCACGGCGACCATCGTGGCCACCTCTACGGCTCCATTGAACATGGGGGTTTCCCACTGGGTGTCCATTGAGATGTTGGCCGCCGATGCGGGGGGTGTCTGCACGGTCAAAGTGAACGGTGTTCAGATGGTCACGTTTTCGGGGGACACCAAGGCGGCCACTACGGCGGATTGGGATCAGGTCACTTTCGGGTATGGCTCAGGCAACCTGTACTACGACGACATCATCATCACGGACTCCACCACAGGCGAAATCCCCGAGCGGTTCTTGCCCCCGTTGGTGCCCGACGGGAACGATGCTGGCTCTTTCACCTCATCCTCGGGTAACCCCAACTGGCAGAACGTGGACGAGATCCCACCTTCGACCACGGACTACAACGAGACGACCACGGCTCCCGCCGAGGAGACGTACACGTTGACGGCGTTGCCGTGGACGCCCCCCTCGGGAACGATCACGGCGGTGCTGGTACAGTGCTACGCGGGTCGCGACGGCACCATCACGAACGCGCAGGCGGTTACGAAGCCCACAACGACTTCGTACTTCGGAACATCGACCGCACTTCCAGCCGCGCCAACCTACGGCTTCGCGGAGGACATCCGGGACACAAACCCTGACACCACGGCCGCCTGGACGGCTTCCGAGGTGAACGCCCTGAAGGCTGGGATCAAGTTCCTGTAAGGGAGTCGAGATGTACACCTGGTATCTGGCACCTGTTGTACTCGAGGAAGGCTCCGTCCAAGTGGGGAGCCACGGACGGGTGTGCTGTCCTCCCGGCATGGTGGCTCACATCGGCCACACCGAGGACAGCCCCACGCAATGCCTCGTGGGCCTCCGGCCCACGACAACCCCTCCAGGCGACTGGACCCCGGTGGCAGCGCAGGACTTCATCAGCACGTTCAGTTCATTGTTTGGCCGCAATCCGACCACAAGTGAGCAGTACCTGTAGGAGTGACCCGTGGCTGACTATGGCCGCATCGCCAACGTTCTGATCGAGCCCGCTGTCGGAGAGACAGCCCGGGGTCGCATCGGAAGTGTGTTGGTCGAGCCCGCCGTGGGTGAGACAGCCCGAGGGCGCATCGGTAACGTTCTGGTCGAGCCCGCCGTGGGCGACACCCCCCGTGTGTGGCTTTCGCTGGCTGTCGTCGAGGTCTTCGTGACCCAGCCCAAGACCTACACCGAGATGCAGGCTCCGCAAGGGTACGATGTAGTGCCTCATCTCCAGGGCGACGCTATGAAGGGCGTTCGGTAGGGTGCAGACATGGATACACTGAAAGCGACCAACCTCATCGAACCACCTCACTTCCAGCGTCAGGTCAAGATGGGCGTTGGGGAGGCCATCCTTCGGCTCGTCCACGTCGAGTTGAAGTACGCCAACGGGGTATTCGAGCTTCCAGATCATCTCAAGCAGGAACGCGAGATGATCGTTCAAGCCCTGAACCAGTACGAGCTTGACCTCGGCTTCGACTGCAACACCGACGGCGTGCCCGACACCGTGGAAATCTTCGAGCAGGCGGCTCTCACCTCCTGTTGTCGCATCTTCACCAAGGACACGAGCCGCACTCGGGTTGCCCCGAAGATCACACTCCCGACGCTCGAGAACCCGGCCGCCAAGGTCGCCCAGGTGGGTGCGGGCCCCGCACCCACTCCTCCGGCGGAACCGACCCCCGAGCCTCCGACCCCACCTCGTCGTCGAGACCTCTCGCGGCGTCGATAAGGAAGCCCCCATGCCGACCATCTGGACTCTTCTCGCTGCATACGCCATCGCCTTCGGGCTCCAGAACGACAAGGCGAAGCCCATGACGGATCAGCTTCGGAAGGTCGGGTTCTTCGACCGGATGTTGGCCTGTACCTACTGCACGGGCTTCCACTGTGGGTGGATGGTCTGGCTGGCGACCTGGGGGGCCACTGGGGCTCCTCCCGCCTCCGGGCTGGCGGTGATCCCCTCCCTGTTGCTGTGGTCGTTCGCTTCGGCTGCGTGGTGCTACGTGGTGGATGCGGTCGTCCAGTACCTCGAGCTTCAAGCCGGGGGAAGCTGATGCCTATCGCCCGCCCACCCGCGTCGACCTCGAACACCCTGACCAACCCCTCCATCACGGCGGCGGAGCCACTGGCTCCTGGTCAGGCGGTCGCGGTCTTGTTCGAGGGGGGGTTCCAGGTGGCGAAGCCCGCAGGAGCCTTTTTGACCGACAACGCGCGGTCCTTCGCGGGTTTCGCGGTGGGGGCCTACTCCCCAGGCCAGGTGCCGTCTATCGTGACGGCACGAGGCTCCATCGTCACCCCGGTCGTGGAGGGAGGCGGACCCATGACGCCGAACAGCCCCGTGTTCCTGTCGACCACTCCGGGACAGGTCACACAGACTCCGCCGACGGCTTCGGGCTCGGTTGTGCTGCCCATCGGGGTGGCGTCCACGGCGGACAAGATGATGCTGACGACCGACTACAAGGTGGTCAACAAGTAAAAGCAGATCAAGGGTTCAGGTTCTGGGCCTGACTGCGTAGTGGGGGGTGTAAGGAGACACCCTCATGGCTACCATCGTCGAGTCCGTCACCCTCAACTTCACCGACCTCACCGGCTCCAAGACCGGCTGCACGACCCTCGGCTCCAACAAGTTCTGGAAGGGCTGGGTCGAGGATCTCGGCGGTGGCCAGGCGAACTTCGAGTGCCGCTGGGGTCCGACGGGAGAGGCGGGGAGCGACAAGGGCTCCGTCCGTGGCACTTCCCTCTCGGCGGCCACGGCCCAGCTTCGGAAGAAGGTCCAGGAGAAGGAGAAGAAGGGCTACACCCGCCTGGACACGCGGACCGACGACGAGGAGATCCGCAAGGCGGCGGCCAAGGGCATCAACCTCACCACGGCCCCCACGGCTCCGGTGGTGGCGGCTCCGACCAAGCCCGCGTTCCACCCCGAGGTCGGTCGTCTCCTCGGCATCATCTACGGCTCGACCTCGAACGTCGTCCGTGCCGGTCTGTCGGCGCAGGCGGGGGCCACGGAGTCGAACCCCATCGGCAACCTCTCCGATCGGCAGCTCGACCTCGGCGGTGCCATCCTCGACGAGATCGGCCAGCTTCTCGAGCGTCGGCTCGGTGCGGAGTCGCCGTCGAACAAGGGCACGACCCTCCCGCTCCGTGCGGACGGCACGCCCGACCGGGACATCATCGAACTGACCAACCGGTTCATGAGCAACGTCCCCCGCGAGATCACCCGCGACCAGCGTGGGGCGGCCAACCTCCACAAGCTCGTCGTCTCGTCCTACGAGCGGCTCGAGGCCCAGCGGACCTTCCTCCAGCTTCTCCGCGATGCCCACATCAGCAAGGGCACCTTCGCGGCGGCGGCGGCGGCCACCACGACGAGCGGCAAGGAGCAGGTGTGGTACGACGGCCTCAACTGCACCATCGACCTGTGCGAGCCCGGTTCGGCCGACTTCCGCCGGGTGGTCGAAATCTTCACCACCGCGCAGTCGAAGAAGAACGCGAACTGGTGGCGGGGCAGCCAGCCCGCCGTGCGGGTGGCCCGGGTGTTCAAGTTCACCCGGAACGGCACCGAGGCGAGGTTCGAGGACTACGCCAAGACCGTCCTCAACAAGCCCGGCGCGGTCGGCAAGATCATGGCCTGGCACGGCACCCGCACGGAGAACCTGCTCGGCATCGGCAAGGCGGGCCTCCTGATGCCCGAGAACCTGCCTCGCGGCGTCCAGATCGCGGGCAAGGCGTTCGGGATGGGGCTGTACCACGCCCCCGCCTGGAACGCGACGGGCCACAAGACGGTGTGCGGCCTCCCGACCGACGGCACCAACGGGGCCTTCAAGAGCCTCAACTACACCTCGGCCACCGGGGCCTACTACGGCTCGGGCAACACCTCGCGGAACGCCTTCATGTTCCTGGAGGAGGTCGCCCTCGGCCTCGCCGAGACCCGCACCTCGGCGTGCTTCAACCAGCACCGTCCGGCGGGCTTCCCGAAGAACGACTTCATCTTCGCCTGCGGCTCCAAGAACCAGGGCGGCTTCGTCCACGACGAACTCGTCACCTTCTCCCAGGACGCGCAGATTTTCCGCTACCTCGTCGAGATCGAGGTCGTCTGAGGTTCAGGTCGGCGGGGCTCATGCGTAGCTCTGGTATCGGAGGTACACGAACATGAGCACCGCCACCTACGAAGTCGAGGAAGCCCGCCGCCTGTCCGTCCTCACGGACGCCGACAAGGCCATCATCGCGGCCGAGGTCCGCAAGCGGGCCTTCTCGTTCGACACCGAGGCCGAGACCGCGCACAAGATCCGCTGCGAGGTCAGCCGCGTGGCCCGTGAGATGGAGTGGGCGTCCGATCTGGCGGACTGGTCCGCCACCGCGCTCGAGATCCTGACGGGCACCTCCTACAGCACCCAGGGGGTTCGCACCCTCGCGGACTTCGTGGCGAAGGTCGAGGCATCCCTCGTCGAGCGGGAAGCCGAGGCGGACGACGAGTACCCGGTCGATGCGGCCCTCCACGCCGACGTGCGGAAGTGGCTCGCGGTCAGCCCCTACACGGTGTTCCGCTTCCGCACCTTCGTCCTCGAAGCGGCGGCCGATGCCGCCCGCGATGCGGCCCTCGAGATGCTCGGTCGGGGCAGCCGTGAGGACTCCAGCGTCCCCCGTGCTGTGAAGTCCGCTTCGGAGAAGTGGATGACGGCGTGGGAGAAGAAGGGTCAGACTCTCTGACCCAAAGGTTCAGGTCGTCGGGTGCCCTGCGTAGTACGGTCATCAGAGGATGACGACCATGTGCTACGACGCTCACGACCACGACGACTTCGACTACACGGGCGACGCTCGCCGTTGCCCGGTTCACCCCTGGGTCGCCACGTCGAGCCCCGACGGCCTCTTTGACGCCCCGTGCGGGCGTTGTGAGTACGAGATGGAGGTCGGGGCTCTGGCCGACGACGAGGGGCCGGATCAGCCGCCCTCGGCAGACGACCCTGTGGTGGCCCTTCGGATGGGGCATCCGATCCGGCTCTCCGAGATGGACGACGACATCCCGTTCTAGCGGACCGGGTAGAGCTTGGGCGGAGGTCACATGGCCAAGCCCGCCCCGCCCACTCCGTCCGAACTGGCCCAAGCTATCTCCGGGGTCTACAGGGACCCCGTGGGCGAGCCCCCTCCGTTGGACCTGATCGCGTCCGACTGGAAGGGCTGGCTCAAGGCACTCCACAACTCCCTGTGGGAGACGACGCGGCAGCCGTACTCCCGCAACCCCTACGAGCGGAAGATGACCCCTCGAGGCTCGGCGGATGACCCCCGAGGAGTGGTCCGCCCTCCAGGATGTCCTCCGGTCGCATCAGGCCGAGATCATCTGCGAACTCCACAACGCCTGCATGGGGTTCGGCTGTGGGCTGGCCGTCTACGAGGAGCCGCCCCGTCTCTATCCAGGTGCGGATCTGAAGCCGGAGTTCCTCCTCGACGTGACCAAGGATCACCTCCCGCTCACCGTCTGCGACCTTCGGGAGAAGGATGAGCGAGGGTCCGACTGCCGTGACCGCACCTTCTTCAAGGACGGCTGGCGAGCCTTCTCCCCGTTCTCTCACAACGACACGAACGCTGCTCAACTCAAAGAGTACGGGTTTGAGGCCCCGAAGTCCGAAGGTCACTACGATTATTGAGCACAGGGGGTTCAGTTTCTGATCCTCCTGCGTAGTAGGGGTGTGTGGGACACAACCTGCCTCATGAGAGCTACCGCCTCCGGTAGTGAGTCAGGTCCACACCTTCGGTGAGGCGGCGGCCCGCGCGACACAGCGGGGTTCCCACAACCATCAGGACATTCCCGGCACATCGGGAGGAGAAACCAACATGTCCATCGTCACGTCCGTCACCGGCAACTCGACCCCGGCCACCGTCATCGCGGGGGCCACCGACTGGCGCACCGCCGTCACCGATCTGGTGGCGTGGCTCGTCGCCAACGACCGCTGCTTCTCGAGCGGCGAGATCGCGGCCATCCTCCGCACCAACCGCCCCGACCTCGCGTTCAAGGTCGCCTCGGTCGGCGAGTTCATCCGCGACGCCTACGACAACGGCAACATCCCGTCCTACGACGACGGCCAGGGCGGCACCCTGTACCCCACGCAGGTGCCCCGTACCACGAACGGCACCGCCCGGACCCTCGACGGCCGCACCGTCGTGAGCAAGACCCCGGTGGGCATGTCGGTGTTCGTCTACGCGAAGGACAGCGTGGACGGCTTCGCCCACGACTTCGAGGTCTACATCCCGGACTTCAACGACCCGGACGCGACCCGCGCGACCCCCTACACGGGTGCCCCTCCGGCCCCGACGCAGACCCCGGTGACCACCCCCTCGGGCCAGGTGGCGCAGCCCCCGACCCCGGCGTCCGGCATCGTCATCCAGGGCTCCCTCAAGCGGGACGACCTCACCGCCTACGTGCGGCCCGACCGTCGCCTCTGCGTGCCCCGGGCGGCCTTCGAGGCGTTCGTCGCCATGACCGGCACCCCGCTCCGTGGTGGCCCCCAGGGTGACCCGGTGTACGTCGACTTCGTCGGCAACGAGGTGTTCATCACCCGCGACCCGGCGACCACGGGCACCAGCACCCCGTTCCACCTGTGGGCGACCCGTGGGCGCGTGGCCTTCCTCGCGGCCCAGTCCCTCCCGCCCTTCGAGCCCGGCGACAAGTACGAGATCACCGTCCGCCCGGACGCCCTCGTGATCGACCTCTCGAACAAGCTCTGAGAGGGGACCGGTAGAGTTTGGGGGCCGCTCCATCGCGCTTGGTGGGGCGGCCCCTCTTGTTTCGGAGCTTGGATGCAAGACCTGCGCTGGAAAGGTCGGGACCGGTGGGTAACAGGCCCATTCGGTCGCTGTCTCGAGAAGGGACGCGGGGAGTTCCGACCCCTCCGGCGTATCGTTGCCCGGGAGGCCGAGGAGGGTTCGGTGCTTCTCCAGTTGGAGTGCGGGCACAGCGTTCGTCGCGTAGGGAGTCCTGTGACCTGTGCCCGCTGCGAGCACTGCTTCGAGGCCGAACGATGATGACCTACACCCTACGGGATGACGGACACGCCATCACCTGCCTTCGGTGTGGTCTCACCTCGTGGAACAAGAACGACGTGGAGAACCTGTTCTGTGGGATGTGCGACAAGTTCCACACCCCCATCGACCCGCTGTTCCTCACGGAGCCCATGTACCGACTCCTCGACGCCATCCGTCGAGGCAACCGGGAGTACACCCTCGAGGAGGGTCGGCCTCTGACCATTCGGCTGTGGCAGGGGCTGGTAGCCCGCAAGCTCGTCGGCATCGGCCCCACGGTCACCGGCCTCGGATTCCGCGCCCTCCAAGCCTTCGAGGCACCGTCGTGACAGTCACCGCCGACCGGTTGCTCCGTGCCCTCTGGAAGGAGGACGGGCTGATGCGGGAGACCCTGTCGCTCCTGTCGATCGAACGCATCGCTCTCCCGTGGCGGCGGGTCAACAAGACGGGAACGGCCTGGTGCCTCGAACGCCGGAGCATCTTCGGCACCCTGGTGGCGGAGTGCTACTCGCTCTCGGTCCGGCCAGCTTCCACGACCACGCCCGCCAACTACCGGATCGTGGCCAAGTCAGCGGGCTTCTCCTCGTCCGAGGAGGGCGTGGGTTTGGATGAGGCCGAGGTCAAGGCCAAAGCCGACTGGACGCTCAACAAGCGTGGCTGGCTCGTGGTGGACCTGCCGACGTTGGGCCCGTGGGAGCCCATGGGCTCAGGCGGCTGGGCACGCAAGACCTCTCTGGGAGATGTGGCGGCCTGGGTGAAGCCCCAGCAGGAGGAGCGGCGGTTCAAGACCTACGTGATCCTCGACGAGCAAGAAGCGGACTTCGAGGGCACCCCCACCAAAGCGATGGACGTGGTGGACCGGAACCTCGAGCATTTCGGGTTCGTTCTCGGGTAGTTGTCCGTAGAGAGGCCCACGATGCTCGACAAGCTCCGTCAAATCGAGGACATGCTGCCTGCCCTGTTGAAGGACGAGGGCGGCTGGAGGTCCAAGAAGATCGACTACAGCCCTCCAGTCGTGGACCGGCTGTACCGGGACATCGACCTCGACGGGGTGGGACACCGCATCTACCTCCACCGCATCTACGAGTGCGAGCGGGCCTTCTTCCACCCGCACCCGTGGCCCTCGGCCATCCGTGTCATCGGGGGACTGGGTTCGTCCTACGAGATGGGCGTCGGGTTCGGCTCGAACGAGCGGCACGACGGACCCCCGCTGGCGGCTCGGCTCATCGTGAAGCAGGGGATGCAGTACGAGATGTGCCATCCCGACGGTTGGCACTACGTGAAGATCATCGGGCGGCCCTCGGTGAGCGTCATGGTGTCGGGACCCGTCTGGGAGCGTCCCGGCGGAGCGCCCCGGACCGACAAGTACGACTTCCGGGCACTGGACGAGCAGGAGGCCCGGACCCTCTTCAACGCGGTGCGGGCCTACTACAAGCTGGCCACGCTCGAGCCCCTCCCGGACTACGGCGACCTGATGACCCTCGCGGAGTTCATCGACGCCTGTGAGGGGGATGCTTTCATCGACGATGACGGCTCTGGCTGTTTCGCGACGGCGACGCACATCACGAACCGACGGGTGCGTCCCTCGGAGGTGGTGGGCCGGGGCCTGGAAGGGCTCCGCGAACGCGGGGAGTACGACCCCGCGTGGACCCATGTGGTGTGGTTCAACCGATGACTCGCATCCAAGTCCTGTCGGACGTTCACACCGAGTTCTACCGAGACGAGGGCAAGTCCTTCGTGGCGGGGCTCGACCCGAGCGGCGTGGATGTGCTCGTGCTCGCCGGGGACATCGGAGTGGCGGCGGGCACCAAGTGGGCGCTCGAGAAGTTCTGTAGTCGGTACGCGGACGCGACCGTGCTGTTCGTGCCGGGGAACCACGAGTACTACAGGTCGTCCCCCGCCGAGATGGACGAGTTCTTCGGAGAGGCGGAGGCTAAGAACAAGAACCTCCGCATCCTCCACAACCGCATCGTCGAGGTGGGCGGTGTGCGCTTCGCGGGCACGTCCCTGTGGTTCAGGGATGATCCCGGCAACGTGTGGGTGGCCCCACAACTCTCGGACTTCTCGCAGATCGAGGACTTCGTGCCCTGGGTCTACAACGAGAATCGGCTCGCGGAGTCGTTCCTGCGAGGGGTGATGGCGATGCCGCGCCCTCCCGAGGTGGTCATCACCCACCACCTGCCCAGTGACCGGTGTGTGGTGGCTCCGTACAAGGGGCACCCGCTCAACCGGTTCTTCGTCGCCCCCATCGCGGACAAACTGCCCGTGCTTCCGAAGGTGTGGATCTACGGGCATACTCACACGCCCTTCGACGAGACACACGATGGGTGTCGCTTCCTGTGCAACCCCCTCGGCTACCCGCATGAGCCGAAGCGAGGGTTCAAGGAAAAGCTGATCGTGGAGGTTGAGCCCGCGTCGTAGCCTATGGCAGAGGGGTAGAACAGAGAGCCCACTTCGAGCGTGCCATGGACTGGTCCGAGCTTCAGGCTTACATGCAGCAGGCCAAGAAGTACCCCCTCCTGACCCGAGAGGAGGAGGTTGCTCTGGCGCGTCAGATCAAGAAGGGTGGCCCTGAAGCTGCTGTCGCCCGGGAGCGTTTCCTCAACGCCAACCTGCGCCTGGTCGTGTCGATGGTGGGGAAGTTCAAGTACTCCCCCCTGGGCGTCCAAGACCTCGTGCAAGAGGGCAACATCGGGCTGATGCGGGCGCTCACGAAGTGCGATCCGGAGCGTGGGTTCAAGTTCTCGACCTACGCCTCGTGGTGGATTCGTCAGGCCATGACTCGAGCGTCGCAACAGGCGGACGCCATCCGCATCCCTGTTCACCAGGTTGACGCCCGGAACCAGGTGCGGAAGGTCGAGCGGTACTACGACCACCACTTCGATCGCGACCCGACGGATGAGGAGATCGTGGAGGCGACCGGCCTCAAGCCGAAGGCGGTGCAGAAGGCTCGGAACCTCCCGACTGTGGGAGCTTCGCTGGATGATCCCACGGGAGACGGTGACACGACCCTGGCGGCGTTCATCGAGGATGAGGACGCCGTGGATGCCGAACTGGCCGTCCTCGTGCAAGACCTCCGGGAGCAAAGCGAGAAAATCCTCGACGACCTCAACGAGCGGGACCGCCTGATCTTCACGTTGCGCTACGGCGAGGAGCCCATGTCCCTCGAGGAGATTGGGGACAAGGTTGGGCTGACTCGGGAGCGGGTGCGCCAAATCCTGGAGAAGAACAAGGTTAGCCTCCGCGCCAAGGCCCGGAAGCTGGGGTTCGGGTAGAGGGGTGAGGGACAAACATGAGTCGAGCCAAGCAACGCGCAGACCGCATCCGACAGGACATCGACATCGTTCAGGTGTTGGCGGACTACGGCTACCGGGTCAACCCTGGGGGTGGTGACCGCGAGCAACAGTTCTCGTGCGACTTGCATGGCGACGGGTCGGACAGCAAGCCCTCTGCCCGCGTCTACCCCTCCTCGAACTCGTGGTACTGCTTCGCCTGTGGTCGTCCTCGCGACGCCATCCAGACGTGCCGGGAGAAGGAGGGGCAGGACTTCTGGGCGGCCGTCAAGACGCTCGAGACGCGCTACCATCTTCCCCAACTGCCGTGGGAAGATGAGGTCGAGCAGCCGCACCAGGACACCATCTCCGAGAAGGTCCAGGAGGCGCTCAAGTCGGACTTCTCCTATGCGGAGGTGAAGAACCGCGTGGAGCGATACCTCCAGATCGCCACCGACGAGCGGGAAATGCGGATGATGACGGTGTTGTCGCTGTGGGAGGCGTTCGACATCGTGACGTTGGATGTCGAGAACGGCGTCATGACCGAGGACCGTGGGCGTGTGGCGTTGGTGTCGTTGCTTCACAAGGCTCAAGAGCTTTTCGCGAAGGACTCGGCATGATCGAGGGGCTCCAGTACGTGGCGGTGCCGGACAAGACTCACGGCGAGGTGAAGGTCGCCATCGCCGTTCCCCGGCCCGACGACAACTGGGGCGTCCTGTCTCCGCTCCGGGACACGGTGTGGGGGAGCTTCATCGCCACGGTGTCCGGGGAGTCGATGGCCCACGCACGGCACGGGTACGCCACGCCCCTGATGCGGGAGATCGGGCCTCACCCACAAGAGCGGGCACGTCGGATGTCCGAAGCGGATGGGAGGTGTGGCAGCTACACGGGGTGTGCTGGAGCAGGGCCGTTCTGTCGGCCCGGGAAGAAACTGCCCGACTGCTACGAGCCCCCAGGGATCGAGGACACGGACACGCTGATGCTGGTGACCGCCCTGGCCCTCGCGTGGAGAGACGGCTGGTACGTCGTAGTTGTGGACGGCCCCGAATTCAACATCCGGTAGGGGATCGTCCTCCCTAAGGCTGCGGGTATAGGGAGAACAACTTTAGAGGACACCGGATGCCGTTCGACCCTGATGAACTGGTCGCCCTGTCTCGGCCCTTCATCCAGCGCAAGCCGTGGATGGAAGAAAAGAAGATGGAGTTGATCCGCACGGCAGCGGATCTTCGGCGTGTTGTGGACGAGTGCATCGAGTCCAAGCTGTACGCTCTGGACCTCGAGACTTCCGGCCTCGACAACCGCGTGTTCAACGGCGCGACTCGAGCCCACATCGTTGGGGCCTGTATCAGTCCCGACGGCGTGCGGGGCTACTACATCCCCGTCCGACACCCCGAGTTCATGGACAACTGCGTCCCGTTCTCGGCCTTCACCTCCGAGCTTCGGAGACTGGTCAACTCGGAGGCGGTCGCCATCTTCCACAACGGGAAGTTCGACCAGGAGTTCCTCCAGTTCAACGGCGGGGAGCCCATTGGCGAGTGGGACGAACCTCGGAAGTGGGAGGACACGCTCATCCTCGCCTACCTCCGCAACACCCGTGAGCGGAACAAGGGCCTCAAGTTCCTCGCCAAGAACGAGCTTGGCATGGAGATGATCGAGCTTGAGGAGTTGTTCCCCGAGGACGAGGTGAAGGCGGGGAAGCTGAACTTCGGCAGCCTCGACCCGACGTGGGAGCCCGCGCTCTGGTACGGCGCGTCCGACGCCATCTGCACGTACCTCCTCTACCAGAAGCTCCGTGGGCCCGCGCTCGACCCGACGGAGTCGGGGCTTCCCAACCAGTCCACGATCTACACGGTCGAGAAGCTGTGTGTGGCGGCGACCCGGTGGATGGAGCGGTGCCGTATCCCCATCGCTCGGGAGATCGTCGCCGAACTGATCCGCGTCGGTCTGCGGGAGTGGTTGCCTGCTCTCCGCGAGGTGTACGAGTCCGCCTCTGCCGCGTTGGGGCGGAACATCGCCCCAGGCTACTTCCGGCTGCTGTCCGACCCCGAGTCCCCGTTCCGGTTCAACCCGGAGGACGTGGACACGGGCATCATGGAAGCTGTGGACCGTGCTCGAGCGGAAGCCGAGCGAACCCGTATGGACGAGACGGAGCCGGACGGGAAGGGGCGACCGAAGGTCAAGACCATCCAGAAGCGGGTGCCCAGCCTTGTGGACTCCAAGTCCACGGAGACGGTCGAGTTCCCGCTCGTCTACGACGTGCTCATCGCGGACGCGCTCGGGTTGCTTCTCCGCGAACTGGGCGTGCAGGGGCTCAACGTCACGGAGAAGTCGGGCCAGATCAAGACCTCCAAGGACGAACTGGACCGCGTGATCGAGGAGGCGGGCGAGGAGTACCCCTACATCGCCAAAGTCAAGCGGTTCCGCCAGGTCGCCAAGGCCATCTCGACCAACCTCCAGCCCATCTACGAGGCGTCGGACCGCGCCCGGAGCCTCGACGGCCGCATCAAGATCAACTTCGAGGCGTTCAAGGTCGATACCGCCCGGTTCTCGACCCCGCAGGAGCGTGAAGGTCGCTCAGAACTGACGGGGAAGGCCAACTGGAACCTTCACTCCATCCCGTCGGGTCGCGGCAAGGACATCCCGGACTGCCTGAAGCGCATCCGTGAGTGCATCCGGGCCGAGCCAGGTCGGAAGCTGTACGCCATCGACTACAGCGGCCAGGAGCTTCGCGTTGTCACGAACCTCTCCCGCGAGCCGATGTGGGAGGCGGAGTTCTTCCGCTGTGCCGGGTGCGGCCACGAGTTCGACCGGGGAGCCACGGTGCCCCCGCCGCCAGACCCGCCGCCCCCGTTTTGCCCGAAGTGCGGCTCCGACTCCATCGGCGACCTCCACACCCTCACGGCCATCGCCATCTACGGGCCGGACGTGAAGGACGACCCCGAGTTCAAGACCAAGCGCAACAACAGCAAGGGCGTGAACTTCGGCCTCTGCTACGGTGGTGGCGGCATGGCGGTGGTGCGAGCCGCCAACGTGTCGAAGGATGAAGGCTGGCGGATCAAGAACAAGTTCGACAAGACCTACAAGGGCTTGGCGGGCTGGTGGTCTCGGCAGCACGAGTTCGCTCGTCGCACGGGTCACGTCCTCACCGCGTTCAACCGTCGCTACCCGGTGCCGGACATCGACTCGGCGGACGGCGGCTTCCGCTCGAAGGCCGAGCGGAACAGCGTGAACGGCCCGATTCAGGGAACGGGCGCGGACCTGATGAAGTACGCGATGGGGCTCATCTATCGCGAGTGCAAGAAGCGGAACTGGCTCGACAAGTGCCGGGCCATCATCACCATCCACGACGAGTTGGTGTTCGAGATCGACGACGACATCGCCGCCGAGGCTGTGCCCGTCATGGTCGACATCATGCTGAAGCGCACCACCTCGAAGCTCCCGTGGCGGGTGCCGCTCACGGTGGACATCGAGTGCGGTTTCGACTGGACCGTGCCGTGGAACATCACAAAGATCATGTACGGCAAGAAGCCCCTGCCGCCCGAGTTGGTCGGGGTGTTCGTTCCGCACGCCCAGGCGGCCAAGCCCTCCGCCCCCGCAGCGGCCCCGGCTGAAGCGCCCTTGGAGGCCGTGGAGGCCCCCAAGGGCGTCGAGATGGCCAAGGTGGTGGTGGATGCCCCGGCGACTCCGGAAGCCCCCCAGACGGCCCCCGCAACACCCCAGGCTCCGCCCCTGCCGACTCTGGCCCAGGGCGAGGTGTTCACGTACACGATTCAGACCAACCGGCTGACGATGCGGATGCTCAACCGCATCGCGAAGGTCATCCATCTGGCTCGTGGGCGCGGTACTCACCCTTTCCGCATCGTGACGGAGACAGGTGAATCTCTGTGGGACGGCGAGGAAATCTACGTCAACCCCGCAGAGGTCACGGTCTACCTCAACATGCCGGAGATGTGATGGGGAACAGCGACCAGGCTTTGGAGAACCGTCTGGGCGTTCTGGAAGCGGTTCTGGGGATTGACTCCCTGGCCGCTGAGGAGTGCTCGGGGGATCCTGTCGCTTGTGGTGGCCCGTGCAAGCACAACGCTTGCCCGATGGAGAACCACGCCTTGATTCGCCTGGAGAGAACCCTTCAGGCGATTGCCGAACATCATCGAACGTTGAGACACGTCGTCCAAGAACTGGAGGCCAGCCAAGCCCTGCCAGCCGGAACGTGGGACCGGGCCGCGTCCAAGGCCGACATGGAGCGGATGGAGTCCCATCTGCGCGAGGTGACAGACACGCTGCACAAGATCGAGGCGGCCGGTATCGTGGGCACGATGTTCGAGGAAGCGTCTCGACGGAAGGCTGCCCTCGAAGAAGACGTCGCCCGTGCTCGTGCCCGCCTATCGTAGGAGAACCTGATGTTGAAGCCTCTCGAGATCGAAGAAAACGGCCGCAAGGGGACTCTGCGCTGTCGCCACAGCGATACGTGGCCTCCGGGCTGGTCGAAGTCCGGACGCTCCGTAGAGGAACTTCGGGCTCAAGGGCTCCTGGATGCCGAGCAGTACGAGCGCGCCAAGACCTGGGAGCGCGTGTGCGGACTCCAGGAGATGAGCCTGTCCAAGTGCCCGACCTGCCCCAACGCGCTCCGGGAGAACGGGTTGCCGGTGGTGCAGCCTGTTCCGAAGGTGGCCCCGGCTCTGACCAGCCAGCGGAAGCGGCGGAAGAAGTGAAGGCGGCCTGCTTCGGGGAGGAATGATGCCCGACCTGTGGAACGAGTGCTTCAACCCGTCGATGGAGATGTCGCCCAACGACTTCGAGCGGACGTTCTGTCGTCAGTGTCGCAACCCGACCTGTGACAGATCGGCTGGCTCGGGCCTTCGGTGGCTGAAGCGCATCCTGACGCAGGAGGAGCGCCTCCTCAACAACCCGAAGTTCGCCGACCCCAACGACCCGCGCTTCAAGGAGATCCGCAGTGTGGAGTTCCCCTCCGCCCTGAAGGAGGCCATGAAGCTCGAGATCAGCGAGCGTCGTGGCGACTGGACAGTGCCGACCGAGGCGGACACGGCCATGCTGGCGGCGGAGATGCGCTCGGCCCCTCTCTCCCAGATCGTCGTGCCCCCGACTCCGGAGAAGCCCCCGACGCCACCCGCACCCCCTCCAGTTCCCGAGGAGGTCGAGGACGACGATGGGCCTGTCGGACGCATCTTGCGTCGGCTGGACATCTCGGGCTCTGGAAACAGCGTCTACCAGGTCACGCTGATCGAGCGCATCGTGGGACGCCCCGAGTGGATGTGTACGTGCAAGGCATTCGAGTTCGGACGGGCTCGCCCCTGCAAGCACATCGAGTACGCCATGACGGTCCCCGAGGAGACGGAGCCCCCGAAGCCCGCTCCGGCGGGGCCGCCTCCGGCCAGGTTCCAGGCCCCGCCGCCTCCGAAGGAGGCTCCGAAGGAGGCTCCCAAGGCGGTGCAGAAGAACAACCCCCCCGAGACGAAGCCACCGACAACGGGACCAAGGCAGCCGTTCTACCCGACGCAGCCGAACATCCCGATGCCCTCGGGGGGCATCATGATCGATGGGAGCGCCCCTCCTCCCCCCAAGGAACGAGCCTCAAATCGACCGGCGAGTGCCCCTCAAGCGGACCCGTGGGCGGTGCCCCCCGCGTCGAGCAAGCCCAACGTCATTCCGGTGGGCGGTAAGGTCGTGATGGGCGGCAAGCCGCCAGGAGACAAGAAGTGAGCCCCACCTTCGAGCCACAGGTCGCCGATGCGATCCGCAACCTGACAGTCCGCCTCGAGGCCGAGATCCCAGAACTGGGCGAGGTCATTCGGGACGCCCGGGTTGAAGGGGCGTCCGAGTCCGAGGTCATGCGGCGGGCGATGGCGGCCGTCATTGCGGATCCGACCCTGGCGAAGCGCCTGGAGGCTCTTGCTTCCGAGGTGTTCGCTCCGCTCCGTGGCGAAGTGGTGCCGGTCCAACAGGCACCCCACGTCCCGGCGAACATCGTCGTGGACCCGCCTTTCGGTGTGGGTCGGCCGAGGCTGAACCCGAACTACGAGGCCGCCGTCATCGAGCGCATCTCGTTCGACGGCGATGCCCCCGAGCTTCGGTTCGGAGCCATGCCCGAGGGTGGGCGTCCTGCGGTGCCCGTGGACACGGACGCCCGCAACCCGGTGATGATCGGGTGGATGCTCGAGAAGGCGGCCGAGGAGGTCGCCTCCGAGATGCGGCAGATCGCCGGAGACACGATCAACGAGGTCCGGGAGTTCCTCAACGAGGGCGACTCGACCGAGTTGGAGGTGCGGGGCGAGCAGGCGCTCACGAAGCTCGACCGCAACAACCTCCCCGAGCCCGAGGGGTACAAGCGGGGGCAGTTGCCCGCTCGACGGTCCGTCGAGGACCCCGACGGCGGGGACCTGGCAACGCTGACGCCCGAGCAGCGGGGACAGCTTGCGTGGAAGTTCCTGTCTACCACCCAGGGTCGTCGGAGCGCGACTCGGGTGATCCGCGACCTGGTCTACACGAAGCTCCGGTCGGATGGTCACGCGGTGATTCTAGGCAACGAGGAGCCCAGTCGGGTGTCGCGTCCAGAAGATGTGCTTGTCCACGCAACGTGGACAGTTGCGCTTTCTGGACCGAACGCCACGCAGTCCTCCTTCGCCTTCGTGGACACCGCAGCCCATGTGCTCGTCCACAAGCTCGAGGCTGAACTCGACGAGGGCGGCGGATCGGGAGCCACTCTCGAAGTGATTCCCGTCAACACGGTCGAGGTCCGCAAGGTGGGGTGGGCCGCCCGTCTGTTGAGGAGCAAGCTGTGATCGTCGTCACGGTAGCCCGCAAACCACTGGCCGAGGGGTCTGTTGCGGCCAACGTTTTGGAGCACGATGTGGGGGCTCTCAACATCGACGGTACGCGAATCTCCACCGGAAACGAGGTGAATCCTTCCATCGCGACACGGGAAGCCGCCCGTCGTCGAGGTCGGGCTCCCATCACAGGACGGAGTGCGGCGGAATCCAGCGCGGATGGTCGGATTGAGCGTCGCGGTTCACACGAAGCCTACTTGGCGGAGCACCCCGGAGAGCGTCTCGGACGCTGGCCCGCGAACCTCGTCCTTCAGCACCTCGATGGGTGCCGTCAAGTGGGCACCAAACTCGTCAAGGCGTCCTCGGGTATCCGACCCAAGGACGTGGGGGTGACCTACGGCCTTCACAAAAGTGGAAGCATGGCCGGGGCAAAGATCCCCGTATTGGCGTCGAGCCACAGCGACGCAGATGGGAACGAGACGGTTGATGCGTGGGAGTGCAAACCTGGATGTCCCGTCGCCGATCTGGACGTGGGGGAACCCGAGACAGGAGCCTCTCGCTACTTCAAGCAGTTCGGGGGGAACCTGTGATCGTCGTCACGGTGGCTCGGAAGCCCATGGCTTCGGGCACGGTTGCGGCCAACCTCCTGGAGCACCAGGCGGGAGCCCTCAACATCGACGCCACCCGTCTCAGCTACCCCAGTGGGAAGCCCGAGAGTGGCTGGTCGAAGACGGGGGCGAATGGCCAGAAAGGCTACCTCGACTCGAACACGTTCAAGATCCGGGCGCACTCCGCCGAGGAGATTCAGGCGCGTGTGGCTGGTGGGCGGTGGCCTGCCAACCTCATCCTCGAACACAAGCCGGGGTGTCGGAAGGTGGGGGAGCGGGTGGTCGAGGGGGACGGCCACTGGCCCGCCGCCCGAGGCCGGGGCTCCGAGGTGTCGGGTCCAAGTGGACACACGGGACAGGCGGGGCTCGAGGAGAAGTTCGCCACCGAGACGGTATCAGTGTGGGACTGCGAGTCTGGATGCCCTGTGTCCGACATGGACAAGGATGTCGAAATGGGTGGGGTTTCCAAGTTCTTCAAGCAGGTGGGCGGGAGGAAGTGATGATCGAGCTACGACACGGGGACTGCATCGTCCGCATGGACCAGATGGGGGATGCGACCATTGACGCGGTGGTGTCGGACCCGCCCTACGACCTCACCTCGGTCAGCCGGGGCGGATCTCCCCGGGTGGCTGGAACTGGCCCCTACGGCCGCCATGCCCTCGACACCAAGGTCAGTGCTCGTGGCTTCATGGGCAAGACTTGGGACGGCACGGGCATCGCGTTTTCCCAGGAGTTCTGGTCGCGGGTGTACCGGGTGGTGAAGCCGGGCGGTGTCGTGAAGGTGTTCGGCGGCACGCGCACGTTCCACAACATGGCGTTCGCGATGGAGCAGGTGGGGTTCGTCGATCTCACCCTCGAGGCATGGGGGTACGGCAGCGGCTTCCCGAAGAGCCTCAACGTCTCGAAGGCCATCGACAAGATGAAGGGCCTGAAGCGGGCCCCGAAGCGCGTCGAGTTCTCGGGCAATGCCCTCATGCGTCACGGGGGGGACAACACCCGTCCGTGGATGGAGGAGGCCACCAAGAACGGCTTCCACGAGCTTCCGGGAGACGAGCCCGCCTGTGACGAGTCCAAGGCTTGGAACGGTTGGGGAACTGCCCTCAAGCCTGCCTGGGAGCCCGTGCTCGTTGGCCACAAGCCCGCGTAGAGGTCACCATGGGGACTCGGCGTTTTCGGGTGCAGATGCTCGTGGATGTGGACACCACTGACGTGATCGGAGACGAGCCCGAGGGCATCTTCTGTGGTACCACGGGGGACAGCTACGACACCTGGTACGACTTCTTCGAGCACCAGCTTAGCCGGGACTTGCAGTGCATGGTTCTGGTGCCGGGTTTTCGGATCGAGGCGGTCAAGACCGAGACGGAGTAGAGGGAGGCATGGACCTTCGACCCAAGATTGCCGCCGACATCGTGGATGCCCTGCTCGCGGAGATCCGCCTCGACCTCCCGCCGGAGAAGCGGGCGCGGTGGATCGAGTTGGCTGCCTCGAAGATTACGTCCCACAGCCTCAAGTTTCCGCACACGGGCTCCTACGGCAGCACGGACCCGACCGTCATCGAGCAGTTCTACGAGAAGTACCCGAAGCTCCGCCAGATCGTGGCGGACACCTCCACCAAGGCCAAGGAACTCTGGCCCGACGCGGACCTCGAACTCGAACTGATCAACGACCCCGAGGGGTGCCACACCTGTTGGGAAGGTCAGGCTCTCCGGCTCGACATCCTCCGGAAACAGGGCTTCATCGAGAACGACGTCAAGGCGGAAGCGTTCGACGAGTGGTGGATGGACTACGCCTACGGGGACAAGCGGGTCCCCGAGTTCGACCTGTTCCTCGCCATGCCGGGGTTCGCTCCTGAGGAGAGTGCGTGAGCCGACCTCCGACTGCCACCACCCAGGCCACCATCGTCGCCACCCTCAAGCATGCGGCCTCGATCGCGGCCCTCTCGAAGGACTGGGTGGTGGTCGTCGTTCCTGACGGGAGCGACTTCCTCTCCGCGTTCGGGTCTGTGGCTGCCGGGTCGTTCCCGCCAGGCACCTCACTGGGTGGCCGCACGGCTCTCCTCCCAGGTGGGGGACGTGTCTCCGTCACCTCGGTGGGCCAGGACCCGTTCATTCCGGCCGGGACACCCTACTCGGTGATGTTCGCGGGCTGGGGAGACGACATCGCAGCCGACAACCGGCGGATGCTCCTCTGGAGACAGGGGGCCACCCAGGTCCACCGATGACGCCCTCCATGTGGACATTCCGCCTTCAGGGTGGCGAAGCCCTGGCTCTGAAGGGTGGATTGCTCTCCGTGGAGCACGACGGGGTGCTCTCTGTCTGGAACATCCTCCTCACCGCGAAGGAGGCCCAAGAACTCGAAGGGCTGTTGAGGGCTCGAGGGATTCGGGTGAGCCGGTGGTCCGAGCCGCCACCGCCCGAAGCTCAAGCCGAGCGGGAGATGTTGTTGCAGGCGCAGCGGGGCGAGGTGACGTACCTCACCCTCCAGTGTCCGGCGTGCTTCTGGATGGACCTGAAGGTCGAGGACAAGTGCGGCCTTCAGGCGTGGCACAAGGACACCCGCGACGAGGCCCTCCGCATGTACGACAAGGCGCGTTCTGACGCCCTGGCGTGCCCACTCCTCAAAGACGAGGGCTGAGGTCCGGCGGCAGCCCGATGCCCGGGAAGTTGAAGTTGCCCGCCACCACGGCCGAGTGCTCCGCCTGGACGGCCTTGCGGTAGTCGGGGTGCTGTTCCTCGAGCTTCTTGCACGCGGGGCAGAGAGTGTCGGTGTTGAACATCGACATGATGGTCGAGAACGTCTCCTGTTGGCACCTGTCGCACTTGCTCATGGCTGTTTCTCCGATGCGATCTGGTAGTGTCGAGCGGGCTCTTGCGTCTCCGCGTCGCGGTTCTTCTCGTAGGGATGCACCCAGCGGATGCCGTGGCGTTCCCGAGCCTCGCGGTTGTCCAGCCGGGGCCACCAGTGTCCTCGTACCCAGTGGCGGACGGCGGATGACCCCCCACCGCCCCCACCACCCGAGCGGGCCGACTCCTCGATGGAGCGCCCGAGCCAGGTCACCTGTGCGTCCGAGAGCTTCTCCAACTCGCGGAGCAGGCTCTTGGCCGATTTCTTGTTGGGATTCTTCTTCCGTCCCAACTCCTCTTGGAGCCGCTGACGTTCCTTGCGCTGGGCCTCGAACTTGGGGTGAGGGCTGCGTTCGGAGCCCTTGCTCTGGAGGTACACGCAGAGGTTGATGATGATGCGGAGCGCGGCTTTGGCGAGGAGGATGGTCGGCTCGTTGGCCGGACCCTGCCGCATCGTCTCCGCCGAGGCGAGCCAGCCGGAGTCCTCGGTGTCGATGCCCGCGTTGCTCCCGTCCGCCCAGTTGGTGGTTGGGTCCCGCATCATGCTCACGAGGTACGTCTCGAGGTCCGCACCCTCCTCGCGGACCTTCTGGATGGGCACGTCGAACCAGAACGAGGCGTCGTCACCGACGATGCGCGACTTCTCGTTCTCCTCACCCCACAGGTAGACCGCCATGCGGGTGCCATCTTGGCTGAAGCCCACGAGGATGCCGGTGAGCTTGTGCCATCCGGTCGGCCCACCCCACAGCTTGTGCGTCGAGCCGGGCACGGCCACGTAGAAGAAGGGGTAGGGCCACTTGATGGCGTCCCAGGGCACCCCGACGAGCGAGGTGTTCTCGAGCATCTCCTGGAGATGCGGCCCGAGCACGAAGGTCTGTTGACCGAAGTGCCGGTAGCCCAGGAGCATCGTCCACATCGTGTAGATCGACTGGAGGGGCTGTCCGTTCGGCAGGCGGAAGTACCCCACGGCATCTTCGATGGCCAGCCGACCCGCCTCAACCGATTCGAGCAGATACCGCATGTCCTCGGACCAGCCGACGACGTGATCGTGCAGGATCTTGGGTTCTTCCATGAGTTCTCCTACGGACGCAGCCTCAGCGTGAGGGCGCGTGCCGCCTCCACCGCGAGTTGGGAGGTGAAGCCGATCTCGGTGACGGTGCGGACGAACCGCTTCTCGATCTCCTCGTCCTTCACGACTTCGTTGTTGATGTCGAGGCGGATGTCCTGGTCGTCGAGCACCGCGAACGCCTCGACGGGCTCGGGGCACAGATCGAGAAACGCTCGGATCTCCGCGATGCGGGCAGCGGGGAAGCCGGAGGCATCTTCGAGGTCCGGAGTCACGTCGAGGACGGGGGCCTCGACGCCCCACAGGCGAAGGGTGGTTCGGAGTTCGTCCAGCGTGTGCTGAAGCCTCCACGAGGAGGACACCACGATCTTGGCGTCCATCGCTCGCGTGAGGGCGTTGAGGGCGAGCACACACGAGGGGACGGAGTAGTCGAACCCGCTCGGGGCTCCACGCACCTTGTCGTAGCCATGGTTGAGCACGCCGTCGAAGTCGAGGAAGACGACGCGCATCACGACGCCCTTGAGGGCTCGGGGCACTTCTCGTGCGAGGTGCCGCTGCCCTGCTCGAACAGAGCCCGGGTGCCCTTCTCGATGATGCCGCCACAGGCGACACAGCGACAGGCGATGGGGACGGTGATGACCATGAGGGCCTCCTACAACCGCAATACGCGGGAGGAGGCGTCGCCTGAACCTAGCGGCTACTCGACGCGCTGGAATCGGGCCAAGGGGTCTTTGGGGCGACGGTGCCACCAGTTCGGGTCGCGGTTCTTCCAGGCGGCATCGGCTCGACGCTCCCGCTCCCGGTTGACCTCGTGGCAAAGCCAGTCGAGGGTGCGGATGTCCTGCACTTCCTTCTCGGTCGGCTTCGCCGTTTCCCCCATCCACGGGGTGAAGTTGCTGTGGAGGCTCTCACGCATCCTCAGCACCTTGTTCCGGTAGTCCCGGAAGCCGTGAGGAGAGAGCTTCTGGATCTGCTCCGAGGTGAGCACGCGGACGTGGTGGACGACTCGTGGGGCTGGCATGGAAGCTCCTCTCCCACCTGTACCCGAAAAATGGAGAAGGCCCGAGAGGCGTATCCTGCCTCCCGGGCCCGAGGTGTCGCGATTTCCCGTCACCCACGGCGTTTAATCGGGCGAATGAACTCTCAGGGCTACCGTCTTACTTGGACCACCAGGCCATAGAGCCGTGCTGGGGGAACACCAGCACGGGGAAAATGGAGGCCCGGGGCGGATTCGATACCGCCATCTGCTGCCTTGGTTCGCTCGAGCTTGAAAGGGTGACCACGACGAATGCTGAGTCTCGGAGGAAGAACCTGAGGCTAGTACCGACTCGGCTTTTGGCCGATGCGTCTACCGATTCCGCCACCCCCGCATAGGGTCCTGGCTCGGAGGGGTAACTCCTTCTCCTCCCGAGGGAGGATGGGCCGCCAGGGGACCCGGCTGTTGCCCCCGAGGGGGCAACGTTACGGTCTGTACACATGGCACAGCCGCGATGGTGCGGGGGGAAGGATTTGAACCTCCACGCCGGTTTTAGTTCAGTCTCAACCTGAGTCTCAGACTACCTCCACTGTGTGTCTCCCTCCCCCGTGAGGAGGGGGAGACGAAAGGGGTTGTTACGCGAACAGGTAACCGAACACGGCCTCGCCGACCTTGTGCTCCTCGACTTCCTGGTCGTTGGCGGCCTCGCGGGCGACCTTCACGGCCTTCAGGAACTTGTCGATGCGCTCGAGGAGTTCCTCCTTGCGGGGGGTCGGGAGCGCGCCCGAGTGGAACACGGTGTCCCACCAGCCGGTGATCACGTCCTCGGTGATCATCTCGGTCTGGGCGGGGAGGGCCTGGCCGTCCTTGATCACGGCGTCGTACTTGACGATGGGCCGCTGGACCTTCTTCGTCTTGTGGGTCGTGACCTTCTCGGTGCGGAACAGGCGGCTGTTCGGGTCGGCCGACCAGTCCCGGTTCTCGTCGAGGGTCGGCATCTTGTCCACGAACGTGCGGATGTCCGTGAGCTGCTTCTCGAGGAACAGGAGGTAGGTCACGGGGGCCTGGGCGATGATGGTCTTGCCCTCCACGATCACGTCGGCCCGAGCCTTCGTGTTCGCCCACTCCTGCTGGGCGGTGAGGTCGAACACCTCCGTCTCGAGCTTCGCGAGCTTCCGGAGCACCTCGGAGGCCACGAGGACCACGCGCTTGTTCTCCGGCGGGTAGTCCTCGCCGTCCTCGTCCTTCTTCCGGTAGGTCTTGGCGAAGCCGCCGAACGGCTCCGGCTTCTGGGACTCCTTGTGGAGGTTCGTCACCTCGGAGTACACGCGGGCCTTCACGCCCTTGATGATCGCGGTGGTCTGGTGCAGTTTGGTCGTCATGTTCGTGTTCCTTCTCAGTCTGATGGTGAGTGTTCCTACGCGAAATCCCGTCAGGGGGATCCGCGAAGGGAGGTTACAGGGGTGTGGACCCGCCACGTCCGACGGGTGCCCGTAGGTTTTCGGGTTCTTCGACTTCTTCAGGTAGGGCATCGAGGACCGCCGCAACCTGCCCCAGTCGCTGCCCCCACGAGTACCGACGCTTAGGTTGAGGCGGTGGTTTCAGTTCTCCTCGACGCAACGCCCATTCGGCATCATCCCGTTCCTTGGCGAACGGCTTCAGGTACTCGGCCGCCTGGAGTAGCAGTCTTGACGAGTCTCGAAAGGAGCCGATTCCGCTGTTGCAGCGGTGACACAACAACCCACGAACACGTCCTGTCAGATGATCGTGATCAACGTGGAGTCGGCGACCGTCATGTGAAGGCTTGTGGCAGATGGCGCACACCCCCTCCTGGTTGTCGAGGATGCGTTCATATTCGGCTGGGGTGATGCCGTACATTTTACGGAGAGCGTCCCTTCGGGCTACGTCCGCAGAAAGCCCTGGATTTTCCTGCTTCCGCTTGACCCGAGCGAGTCTCTGACACTCTTTGCACTTGGGGTGCGGAGTTCCCGCTCGGTCGCTGCGAATGTAGAAGCGGTCGAGGGGTAGGTCTTGGTTGCAGGCATTACACGTTGGCATCAGGTTCCTCGTGCAAGAGTTGGCCGTACCTGTAGACCTTGGCCCCGTGTTCAGGCCACTCGATCTCCTCAACGGGAAGCACCTTTGCCGTGCCACCCCCTTTGAGGATGACCTCGACAGGTTCGTCTGCGTCTACGCAGACGACAAGGATCTCCTCGGTGTCTGGGATGCACCCTCCACAACGACACCGAGAGGGGAGAGTGCGGGTTTTCATCAAGGTCGTCCTGACAAGTCGCTTCCCCCCATACTTGGATTCGAGGATGTCTCCAGGCTGAAACTCTGAGAAGGCCATCACGTCACCTTCGCGTCGAAGGGGGACTTGGGCATCGGCGGCTTGGCGGGCTCGGGACCCCGGAACGGAGCCGTGATGGAGGCCACCACCGTCTGCCACCAGGTCTTGCGGTCGGCCCGAACGCTCTTGTCCCACGCATCCATGGCGTCGCAGTAGTCCTTCCACGCCTGGACGTGGTCGGGGCACAGGAGCATGGAGTCGTAGTAGACCTTGGGGCTTGCCCGGTACGACAGGTAGCCCCGGTGGAAGTACATCCACCCCCCGTCCAGTTCCCCGTTCCGGCCCGAGGCCATGTGGAAGAACCGAGGGGTCTGCGGGTACTTCGTCCACGGTCCGTCGAGACGGGTGGTCTTGCCGCAGCCCTTCACAGCACAGCGGCCTTCCCAGACGCCCCGGACGCACTCCTCCTCGTGTTGCCAGTTCATGCGGCCTCCACCGCGCCGAACAGACGCGCCCACACCTCGGCCTTGGACTTCCGGCCCTGCTGTTCCTGGCAGGTGCGGAAGTGGTCGTCGGTGATCTCGTGACCGGTGCGAGAGTTGTAGGACTTCTCGACGCCCTCGGCGTTCGTGTACGTGTGCAGCTTCGTGGGGATGGGGCCGAAGGACTCGTTGTAGCAACCACGTCCTTCACGCCACCAACACGCACGGCACTTGATGGGGAGCCCCCCGGACTCCTTCGCGATGGGGAAGGGGAGGCGCTGCTGTTCGTTGGGGTTCACGCGACCTCCAAGGCGACCGGGATCAGGTCGTAGGTCTTGATGTTTCGGTACGGGGGGATGAACTTGGGGTCGCGCCACTTCGGGTCGGACTTCTCCCAGCGGACCTTCTCCTTGGCGATCTCCTCCTTGAGGCCCTGGACGGTCTCGATGAGGAGCGTCTTGTCGTCGAAGGTTTCCAGCTTGTCGTCCCAGTTCCAGCCCGGCCCGCTCTCCGAGCAGTTCGGGTGTTGCCACTCGTAGGAAAGGAGCCACATCAGGCACCTCCCTGGAGCGCCGCCAGGTTCGCCTGGGCCTTCGCCAGAGCCCGCTCGGCATCGGCCTGTGCCGTTGCCGCACGAGCCTTGGCCCGCTCCATCTCGGCCTGGGCCTCCTGGAGCTTCTTCTGGCGTTCGGCTTCGAGCTTCGCCTTCTGCTCCGCGTCCTTCTTGGCCTGGACCTCGGCCTTGATGTCGGTGTCCGACATCCAGAGGTAGCGGAGGGGGATGTCCTCGGTGTGCGTGGAGTAGCCCGAACAACCGCAGCGGCAGTTGGCGGACTCCCACTTCGTCTCGAACGTGTCCGAGGACGAGAAGTCGAGGCTGTCGCAGCCGAAGCCGAGGAGGTCGCACACCTCCTCGGCACGGCGACGGAGAGCCTGGTGGGCGTCGATGGCCACACGCCAGCCCGCCTCGGTCAGGGTGAGGTCACGGCTTTCGCAGGTGGAGCACTCCACCGCGAAGCCGTGACCCTCCTCACTACAGTCGTTGCACTTCCACATCACGCCACCTGGGCGGCCTGGGGCCGGGGACGGGGGTGGATGCGGGGCGTGGACCGCTTGATGGCGTTCCGCTGGCGACGGGTGGCCTCGAGCGTGAGCCAGTTGAGGTGCAGCTTCTTCTGCCAGGCGGTCAGGTCGGCAATGAGCTTCGCGTAGAACGCCTTCTTCTCGGACTCGTAGGCCGCCGGGTCCTGGCCCTCGGCGATGGGCCGGTAGAAAGCCACCGCCATGTCCGCGATGGACTTGGGGCTGGGGAACCGGTGAGGGTTCGAGTTCGGGGACTCGATCTGGTCGATGGAACGACCACGGATGAGCCCGTAGGCGAGGTTGTAGAGGCGGGCCTGGCTGCCGTAGGTGTCCTTACGGAGCGAGCGCAGCTTGTCGAGGTTGGTGTTGCGGGACATCGGGATCTCCAGAATCGGAAGGGTTGGGGACGAGAAGACGTGAGCGTCAACCGGCCCTTCCGGGGGATCCCGAGCGCGAGAAACCTACAGGTGGTGAGCGAAGTAGTGCATGATGAGAGTCTCTACCCACTCCCACGGGGGAGTCAACCCCCCGTGGGAAAACTAGATCGTGGTCGCTAGTACGAACGCCGACGGCTGGCGGCTCCGGACCCTCCGGCGATGGACGCGAGTCCCAGGTAGAACCCGAAATCGTACCAGCCCCCGGTGTTGCACACGGCGTAGATGGAGACGTCGTCCGTGAACAGGCTGACCAGGAAGGTGAGGGGGGCGATCATGCCGTGCCACAACCCCAGCCAGAACCCGGCCGGGTCCGCACAGACAGCCGTGTTGTGAAGCACCGGGTTCGGCCCTGGAGCACACCCGGCCACCAACACAAGCAGAACCAACCAGCGGATGTACAAGACGACCTCCTGCGACTGATACGCACGATCAGCCGGACTCTGAACCTGAATAGACCTCGACGCACGCACGCATCGTGTTGTCGTGGATGTTCAGCACTTTCCGAAGCGGCGTTTGGTAGCCGCCCGCCAGGTTCCACACGACAGGGATCCGCATCGCGTGAAGCCACGAGAACACGGTGCGGTCCCGCTGGAGCAGATGGGCATCGGAGAGGATCCCACGGCTGAACGGGTCGTGCTCGTGGGGATCCGCGCCCGCCTGGTACAGGACGAGGCTGCATCCCGCGAAGGTCCGCATGATCTGGGGGAGTTGCTTCACCCACCGGTCGCCGTCGCCCCGGTAGATGCCCTCGCCCCCGAACGTGTAGTGCTCGACGTTGGACTCACCGGACTTCTCGAGGATGTCAGCGGTGCCGTTCCCGTAGTGCTCGTCGAGGTCGAGGATGCCGATCCGGCCCGAGAACCCGTCCGCACGCAGAGCCAGCACGGTGACCATCAGCCCGTTGAACGTGCAGAAGCCTTCACAGGTCCGGTAGCTGGCGTGGTGGAATCCGCTCGTTGGTGACACGGCCACGAGCCCTCCACCTCGGACGAGGAAGCGGGCGGCGGTGAGCATCGACCCAGAGGTCCAGGGCAACGAGGCGGCCACGCTGGGGAGCTTGTTCCCGAAGCCGTTGGCCCGGCGGCACGACAGAACGTCATCCACATGGTCGGGGTCGTGGGCACGGTGGAAGTCCTCCACCGTGACGGGCTTCACGCCTCGGATCACGATGGGGAACTTCGCGGCCTGCCACGAGGCCACCACCTCGGCGGGCTTCCCGGCCGAAGGCGACGTGCTGATGTTGTCCTTCGCGACCTGGCGAGGGTCGTAGAAAACCGGAATCATTTTCCACGCCACACTGAAAGGAAGTTGTTCCGACACCCATAGTACAGGCTGCGGCTATTCTGGTCGCTTCCTGATGTCTCCCTGCCAGTCCTCGGGACGGACACGTTCGTCCAGACCCCATTCTTCTGCTAGAAAATTCGCGACCCACCGCATCCGGTCCACGAGCACCTGGGCCTCGAACACCGTCTCGGGTTCGCGGAGGGGCTTCTCGTCGGACTCCTGACCCGTCTGCATGGCCATGAGATCGCGGATGGCGGCGTGGACCCCGAAGGTCTCCTTGCCCCACAGGACTTCGATGTAGGCGAGCTTCTCGTCCCCCTCGAAGTCGCGAAGGGCTCGAACTGCGTCGAGGCTCACCACTTTGTCATCGGCCATCGGACATCTCCGCTGTTGCTCTACCCCAACTACGGCAGGGGCCACGGGAGGTTGTGGGCTCGGGCGTGTTGAAGTGCCGCCGTGTGTGCCGCTCGGGGAGCCCGGTACTTCAAGCGACGGCTGACTTCGCCCCAGGTGAGGTGCGGGTTGTCCCGCTTCATCTTGTAAGCCTCGGCTTGCCGTGCCGCATCACGAGGGAGGCTGGTGCGCTTCCGCACCATGAAAGGGAGCCCGGAGTGCTTGGCGAACGCCTTGGCGGAGTTTCGACAGGACTCCTGTGAGGAGTAGCCCAGAAGCCCCGCGACTTCCGCCCATCGCATCTTCTGAACATACCCGAGTTCGTATGCCTGCTTCGCCTTCTCGCTGTGCGTGTTGCGAACGGGACGAACAGCCGGTGGCCAGAGGAGGTTGCCGGACTCGGCGAAGCGACGAGCCCGGTCCATGGCGACGCCGAAGGTGGTCTGCTGAAGTTCCGCAATCTCGGCCCACCCTTTCCCTTCCACCCGCCACTCGTATGCCTGACGAGGCAGCGGGTCGTCGATTTCGATGGGCCAAGGCAGGTTGTTGGCGTTTGCGTATTCCCGAGTGCGCCGGAACAGGAACTCGACGGACACATCGAGTTGCTTCGCGATCTCCTCCCACTCGAGATGCTGCTCGGAGCGCATCTTGTAGGCGATGCCGGGGGTGTCCCGGTACTGGGGCTTCACTTCGACCTGTGGCGGCCAGGGGAGGTTGTTCTCCCGTGCGTGTTCCCGGGCGGCCTTCATCACGGCCCCGCTGTCTCGGAGGAGACGCTGAGCCACTTTGGGGCCAGGTGAGATGCTGTAGTCGGAGGCTGTAGGCCAGTTGCCCGGTGTCTTGAACGGGGACGGGGATGGGCCACGCCTGTCCGTTGGTTGCCGCCCACTCTCGGGCGTGGTCCATGGCGGTGGACTTCGAGATCCCGAGTCGGGTGCTGATGTCGCCCCACTCCAGGTGCTCATCACGGCGGATGCAGTACGCCTGCTCTCCGAAGTGAGGGGGTTGGTTGGACGGAGGCGCTTGAAGTGGCCACTTCTTGCCCGTTGCCTTGGCATGATGCGCGGCCTTCTTCGCCGCGTGCCCCACGGTGACTCCGAACTTCCGGCTGATCTCGAGCCAGGTGGCCGAAGTGTCCGCCCGCATCTGGTAGACATCGGGTCCGATGTCGCGTTCGACGTGGAGAGGCCACGGAAGGCTGTTCTCCTCCGCGTAGGCGCTGGCGGCGGACAGAGCCGTGTTCGCACCGATGTCCAAGCTCTTGCCGATGTCCGGCCAGCTAAGGTGCTGATCCGCACGGAGTCGGTAGGCTTTCTCTCCCGACCGATTCCCCTTCTTGGGTAGAGGCCACGGCTTCCCGTTCGTCTCCGCCCACATCCTCGCCATGTTCGCGGCGTGGCCTCCCGAGACGTTGAAGCACTCGCCGACTTCTTCCCAGCTTCCGTCGACTTCGAGCTTCTTCTCGTAGCAGGCTTGGCCCAGGGTGTCCGCCGTCCACACGGGCCACTGAAGATCGTTTTCTTCGGCGTAGATCCGAGCCCACTTGTAGACCGTACTGGGGGCCAGTCCGAGTTGGTCGCCGATGATCTCCCACTCGGCTCGGTCGTTGAGCCGCTTCTCGTAGGCTTCCTTCCCACGAGCGAGACGCTCTTCCTGGGTGATGGGGTTCAGGACGACGGGCCAGTCGAGGTTGTGCTTGTTCGCGTGTTCGCGGGCAAGCTCTCGGATGGTGTTGTGGCTCCAACCGAGTTCCGCAGCGATGTCGTCCCAGTCTTTCTCGTGTTCCGCCCGCAAGCTGTAGGCTTGGGCGGCCTTCTCCGCTCGGGCAGCCTCCTGCTGTCTGGCCATGAGCTTGATGGGCCAGGGCAAGTTCTTGCTCTTGGCGTAGGCTTCGGCGACGACACGGACTTCTCGGACAGGGATGCCGGTCTGACGCGCCACCTCGTCCCAACCCAGTCCGTTGTCCCGAAGTCGGTACGGGGCGGCCCCGCGCTGGGCTCGCGCACAACGCTCGAGGAAGTCGTGGTCGCCCTGACGGTGGGCGTAGACGACCGCGTGACTCTGTGCCTCGGTCGCAGAGGTGTACTTCAGTTCCGAAGCGATCGACTCCCAATCCGCCCCGTCTTGGGCGCGGAAGAAGGCTTCCTGGCCATCCTTGGTGTCGATGTCCGGTAGGGGCCACTCTTGGCGGTACATCCGGGCGTAGGCTTTCGCCAGCCGCATCGCCGTGTTGATGACCGTGAGGTGTGGACCCTCAAGTCCAGCGTGTGTCCCCGCCTCGTACCGCGACGTGCCTGTGGTGGCTTCGTGGTAGATCCGGCTTTCCAAGCCGAGGGTGCGTTGGTTGAAGCTGGTGTGCTCAAGCTCTCGACGGCCCACAACATCACCCCTTGCGCTGCTTCCGCCGTTCGGCCCGGTTGCGAGGATACGGGGGAGGCGGCTTCTCGCCCGGCAACAGGGTCGCACTCATCTGGAACTCGGAGACGCCCAGAACGAATGGCCCCTTGGCTGCTCCGATTTCGTAGATGGGGACGGACACACGGGGGCTGGTGGCGTTGACCTCGGTGAGGCGACCCACAGGGTAACCGTCCACCAGCACCTTGATGTCGGTCATCCTCCGATCTCCAGCTTCATGAGGGCCGCGAGATCGGCCGTCCCGCTGCACGTCCAGCAGTGGCGATCATCCTGGTTGAACTCCAGGAAACCGATGTGGTCACCCGCACGGGCGTAGACCTCATCCCCATCCACGCGAACCGTGCCGATGAAGTAGCCCATGAGGCTCGGGCACAGCACCGTGTCACCATCCTTCAAGTCGTCTTTCGACGTGAGGGGTTCGTGGACAGGCTTCCCGTCCACCATCCGGTAGACCTCGCCACCCGAGTACTCGTGGACCGTCCATCCGATCTGGGGCATCAGACCACCACCGTGAGGTCGATGTTGGGGAGCCGTCCCTGGGCCTTCACGCGGGTGATGGGGCGCACTCCGATGTAGGAGCCGAGGGCGGGCACGCGGGCGGTCACGTCGCTGCGATACGCCTCCATGTACCGGGGCACGTCGAGCGTCTGGCGGTTCGCCATGTTCCGGGTTGTGCTCCCCAGGACCGCAGGGACGACATCGAGGTCGCCGGAGCCCTGGAAGTAGATCGTGTGGTCCCACTTCGGGAGAGCCGAGGAGGGCTCCTTGCCGTGTTCGTGTCGGGTGGGGATGAACAGCCGCCCCCGACGATGGGGTGGGTGTAGGCGAGGGGGTGGAACTCGCCCGACTCCCGAAGCTGGGCCACGAGGAACGCGAAGCCCACCGGGTAGCTCGACCGGAGCGTGTGCTCCGTGTCGGCGGACACCTCGAACACCTGGCGGTTGAGCCGCTTCACGTCGTCCACCGAGGGGACGATGCTCACGTCATAGCTGCCGACCTTGTGGACCTCGAGGTCGTCATCCATCCCCCGAGACACCCCCTTCGACAGGCTGCGGGTGCGAGGTTTGAACAACTCGTCGAGCGGCATGAAGAAGTCGGGCAGGGCCGTCAGGTCGATGAGTTCGATGGAACCAGGTCCCTCGGTGCCGATGGGCACCGGGAGAATCATCGCGTTGCCCTTCCCGGTGCGGCTCTGAAGCTGCACCGCCATCGCGTAGACAGTCACCTGGCGACCGAGGCGGGGGTCCGAACCCGCGAAGATCCGGGTGTTGGTGACGCTGACGACGGGACTGGCCATGATGCACATGTGGAGGGCCTCACTTTTTGGGTTGCGCCCTCTTACGCGAGGCGTGTGCGTCCCGAACTCGTTGTTCGGCAGCGATCAGAACCTGCGTGTCCAACTCGGCGTACTGACGCTCTGTCCCCACGGGGTGCCACAAGGCGGGGTCCAGCAGGTGGTCCAGGCCAACCAGACCGTTGAGCATCCACGACGGGATGTCGGAGCGTCCGAATCGGAGAGCGGCCAAACACCCGGCCATGGCGGCCACGGTGTCGGTGTCACCACCCGAAGCACACACCCGCAGGAGAGCGTCGGCGAACGAGGACGCCTGGTCGACGCAGCCGAGCACCCACGGAACGCCCGTGAGGGCGAAGCCGTTGGCGGCCTCGTGGAGCGGTTTGTTGGAGGCACCCGTCTTGGTGGCGTACTCGAGGAGCCCTTCCTCGCCCCGAGCGGCCATCACCTCACAGGCACGCTCGAGCTTCCGCCATGCTTCGACGAACTCGGGTGGCATCAGGTCGAGGCCGATCTCGTTCTCGGTCGGCTCTGGTGTACCTCGGGCCAGCGTGTTCACACGCAGCGCGAACATGGCGGCCCCAGCTTGGGCGATGGGGCTCGTCGTGGTCATCTGAGACACCGTGGACACCCACGAGAGCACCTCGGAGGGCTCCAGGAGGGTGGCTACGGGGCCAACCCGCATCGCAGCACCCAACCCGGCTGTGTCCGGCGGGGGTGCGCTGAGGAGAGCGTCTCGGAAGTTGCGGCCCGTGCCACGATGGACCCCGAAGCTCGGGCTTCGTTGGGGCACGTCGGCTTCGGACATCTTGCGGCACACGCGGATGAACAACCCGGCGGCCATCGTGGCGTCCTTGGGGTCGCGCCCCTTGGACACCATCTGGTCCCAGATCCACAGGAGGATGAGCGCCTGTTGGGTGTCGTCGGTGTAGAGGCCCGGGGTGCGACAACGACGCGGGGGCAACTGACAGTCGAGCCCGTTGAGGTATCGCTCCTTGGTGTGGGACAGGGCTGCGAATTTGGCCGCTGCTGCGTGGAACTCGAAAGGGCTCCCGAAGGCGTCCCCAACCGCTTGACCGACGAGTGCGGTGATGGTGGTGTCGGGGAACTGCAATGGGGCCTCCTCCCTGTGTCTACGCGACACCCCACCCTACCTGAACTCGTTGAAGTTGGTGATCCCGACGGGATTCGAACCCGTAGCCGACAGTTTTAGAGACCGTCTGCTCGACCGTTGAGCTTCGGGACCAGCACCCACCTATACGCACGAAGCCCGTTTGGCTGAACCGGGTAGGGATGAACATGCGGTACATCATCGGTGCGGACGAGGTTGGTCGAGGGTGCGTGGCGGGCGACGTGTTCGTCTGTGCCGTGGCTGTGCCCGAGGATCTCACCAAGATCGAGGGCGTCAGGGACAGCAAGAAACTCTCCGCTGGGAAGCGAGAGTTCGTGCGGGAAGCCCTCCTCAGCGAGCCCAAGCTGAAGCACCGGCTGGCCCGACGCACGGCCAAGGACATCGACGGACGGGGCATCTCCAGGTGCCTCCGTGAGTGCTTCGAGGAGGCCATCAACGAGGTGCTCGAGGCGGAGAACGAGGTGGCCGAGGTGCGGATTGACGGCAACCCGTTCCCCATCACGACTCGCTACCCCGTGCGGTTCATCGTGAAGGGCGACGACTCCGAGTGGGTCATCGGAGCGGCATCCATCATCGCGAAGGTCGAGCGCGACTGGTACATGGGCCAGATGGCGGTCCCGTATCCCGAGTACGGGTTCGACCAGCACGCCGGGTACGGAACGCCCGCCCACATCGAGGCCATCAAGGCCAAGGGGCTGACCCCACTTCACCGGGCGACCTTCTGCAAGGCGTGGGTCACGCCCAAGGTCGAGGTGTTCGAGGACCCGAACCTACTCGACCTGTTCGGCAGTTAGGGCTGAATCTTCCCCTTGGCTCGGGACAGGTCGGAGCGGAACTCCTCCTCCAGCCGCTTGAGCTTCGCCTCGTGGTTCTTGGTGCGCTGCTGCTCGTAGACCTCGTAGCCGAGGGGCGTCAGCTTCCATTCGACGGTGAGGCGGGAGCCGAACATCGGGGTTGGCATCTGGGACCGCACCTCAACCACGAGCCCGCGCTTGATGAGCGACGGCACCGCATGGGTGTACATCCCGGTGCATTGTCCGATCACGACGGTGTGGAGCGTCTCGCGTTGGTTCGAGGTCAGTTTCATTGGAGCCCTACGATCCAGCGAGGGATGTCACCCTTCTCGGTGAGAGTCGAGGTGACTTCCTTCTCGGTGATGAAAATGCGGGTGAACCTGTCCTTTCCGACCTGGTACTGGAGAGCCAGACCCCATGGAGTGCCGTTGGTGATGGCCTCCCGCAAGGGATCGAGCAGCGGGTCGGGGTCGGTGGCGAGGATGGGCTGATCGAACTGGGTTCCCTCGAAGCACACGAAGGTGTCCGCCTTCAACTGCTCGTTGAACAGGAAGCGGAGCTTGAGCGCCTTGTAGTCGGCCTGCATGAACGTGCCGGACAGGACGGGGCCGGTGGCCTGGATGGCCAGCAAGGGCTGGCCGCCCAGCACCACACACGTCCACTCGACATCCGCTTCGTCTTTGTAGAGGTCGTTCATGGGGCCTCCTACGCGGACGGGGACACGGACCCACCCGCCTCGATCTTGTAGACAGGCAGATCGGGTCCGTGGGCTCGTTGAAGCTCGTCGAGGTCGTCCCCGACGGCGATGACCTCGGGCTTGCGGCAGCCCACGTCGGACCACACCCCGTAGCGTCCGAGGCGCGTCTCCTCGCCTGTCTGCATGTCGGTCAGGACTGGGGTGAATCCCATGTCGGTGATGAACTTCATCGCCGGTTCTCCTTCGGGAGGCGACTGGACACGTCGTCGAGGGCTCCCTGGATGGCCTTGCCGATGATGGCCTTGCCGAACTCGGCCCCTTCCCAGGGCTTGCCCATCTGCTTCTTGTGCTGCACAGCGATGGCCTCGAGTTGGGCCTTCATGCGGCGGTCGTTGTCCTGACGGGCTTCGGTCCGGTCCAGGAGGGGGATGCCCGCCAGGGCGTCACCCGGCTCGGGACGGAGTTCGTGGCTGGCGTACCAGCACTCCGAGCCGTCGTCGAAGCGGATGAGCGCGTCGCACATCTGCATGGAGAGTGGCTCCCACTGGATGACGGTGCCCCGGAGCCCTCGGACGATGATGCGGCGGTTGACCATGACTCACCTCTGCCTGTACTACGCGGGACGGAGGCGAAACTGAACCTGTCAGCAGCACGAAGCCTCGAACCACACGTTGTTCGGGAGGCCGTTGGCGTCCTGGGTGAACAGGAGGTTGATGTTGCCGCAGTCGCCCCAACCCGTCTCGAGGACCGCAAGACACCGGGCCGCCTTGCCCTCGAACGCGGGGAAGATGGGGTTCTGAATCCACTGGGGCTTGCCGAACAGAAGCACCTCACCGGGAGGACGGATCTGACGCTTGCCCGACTCGACCTCGGAGATCATGCGGTCGTTCCGCTCGATGAACTCCTTGTTCCACTCGGCATCCTCCACGTCTGCGAGCATCCGCTCGTTGTCCAGGCGGAGGTTGGCGATGAAGTCGGCCTTGGCCTCCTCCTCGTCGAACGGCGTCCAGGGGGTCTCGGGGAGGGTGGTGGGGATGAAGCAGACCGTCGCACTGGTCGGGGTGCCGTCGCCGTCATCCGCGACCTCGATGCGGATCATGAAGTTCTGGCCCCCGATGGCCGCGACGAGGCCCTTGCGGAGGTCTGCGAAGGAGAAGCCCCGGACGGGGGCGAACTCGGCGGTGAGGTCCACCTCGTCGAACTCGTGGTGCTCCCCTTCCTTGGTGTCGAAGGACTTCGGGGTCACGGTCAGGCCGTCGGCCGCCCACTCGATCTTGCGGTCGAACCAGGAGCCGCCCGGCTTCGAGCGGACACCACGGTTCTCGGGGGCGATCTTGGTCTGGGCTTCGAGGACGATCGGGTTCATGGTCGTGGACTCCCTATGCTCGTACTACGCGGCGACCTTCGCGACCTGAACCTCGAAATCACTCCTCCTCGGGGAACTGGCGTCGAACCCAGTCGTCGGCGTCGTACAGTCCGGCTCGAACGGCCGTCTTGCTCACGACGATCAGGCCCTCGATGTTGGGCTTGGGCTTCTCGCCTCGCACCCACGCGGCCAACTCGGGTCGCTCGTCGTCCTCGAGGAGGACTGCGAGGTAATCGATCTGGTCTTGGGTCGAACGTTGGTCAGGCATCATCTGGACTTCCTGGTTGGCCATGTGCCGCATCGAAGCGCGGAGGCGGGGGCCAAGTCCCCCGATATGCCACAGGTTCACAGGCGGGCTACGCCTCCCCCACAGCCGCTCCGTCGATGCGGGCCTCCCGTTCTCGTGCGGGAGACTTCACGGGACCCGGAGGAACGGGTCGCCCTAGAAATCCTCTCCTTCTCCCTCATAGGGACAGGACTCGGCCCAGCGTCGATCTTCCCCCTCACGCCGGGCCTGCTCCTCACGGCACAGTCGTTCGCCCTCCTCGGGGTCGATGTCGAAGGCGTCGCTGTCCGCGTCGGAACGCGGAAGCTGGTCGGAGCCGTGGAACGGACACGAGGGGTTCGCCGAGATCCACGGGCCGCCAATCTGGTGGCACTGCCACGGACACAGCATCGGGGGGTGGAACATCACGAGCCTCCTGCTCCTCTTACGCAGGAGGAGGGCTCGTCTGAACCTACGCGCGTCCCGTGACCTCACGGAACAGGCGGCGGCAGTCCCGTGCATCCACGAGAGCCGTGTGGGCTCCGTCCTTCGGCCAGCCCAGGAACTCCCGGATGCTGTCGAGGGAGAGCGACGTGAGCCCCTTGGGGACGAGGTTGACGTAGGCGAGGGTGACCGTGTCGACCTTGTGGTAGGGCAGCTTCATCTTGCTCCCAGCCCGGATCAGTCCTTCTTGGAGGAAGTCAAGGTCGAACCCAACGTTGTGGCCGACGAGGATGGTGTCGTCGAGCCGCCGGATCAGTTCTGGGACAATCTCGGCGAACGTGGGGGCAGAGGTCCACAGTTCTGGGTGCGCCTCGTAGCCGTTGACCTTCAGGGCGTAGGCGTCGGCCGTCTCGAGGCGACCTGGCCGGACCTTCGTACACCACTCCTCGATGGTGCCGTTCGGCTTCTCGAGGATGACCGCGACCTCGATGACCTCCTGGGTGCGTGGGTCGAGGCCCGTAGTTTCGCAATCCACAAACGCCAAATTTCGGTCACGAAGGGGAGTTCTTGGCATGAGGGCATCCACCTGGGTTGTGTGATTTGGCAAAGTTACAGTTGTGGCAGAGAATTTGGAAACCTGCTGGAAACTGGTTCTTCACCAACCACCTGTAGAAGTTCGAGGAGCCGACTATCCTACCGTTGCCGAGACTTCTCCGATGCTCGTTGCCGCCGCCATTCACATGATCGACAGTGAGAAACGCCTGTTCGGTCTCTCCACAGCAAGTGCAAACTCCACCGTATGCCTGAAGAACTTCCCCTCGCCTCCGTTGATGGCCCTCACGGGCATACCCCCTGTTTCTTGCCTTGGAGGCCCTGTGTTTTTCCGGCGTGGACTTGCGCTCCGCTATCCTCTTCTGGTTCCGACATTTCTTGCAGATGGTCTCTCTGGCGTAGAACGGCCCATTTGAACCGCATTCCCGACATTTCCCGTCCCATCCAGTACGACAACTTTGGGCGACATGTGGGTCTCCATTGTTTTGCCAACGGCGGTAATGCAGACCACACCAGCCTCGTGCGAGGTGTTTCCGACCACAACCATCAATGGAGCAGGTTTTGGAACTCATACCACATTATACCTCATCTGTTGACACCTACAAGGTTGTTCCCGTGTCGATGAAGGCAAGGATTACACCCTACCGACGGCCTCCGGTGGACCGCCTATAACTCCTCGTAGATGAGAGAGATCCACAGGAGGCTCCCATGGCGACCCGCTCATCCACGTCTCAGTACCAGCCTGCTCCTCCGGTCGTCCGGGTGGGCGGCAAGCAGAACGGCCGCTTCTCGTCCGGCACCAAGGTGAAGACCATCGCGTCCAACCCAGGCATCAAGCCCAACATGTGCTGCGCTCCGGCCACCAACGGTGACCGCGCTTCGGGCCTGGCCCCGAGCAAGCCGAACTCGGCTCGCGCCATGAAGGGCACGTCCCCGCGTCTCAGCCGCTGACCTGACCCCGTCCTCGGGGTCGTCGGTAGCGTGAGCCACCTCAACCTTGGGGTGGCTCTTGTCGCTGCCGTTGCCACTGTTTGACCCCTCACTTCTTCATCGGTGCTTGTGGGGAGACGTTGTCTCCGCTCCCACACACGTATCGGCTCAAGTGCGGCACACACACAACGTGTCGTCCCTGACGACGGACGTGGTGTTGCGCGTGGAGATTGCGGAGCACGCGATTCGCATCCCCGGATACGCCCCCGTGAAGCGTGCCTGGAGTGCTGCGGAGAGTACCTTCACACTCACCGACAGGACCCTCCAGAAGGAGGGTGTGGTCAAGGCGGTACAGGCCGCCGTCCGTGACCTGTCTTTCCTGGTGCGTGAGCACGACCCTCGGATCGGGACCAAGCTGGAGGAGGGCCAGTCCAAGGACTTCCTCCCCAAGATGCCGTTGTTCGACCCCACCCGCATCCGTCCTCCCGCGTGGAACAAGGGGTCGGGCATCGACGCCACCCCGTGCCCGCTGTGTAGCGACGGGTTCGGTCAGGGCTACCCCGCCATGTGGGGCGGAGGGAACCTCCAGTGGGTTCACCCAGCCTGTTGGGTTCGGGCGCACGAGTGACCGCTGACGCTCTCGTAGGGTTCATGGCCGGGTTCGGGTTCGGCCTCTTGTGCGGTGTCGCCCTGTCTGCTTTTGCCCTTCTCCGGCTGACGTTGTTCCTTGCGCGCCTTGGAAGGGCACTTCAGGAAAAACGCAGAGCGGCAGGTTCAGAAAGGCGGCGTCCCGCGTAGGAGGGGGGGAACCCAACTCCCGTGAGGACAACCCCATGAAGTTCGCGCTCTACGATTTCTTGGGCCGCCCGAAGGCCCACTACCTCGTCTCCGAAGAGAAGATCGGCTCGGCCACCAAGCCCGTGCCCCAGCCCGGCCACTTCATCTTCGTCTGCGACGCCTCGGGCTCGATGTGGGGCCAGATGGCCGCCCTCCGCAGCCTCGTCGTGAAGCTCCTGACCCTCGAGGAGTACCGCGACGCCGACGTGCTCGTCAGCGTGCTCTCGTTCTCGAGCACCAACGACCTCGTGACCCACGCGAGCCGTGTGAAGATCACCGACTTCATGGCTCCGGGCTCGGCCGCCCTGGAGGAGGTCAGCAAGCTCGACACCCGTGGCCTCACCTGCATCAGCCAGGGGCTCAAGGCCATCCCGGCCCTCATCAAGCCGAACGAGGTCACCGCCGCCGTCGTCCTGTCGGACGGCTTCGCCAACGACGTGAGCCCCGGTGCCGAGAAGCGCGAGATCGACACCATCGTCGAGGTGCTCCGCAAGAACGCGGCCCTCGTCGTGAACACCATCAGCCTCGGCTCCTACGCCGACTTCAAGCTCCTGGCGTACATCGCCAACGCCTGCTCGGGCACCTGCTTCCAGGCCCCGTCCGCGAAGGAGGTCTACGACGTCATCCACGACACGACCTCGCTCATCGCGGGTGCGACGACCCCGGCGATCGACCTGCCCCTCGGCGGCAACGACTACCAGGTGTTCGTCTCGATGGCGGCCCGCAAGATCATCGGCGGGAACGGGTCCAGCCTCATCGTGCGCGGGCTCCGTCCCGAGGACGACAAGGTGGCCTACCGCTACAAGCGGGTCGAGGCTTCCGAGTACGCGGCCTCGACCGAGCCGGTGTGCGGGGAGAACGCCTCGGACATCCCGGTGCTCGCCTTCGCCAAGGCGATGATCTCCGAGGGCAACATCAACCAGGCCAAGTACGCCCTGGTCTCGACCCGCAACCAGACCCTCCTCGGCAAGCACGCGAAGGCCCTCGTCAACAACGCCATCGCCGCCATGTCCGCCGACGTGGAGGACTCGCTGTTCAACCCCGGCGGGGCCTGGAAGGCGAGCGACTTCTCCAAGACCTACGGGCTCCCGAACGCGAGCCAGGCGTCGGTGCTCGGCGTCCTCGGGCTCCTGTCGGAGCACGCCTCGGACATCGAGATCGACCTCAACGCCCTCCGCAACGGCTACAAGAAGCGCGGCGTGAAGCGGATCGCGGGCACCCGCAACCCCGACGGCACCATCGCGAAGCCGTGGGTCAAGACCGCCTTCCGCGACGCGGGCGACTGGGCCAAGGTGTCGAGCTTCGACATCAACCGGAACAACGCGACCTGCAACATGCTGGTCACCCGGCCGGTCAACCTCGTGAAGGCCGACGACGACACCGTGATCTCCGAGGTGGCGGGCGTGAAGCTCGACCTCAAGAGCTTCAACAACTACACCATCGTCGGCGACGGCGTGCTCAACGTCGGCAAGCTGTCGATCCGCATCGGCAACAAGCGGCTGTTCCGCGCCCTCGTGGCCGTCGGCGTCCTCCCGGACGTGGCCTTCGACCCGAAGACCCCGTACACCATCGACCTCGACGGTCGGCCGCTGATCGCCTACGACATCGCCTTCGAGCCGACGATGTTCACCGACCTGTTCGACACCGTGGCCCGGATGAAGGTGCTCCAGAGCATCCTCTCCGCCTGCACCAAGGGCACGTCGGAGAAGTTCACCGACGACCAGATCGCGGAGTTGAAGAAGCACTGCCTCTCCACGAGCCTGTACTTCAACGCCCCGACCACGACCGAGTACGACGACCTCAAGAAGGCCCTGTCGGACGGCATCATCGACACCCGCATCTCCTACAAGGTGGACTTCGGCACGCCCGACATCCTCAACCTCGGGGAGTTGTACTCGGCCAACGCCTACCTCGAGCGTCGGTTCACGATGACCGGCACCGGGGTCGATCCGAAGAAGCCGAAGTTCGACCAGCGGTGGGCGGCGGACGTGGCCTACGGCTACAAGAGCCTGTCGGCCCGCACCAAGCTCAACAAGGTCGACGACCTCATGTTCCCCATCATGGAGGACTTCCTCGGCCTCAAGAGCACCGGGGCGGTGGCGGGCATCCTGACGACCCTCGGCTACGACGCGGGCCAGATCACGAACTTCTACAACGCGGCGGCGGGCAAGGTGTCGAAGGACACGGCCGTCGAAGCGTTCTCCGACGCCGCCAAGGCGCTCGACCGGGCCATCGAGGGCATCTTCCGCGACCGCGTGGGTCCGCTGGTGTTCTACGTCGGCTCGACCGGGCTCGTCCCCGACGAGTTCAACGCTCGGGCGATGACGGCGGATCAGGTCCGCGAGAAGTACCCCGACCTGTCCATCGGCAAGGACGAGGCGGACGGCACGTTCTACATCGTCAACGGCACCGTCCTCTGCGTCTACGCCAAGCCGGAGTACTTCAGCACCGGCAAGGTCCCCTCGACCGTGGCGGACGACGACGCGGCGTGAGGTTCAGTCTCCACACCCCGGAGCGTACTTCGGGGTGTGGGAGGTTCCTGTGGCCGACGTTCGCACCATCAGCCTGAGTGACTGTTTCGTCTGTGAGCCCCGCCGGTCCGGTTGGGGCTCTCGCATGTCGATCCCCGACCGGGTGTTCTACGCGGGCCCCACGGAGGAGGATCGGGCCGTGGCTCAGGCGGCTGCGACGGCTGCTGCGACCTCCGACGAGTACATCGTCATGCCTCTCGACGAGTACCTGAGCGAGATGCGCGACGAGGCGGCGGATCGAGGGTCGCGGAACGACCTGTAAGGAGTCCGCACGCGGACTTCGGTGATCCTCCTATGGGGCGTACCTGACGAGGGTACGCCCCAGTCATTGTTGCGCCTCCGGGCTGCACTTGTCGCTCAGGTGGAATTGTTGGAAGCTGGGGCGTATCTTCTTCCCAACAGGGGGGAAGATGAGCGAGCCCGTCCGTAAGTTGACCGTTTCCGAGTTCATCCGCGAGTCGAAGCCAGACTGGGAGCACGTTCGGGAGCGGGAGCGGCGAGCATCAACAGGAGCCTTCTCGGGTGCCTTGCAGGTGAGCACGGGGGTCCTGGGCATCCACGACAAGGCCGGACGGCTCATCGGCGGCACCATCGACATGGAGATGGCGGTGCCGTTCGCCGACCAGGTGGCCGAGTTCGACGAGCAGAACCTGAGCGGGGAGACGGACACGTTCTTCGAGGAGACGACCCGCTTCGTGGATGATGTGGGTCAGGAAGCACGAGTCGTGGGCAAGGTCGGGAGCCGCATCCCCCGTTAGGCTTCCGCCTGGCTCACGGTGTTCGCTCGTTGGAGCAGGTGTCCCGCGATCTCCTCGTCGGTGAGATCCTCGAAGCCCTCCTCGGTGCGAGCCACTTCGAGCAGGATCTCCATCATCTTGTCGAGGTCCACGACGTTGCCGTCGTCCGCGACGTACACGACGTTCTCGGCGTGTGCGACGGTGGCCTCCTCACCGTGGATCTCCACCGCGAAGAAGGCTCCCATCTTGGCCTTCAGAGCTTGAACCTTGGACATCACACCCCCGGACATCCAGCCGTCGGATGTCGATGAGCACCTCAACACCGTGGTGTATCACTCGGACGTGGGGGATGTTCTGGCCGATCTTGCCGCCAGTCACCGAGGACACCTCGAGCGACTGCTTCCACACGACGGGGAGTCGTTCTTCCTGGCCGTCGGGCCAGGTGACCAACAACTCGGTGGTGTTCGACGGGAGCAGTCTCGTGCGGTCAAGGTGGTACTCGATGAACCCGTGGACGGGCTCGGTGGTGACGCGGGGCTTCATCGGAGAAGCCGTGCTGGGGGCGGCTGGGTCCAGTCCCAGCCTTCGCCGACCAGGTGGGGCTGGGACACTCCGTCGGCCTCTCTGGCGTGCTCCTCCGAGGCGTCCACGAGGGCTGCCATGCTCGTGTCCAGTTCGTCGAGGGAGGCGGCCTGCTCAACGAGGATGTAGCCCTGGCCGCTGACCTGTTCCCGAGCCCAGCAGTGCCCGATGAGGACTCCCTCGGGCGACCGCTCAACCGCGAACTCGATGTCCCGGACGGTGCGGGTGCCGAGGTGTTCGCAGTCCGAGAGTGGGCGCATGTGTCTCCTTGTCCGACCTGGACGGGCTGAGGCGTCTGGTAGTCAGAGGTGCGGATGAACAGGATTCGGGACAGGCCAGGAGATGGTGGTCAGGGGCGGAGTTGAACCGCCGACACGAGGATTTTCAGTCCTCTGCTCTACCAACTGAGCTACCTGACCATGGGTTTCCGGTTCATGCCCGCCAGCACTCAGACCGACGGGTCCGCCAGCACGCTGGCGTTGGCTCTTACACGACCTCACTGGGGGCCCATGAACCAGAATGGTGGTGGGGACGGGAGTTGAACCCGTGACACGCCGATTTTCAGCCGACTGCTCTACCAACTGAGCTACCCCACCATGATGGTGGCCACGTCCGGAGTCGCACCGGCGGCTTCGCCTTTTCAGGGCGACGAGGGCACTACGCCCTCCCCGAGGCCAGAAACACGAAGGCCCCGGGACTCTTTCGAGTTCGCCGGGGCCTTCGGTGGGCCACTTTGTGACCGACCTACACGCGCCTCAACGAACCTCGAAGGAGGCCGGAGCGGTGGTAAATCGGGCGGTCAGGGTCATCATGGAGAGAGCCTATGCGGGAGGGTTGAGGGTGTCAAGCTCACCCGCGATAAATGTTCCCGCCAGCGTTGGCTGAACCTCCGATTCGGGCCGCTCGAACGTCACCTCCGGCGTTGGCGGATCCGCCGACACTCTCCGTCTGGAGATCGCCTCCAGCGGTGGCCGAGCCGCCGACGCGCTGGCAGGACACGTCGCCATCAGCCTTCACGGAGCCCTCTACGTTGCCCTCGATGACCACCTTCACGTTCGAGCCCCGCACGATGAGGTCGCCCTGGATGTTGCCGACCACGCGGCCATCCCGGTCGAGGCTGAGCGTGGCTCCTTCAGGCGGCACCGTTTCGGAAGGGCCTGCCTCGCCCACGGCGGGGATGTAGAGTTTGCCGCCCACGTAGACGCGGCCCCCACGCACCTCGATGGACACGCCGTTGATGTTCACGCTGCTCGAACTGCCACCCATGCCAAAGAGGTTCAAGGGAGTCTCCTTTTCTCCCCTCTACCCCTCGGCGTCCCGAATCCACTTCTCGGCACGCTCTCGAGCTTCGGTTCGGGTGACGTGGCCCATCTCGAGCTTGAAGCGGAGGCCGGTGAAGTGGGCACCTTCCGTGAGGGTGGGGCCGTACAGGATCCAGCCGTGGTTGTCGAAGTGCATCACGTCGAAGTACCCGATCTTCCGCTTGACGCAGAGGTCGTGGTCCTCGGGCTTGTCGATGCCGCTCCACTTGATGGGCCGGGACATCAGTTGGGGTCCCACGCCGAGGCGAGCACGAGGTTGGCGACGTTGACGAGTACGGGCTCCTCCTGGTCGCACCAGTGAACGAGCACGGTGTTCTTCAGCGCGCCGGGTCCGACCACCTTCCCGTCCTTCGGGACGTTGGTGTACCAGCCCACGTTGTGGCAGAACTCCCGCGAGGGCTTCACGATGTCGTCGGTCTTGAACACGGTCACCTCACACACTCACTACGCAGAGGTGGACCGGGCCTGAACCTTGGCGAGCATCTTCAAGTGCTCCTCGTCGATCTTGGGCACCATCACGGTGTCCACGAGCACCTTCATGTTCTCGACATCGTCGGCGGAGGTGTAGACGCCGAGGGCTTCGGGGTCGAAGCGCGGGATCTTGTGGCCCATCATCGACCCCTTCATCAGCGGCGGGAGCCACCAGAAATCGACCATGAACGTGGCCGGATCGTCCTCCGCGTCACCTTCGGTGAGGTTGAACGTGAGCATGTACGGGTGGCCGCCAGGGGACGAGAACTTGTCCGTCCACAGGACATCACCCGCGAGTTCGCTGTAGTAGGGGTGGGTGTTCTCGGTGAGGGGTCCGAAGACGCGGGTGATGGCTGCGCGAAGGTCGGCGGTAGACATGGGCTCCTCAGGCGGTGGGGAACAGGTCCGCCATGAGGCGGGTGATGAAGGCATCCTCGGCAGCGTCCTCGAGTGCCTTCCGGCGAGCAATCTCGGCCTGGCACTCCTCGAGGGTCGCGAACACGTCGCGGGCCGTGAGGTAGACGTTGTGCCCGTAGTGCGGGGCGTAGGCGAACACGAACCCGACGGTACCGTCCTCGTTCGTGCCCCCATCGCGGACGAAGCGGTAGAGCACCGCCTTGTCGGTCGCGATGTACCAGATGTCCTGATCGGGCTCGTACACGGGGCCTCCCACGCTGACACTACGCGGGAGACGCCACCACCTGAACCTCGCCGCTAGAGGAGCTATAGGCCCAGTGTGATGTTCGACCTAACGAGGCCCGTCATGATGGATCTCCGTACTCGTGTCATTCGGTTGGCGGCCTCTTTTCCACAAGGCTCCGCAGAGCGCCGAGCCCTTCTCGATGTTCTTCACGGTAAGCAGGCTGGGGGGCTCACCCAGAGTTGCAGCGTCTCGTTGCGACTCTAGTGAAGAAGTGGCCGGACGTGAACGTTCGGTTCAGCCGTGGCAAAGGCTACTACTACGATGACAACCGGCAAATTGTCGATGCCGTGCAGTACTTCGCCGACGTGTCCTCGTCAGCGTTCCACATCCAACTCTCCATTCTTCAGGACAAAGCGACCAAGCAGGTGGTGTCGGGACCGGATGCTTGGATGGCTAGCCCCGAACACAAGAGGCTTGTAGGATCACCGAGGGGAACGGCGAAACTGCAAGACACCGGCCAAGTCTTGAAAGTCATCGAACAGGCCGTGGAGGGTCCGCGCACCGAGAAGCAGATCGCAGAGATCAAGGCCGTAGCCCAGACGCTCGCTAACCAGTTCGACCACCATGGTGTTGCCCAGGTCCACGGGAAGAATGGGATCCTCGAGGTGTCCTTCTGGGGCGAGTTTGGAGATGACCCGCCAGGGTGGCGGTCAGGTCGTCAGTGGGATGAGGAATACGCCAGGGACATGCGTGCTCGGAAGTCCATACACGATCGTTTCCTCCGGTCCCTGCAAGAGGAACTGAGTGCAGCCAAACTGATGCCCGCCATTGCCAAGATCGAGTCGGTCTACGGCGTTCCGGACGATGCCGAGCACTACACCTTCAACATCGTCCTGAAATAGGTTTCCGCCGAGGCGCGGACCTATCCGCTGTACTTCGCGACGAGGTTGCGGAGCCAGGGGTCTCCGGGGCGGACGCAGCCCTCACAGGTCGAGCGGGAGTTGCGGTCGCTGGTGTCGAGCCAGAAGGCGTGGCCGACGGCCCGGCCTCGCCGTTCGACCTCGGCCTCGAAGGCGTAGACCTTCTCGTTCGTGTCCGCATGGAGGAAAAACGCCCGGAGCGCGGGGCCGTACCAGGCGTCGTACTCGGCCAGCGCGGCCTTGGTGTGGGTCAGGGTCAGAGCCTTCACGAGTCCTCCAGACACCCCTACTACGCGCGACCCGCCCGAACCTGAACCTTGCCCGGTGATGGGACTATGCCGCCTGCTTTGTGGAAGGTGTGCATGTCGGACTTCTGGGAAAAGGTTGAGGCTCGGTGCAAGGAAGTCCTGACCGCGTTGGGCCAGTGGGCGGTCATCGCCTTCTTGGCAGCGGCGGTGGGGACGCACATCTTCTTCTGGTCCACCTGCATGTACCTCGACTCGCAGACGGCGACGTGGCACGCGGACAGGCATCCCGTGATGACAGAAGATGCGCTGGGAGCGTGTACCGAACGGGGGCACCCAGAACTCATCTGTGTCCGGCTCCTCGAGCAGGTTCGCATCGCGGACCAGCGTGGAGAGCACCATTTCCGGGGGATGAAGACCTACCAGACGTGGAACTTCGGGCTCCTCGCAACCGCCTACTGGGCGGGCACGTTGGCGGCGGCCATGCTTGTCATCATCGCGAAGCAGGGGTGGGACCAGACCGACGACAAGCTGAAGGGGTTGTTCCTTGGGATGTCCGTGTCGATGGCGTTCTTCGGCGGGTTCCCCGCGTTGATCAAGGCCGGGGAGAACGCGACCGACAACAAGAAGGCGTACCTCCAGTACGACAACCTGGCGATCGAGATCCGCTCCTACCTCCTCGCCAACGACCGCCCCGAAGTCGAACCCAGTGCTTTCGTTCACGAGGTGGACGGGAAGCTCCAGGAACTGAACGCGATCTACTTCGACCTCGACGCCTCGAAGGTCGATCTCGGACGCACGAAGCTCCTTGAGACGACGAAAGAGGCGCAGTAAGCTCGACGATCAGGCTTTCTTGATCACACACTTGACTTGGCATAGGCACCTGTATTACAAGTGCCTATGCCAAAGAAAGTCTACTCGATCCGACTCGACACGGAGCTTGCCGCTTCGGTGGACCAACTGGCGGAGCAAGCCGGGTTGGATCGTACAACTCTGGTGTCCCGCCTCATGCAGCTTCTACTCCAGGGCGACATCGAGATGCGGGTGGGCGAGGCTGGACCCACACGTCTAACGGCGGAACACCTAGCTTCCGATTGGCAGGAATGGATCGACGAGCGGGTGCCCGGAGATCCGGACCATCATATCGACGCACTGGACTTCTCCTCTTTGTCCGAAGACCAGAAACGTAGTGCCAAAGTGCGGATTGAGGCGAAAGTCAACAAGGATCCGACAACAGGTTGTTGGAACTGGTGCGGCTACCTCAAGGATGACGACTCTTACGGGACGGTCTCCGTGGGGGGCAAGGTGCATCGAGTTCACCGAGCCAGCTACGCGCTGTACGTGGGTCCATCTCCGGCTGGGATGCACATCCGGCATCTATGCGCCAATCGGCAGTGTGTGAATCCAGCCCACCTGTCTCCAGGAACACCTACCGAAAATCAGCGTGACTACTGGAAGCAACGTCGATCGACAGCCCGTCTGGCGGGTCAGACCGTGACGTCGGATGTCGCGTCCGCCTTCCCGGACAACTTCAAGTCCGCCGATGTGGGGAAACCTCTGTCTGAAGTCTTCGAGAACATCAACCTCAACCCCAAACCCAAGGAATGAACATGCAAGTCGAACTCATCCAGAACGGCCGGGTCCTCCGGCAGATCGCTCACGACGGCCAGAACTACGTCGAGGCTCCCGCCACCGGGACCTACCAGATCCGACTGACCAACAACTCCCCGCACCGCCGCCTGGCGGTGGTGACCGTGGACGGGGTCAACATCAACGACGGCAAGGACGGCTCGTTCGACGGGAGCGGCTACGCCATGGCCCCGTGGCAGTCGTTCACGCTGAAGGGCTGGCTCCGCTCGAACAACGAGGCGGCGGCTTTCGAGTTCAAGCCGAACGAGGAGAGCTACGCGGCGGGGACGGGCCGGGGCACCAAGAACACGGGCGTCATCGGCGTCGCGGTGTTCGACGAGAAGCCGAAGCCGGTCATCTTCCAGCCGCCTCCGGTCATCATCAAGGAAGTGCATCACCACCACGACCATCACCACTGGCCCCGCACCTCGCCCTTCTGGTGGGGGTCTACCACCATCGGCTCGACGAGCGGCGGGGACGTGATGCGTGGCGGAACCACCTACTCCACCAATCAGGTGTCGAACTCGGTGGGCGAAGGGGACGGCGAGTTCACCCTGTGCTCCGAGTCGGGACCCGTGGCGGCTGCGGTGGGGGCGATGCCCGCCTCGGCCACGGTGGAGACGGAGTTGTCTTCGCAGAAGGTCCGGTCGTCGGTTCAGCGTGGGGCCGACGGGAAGTTCGCGAAGGGGGCCACGGTGCCTCGTCGGCGGTCCACCGTCACCCAGGACTCGGCCGATCCCGCGATGGACCTCGGCACGGGCTACGGCCAGCGGGTGACCCAGTACACCACCACGGTCGAGTTCGAGCGGGCCACGACGACCCCGGCGTTCATCGTCACCCTCCGCTACGCGGTCACGGCGAAGCTGAAGGAGTGGGGCGTCCCGGTGCCCGAGGTGGCCGTCACCACGTCCGCCCCGCCGCCGAACCCGTTCCCGGCGGCTCCTGGCTTCGTGCAGCCGCCTGTGGGCTGGCGTGGGTAGAACGGGAGGGTGAGAACCTCCGACATCGAGAACCTCTGTGCCGAGGTCGCGTCTGCGACCAGCCTGCCGGTCGAGTGGGTCCAATACCACGTTGATCAGCGGGCTGGTCGTTCCTGTCGGCGATGTGATGGGGAGGGCGTCTACGCCCGAGGGAAGTGTTTCCGGTGTGACGGGACGGGCGGCAAAGCCACTCCGGAGACGGTGGCGGAGGCCCTGACGTGGGTTCGCGCCAACGTCCCACGAGTCCGAGAACTCGCCACCAAGCGAGCCGAAGCCGCCAAGGAACGACGGAGGCGGGTGTCCTCGGAGGTGGTCCGGTGGAAACGGGACCATGCGGACCTGTGGGAGTTGCTCGAGGACTTGAACTCGAGCGACTTCAAGTCCTCGGTGAAGCACGCCGTCGAGACGGCCTCCGTGACCGAGAAGCAGATCGAAGCCCTCACGCAGATGGTCGAGGCGAAGAAGAAGGCTCGAGAAGCCCCACCTCTTGGCACACACCTGGACATCGAGGTGTCGGTGTCCAAGTACGGGTACGGCCGAGACAACCGTGGGAATCGGGTGTTCCAGTTGGAAGTCGTCGCCGAAGGTTGGGTGGGGCGTGTGGAGATTGCGGATGAGGCACAGGGAGCCTCGGTGCTGTGGATGCTTCGGGGCCGCGATTCCACGACGGTCCGCGTCAAGGCTACGGTGGTGTGGCGACGTGGCGGGTTCGCCATCCTCGGGGGGAACAACATCGAGATCCGGTAGTGCCGGGTAGTGTCTCCAGAAGCCCGGAAGTTCCGACCTGTGCCCCGTTCCGTCGTCCAGGTCGGAACTTTCTCCAAGGGGGGTCAATCGAGCCCTCGTTCGCGTAGAAGCTGAGAGCATCTGGAGCCCGCTCGATGGGAAAACAGCCAAAGCCGTATGAGAGCCCGCTCTCACGAGAACTGGCCGAGGAGATCCTCTCCTTGTTCCAGGTGTCGGAGGGTTCAGAGCAGGCTCCGCGCACCATCAAGGATCTGGTCCGGATGATCGACCAGACGAACGAACGGCTTCAGACGAGCATGGTGGCGAAGCTCGTCGCGACGAGCATCATGCACTCGCTCAAGAAGCGCGGTGATGCCACGCTCGTCATCCGGTACGACGGCAACGTGGTGGTCCGGGTGTCCTACGGTGAGGAAGAGTCCGAGGAGGACGCGGCTCCTCGGACCCGCCGAGACACCCCGACTGTTCAGACCACGCACAAGTCCGATCTGCCGTACCTCGACGCCCTTCGAGCCGAAGCCGCCGAGATGGGGGTGGACATCTCGCATCTCGGGCGACAGCGCCGGGCCATCTACGAGTACCTCGAGGCTCACAAGAAGAACGTGAAGCCGTTGGTGGACGAGGTCACCGTCACGCAGGTCGTCGAGGTGATCAACCCTCCTCGGCCCAAGCGTCCGAAGGGCCATGGGCCGAACGGGGTCGGCGACGAACCTGTGGTGACCACGAAGCCCATGTCCGGGTCGGTCCGGGAAGTCGAGTGATTCCGGCGGCCCGGTAATCGCCCTATGACACTGGCTCAGCGGAGCCAGGATGTCGTACTGGACGTTCAACCGCGAGGTCGGTCTGAAAGGCGTTGAGGGCACCCTCAGCGTGCTGGACGACTGCCCTGGTGGGGCACGGTGGGTCTACACCCCAGACCCCAACAACCCGCTCGTCCTCAACGACGACACCATCCTCTACGCCCTGCGGACCTCGCGGCGGGCTCGAGCGGACTTCCGGCGGCTGTTCCCAACGCTGTTGCCGGAGGAACAGGAGCGTCTCACGAAGCTCCTGGAGGAGAACCCTCGGATCTCCTCGCTCGTGATGGACGACCAGCAGTTCATGGACAACGTCCAGAAGAACGACGTCACCAGCATCCCGGTTCGCACGTCGGGACCTCGTGGCGGCAAAGGCGGGAGGCCCGGACGATGACGACCAAAGCGAAGCCACAGGCCGCGACTTCGAACTTGAACTCCAAGAAGTTCATCGCCTACATGGTGGCGGACGTGACCTGGACAGGTCTGCTCCTCGCCGGGCTCTACTGGCTGAAGGTCATCCTCGAGAACGAGGGCGGGGCTGCGGTCGTCAGTCAGGCCGGTATCGTCTCACTGCTGTTCACCATGACCATCGTGAAGGGGTTCGTCCAGGCGGGCTACATCGGGAGCCAGGCTTGGTTGGACAAGTACGTGAAGGTGGCCGAGATCGCTGCGGACAAGCTCGACGGCGACGACGACACCGAAGAAAAGCCCAAGGCTCCCGAAGCCAGCCCGCCCACCACTTGAGGAGTACACCATGAGCATCCCGCGTCATTTCAGCCAGCGCCCTCGTCGGAAGATGGCTCCGCCGCCGAACGACATGCAGGCACACCACACCCCGACCGTGGAAGTGGTTCCGGCCGTGGAAGCGGCTCCGGCTCCCGTCGTGGAGACTCCGGCTCCGGAGTCTCCTGTCGTGGAAGCGGCCCCGGCGGCCCCGGCCCCTGAAGTTGCTGCCGAGCCCAAGTGGAACGCCACCATGAAGAAGGCGGACCTCCTGAAGATCGCTCAGGATCTCGGCCTCGACGTGACCGAAGCGGACACCAAGGCCGCCATCCTGACCGCTCTGGACGGCACGCTCGCTGGACAGTGATGCGGGTCGCCCTCTACCTCCCCAGTCGGCTCTACGGCTTCTGCGAGCCTGTAGAGCCAGGTGGAGGGCAGGTGTTCTTCCATGCGTCGGTGTTCCACCGGCTCCACGATGATGAGCCCCCACCTGTGCTCGGCGAACTCGTCGAAGTCACAGTGGGGGCTTCCCCGTCTGATGGAGCCCCTCGAGCTACCTCCGTCCGCCGCCTTCACGCACCAGTGCGTGCCGAAGGGAAGGTAGTTTCTTTCGACGCAACCCAAGGATGGGGGTTCGTCCGAGACGCACAAGGTAAAGACTTTTTCCTTCACCGCTCGGACATCGAAGGCGGACGCCTTCCGGTACGGGGGCAGTGGGTAAGGTTCATCATCGGACTCAAGAATGACCGGCCCCGTGCGTGCTACGTCGAGGTCTAAGAGGTGGAGATGTCCAAGGACAAGAACGTGTTCGGTGGAGGCAATGCCCGGAGCATCTACGTCCCCATGTCGGAACTCGAACAGGAGGCCATCTCCCGACTGGTAGAGGCCGGGGATCTGCACGTCCACATCGTCGGGTGGGGGGTGGTCTACAAGCCCCGAGTCACCTTCGGGGATGCGCGCCTGGCGGTTGCGTTCCGGGCCGAGTTCGACCGACCCGAGGTGCCAATGGCGGTCCCCTACCTCGAGTTGGAGCTTCGCACGGGTTCGGGACTCCTGTTGTTCCGGGACCGACAGGCCACCCACTACGGCGGCAACCCCATCCACATCGCGGCGGGCGTGTTCTTCGACATGATCTGGGACATCCAGATCCAGCACATCGACCCGAAGCTCGTGAAGGCCCTCGTGCCCTACGCCACGGGGCTCACCAGCCGTCTCCAGGACAAGGACACGGGCGACATCACCCTCAACGGGAACATGAAGCTCGACAGCAAGACCCAGAAGATCCTGCACACGCTGCGAGCGGCCGAACGCAAGATCCGCAAGGGCGACGGCAAGATCCGCTGAGGGTTCAGCCGAGAGCGGTTTCAGCGTAGTCCTCAACAGGAGGACGCCCGTGTCGAAACCCGACGAGGCCACACGCAGGGCTCTGGGGCTGTCAGAGCCCCACCCGAGGTCCAACCACCAGCCCGCGTCGGCCTACAAGGTGGATGTCGCCAGCGCCTTCCTCGAGGCGCAGATTGCGAAGGGCCTCCACCCGTCGAAGGGTGAGATCCTCGCTGCGGTTCAACGAGCGTTCGGGCCACAGGTCGGGATCTCGGACGCCGAGGTGGTCAAGGCTCGAGCCCTCGCCATCTTCCACCCCATCATGGATGCACGCCTGGCCGCGTGCCAGGCCGAGATCGAGGACTTGAAGCGTCAGCTTGCGGACGCTCAACAAGCCCTAACAACACAGACGGGGCCTACGATCTTGTCGTTGATCGACGCTGGCTGCGTTGTCCGGATCGAGCCGCCTGCTGGGGAGGATTCCTAACGTCGAGGGAGTTTCGGCACCCGGCATCAGAGCATTCGTGGAAAGTAGAGGTTCAACCTCGGCCGACCGTTTCGGTGGGTTTGGGACGGGCGATCAGAGGGGATTTTCGATCCGATAGAGGGGTTTTCCGTCAGAACGGGTATGGGTTTCCGACCAGTTTCAAACCAGGCTTGGGACCTGTGCTTTCCGAGTTAGCTGAGTTTCACTCCGGAAACTCACTTTCAAGGTTCAGTTGCCGAACCGTTCTGCGTAGTACGGGTGTACGGAGGCAACGACCATGGCTACCCCGCTCGTCAACAGCATCGGTGAGGCTCGCTCGTCCCAGTCCGCTGGCCGTCGGTTCCGCCTCCGATTCGAGTACCGGGGCACGAACTACGACAACGAGTCGTGCTACTCCTCCAAGTTCTGGGAGATCGAGGGCAACGGCACGTCCCTCGTGACCGTCCGGTGGGGGAAGATCGGCTCCGCCGGTCAGAGCCAGACCAAGACCTTCGCGGACGCCATCGCGAAGGCTTACGAGAAGGAGGACAAGGGCTACCGCCTGGTTCGTCCGGTCGTGGCCCCCGCTCCCAAGCCCGCCGCCCCGACCCCGCTTGCGGGCATCTTCGCGAGCATCCACCGCCTGACGAAGAAGGCGACGGACTGCTACGGGGCCTTCAACCGCAACGGTGACTTGCTGTTCGACGTGACCGAGGCTGGGTTCCGCGAACTCATCCAGGCGAACCCGATGATCACGATCACGACCTGATGGAGCCCGCTGTCGGAATCGAACCGACGACCTCCTGATTACAAGGCAGGGGCACTACCACTGTGCTAAGCGGGCATCGACTGGAGCTACCGACGGGACTTGAACCCGTGACCCCCACCTTACCAAGGTGGTGCTCTACCAACTGAGCTACGGCAGCATGATGGAGCCCACGATCGGATTTGAACCGATGACCTGCGCGTTACGAGTGCGCTGCTCTACCCCTGAGCTACGTGGGCGTTGATGGAGCTTCCATCCGGACATGCACCGGACTCTCTCGGGTACGAACCGAGTGCGTCGCTGTCTACGCTTTGGAAGCAGGCGTTCAAAGAACTGGTGGTGGGGCCGGTGGGATTCGAACCCACGTTGTCTCCTTTCGGAGAGCCGGATTAAAAGTCCGGGCCAATCGTCCACTCTGTCACGACCCCGAGGTATGGGGTTGTAGATTGGGTTGGTTGGGCGGGTAGGATTCGAACCTACGAGTGCTGGGGTCAAAACCCAGTGCCTTACCGCTTGGCGACCACCCAGTACGGTGATCTCGAGTCTCCCTACGGGGAGATAGTCGAGATCAGCTACGTTGGGTGGTCCCCGACGTTCGGGCCAGCAGGCACACGAGACCACGCCCCGCAACCGACGTGCGGCGGGATGTGGTTGTGCGTTTGAGCTTGGCCTGCGACATGACGAGAACCTACTCCGTGGCCTTGGACGTGTCAAGAAGGGGGGTCAACATCGCCTGGTTCATCGCCTCGCCGATGGCCTCGAGTTGGCGGGCATACACGTCGGCGAACAGGTCGAGAGCGGAGCCTTCTTCGACCTCGACCCCTTCCGCTGTGAGCCGCTTCTTGATGGCGTCCTTCGCGACACCGTAGGGCGTCCCGAACGAGGTGCCCTTGGCCTGATCCCGGAGCGACTCGGAGGGCTTCTCGATGCGGAGGTCCCCCGTGCGGGGGTCGATGACGAGCACCTTCCGTCCACGTCGGAGGATCTCCTTCACCGCCGCCCACGTTCCCCCAGCCTGGCGTCCGTCCCACACGGCGATGGCGGTGCCGTCGGTCGTGTGGTCGATCATCCAGCGGTTGCGGGCGTGGAAGCGAGAGCCGATCTCGTTGGTGACGTACCCTGGCTCCCGCCAGACGCTCACGGTCATGTTCGCCCGATGGAGGGCTCGCCAGTAGCGGGCCTTCGCCTCCTGAGGCCAGGGCTCCTCCTGGGTGTCCGTCGGGATGGCCGCCACGAGACGGCAGCCAAGCCCCAAAGCGACCTCAGCGAACTCGATGTCGGTCCCGACAGCCATGCCACTGATGGCGACCAGGCCGTCGGGGTTGCGCTCCTTGAGCTTCGACAGGATGCGCTCGAGGGCGTGCCGAACGACTTCAGCACGTTGCCCACGGACATCTCGATGGCCTGTGACCATCACGCGGAATCCTGTGGGCCAGCCGTTCGACATGAGGACCACTACTCCTCTTCGACATCCTCGAACTCGTCATCCTCGTCGTCCTCGTCACCGAGGTCGATCTCGGCGGCCAACTCGTCGAGCAGGTCGGCAGCACGGTCCAGTTCGTTGTCGTCGAGTTCCTCCCACAGATCGTGATCGCCATCCATGATGGCGTTGAGGGCTGCATGGAGGATTCGAGCATCGCGCTTGGTCAACTTCATCAGGGCCTCCGGGCTCTGCGGATGCTACCCACCAAGGCTAGAACCGGCCCTTCTGCACGTACCGGTGAACCTTGGCGGGATCCCCCTTGGCCTCTTCCCACACGTTGAGGAACTTGCTGACGGACTCGAACCACTCCCCGTGACGCTCGGGGTTGGGGCGGGTCGTGACGATGGTCTCGACGTTGTAGGTGTGCCGCTTCAGGTGTTCGCGCTTGCCGTAGTAGTAGCGGTTGGGGCGCACCTGCCGCTCGATGCGGGGCACGTCCGCCTTCACGTAGTAGGGGGCAGAGGACGCCCGGTAGAGGTCCCGGAGGAAGTCCTCGATGTCCCCGAGGCCGGTGAGCTTGCGGGGCTCGGTGGGGCCGACGGGGGTGTCCACGTAGCGGTCCTCGTAGACGGTGACGTACTTGTGCTGACCCCCGTCGTACTTCTGGGTGGGCACGTTCTCCTGCCAGACAGGCCAGGTCACGGTCTTGTGGGACATGGCGCGGGTGAGGAGGCGGTGCCCCCACCCCGTCTCGACGATCTCCCGGAGGAGCCGCACCCGACGGGCGTGCCGCTCCTCCCGATCGGCCTTCTCACGCGCAGCCTTCTCCTCGGGAGAGAGGGGCGGCTCGAGGCGGAAGCCGTAGTAGAGCTTGTTGGTGCGGAACTCCTCGTAGCTCCGCAGGTGGGAGAGCGCGTGCTCCCCGATGAGCCCCTTGGGGAGGATGGACCGCATGTAGGAGAGGCGGGTCGAGGGCTCCTCGATGTCCTTGGTGACCTCGAGCGCCCACTTCTCGAAGTGGCCGAGCTTGTCCGCAGCCCGCCGCTCCTTCACGATGTAGCTGATCTTCTCGTCGGGGTAGTAGAGGAGGTCGACGTCATCGTCGGCCTCGTACTCCTCGTCCCGCAGCACCTTCCGAAGCGCCTGCCGGATCTGGTGGCGGTTCCGCTGCTTGACCTCGCGAAGCTCGTCCCGGGCGGACTTCCGCCGCGTCGAAGGGAGGATGGAACGCGCCATCTCCCGTCGCTTCTCATCACCGTAAAACATGACCATCCTCTCGGTGAGGCCGAGAGGTCAGAGGAGAATTCCTCTGGTCTTACCTCACCTAGTGCGTGGTCCAGACGACCACTAGACAATGGTGGTCGTGACGCTTGGTGGTGAGGTTGCGGGTCATGTGGGTGATCTCCATGATGAGGAACTCTACTCGGATTCGGGGTCTTGTGCAGCCCCCTCCGGCGGTTTCCAGGTGAGGTCGCTGACCCAGGGGTGCATGGTGCCGGGGTAGCCCCGACACCACTTCGAGTCCGAGGGCGACCATTTCGGGCGCTCTGCTCCGCGTTTGCCACGCTTCAAAGCTCGTTCGGCCTTCAGGGCCTCGGACTGGTTGGCGTAGGGGCCGAACACGGCGCGAAGCTCCCAGGGGCGGTGTTTGGCCGTGTATAGGCCGCCGCCGCCGATCTCCCCGTTGTGCTGCCGGAGGCGGCGCGGGACGAGGGTTGTGCAGCCGACGTAGTAGAAGCCAGGGAGCGGACGACCCCGCTTCCCGAACCTCGGCTCGAGCGACTGGATGACGTAGACCCACCAGTGGTTGGACTTCACGCGACCCTCTCGTTCTGCTCTACCGACTACACTACGCGGGGCGTGTCCCAACCTGAACCCGCCTCACCCGAGAGCCCAGCGTTTGTGCTGGGTCCGCCCACCCGGGGTACTGGTCGCCAGACGGGGCAAGGGTAGTCTCGGAGAAGAGACAAGACCGAAGGGCCGCATCTCGAAAGGGATGCGGCCCGCACAGCTTTAGGCCCCACGGATCGCCCGCGCGAACCCCCGATGACAAAAAGAGACACTGAAAGTTTCCCTCGTTCAACCTGGAGAACTCGTTACTGCGGATTCGCCTCGCCCCGTAGACATCGCGTGTGATGTATGAAAAGTTCGGGGCACAAGGAGGTTGCAATGAGCAACTCGGTGCCCTGGGACGATCTGGACGTTGGTGTCCGTGGTGTGGTTCGGCTTCTCGTCGAGAACGGGTTCGAGACCTGTGACTCGGGCGATGGGAAGTCGAAGTTCGGCGAGGACGGGAAGCCGCTGCCCGAGTGGCGGTCGGATGACCCCGACTTCGAGTGGGTGATGGACGTGCCTCACGTCGCGATTCGCGTCGAGCCGTCCAAGCTGGCGTCGGAGTGCGACCGCCTGTTGAAGCTGCTGTCGGGTGCTGGGGTTCACCTGGAGCCGCCTGGGCCGACGGGCAAGGAGCCTTCCATCCAGGGGACCTACGACCCCGTGTACCGTGACAAGGAGGCCGAGGCTGGCATGGCGTTCATCCTTCTGACGAACGTGGACGACTCGAAGCTGGCTCCTCACGGTCAGTGAACACGACGCGGACTGTGCCGCGCTTGTGGTTGTGCCGAAGGAGGAACCTCGCCTCCTTCGGCACTTTCACTTCGTGCATCCGGAGGGCTTCACGGAGCAGCCGCTCGACATCTTCGTGCTCGAGAACGATTTCCATGGGACTCTCTACGCCGTTCGGTGAAGCCGTTATGCCCCGCCGCAGCAGGAGGGAAACGGATGCCCTGGTTCTTCTACCCCGAGTGCTTGACCCGACTGGAAGCCCTTGAAGTGGTGGGTGCGTACACCCCAGACTCGTCGTGGTTCTGCGGGGTCGAGGGCTGTGAGGACGTGACCGTGTGGATTCAGGCCCAGCCGCTCGAAGGCGTGACGCCCACCGAGGACGGTCAGGTCGTGCTCCAGTACATGCACACGTCGGGCGATGAGGGGCGGCCTCTCTACGACTTGACGGGGAACCGCTGTCGGACCGCATGGATTCGCGAGGTCGCTCCGCTCTACAACGACTGCAACGCGAACCCAGGCCCATGCTTCTTCGACAAGGAGGTCCCGACCACCGTGTGCTCGGCGACCCTCGACATCCCGGAGTCAGGGGGCGGGGTGATCAACTACGGGGCCATCTTCCCGTGCAACCGCAGGACGGAGTGCCGCACCGAGGTTGGTGTGGACGAGGCTGTTCACGGCCTCGTCGTGTGGACGGCTCCTGTCGGGTGGCGGGTTCGCGTCGGAGCCGACTTCTGGGTGGACCGCGAGAAGGGCGTCCTCGGACGGGCGACTCAGGGGGCGTGGGTTGAGGGCAAGGGCCCAGAGGTGCTGGTCGGCTACGGCTGGTAGCCGCTACGAGAGCCCCACCGACTCGCTCGACACCAACTGCCAGCGGTAGTTAATCCCGACGATCATGCCGCGAAGAAGGGCGTAGTCCCGCTGTCCGTTGAACGTGATGGTGGTGTCGCCCGTCTTGTTGATGGCGTGGTCGAACACGAACTGACGAGTCCCACCGAGGGTTGTCCCCACCACGAGAGAGAGCATCTGACCCGAGAAGATCGGGTCAGCGACCGTGGTGACTTCGACCATCGGCCCCATTCCAATCTCGATCGAGATGGCGGTGTTCTCCGTCAACGCGATGGAGTTGATGCCGGGGTCGGGCATGTCCACGGTGACGGGCGTCGTCCCGTAGATGCTCTCGAGGTAGGCGAGCCTCCCGAGGATCTGAAGGTAGACGTGCCGGGTGATGGTGACGAACTCTGGACGTGGCATTCCGAAGTCCTCTCACCCGGGGTCGCTATAAGCGGATCAGGGAACGAGCCCGAACGTGTCCGCGATGGAAGCGTTTTCGTCTCCGTCCGGCAACGAGGCGTCCTTCATGGCCTCCCGAAGCTGGTCGAGGGCCTTCGTCGCCTGGTCCTGGTACTCGAAATTGGCCCCGTGGGCGTACTTCCGAAGCTCCAGCAGGTAGATGGCATCCCGCAAGCCCGCCTGGCCCCGGAGTCGAACGCGGGTGCCCAGCGGGAGCGCGAGCCCGGCCTGCATGAGGTTCCGGTCCGCCATGAACCGGTCGAACACCTCGGTCGACCGGCGGAGGAGGTCGGGGACCTTGGCCTTCCCGATGTCGGACATCGGGGCGTAGTGCGAGTCGATCTGGATGGGACCCGGCTCGGCCGTCAGGTGCTGAGCCCGGACGACCTGAAGGTGCCACGGGTAGGCCGTCCGCTGGCGGTGCCAGTCGCGAGCCACCGCGAGGGAGCACCGGAAGGTGACGTTGACCCGGTAGACGGAGTTGGCGAGAGGGTCGGAGTAGGACTTCTCCTTGGTGCGCTTGAAGGGGCGCACGTCCGAGAGCCCTTCCGTGAAGGCGCAGTCGATCTCGGCGTCGGGGCCGTCGGGGGCTGACGAGAACATCGTCGCGAGGTGGCCGGGGATCTGGGATTCCGCCCCGTAGACGGCCTCGCGGAGGCCCATGCCCGAGAGGCCGGGGAGAGCCTCCTTGTATGCCTTGGCGAGGTCGTTCCACACGGCCTCGGCGGCGGGTGCCTTGGACGACTGGGCCAGCAGGCTGCCATCCCGGAGGACACGAGCCCGGTCTCGGAGGTGCGACGTGTGCCCGCAGCCTGTGGCAATGGTCCCGGGGAGAGCCCAGCGGGCCCGGTCGAGGGCGGGACGGAAGGGCTCCTTGTCGCCGATGCCGAGGGCCTTGCGATTCGCTTCGTCGGTGAGGTGCTCCTTCCACCAGGCGACCTCGGCCTCGAACACCTCGAACCAGTCCCGGTGGAGGGCGGTGAGGTCGAGTCGTCCCGTCAGTACCTCTAGCCCCACGTCCCCTGGCTCGGCGTGGATTGCGATGCCTCCATCCTCGTAGTGGACAGACTCGCCCTCGTGGACGTACTCGGGTTCCTCGTGCCGGTCGAAGCACTCCCGAGCCATCGGCCAGTCGGCGTGCTGGACGGCTCGCGTCGAGAACTCCTGGCCCGTGCAGAGCGGGGAGTCGAACAGGAGCCACGCGGTCAGCCACGAGATGCCCTCGGCGAACACGGCCTGCCCGCCGACCAACTCCATGATGGAGCTGTTGCCGCTTACAACGGTTGCGAAGTTCCGCCGGACGACTAGAAAACCGGTCGAAGTGGTCGCACAGTACACTTCCCCGTCGTAGTCTTCCCAGCCATCCTCAATGGTGTTCCGGTTGATAACAGGCTCCATGCACTTCGAGCCGGAGACGAACGCCTGACCAACATCTTCGGGGGAAGTACGTCGGATGGAGACCGGACAACCCCACATCGTCCCGAGGATTTGGATGGCTTCGAGGACGGATTGAGAGACAGAGGGGCAGTGCCAGGATTCCTCGGTGACATTGGATCCGTCAGAGTTGCGAAGCCCATCGAGAAAGCCGAGAACGAACGGTTCAGGGGCGTGAAGAACCCACTCAGGAACCCGAGTGTCCCACCCTTTTTTGTGCGTTCGTTCAGGCTCCGGGGCGTAAAAGTGGGCCAGAGCCCACTCACGGGCTCCGGTCAGACTGATGTGCTGGCAGCCGTTCCCTCCGTCAATGACATCAAGGTCTAGCGTCCGCACGATGTCTGCGAGGTAGTCCAGTTCGCGCTGCTTGCGTAGGTTGAAGCTCAGATACGAGGACTGCCGTTTGTTGACATGACCGTCTCCTACGAAGAAGCCGCAGAGACGGCCGAAGGTAAGCATATCGCGGCTGAAGCCCCACGGATCTGCTTCTGCCGGAAGTTCTTGAACGACAGAGAGATGCCGGGAAGCCCCACGCTTGTAGCGATAGGTGGTCTTTCCAGCCACCTCCTCCGCACGCACACCGCGCCAGTCGGACCACTCGTACCCTGCGGCCTCACGTTCACTTCCGACGTACATCCGCTTGCGAACGAGCATTGTGTGTTCGGGCGTGACAAGGAGATCGATGTTCCCACGCTGCTTCGTGACGCGGTACATCCGCCCCTTGTGCGACTTACGAATGACGGCAAGGGGCTTCTCGAAACGTACCCCATCGAGAGACGGGTCGAACGCAGCAACCTCGACGGAAACACCGGACTCGTGGTAACGGCAGAAATCAGGCCACAGATACCACGCTGTCCTCCCGTCGATGCGGGCGAGCACCTCGGTTTTCCCATCGTAGCAGTGTCCGTATTTGCCGACGAAGTCGTCAAAGAACGACTGCACCTTGGGGTGAAGGGGATAGCTGCAGAGACGCTCTTCGGCCTCCTCAAACATAGCGGGGAGGCTCTCGCGCTCTAGACACCCTTCGGGTAGCTCACGACATTCGGTGAGAGTGGGCCACTCTTGGTAGTACAGCTCGGCTTCCACGACTGCTTGGATGATCTGCTCGTACCGGGCCTTGACACCACCTACGGGTGCTCTCGAGGACATTGCAGCGAGCATTCCTCGAACTTCGGGGGTCAAACGATGGTCGAGCCAGAATATACCAGGAGCAATCTGGTGAAGGTACTTCATGGGTGTTGTCCTTTTTAGGGAATGTGGGCGGGCATGGTCCAATCATGGAACCACACCGACAGATGGTGTAGCCCCACTTGAAACATGATCTCTGACAGTGGATGTCCTAGCACGTTGTGGATAGTCCACTGAAATCTAACAGGCAGGTATGTGAACAGGGGGTTGCCAATCATGACCCCACCATACCCTATGGGCTCGCGAACCATTTATTTGCGAGTCGCGTCATGGCTCGATGTCGGATTTCTACCGAGGTGTTGATACAGACGGTTTCGTGATAGTATTGCAGGTAGTGCTGTGAGGCCCCGACGAAGTAGGTCACCACATTTGCCTGGCAATGGGAGCACCAAATGATCGCCGTGGGGGTGCTTTGCACTGCCCTCTGTAGATGACGGGCGATGGCCGGAGAAGGCTCTACATAGTGCATTTCAGCCCCAATCCTCTGGATTGGCGAAGACTGCCTCAGCCTCCACCTTCTTCCAGGCCACAACTCGCTCGGGATCCCCATGAACTGCAGCGGTGATGTGGTCGATCCACCCATCAAAATCAATACGGGACCATCCGAAATACAGGTTTCCGTCAACATCTCTAGCGGTATACGGTCGGAGGTGCTCGAGGCGGCACTGGTTGGGCCACCTCTTGTCCACGATAACGCAGAGGTACGTCTCCGCCGAGTCCTTCACGCCCTTCTCGCGGGCGTTCTGGATGGTGCAGGACTCCTTGGGGAACTTCGCCCGCTCGAAGTCGTCGAACATGCGGCCTCCTCTCCGTGCTACGCGGGAGGGCTACCCGTCTGAACCCTCGTCCGGGGCTTTCCCGGTGACGAGGGCCGTGACATCGGGGTCCTTGTCGTAGATGGGCAACGCCCCCTCGGGGAGCGGCTCGAGCGAGAACGTGTTCCGTCCCACCGGCAAGAACTCCCGTGTCATCGTCGTCGGGATGTCCTTGATGGACTGTGACTCCAGCAGGTCGAACCGGCGGACTGGGAGGGACGTGAGGGGCTTGGGCTTGAACTCGTGCGTCGCGGGAGGCTTCTCGGGCCAGGGCGGGTGCTCGATGAAGGTCGGAGGGGCGGTCCAGCGATCAGAGAGGTTCCAGGGGCCGAGGATGTCTCCGGTGACAGCATCCCGCTCCACCTCGACATACACCCGCCCGGCGGCCATGCCGCCTTGCTGGGTCCAGTATTCGTAGCGGTAGGTGCGTCCGTCTCGGTGTACGATGCCTTGCTCGTGGTGGTTGTCCGGTCGCTCGAGGTCGTACATCCCCGGCAGCACCCGACGGACCGGCACCTTGCCCGCAGCCTTGGCCGCCTCCCAACCAGCCTGCTCCTGTTCGACCAGAGTTGCCACGGAAACGTCGGAAGTTCCAACCCAGTCCGGCCGACTTCTGGCGGGAACGACCTTGAGTGCCTCCTGGATGAACTTGTAGCAGTCCTGACAGTAGGTGCCGTTGTTGTACTCCTGCAACCCACCATAGCCCGAGGTCTGGTAGCTGTAGCGGACCCCGCAGTGGCCGCACCTACGCTGTTGGAACGTGGACATTGGGTCTACGACTCGTCAGTGGGGGGGTCGTTGGGGTCCCGTTTGGAGGAGCGGCACACCCGGCACCACGCCTGGTCGGCAATGACATCCGCGCCGTTCTTGCCTGCACCGATCTTCCGGCGAAGGCCGAACTCGTTGATCTCCTTCACACATCCGCAGTTGGGACACCTCTTGTAGGGCTTCCCCTCGCGCAACTCGTCGATGTGGATGTTGATCGTGTCTCGCACACGCACCTCCAGTGCCTACCCCCCTTACGCAGAAGGGTGGGGGAGCTACACCGTGCGGCCAGTGACCTTGGTGGTTTGTTGTGGTACGATGTGTTCGGAGGTGGGGGTGCAGCCGATCACACGGGAAGCCGCCAAGGCAGCGGGCCTCAAGATGTACTACACCGGAGTCCCTTGCAAAAACGGGCATTCGGAGCCCAGATACGTCAACACAGGTGTCTGCTATGCCTGTAAACGACTTCAGGCCCGACGGGACTATGAGGCACACGCGGAACGGGTTCTGGAGACGAACGCGCGTAGTCGTCAGAAACATCCCGAAGCTGCCAGGAAGTCCGCAAATGAGTGGGCGCGTCGAAATCCAGAGAAGTCTGCCGCCAACAAAGCCGCGCACAAGAAACGCAACATCGAGAAGGTGAGAGCCGCTGCCCGTGAGTACGAGCGGGAACGACGGAAAGACCCGATGTATCGTCTGTTCGCCTCCGCTTCAAAGTCCGTTTGGGACTTCTTGCAGGGGGCGAAGGCGAGGCGGCCCTTTCTCTCTCTTGTGGATTGGACACCCGACGAGTTCAGGCAGCACCTGGAACAGCAGTTCACTCCGGAGATGACGTGGGAGAACTACGGTTCCTACTGGCAGGTTGACCACATCATCCCCCGGTCGTATGTGACGTTGTTTCCCACCATCACCGAACCAGAGGACTTGTTCCAGCTATTCTGGGGATTGGACAACCTGCGGCCGTTGCCGCGACGCGAGAACCTGGCTCGAGGCAATCGAGCCAGCCCTGAGGAGCTTCTGGCTGTGGGTCTGGCACATCTCGAACGTCGAGTAGCCAAAGTTCGAGCGAAGGCTACTCCTCAGACCTGAGTTCGCTCCGCACTGTCTCAAATCCTTGGGGGTACCTAGCCTTGAGCTTGGCCACGTTTTGCTCAAGCACGAAGGCAAAGTTGAGTCCCTCCCGTCCCACGAAATTTGAGAGGGCGACCAGCAGTTCGCCCAGTTCGGTGGACACCCGGACCTCATCCAAGACATGTCCGTGTCCGACCACTTTCTTCAAGTAATCCGCGATTTTTCCCGCGCGAACCATCAAGTCCACTGCACCGATGAGCGGCGTACCTGGAAACATGAGAGCGGGCTGCGGGAGATCACTCAGTCGCACACCGATGATCGAAGCTGTTTCAGCGATGTACCAGGCCAGATCCCCGATCTCTTTGACGAGCTTGTCATGTTCCGGGGAACCCGTGGACACGAGGTCGAGCACCTCGGCGGCTTCACCCGCCAGACCCATCCCCGCGACGGCCAGTCGGAGGTTCTTGTCCGCCGTGTGGTTCGCGGTCCGCAGCGCGTTTGCCTGGTAGTCGTTCAGCATGTCGCGTCCTCGTAGTCGTTGGCTTCTCTATACCGAGGATGGGGTGAGAGGTCTGTTCGCCCATGTCTGACGCGGTCCTTCGCCATCACCTCATCCGTCTGGCACATGCACACCCCGAAATGCGGCCTGCGCTGCTTCCTTTGCTGAAGGAAGCACGGGAGTTCCCGAACGAGGAGGCACGGAAAAAGTACCTCGAGGACCACCCGAACGCGGACCCGGCCAACCACACCGTGGCGAAGCCGGACGACAAGGGTGGTGAGGGCGAAGACAAGGTCAAGGCCGCCCCGAAGAAGCCCAAGAAGCTGTTCTCGGACGAGGAGATGAACCTCCCCTCGGTGGCCCGCCAGTCCGTGAGCGACCCGGCCAAGCTGATGGAACAGGCCACCGAGGCGCACGAACAGCAACTCGACTGGCTCAATCGGGGCAAGGGTCTGGACAAGGCCATCGGCGGTGAGGTGGTCCGCTGCGACAAGCCTGACTGCAAGCCCGACTACGACAAGAAGGGTCCGATCATCGTCATCGGACCGATCAAGAAGAAGAACCGCATCGAGGAGAAGGTGAACAAGGACTACGACGGGGACTGGTCCCGCGTCGGCGACCTGGTGCGGTCCACGGTGGCGGTGGACTCGATGGACCAGGTCGAGGAGGTCATGGACAAGCTGAGGGCCTCGGGGCTCAAGCTCGCTCGTCCTCCCAAGGACCGGTTCACCAACCCCACGGACGCGGGCTACCGCGACCTGATGATGAACGTGGTGTACCCCAACGGGCACGTCGGGGAGCTTCAGATCCACCTGAAGCCGATCTTGAAGGCCAAGGAAGAGGCCCACGGGCACTACGAAGAAGTCAGCGCGATCGGAGCCAAGGCCAAGAAGGAAGGTCGTACCGACCTGACCGACGAGGAATCCGCACAAGTGAATGCGGCGATGCAGAAGATGCGAGACATCTACGAGTCCGCGTGGAAGAAGTCGACAGCGGCGAAGGGCGGCAAGACCGCCGGGGAGTCGAAGCGCATGGCCGCCAAGGTTCAGTACTTCGACCTCGACGGTTCGCCCGCTCGGTGGGAGCCCAAGAAGTTCCCGGTTCGCATCTCGCCGAAGGGCAAGGAGGTCGTCGTCTACGAGTTGGACAAGTTCTTCGACCAGGCCACGCCCATCTCGAAGGACACCTACGACAAGCTCGTGGAGGAGAACGCCCCGAAGGAGAAGGAGAAGAAGGAAGGCTCCCTTCGGACGGCGGCCATCCGACTGGCCCAGGCGAACCCTCGGCTCCGCCCCCACATTCTCGCCCTGCTGAAGTAGGTCCCATGTTCGACGCACAGCGAGTCGCGTTCCGCTACCTGACTTCCCGAGACGTCGAGGCGGCGGGCACCGAGGCGGACATCGCCCGGAACCTCCCACAGTTCCTCCAGGCGATGAGCAACCTCTCGGCCGCCATCATGACCAACCAGGCCCAGGGCAAGGCGGGTGACTCCTTCAGTGCTCGCTTCGACGCCAACCGTCCGTGGGTGGCGTTGATCGATGCGGGTGGCCCACTGGTGGACGGCATCTTGTCCACCCGGAGCATCCCTGCCCGTGACGCCAAGGGGATGGAGATGGCGTACCGGCTGATGCACAACAGCCGCCGGATGCCCCAGGATGTCTACAAGTGGTGGGACACCAACCTCAAGCGGCTCGACCTGATCGTCCAGGCCGCGAAGTCGTGGCCGCCCAAGCAGGAGGGTTCGGACGAACTGTTCACCCTCGGGTCCTTCAAGGTCCACAACACGGTGGGGGCCAAGGGGGCCGAACTGGACTCGCTCAAGAACGCCATCGAGCGCGTCGAGAACCTGTGCCGCAAGAACCCCATCCCCGGCTTCGCTCGAGTGGTGTACGGGGACATCCACGTCGTCGCCCGCATCACGAAAGCCCACCACGCCGCCTGGTACTTCCCCAGCGACGACAGCCTCTACCTACGTCGGTCTGCGACTACCGGGATCGATGAAGTCCACGCGATGATCCACGAGTTGGGTCATCGCTACTGGCACAAGTTCGCCTCCGATGAGACGAAGAAGGAGTGGCAGCGGCACCACTGGCAGGTCGAGGGCAAGCCCGTCGAGGTGGACCTCCCCAAGGTCGGCGACCCGATCCCCGTGAAGATCCCGAAGATCAAGGAGTACCCCACCATCACCAAGATCGAGGGGGGTCGCTTCTACTATGAGGTCGACATCGGTGGCGGGGAGAAGTGGCAGAACTCTCTCTCCGCGATGAAGGTGCGGGAGTTCTACTCGGCCCAACAGAAGGCGTCGAAGAACTTCCCGACCACCTACTCAGCCACGAGCGCCGAGGAGCACTTCTGCGACGCTCTGGCGTTGCTGGCGATGGGGAACCTCACGGCGGAGCACGAGATTCCCTTCAACGCCATCTGGAATCGGTGAGCCCTCGGGGGCTCACTCGATGCCGCACACGGTCTTGAGGATGCGGGCGGTCACCACGTAGGGATCGACGTTCGCGCACGGGCGGCGATCCTCGAGGTAGCCCGAGCCCTTTTCCTTCACGGAGCGAGGGATGCGGATGGAGGCCCCCCGGTTCGCGACACCCCAGCGGAACTCCTTGTAGCTGCACGTCTCGTGCTTGCCGGTGAGCCGGGCCTCGATGCCCGCCCCGTAGCAAGCGATGTGCTCCGCGTGCTTCTCGCCGAGCTTCTGGCAGGCGGCCTTGATGGCCTCCAGGCCCGTTTCCGGGGAGCGCATCGCCTTGGTGGAGAAGTTGGTGTGCGCCCCCGCCCCGTTCCAGTCACCCCGAGCGGGCTTCGGGTCGAGGGAGGCGTTGATCTCGAAGTCCTCCCCGAGCCGGTAGAGGAGCCAGCGGGCCAGCCACAGGTGGTCGGCCACCGTGAGCGGATCGGCCGTGCCGATCTGGAACTCCCACTGACCCGGCATCACCTCCGCATTGGTGCCGTAGAGCAGGAGCCCCGCGTCGAGGCACGCCTTCGTGTGCGCCTCGATCAGCGGACGGCCGACCACCTCGTCGGCTCCGACGCCACAGTAGTACGGACCCTGCGGGGCTGGGTAGCCGCTCTCCGGGAAACCGAGTGGGCGGGAGCCCTTGAACAGGGTGTACTCCTGCTCGATGCCGAACCAGGGCTCCTCGGCCCCGGCACCTGCATCGAGCACCCGGCGAAGCTCGGCCCGCGTGTTGGTCTTGTGCGGGGTCACCTCGTCGCCGTTGAGGACTTCGCAGAGGACGAGGAAGTTCGGGACGCCCCGAATCGGGTCCACGACGACACGCACCGGCTTCAGCGCGCAGTCGGAGTCATGCCCCTCGGCCTGGTAGGTGGACGAGCCGTCGAAGCCCCACACAGGGAACTTGTCCGGGGTCGGCTCACCCTCGATCTCCACGATCCGAGTCTTGGAACGGAGCTTCTGTGGGCTCAGCCCCGTCCATCCAGATGTACTCTGCCTGCGAACGCATCGGTGTCCTCCGATAAACGGAGGCACACTACCGAGGAGCCGCGTCTAATCCCCACCCCCACCACCTCCATCACACCCACCCGAGTCCGAACTGCCGCCCGAGTCGTAGCTGCTCCCACAGTCCGAGGAGTGGTGGGACGAGCCCCAATCCGAGGAGTGGTGGTGCGAGGGGCTGCTGTCGTGGTGGTGGTGGTGCCGAGCCGGGGGGTCGTCGTAGCTCGGAGAGATGTCGTTGTGGTGGCCGAACGGCACGTAGCTGTCCGTGTAGCTCGTGTCCTTGCGATGCGGGTACTGGGTCGAGGAGAGGGTGTTGGTCACCGGCCTCGGAGTCGTGGGCTTCTTGAAGCGGGGCGACGTGGTGGGCTGCGGAGTCACGGAGCGAGGAGGGCGCGGGGGCTCCGGCCGACGAGGAGGCGGCTCCCACGTCTCCTGACGCCGAGGAGGGGGCGGGGGGAAGGCGCGGTTGATGTCGTGGTCGTCGATCTCGAAGTTCTGGGTCTCGGGCCACAGCGCCCATGCTCCGACTGCCACGATGACCCCGACGAGCATCACGCCGAGAATGATGAAGGCTTCCAAGTACACTCCTACGGGGCCGGTTGTACGGCGGTTTCCTGGGTCTTGTTGCAGTAGGCTTCGATGAACATCCTCTGGAGGACTTCGTTCGTCTCGGCGATGATCAGCCGGGTCTCGGCGTCGATGTTCTCGCTGTACGCGGACACGTACCACTTGGACTCGGTGTTCCAGAACTTCCCGCCGAAGCCGAGGACGCCGCAGAACCGCCACTCGTTGGGCGTGTACTGCCGCTCCGCGTGGCTGTAGAGGAAGCTGTCCCGCTCGGACTCGGACGCCTTGCACCGCTGGACGAGCACGTCGTAGATGGCGGACGCCTGCTCCTTGGGGATGGTCCGGTCCCGGCGGTAGACGTGGTTCTGACGCCACCGCACCTCGATCTCGCGCTCGAGCTTCTCGGACACCGGATCCTGGATGCTCTTGAGGTAGGCGACGCCCGCGTGCCACCGGTCCTTGAACGGGCCCAGTGGACCGTTCGGGAGCGGGATCAGCCAGCCTTCGGGTCCCTTCTCGATGTAGCAGAGGAGCTTGGGCTGGTCGGCCATGTACCCCTGGTAGTGGACGGCCCACCCCGAGTTGGACTTCTTGTAGCTGAACTTGCCGTACATCCGAGCCTCCGGGGACACTACGCGCGAACGGTCCCGATCTGAACCTTGGATCAGAACCACGCCGCGAGGGCGGCACGGAGCATGGGCTCGAGGGCCTCGGCCTTCTGCTGGCCGGGCTCGAACGCCTTGTCGTGGTTCCCGCCACCGACGGTGTTCCGCCAGCCGTCGTGAAGCTCGGCGATCACCTTGTCGATGGAGCCGTGCTTGCGGTAGGCCATCAGGGCGAAGGCGGCCTTGCTGGCCTGTCCGCCCGCACCGGGGACTTCGCTGCTTCCCTCGGCGGTGCAGAAGTTGAGCGGGGTGCCGTCCCGACCCACACACCGAACGGCGGCGGCTTCGGGAGACGGGAACGCGGACACGATGGCCGCCGCACAGACGAGGGGCTGGCCGGGGTACTCCTCGTAGTCCGTGCGAAGCGTCGCGTTGGACGGGAGCCCCTTCGGGGGCACGTAGGGCTTCGGCTGGACCCCCTTGGGCTGGGCGAAGGCCGGGGCGATGCGCCAGCCGTCCAGGCTCGACCCCCACTCCTGGCCGCCCTGGCGGGAGAAGGAGCACTCGGTCCCCTTCCAGTCCACGGTGATCTTGACCTGCTTCGCGCCGACGTGCTTGACCTCGGCGTAGGTGTACTGCTCCTTCACCGTGAGGTCGTGCGACGAGCCGTCCCACTCGACCCGCTCGACGACGACGAAGTCGCCGACGTTGAGGTGGTGGTAGGTCTTGCGGGCCATGCTGTCCTCCCTATGCCTACACTACGCGCACGGCCCGAAAACTGAACCTGTCAGTGGTACATGCCGACCAACATGAGTTCGAGCTTCCGTCCACGCTCCGTCGGATAGGGGACGACTTCGCCTCCGCCTTCCTCGATGCGATCCCAGCCTTCCATGCCCATCCGCAGGGCCGCGCAGACGAGGGGAGGCCACTTGAACTGGTCGGGCTGGAGGACGGCGAAGATGACCATCTCGTCGGGGGCCTCGGGGTCGTCCGTGTGGAAGTGCTTGCCCTTCTCGAAGACGACGCGGACAACCTCACGGGTGCCCTTGTGGTTGGTGACAGTCCACCAGCGGGGCGACCCCGCAAGCTCCATCTCGACCTTGTTCTCTCGGATGGCCATAGCTGCCTCTACTCGCGTGTCCCTGTGATTCGTACCCACTTCGTCGGGGTCTTGGACCGGTAGCTCGTGTCTTTCACCTCGATCTTCGAGCCGATCTTCAGCCTGAACTCGCCCACACACGATGCACACACCCACACGTCCCCTCCGTCCGTCGTCAGACGGGTGTACGACTGCCGCGCACATGGCTGCTTCCGCAGGATGTCCCGGAACGAGGAACTTCCCTTGGGGAGAGGGACGTTCTTCTCGACGAGCACCACGCACGTCCCCGAGGTGACCATGAGGGTGGTTGGGTGAACCGCCTGGTACTCGTAGACCTTGAGAGCGAGCACCTGCTCGGGGGAGTAGGCGACCCACTCGGACAGGGACAGCGTTCCGCCCCACGAAGCCGTGCGACCCGCAATACCGGCCACCGAGTCGAACCCAAGTCGGGTCAGCGCGCCACGGTTGTACTTCTGGGCCTTCTCGGCCTCCAGCACCTTCCCCAAGGCCGTCTGGACCTTGATGACGTACCGCGCGTGCATGCCTCCCGCGTAGTTGAACGCCTTGTTGATCTCCCCCATGTAGATGCCCGAACCGAACATGCAGGACTTCCGCCCGGGGCGGAGACCCTCCTTGGCGATGTCCTGGATGTTGCGAGCCGACGTGCCGTGGAACAGCGTCCGCACGTTGCCCAACAGCGTGCTCACCTCGGCGAACCGAGCACGCACCGTTTCGGAGTGCTGGATGTCCCACGCTGCCACAGCCCGGAAGCCCGACACCCTGGGGGCGTCGTCCTTGTTCCCGGGACTCAGAACGAACCGAGGTGTCGCCCCGAACTCGGCCAACGGGACCAGGGGTCCAGCAGGCACTCGGGTCGGCGGGGGCGGCTTGAGCACAGGGGTGATGCGCTTGCTCTTCACGATGAGCCTCAGCACAGAGGGGGAGAGGGGCTGAACCCTCTCCCCCGGCTCCTTACGGAACCTCGATGAAGCGGAGGGTCTCCGCGTTGTTGTAGAACCGGATACCCATTTCCTCGACCTCGCGACCACTCTGGTCGTGGATGTGACCGAACAGGTGCGCCACGATGCGGTGAGGGCGGTAGGTGAGCGCCCGGGTCAGCGGACGGTTCCCACAACCATGACCCCCACCGTTGTCGTCGTCGAGGATACCTGCCGCCGGAGCGTGGGTCACGAGGATGGTCGGATCCGCCTCGAACACCCGATCAACCATCGGGCTGAGGTCGTGCTCCTCACCATTCCACTCACCCGCGATCCAGGGGATTTCGCGCATCCCCGCGAACCGGTGACCCCCGATCTCGACCGCCTCGACGGTCGCGTCGAAGGCCGCCTCGTAGCCGTTCTCCCGGAGAAGCTCCGCGAGGTTCACGTAGTCGTGGTTGCCACCCACCCACACAACCGGCTTGCCGCCGAAGCGCGCGATGAGGGTGTTGACCACCTGCTTGAACCACGCCGCCTGGAAACCGACCTCGACCGACCGGTCACCGCGAGTCGCGTTGGGGAAGAAGTCCCCGCTGCACACCCACACATCGGGAAGCTCGCTCGAGCCGAGGAGCTTGCTGATGTTGCCGTGGATGTCGCTGAAGTGCCCGATCCGCATGGTGTCCTCTCCGAACACCTATACTACGCAGAGCCCCGGACGACCTGAACCTCAATCCTCGTACTCGTCCGAGTCGCCGTCCGGCTCGAGGCTGCCGTAGTAGTCGGAGGACTTCGTCGCACCCCCGGCCCGGAGGCCGAAGATGTCGAGGTCGAACACGGCCTGGAAGCGGTTGGTGCTCGGGTACTTGCCCCCGATCTCGTGGCACTTCGCCACCATCCGGCGGTAGTCCTCCACCTTGGGCATCCAGACGAACTGGATGCACTGGTTCCGACCCCGATCCGCGTTGTAGCTCGGGATGCGGTTGATCTCGCCAGGCTTCTGCCACCGGTCCTCGGCCTCGAACCGGATGTCGTCCCGCTTCCGCAGGATCTCGAGCGCCTTGTCCAGGTGGTAGGTGGCGTTGTCGAAGCGGCCGTCGATGTACGAGAACCGCATCGCCACGGGGAGCGGCTGCTCGTTCACGTCGAACAACTGATGGCTCGAGCCCTCGAAGAACACGATGTCCTGGGCGGTCGCCGACCCCTCCACGAACCGGGTGTACGGGGTCTTGGTCAGTGCCTCACACGCCCGGTAGAACTCGTCCGAACCCCAGCCGTACTCACGGACCAAGGTGAGGAACTCGGGGGTGGCGAGGATGGCCCCCCACTCCTTCGAGTAGGACGGCATGTCCTTGGCCCCCTTCTGGAAGGCCACGAGCCCCGCCTTCGAGGTGATGCCCTCGGAGACGGAGATCGCGGGCTTCCGGCGACCCGACCGGGTGGTCGTAGTGATGCGGTAGACGAGCACGTCTCCCTGCACTACGAGATACTCGACCACCTTCTCGGTGGTCACGGTGGTCTTGGAAGTCAGGGTCTGCGGGGTCATGGTGTCTCCCTATGTCCTGACTACGCACGAGTGCCAGGAACCTGAACCTCCCGTTGAGCCGTCTATACCTACCAGGGTTGGGAGAACACCCTCGTGCCCAACCATGGCATCATCCTGCGCGTCACTCACACGGGGGCTGTCAGCACGTCCCTGTTGGTGACGGACGTTCACGATGGAGTGGACACCAACGGGCGGGTGGCCAACGCCAAGCCCGGTCCGCTCTACATCCCCGTCAACTCGAGCGTGGACCTGATCTACACCTCGCAGGTGGCCCACTCCTTCGAGGTGGGGGCGATCCGCACCTGGGTGGACATGGGCTACCTGACGGCGGAGTTCGTCTTCGGCACCGAGTTCGCAGCCGAAGCCGCAATCGAGGTTCAAGAAGAAGGTGTCACGGTCGAAGCCTCGACGCACACCGTCAACTTCAAGGGGGCCATCATCACGGCCACCAACCCCTCCGACGGGGTTGTCGATGTCACGGTGACCGGCACGGGCGGGGCTGTCGTCACCGAGCAGGATGACGTGCTGGTGCAAGCCACCACCACAGTCCTCAACTTCATCGGACCTGGACTTCTGGCCTCGGATGCGGGCGGCGGTCAGGTCGATGTGGTGGCGACAGGAACGATCGGCACGCTGACGTTTGATCTCGGGGCGATCCAAGACATCGACGCGGCAACGGACCAGTTTCTCCCGACCACGACCGTCCATCGGTTCACAGTCACAGGCGGGAACTACACCCTGACCTCGACACCTACGATCAACTGGCCCGGAGCCGTGGCGGGTCAGATGCTTGTGCTGATGAACGTCAACCCCGCCGGATCGAACCACGTCATCCTGAATCGGGGTGTCGGGGAGGCTCTTTCGTTGAGCAACGCCAACAAGAAGCTCGACCCGGGCGGCTCCATGACCCTCATGTACAACGGGTCGGTGTGGGTGGAACTCACCCACACCGAGAGCACCACGACCTGATCACGCCTTTGGCGCTTCGACGGTGGCCCACGCCTGTTCCCAGTGGGCCTTGGCCTCGGCGGCCTCCTTCTCATCCTTGGGGCAGTTCATCTCCCAGCCCTTGTGGTGGGCGAGAGGCTGCTTGCACTCGTGGCAGGGGACCTCGCGGTACTCCCGGGCCCAGAGGTGTTCGACCCCGGTGAAGTCGGAGTTCTCCTGGACCCACCTACGCTCCTCGGGTGTCATGGGCTGGATGTCGAACACGTCGAACTCGACATCCTCTCCCCCGCCGATCATCCGGGCATGGAGCACGTAGAGGCCGTCGGCGTGCTTGTGGAGGGAGTTGATGAGGGTCTGACGGGCGGCACCCGCATCCCCGCTCTCCTCCCAGTGCCAGCTTGCTCCCAGCGAGGCCAGCACCTCGATGTGGCCATCCCACTTCCCCGACAGGCTCCCAGGCTCGGGTGGGGGGCCCGCCATGTAGGTCACGAGGATCCTGGACCACACCCCTTTGACGTCGCGGGACGGCAGGTAGCGCCCGGTCTTGTAGGGCTCGAGGCTGACGATGGTGGCCCCCTCGAGGTCGAGGAGCTTGTCGATGGGCATGTCAGGCTCCCTTGGGGCGGACGAACCCGTAGGACGGGGAGATGTTCACGTCCACCTGGATGCCCTGTTCGGCGAGGGTGGTGTCGGGGGTCGTGCCGTAGAAGATGTTGCTCCCGGCCTTGACGCCGACGACCTTGTACCCGGCCTTGTACCCGACGTAGAAGCCGTGATCGACATCGGTGACGGGGACGCCGTTCGCATCGGGCGTCATCACCGTGGACGTGCGGAAGGCCCGCATGGCGGTGAGGGCGTTGAACATGATGTCCCCGATGGTGCGCCCGTAGGCCATCCGCGACAGGCGGTTGGTGGAGGCGGTGACCCGCCGCATCCGAACGAGGAGCCCGACGTTGGCCTGGTAGCCTTCCTCGGTGCAGTCGGACATGGAGGCGAGGAACAGCCACAGGGCTTCACGCCGCCACGCTTCGGGGAGGTTCTCGAACGGCCCCTTGAGGTCGAAGGGGAGCCCCTGACCCTCGAGGAGGATGCCGGGGCCACGCCAGTGGGCCTGCTCGATGGCGTCCCGGCCGCTCTCGACGGTGAGGTCCAGAGCCCGGCACACCTCGGCGAACTCGTCGGGGCACGTCTCCATGAGGAACAGGGGGTCGGGTCCCTGGATGAGCGCCCGGTTGAGGACCGTGCAGTCGCGCTCGGCTTCGGGGGACGCCTCCATGATGCGGTCCATGATGAACGGGAGTAGAGCGTCCCGAACGCGCTTCTGGTCCTTGTGCATGTGCAAGCTCCTGCCGCTCTTACGCGGGAGTGGTCGTCGCCTGAACCTGTCGGACGGTGAGAAGATCCGCGAGCCACTCCCGGTGACTCCCGAGCATCCGCACAGGAGCGTGCTGACCTTCGGTCGGATCGTGAGCCAGTTCTTCGCTGGGCATCCGATTGTCAGGCTCGGCCACAAGGAGCTTCGGGTACAGCGTCTCGTACCGGATGAGGAGGGGCACCACCTCGTGCCACCCGCTGATCTGGTAGGGGAGCCACCACTTGTAGCGCGGCCAGATCAGCCCCTTGGAGGCTTCCATCAGGTAGAAGCGGCTTCCGATGAGACGGCCCGTCAGGGTGCCCCGGTCGAAGGGCACCTCGACCTTCTGGTGGAGCACATCCCGGAGTCCGTCGAGCAGGATGGCGATGGTCTTGGCGTCGTGGGGCATCCACGACACCTTGTCCGCCCGCACGAGGCTCTCCGTCCTGGAGCCTGGGTAGTAGAACACGAGGTCGGTGCGGCACACCTTGGACCGCGTGCGTCGGGTGTCCACGCAGATGTTGCCGTCCGAGTCGCGGGCACCGATCACAGCCGGGAAGTCGAGTTGAGCGGCCATGGTGTCACGCGGTCGGGACGTGGAACAGCCTGCGGCCGTCCACGGAGATCAGCACCTGCAACCCCTGGGCGTTCACGAACTCGAACCAGCCCTCGGCGTGCAGCAGGGTGGGCGTCCACCCCTCGGGATCGAACCCCCGGTTGAACACCTTGGCGGTGTTGAGGGCGGCGTTGGCGTAGCGGTTGACCTGTGAGCCCGCCACGATGGGGACGGGGGGGACCAGTGCGGTCAGCATCGAGACCTCCTCACCCCCCATACGCACCGAGATCCAAAAGCTGAACCCCGGCACTACTGGCGGGCGCGGACCTCGGCCGCACACCGGGTCCAGGCGGCCTCGGAAGCGTCACCCTTCGTGCATTCGAGGGTGGCGAGCATGAACTCGTCGTGGGGACGCACCCACGCGAAGTACCAGAGGCCACAGGCGAGGAGCACGAGGCCCCCGAGGGCGAGCATTCCACGAGTCTCGGTGCGCTGTTCGGAGGGGGTGAGCATGGGGACTCCTGCGGAGGGGTGGGACTACTTGGAGAAGAACCAGCCGAAGCTGTAGGTCTTGTCGTTGAAGGTGCCGACGACGTGGACGACCTCGACGGGCTCGTCCGACCAGGGGACGCGCACGGTGGCCTTCTTGTCGAAGGTGCTGGTGCCCATGCACGTCGCGACGGTGCCCGTCGTCTCGACCACATCGCGAAGCACCCGCTCGTAGGACTTCTGGTGCCAGGGGTCGGAGCCCTGGCAGCCACAGGTGCAAGGGTCGATGCGCTTGGTGATGGTGACCTTGGTGTTCATGCCCCTACTACGCAGGTGGGGCATGGACCTGAACCTCTCACATGGTGGCTTCGATGATCTTGTCGGCCGCCGCGACCTGCTCGGGGGTCAGGTAGGGCTTCATCTTGCTCGGGCCGCACTTGTAGGTGCGCCAGGACTGACCCTCGGGGGAGACGATGTACGACCGCTTCACCTTGGCGACGACCACATAGGTCTTGCCGTAGATGCGGCACTTGTCGCCCGGCTTGAAGCTCGTGGACTGCGAGCCCTTGCGGGCCTCGGCCGCCTCACGGACGCGCTTCCGCCACTCGATCGCGTAGCCCTCGGTGGGCTCGGTGGTCATGTCGAGAAGCTCGACCGGGCAGTCGATCTCGACCGGCCCCATGAACTCATCGATCTCTTTCACCGCGTAGCCGTAGTCTCCGCCCGTGCGGCTGCCCGAGATCAGGTAGAGGATCACGAACTTGAGTTTCGGCGTCTGAATCGCCACCCACAGGTGACGGCCGTAGGAGGTGCTGCGATGAGCCAACACCACCTGGCCTACGTCAGGGCGGTTGAGGTCGCGGAGAGTTTCCTCGCGCACCGTTGAAGGGGAAGTCCAGTTTGGGGAAGAAGTCCAGCCCATCGTCGTAGTCTCCTTACACCCTTACTACGCAGAGGTCGGGCTAAACTGAACCTCACGAGGTCTTGTTTTTCACCACTGCCCTCATCAATTCGAGGATGTCGTCCTCGATGTAGTCGTTCTTCGCAACGTTGTACCAGACCATGACAACTTGACAGTTTTCCGGGGTGTACCCCTTGGTGCTGTCGATGCGGTCGATCGACGGCACCCTCGGGTTGCAATGGGTCGACTCTGATCGGCCCATGTCGAACGGCAGCCCCGTTGCTTCGCACAGGCCCACCTGAAGCCGTGCAACCAGCCAGTCTTTGGTGATGGTGTGCTCGACCCCCATGCGCTTTGCCCTGTACCGCGTGTTGGCCATCAAGCTGACCGAATAGTATTGGACAGGGTTTTTCGCCTTCTGCGAGGAACAAGGGTTCTTCGCATACTGGCGTTTCTTTTTAAGTCGCTGTTTCTCACGGAACTCGGGGCTCTCCGCACTCTGTCTCCGGTAGTAGGCAAGACTCCGTTCTTTCCGGCAGAACAAGCACAACCCCAGGACTTGACCCGCACGACTACCTTTGCGGAGGTAGTGCGGACGTTCCTGACCACAGGATGAGCAGACCGCCAACGTTGTGTTCGTCATGGCTACAAACCTAACACACGTCGCGGGTTTGTAGCCACGGCTTTCTTGAACCGGTGTCCTCGTTGGGGAGCCTATACCCCGAGGGCGATGAGACCTCTTCGAGGAGTTTCCGCCATGTCTGACCGTGACCTGCGTGCCCGTCTCATCCGGCTGGCCCACGCCCACCCCGAGTTTCGGGCCGACATCCTCCCGCTCGTCACGGCGACCTACGAGCAGGACGTGAAGCAGGACGCGGATCCGAAGGCCAAGGACCAGTCGAAGGACGACTACTGGAACGGCCTGGACCCCAAGAAGCCCGCTCTGGGCGACCCGGCTCTCCCGCCCAAGACGGCGAAGCTCATGTCTCGTCAGGAGGCCCTCCTCCAGAAGTACATGGAGACGGCGGCTCGGAGCGGGGCTCGAGCGGCGACCGACTGGGACGAGTTGCCGGATTCCGTCCGCGAGGCGCTCCGTCGGGTGAAAGACCAGGAGACGCTGTGGATGGACGTGAATCGCTGGTTCATGGACAACGCTCCGGCGGGGGGTCTGCGTTGGGCTGCGGGCGAGGGCCAGTCGAAGAACGACTACTGGGACGGGCTCGAGCCGAAGAAGCCCGCCATCGACGAGCCCGCCCTTCCGCCCAAGTCCGCCGCGTGGGAGAACCTCCCTCCGGGTTGGACTCAGGAGTCGGTCCAGAGCTTCTGGGACAGCCTCACAGGTGACGTGAAGCACAAGGTCACCAAGTGCATGAAGCAGATGGAAGGCAAGGTCGACGACCCGGGAGCCTTCTGTGGCTCCCTCGGCTCCGCCGTGGGCTACCGTGCGGCCTCGTCCGGCCAGGATGCCTCCCTACTCCGCAAGGCCGCCATCCGCGTGGCCCACGAGAACCCGGCTCATCGGACGGCGCTCCTCCCCTTCCTCTCGAAGAAGGCGGACGCTGAGGGATGGGAGCCCATCTTCGACAAGCTGGACGCGACATTCACGAGTTGGAACCCGAACAAGGTCACCGACTGGAACAAGGTCTACAAGGAGTTCCGGGGCCTGACCAACGATGCGGGGGCTGCTGCCCACTGGTACAGCGAGTACCGCGCGAAGCGTCAGACTCGAGATGAGGCCATCAAGGCCCTTCAGTCCGAGGGCGTGCGCGCACCCAAGCTCGCGGCATCCAAGAAGGCTTGAGGCCCTTCCTCGTCTCCGGTCGGGGACGAACACGAACACCTCGTTGACCCTTTCAGGAGACCTCCCCATGTCTGACGCCGCACTCCGCAAGCAACTGATCCGCCTCGCCCACGCGAACCCCGAGATGCGTCCACACATCCTTCCGCTCCTCCGGGAAGCGGGGACGGTGAAGAAGGCGCACGGGCCGGTCGCCATCCAGGGGCCGCAGGTGATGCTGTACGCCATCGACGCCGAGAAGAACCAGTCGAAGTTCTACGAGATGACGGTGGTTCCGTTCGGCACCTCGGTGGACCGGGCTCGTCCAACCGTGAAGAAGGACAAGGACTTCCGCCGGATGGGCATGGGTGGCTACATGCCCGCGAAGCGGTGGGGCCGTCTCACGGACACGGGCGGCATCTCCGGTCGTTTCGACGGCATGGACGAGTTCTACGACACCGAGGCGGCGGCCATCGGTGCGATGCGGGCCACCAAGGCAGACAAGATGCGCGGTACGGGCTCCGCCGCGTACAAGGACGTGTCGGACACCCGGGAGTACCCGATCGGCCTCGGGGCCGCAGGGTTCGGGTGGGGCGGCCAGGCGGCCTGTGCCTACATCCCCGAACTGGCGGAACTCCACGATGCGATCGAGACGAACCTCAAGAACGTCACGCGCCTCAAGGCATACGTCGTCGCCATCGCCCGGCGGGACTCGTCGATGGGCAAGAAGCTCGACATGATGCTCGAGCCGCTCATCTCGCAGATGGAGTCCATCGACACCTACCTCGAGATGCAACTCTCCGAGTGCCGGTAAACCGGAACCGCGCAAGACAGGAACGAACACCATGAAGTCGCTGACCGAACGTGTTGCCAAGCGGTGGATGCAGGCCGAGAGCACCGATGATCCGTCGGAGTCCGTCGGTGACGTGTCTCCCGGCGTGTTCGTGGATCTCATGGCGTTCTTCCAGGCGGTTGCGGCCTACCGTGCGCTGAAGGGCGATGAGGATCCCGTCACGAAGCAGGCGGCAACGTTGGTGCGGCGCTTCCAGAGCGACCTGGTGGCGGGCACGAACAGGTACTTCGAGCCCCTGACCGACGACACGGTTTGGGCTCGCCTGAAGCCTGCGGTGCGGATTCTGACGCGCGGGACACGCGGCCTCGATCATGCGTCTGAACAGGCCAGTGCCATCCGGGTGGTCCTCGGGGCGTTGCACTCGAAGCCCCAGGTGATCCGCGAGGTGTTCTCCGACTCGCGTTCCTACGCTGCGGCGATGCGGCTGTCGGCTTTGTCCGCCACCGACTCGGCCGGGGGGATGTTGAACAGCTTGGCGGCCCTCACTCCGGCCTCTCGCCTTCAACTGACCCGCAAGTGGGTGCGAGCGGCTGCGGAAGCGGCCAACGTGGCTCCCTCCCAGGTGGAAACGGTGCTGGCGGACGCGGAGAACGCCCGGCACCTGGGCGAGGATCTCCACACGGTTGAGGTCCAGTTGGCGGCTGCGGACCCGGTGTCCCAGCGTGCCGCTGACCTTCAGGTCGAGAAGCAGGCCATCCTCGACCAGATCGAGCAGGTGGTGGCGGACAGCCCCTCCCCGTCGGTAGTGCTGTCGTCCGCTGCCACGGCCGTGACCCAGTCCCAGGACTACGCCACGCAGACGGCGAAGCGGTCGAAGCTCTCGCCGGATCAAGAGCGGGCGATGATGGTGCGCGGGAAGGCCATCATCGCGGCGGGTGCTGGCTCGGGCAAGACCGCCACCCTGGCGTCCAAGGTGGCCTACCACGTCAACGAACTCGGTGTGCCTCCTGGAGCGGTCATCGCGACCTCGTTCTCCCGGAAGTCGGCGGCCGAGCTTCGTCGGCGGATCTCCAAGTACGGGGCGGACATCCCGGACGCCGTGAGCACCGGCTTCGGCACCACACACTCGGTCGCGGGCAAGCTCCTCCGTGAGTACGGCAACGGCGGCCGGAGCGGGATGAAGAGCTACCAGCAGACCGACCTGGTTCGTCTGGCGATGGAACAGGTTCAGATGCCTGGCCCCGGCGTGCCGCCTCCGGCTCCCAAGAGCCTGTTCGACGTGTCCTCGGACGCCCCTGTCGGCATCAAGTTCCGCGACGCCCTCCAGATGGCCTTCGACCGCCGCCAGAAGCTCGACCCCTGGTCGAAGGGGTTCGTCGAGTCGTTCTTCAACCCGAGCGACCAGTGGTACGCCCGGACGATGCGGGCGACCAAGAACCTGACGGATCCTCGGGGCCTGTCGGACAAGCAGGTCGAGATCATCAAGAAGGTGTTCAACCGGCTCGGCATCGCCTACTCGCCGACCACGGACCCGTCTCTCGTGGCTCCGGCCCAGGCCCAGGCCAAGATGGCGGCGAAGGACAAGAACAAGGGTCTCCGCGAGAAGTACAAGTTCTTCTCGCAGCCCGCGAACGAGTGGTTCAACCTCGGCCTGGAACTGGTCGAGGAAGATGCCCAGGGCAACAAGAAGCCCATCCCGACTGGGTTCTTCAAGAACGCCATCTCCAAGTTCAAGGGTCGGGCGGTGTCGCCCTCCGAGGCTTGGGCGCTCTCCAACGGGGCACCCGAGGCAGCGGTGTACGCGGCCTACGAGTGGTTGAAGGGCTCCAAGGGTGAGACGGACTTCCAGGGCCTCGGCGACTTCGACGACGTGCTCCTCGACGTGTCGAAGATGCTCCTGTCGTCCCCTCGAGTGATGCAGCAGGTCCAGTCGCGCTTCAAGGTCGTCCTCGTGGACGAGGCCCAGGACTTGAACCGCGCCCAGCATCTCATGTTCGGCCTCATCACGGGGTTCGTCGATCCCGCGAAGGTGCCCAACATCGCCAGCGCGAAGAAGATGGGCGAACTCGCCAAGGATGACGGCTCGATGACGGCCGACACCTACTGCTTCATCGGCGACGACAAGCAGGCCATCTACGAGTTCCGTGCGGCCGACCCCGAGGCGTTCATCGACATGAGCGAACTCGTAACGGGTGGGGCCGGGTTCAAGACCGAGGTGCTGAAGACCAACTACCGTTCGGGTCAGTTGATCGTGGACGCCGCGAACCGGCTGATCTCCTACAACACCAAGCAGATCCCGATGACCTGTGCCGCGAACCCCCAGCGGGTGGACAAGGGCGGCATCGAGGCGGTCAACTTCCCGCCGGTCGAAGGTCGGGACATGAGCGGCCCGGCCGAGTGGCTCGCGAACTCCATCGCCGAGACGATGGAGGAGGGGCGTGCGGGAGGCAAGGGCTACGACGCCTTCGGTGTCGGGCTTCGCTCCAATGCCGAGGCGTACACCTACGGCATCGAGCTTCTGAAGAAGGGCATCCCCTTCCGCTCCAAGGCCAACTTCTTCGGCGACCCCACGACCAAGGCCCTGCTGTACTGGCTCACCATCGCGGACGAGGGTGTTGGCGGCGGTGTGGACCGGGTCAACGAGGCTGTGCTCGGGGCACGCAAGGCTCCGGCGTCCAAGCTCGGGGACAAGTTCGAGGAGATCCTCACCCAGAAAGCCACCGGGAACTACCTGGTGTGGCTCAAGGACAACTGGACCGAGGTGTATGGCTCCCGGAGCGAGTGGGCGATGCTGGTCCGCTCCTTCGTGGACAACCTGCTGACGGTCGCCGCGATGAAGGGCAGCCCCTCGGAACAGGTGCTCGAGGCGATTCTCGACCTCACGGGGCACGATGGTCGATCCGTCCGCCAGGTGCTCGTGGACCGGGTGGCCGAGGACGAGGACGCCATCGCCGAACTTCGGGCGGAGTCCCCCACGGGCAACGTCACCGACGAGGAGATCGAGTCGATGGCGTTCGCCCCCATCGCCCCGCTGAAGGGCCTGTTGAGCGCGCGGGCAGACCTCACCGAGGCGATGAAGTACGTGCGCCAGCTTCAGTCCGCGAACGAGAAGCTGGCTGCCGAGGATGATCCCGACAACAAGAAGGCTCGGGAGCCTGCTGTCACGCTGGGCACGATGCACTCCTGGAAGGGACTCGAAGTCGAGAACATGTACATCCCGTTCGTCGGCGGACGCTTCCCTCGAGCCGATGCGGACGAGGAGGATCTCGCGTCCGAGCGTCGCCTCGCCTACGTGGCCGTGACTCGCGGTGAGAACCGGGTCGTGGTGATGAACATCCCGACGGTCCGTCGGACGAAGATGGGACCCGTCACCCAGACCAGCCAGTTCGTCGGCGAACTGTGCGTCCCCCCGGCGGTGAACAGCCCGTTCAGCATCGGGGATGAGGATGCGGAGCAGGAAGTGATGCGGCTCGAGGAACAGATGAACCGCACCGCTTCCTACCTCTCGGACTCCGCCATCGCGGAGTACCTCTCCAGCCAGAAGGGGCGGTGATGGCCACCTACGTTCAACTCACCCGCGACGAGTTCGAGGACTGGCTCAACGGCCTCGGCCATCGCTGGAAGCTCAAGCCCAGCACGGTCGGGGTCTACCTGGTCCCGCTGTCGGACACCGTGGCCGTCGAAATCTCGTCGTCGATGACGGGACGGGACGACGTGATGGACCGTGCTCAGGCGTCGATGGGCTGTCGGCTCGTCAGCCTGATCACAGGCTTCACGCTCAACAAGAAGGCGCAGGAGCAGTCCCACGTCAAGCGGACCATCAACTGGCGGGACAACCTGAAGAAGGTGTTCCAGCGGATGGTGGACGCCTACGAGAAGTCCTCGGCGTTCTACGACGCTCTCGCCGAGATCCGCGACCGCGACGCCTACAAGCGGGAGTGGATGGAGCGTATCGAGGCGGTTCCGGGTTGGCAGTCCAACTCGTTCCTGGCCGACATGCACGCCCGGCTGGCCGACAACGGCATCATGACCCTCCGCCAGCGGGATGCGGTGGAGAGGGCTCTGGGACGCCCCCAGGCGGCCCCCGCCCCTACCCCTCCGGCTGCACCCGCGTCGGGGGTGGATGTGGGGCTCCTGGCCCAAGTCCGCGCCCTGTACGCGGTCGCGAAGCAGCGTGGGAACCAGTGGGTGATGGACTTCTCGAAGTCCGTCGGCGAGATGATCAAGGCGGGTCGCAACCTCTCCGCCAAGCAGCGGGACATGCTCGAGCGCCTGTTGGACGAGAATCGCCGCGAGGTCGACCACTTCGTCGACACCCACCCGCAGGTGGCCCGTGTCGCGTCCCTCTACCTGTCTCGCATCGCGTCACAGCACCGGGCTTCCACCAGGGCCGAGTGCGAGTTCTTCAAGGCCACCGACGGCAAGTGGTACATGGGCCTGGAGGACTACCGGTCGTGGGATGATGACGAGGACGACGACTGGGGCGACAGGGACGCGGAGATGAAGTACTACGGGCCGTTCTCCTCGATGAACGCGGCCATCAAGTACCTCAACGACAACTTCGCGAACCCCGGCGGCTGGTCCGAGGACGACTCAGGACGGCGGAAGCCGCCCCGGAATCCGATCAAGCCCTCAGGCGGCTACCGGCTTCCGTGGAAGGGTGCGACGGCCTAGTCCTCTGTCGTCATCATCCCCGCGACGAGATGGTCGGTGGGGGTGAAGCGGTAGGTCTGTTCCGGGAACTGCACAGCCCACCGTTGAGCGCGCCGCACTCGATTCTGGTGGACTCCCGTGTAGTCGCCGTCCTTGTCCCCACAGGGCGTCCAACGGGCGTCGTGCGAGCCGAAAGCGTTGCACCAAGGAGTGGCACACGGCACCCCAAGGACAAGCTGTTCGTCGGCCTCGAAGTCCAGGTCGTTCCCCACACCCCTCGCCGCTCTCGGGAGCGGGAAATGGTAGAGGGGCACAGGGCCGAAGTACAGGGCAGGCTCTTTCTTGCTCACGTCGTGGTCGTCGGGGCCACGAAGGGCCGCTTGATGCCCTTCGTGAACCACTCGGAGTCCGTGGGCCACGCCTCGATGCCGAGGGCCTCCCGGAGCATCACGGCGACGCACGAGGCGTCGATCTCGTTGAGGCCCATCTTCTCCATCACGTAGGTGTAGTGGAGACCCCCCTCGAGGGGGACGACCATCGCCCGGAGCTTGTCCGAGAAGGGGCCGACCACCACGAACCCGCCCTGGCTGGCTCCGAAGATGGTCGAGTCGGTTCGGGTGACGAGGAGTTCGTAGCGGGTGCCGTTGCCCGGCTCCCAGAGCAGACGCATGGATTCCATGTTGGAGTCCTCCTGCCCTGACTACGCCGGAGTCGAGGGGTTCTGAACCTCGGCGTCGAGGACGGCCTGGTAGATTTCGGCTCCCGCACACCCGCTGTACTTGGACATCCAGTCCCGGGCCTTCTCGACGGTGATGCCGACCTTGGCGGCGTAGGCGAGGCAGGCTTCCTTGGCGATGGCCGGGGGGACCAGCCAGTAGGTCCGCCAGTCGTCGTGACCGTTGGCCTCCTCCCGGTAGATGGTGACACCGCCGTAGGTGTACTCGGCGAGGGCCATCTTGTAGTAGCCGGTGTTGTTGCGGGCGACCTCGCGCACCAGGACGAGCTTCGACGGGTCCGGCATGTCGCAGGTCACGGACACCAGCCCCGAAGCCACGCCATCCCGAGCGGTCTTGTAGGCGTTGGACTCGGCTTCCTCGGCCGCCTTCTTCTCCGCCGCCTTGATCTTGGCCTCCTCGGCGGCCTTCTGGCGAGCCACCTTGGCCGCTTCCTTGTTGGCCTTGCACGCGGCCTGATCGAGGCAGTAGACGTGCCACCCGGAGAAGTCGTGGTGCTTCAGGCACCCGGAGTCCTCGACGCAGTAGACCAGTTCGCCCTGGCCCGGCTTGAGGAACTCCCCGCACGAGTCGCACGAACCGGACTTCTGGTTCGTCTTCTTGCCCTGGCCCCGGTGGGCCGTCCCCGTGCCGCCCGCCACGATCCCGACGAGGGGCTGCTGGGTCGAGGGGCAGGCGGCGTGCTCGGTGACCCCACCGCCCCACATGATCTCGGTGCCCGCAGGGAACTTGCCACCGCACTTGCGGCAGGTGCCCGGATACCGCGCCGTCATCTTCTTCATGGACATCGTTTTCGCCCTCCGTCTGCTAGGACTACGCAAAGGGCGTGTGATCCTGAACCCTTAGCGTTGAGGACTGCCGAAGAACGGGGTTCCTCCCCCGAAGAAGAAGATCGCACCACAGCAATCACATCCGTAGGCGGTCGCGTCATCCCACAGGTCTTTGCTATGGCATCGTCCGCACCTCCCCGTGAAGTGTCCGGCGGGCTCTTTGTTCGGGTTGTTCTTGGGCCGGAGGGCCTCCGCCTCGGCGTCGGTGAGAATGGTCATGGCTTCTTCGTTCGGAACAGATCGCGGACGCGAGCCCCCTCGGGCGTTCGAATGGGGATGTTCTGGAGATTGGGGCCACGCCCGTACAACGTGCCGAAGTTGGCGACCCGAGCAGCTTCACGCTGCTCGGGGGTCACCTGGTCCTCAGGCACACCGAACATCTCGGCGGCCGTCTTGCGGTGAACGTCCTGGCTCATCAGATCGACCCCGGAGTGCGCGGGTAGGGGAGCACGTCTCGGATGTTCTGGACGCCCAGGAGCCACATCAGGATGCGCTCGAGGCCCAGTCCGAATCCCCCATGGGGGACGGTGCCGTACCGGCGGAGGTCGAGGTAGTGCCGGTAGTCGGACGGGTCGAGCTTGCACCGCTCGATCTGAGCGAGGAGCTTGTCGAGCCGCTCCTCACGCTGGGAGCCGCCGATGATCTCGCCCACACCGGGCACGAGCAGGTCGAAGCACGCGACCGTCTGGCGGTCGGGCGCACACCCGTCGTTGAGCCGCATGTAGAACGACTTGTGCTGCATCGGGTAGTCGGTGACGAACACCGGCCCCTTGAACACGACCTCGGCGATGTACCGCTCGTGCTCCGTCTGGAGGGGGTGCTCCCACCCGACGGGGTGCTCGAACTTCCGACCGCTCTCCTCGAGGAGTTCGAGGGCGTGCTTGTAGGTGATCCGGGCGAACGGGTGGTCGAGCGAGGCCCGAAGGCTCTCGTCGATGCCCGGGACCGCGTGGGCACAGGCACGCACCAGCCCCTCGGCCAGGTCCATCACGTCCGACACGTCGGCGAAGGCCACCTCGGGCTCGATCATCCAGAACTCGGCGGCGTGGCGAGCCGTGTTGCTGTTCTCGGCCCGGAAGGTCGGCCCGAACGTGTAGACCTTCGAGAAGGCGCACGCGAACGGCTCCACGTCCAACTGACCGGAGACGGTCAGGAACGCGGGCTGTCCGAAGAACGGCGTGTCGTCCGTCTCCTTCTCGTGGACGACTCCGAACATTTCACCCGCGCCCTCGCAGTCGGAGGCGGTGAGGATGGGGGTGTGGACCCACATGAACCCACGAGCCCGGAAGTAGTCGTGGATGGCAGCGGACACGGTGCTCCGGGCGATGAAGATGCGCTGGAACTCCGCCGTGCGGACGCGGAGGTGTGGGATCGTCCGGTAGAACTCCGGCGACGCCTCCTTCTTCTGGACGGGGAAGGCGGCGGGGTCGCAGTCGCCCACGACGGTCACGCCCTCGGGGGTGGCCTTGATCTCGTGGGGCTGCTCGGGGCCAGGAGAGACCGCGAACACGCCCGTCACGTCGAGGGCCGCTCCCACACCCAGGCGAGCCCGCAGGGTGTCGTCAGCGGGCGGGGAGAGGACGATCTGGACGGTCCTCTCGGTCGAGCCGTCGTACAGGTGGATGAACGTCACCTTCTTCGCGAAGCGGGACGTGCGAATCCAGCCCTGGACTCGGACGTGGGCACCTTCGGGGGTGAGTCCCGTGAGCAACCGGCTCACGGAGATGGGGACGACGGCCAACATGGAACACCTCTCCAGTCCCCCTACGCGAACAGCCGAAGTCTCTGCACCAGCACAAGAAACTTTGTCCCTCCTCCAAAACCTCTTACCCCTCGTCCAGCGAAACATGACGTTGGCCCGTTCCGTGATGCTGGCACGGAAGCTGCTTTAGGGGAGGGCAAGGAGGTCTACAAGACCATGATCGTCAAGTTCGAGTGCGGGTGTGTGGGGCTGGTGGGCATCCAGGGCGTGGAGGAGGGGCATCACCTCCTCTTGCAAGCCTGCGATGCGGACGACTCGTCCCTCGGTTTGTTCCCTCGGAACATGGACGGGAAAGCCCACGAGCCCGTCTCAGAGGAGAAGGCCCGTGGGCTCGTACAAGAAATGTCCCGGCTGATGATGGAGGGGCACAAGTTCCGAACGCTTCGGAACCTGCTCCAGTGATCAGGCCGCCTGGGCGAGTTCCGCCGCCGGGGTGGCCTCGGTCTCGGAGGTCGGCTCGTCCGACTCCTCGGCCTCGGCTCCGCCACCCGTGAGGATGAAGTTGGCGGCCTTCTGAGCCTCGCGGGCCGCCGCGAACACCGCGTACTTGTCGCCCTTGAGCACCTTGAGCCAGTGGCCGATGTACTCGGGGTGGGCGAGTTCGCCTTCGATGCCGAGGGCGGCACAGGTGAAGGCGGCGGTGATCTCGGCGACGAGTTCCTCCATCGCGTACTCGTTCGAGCCGAAGCGGTTGCCGAGCTTCCGGTCGAGGCGGCTCGCGTGCCCGGTCCAGTGACCGAGTTCGTGGAGGGTGGTCGACCAGTAGTGGGCGAGGTTCGCGAACTGGCCGGGCTCCGGGAGACGGATGCGGTCCTCGGCGGGGATGTAGCAGGCGCGGTCGCCGCCGTGGTTCATCGAGACACCGAGCTTGGCGACGATCTCGGCCGCCTTCTCGAAGCCCACGGTCGGGTCCACCTCGGGAGCCTTCTCGACGCCGGGGAGGCCGTCGATCTGCTGGGCGTTGAACACCGTGAACACGCGGAGGAGCGGGATCTTCTTGCCCGTCTCGACGCCGTTCTCGTCCTTCTCGGGGATGAACTGCCAGTAGACGATCTTCGTGCCCTTCTCGCCCTTGCGGACGTTGGCACCGAGATCCTTGGCCTGGTTGAAGGTGTACCAGCGGGCGTCGCTGTAGCCCGCGAGGGCGAGGAGCCACACGTTCAGGCCGTTGTAGTGGCGACCCGACTTTCCGTTGCGGGGCATCCCGTTCGTCCCCAGGGACTTCCAGGGCTTCGACCACTCACCGGGGCCAGCCTCGAGCGCCGCGATGATGCGGTCGGTCACGTCCTGGTACCAGTCGTTCTTGGGGGCGGTCTTGGTGGTGCTGCGGGCCATCGGGGTGTCCTCCGTATGCCCCTACTACGCAGAACGCCTCCCGAACTGAACCTCTACCCGTGAAGTCCGGCATCACATTTCTGGCCTTCGGTGGCTCCGCAGATCGGGCACAGAAGGTCCCGAGCGTCCACGTCCGCCACGTAGGCGAGGAACGGCTCCCAGTCGTCGGTGAGCCACATCCACCACGCCCGCCACCACGGGATGTACACCTGTTGACGGCCGACCTTCATGGTTCCCGAAGTCCAAGTGTCACCTCGAGGTTCCAGAGGAAGTCGTAGAGCGCCTGATTGGTCTGGGCCACGCCGTGTGACTCCGGGTACGTGGGCATCGGTTCCCGTGTGTCTGTGTACACGTACCAACGGGCACCCTCGACCCACTCGACGGGCCGTTGGGTTTTCTTGCAGATCGTGTTGAGGATTTCAGCCGCCGGAATGCCTTCCGGCAGGGGTCCTAAGTCCTTGGTCGGGCATGCCGTCCCGTGGGGAGGTCCGCAGTCCCAGTGCTCTTCTGAATCCAGATACATCCGGTCGAACTTCGTGCGGATGCCGATGAACTCGGGCTTTCGGGCTTGGGCGTTGAACGCACCCAAAGCCAGATTCCGGCACCGGAGGAGGTACACCTTTCCGTGTTCGCACTTGTCCAGCGCGATGTACTCATCGATCCACGGCAAATCATGTCCTCGAACAGGCATCAGGTTCCCGGAGTTACAGCCAGGCGGGGTGTTCGTTGAGGGCCTCCCGCCAGTACCACCGGGTCCTGGCGGGCACGCAGGTGGGGGCGGTGGCCTGAACCCAGTCGTGGAACTCCTGGGCTTCCTTGGTGAGCCCCACCAGCGTGAGGCACCGGATGATCCGGGTGATCCGCAGGTGGTTGTGGTCACGAGCCCGCGTCCAGTAGGGCGTCCGCTCGAAGAACTCCCGCATCCGAAGAAGGGACACGAGCATGTTCGTCTGGAGGTGCGGGTCGGCCCGGAACGCGGCGAGTTCCTCGGGCGAGAGCACGGGAGCCGAGGGGTGCGCCATGCTCCGCTCGGGGAGCGGGAACAACCACTGGATGCAGGTGTGCGACCTTTCCTTCTCCAGGTCGCTCATCCCCCACATCGAGTCGATGAACCGACCCTCGGTGCTCGGGCCGAGCCCCTTGTAGAAATCGAGGAGGGCGCTCATGGGGCGTTGCCCCACGGCACGTCCCGAGCGCCCCACGGCTCGTAGGTGCCGTCGTCGTTGAACTTCGGGAGGACGAAGCTGTAGAGGTGGCCGTCGCTGTTGTCGAGGTTCGTCCTGGCACACGAGTTGTGGCTCGCCCGCTGAGCCTCGTAGGCGACCTCGAAGTGCTCGCCGAACTTCTCCTTGAGCTTCCGCCGCTTCTCGACGTATCGGGCCTGTTCCTTCACCAGGTCGGTGTACGGGTCCGGCTGTCCGAGGCTCATGTTCCATGCCTCGCGGATGATGGTCTCCTCCTGCGTGACGAGGCTGTGGAAGGCCATCGTCGCCGCGAAGTTGCTGAACGACCCGAACAGGCCGTTGCCACTGCTCTTGGCGTCGAGTTCGGCGGCCATCTCGGGCGGCGGGGACAGGAACGCCTCGAACATCTCCTCCTCCCGCTGCCGGTTCTGTTCGACGATGGACTCCCACGGATCGGGGGGAGCCACGGGGTCGCACACCTCGACGAGATCCTCGGGGATGCCGTACTCGACCTGCTGGTTGGAGATAAAGCCGTCGGGGTTCTTCACGACCTGGAGGACCCGCACCTTCTGGTCGTTCTTGAGCCAGTCGATGGAGTCTTGCCGGATCTTCCCCGCTGCCGTGTTGATGTAGCAGGGGCCGACGCCTCCCGGACCCTTGCAGTAGACCGTGGGTGTGCCGGAGAAGTGCTCCCACGCCTGTCGCTGGGCCGGGGTCATCTTCTCGGGGGGGCACCGCCTGGTCACGGTAGTGCTGCTTGGACATCTCCTTGTGGAGGTTCTTGTACAGCTTCTCATGGGCGTCTTTCCGAGCGTTGAACTCGGCCTCGGACACCGTGAGCCAGTCCCCGTCGAGCCAGCACCCATTCGCCTCGTTGAATCCGGGCTGGTAAAGCTGGAAACGCGGCTTCTTGTGCTTGGTGGTGCGAGTGAGGTTCGTGTCTTTCACGGCGTCCCTCGAGCGTCGATGAGACGGGAGATGGCTTCGCCCGCGATGTTGAAGGTCCACCGACGGAGGGTGCCCTCGTCGAAGGACTCCCCGGCGGGCCACTCGCCGACCGACTCCTTGCGGATGTCGTCGTACAGCAGGCCCGCGATGTCCTTCATCCGACGCTTCTCGATGACGATGCCCGACGCCTCGGCCTTGCCGAGGACGTGGCGGATGCGCTCGTCGGTCACGAAGTCGGAGATGAGGTCGTAGGCGGTGACGTAGGTGGGGAGCTTGTCCGGGTCGGAGTTCCGCAGCGAAGCGCGCTCCTCGTAGAGCGGGCTCTTGTACTTGGCGATGAGCCGGTTCAGCGTCACCCGCGACACGGCCTCCACGGTGGGGCGGATGACCACACCCTCGCTGATCTGGCTGGCCCCACGGAGGGCCGCCAGGGGGGAGGGCTGGTCACGCAGTGCCTTGAGCCGCTTCAGGTCGGGCTTGCCCCTGTAGAGGACGGGAACCATCAGCGCGCCGAGAGACTCGGCGGGGAACAGGGTGCGAAGGACCGAGAGCGCGTCCTCGTAGTCGAGGAACTTGCCGTCGACCGCGACCTCCCCGAACAGGAGCACCTCGGAGGCATTGTCGCCATCCGCAGCCGTGCGGCCGTAGTGGAGGTCGGAGCACTTGAACCCGCTGATCTCACCGAACACGGCGAGGGACTTCACGTTGGGGAACTTGGTGCGGAACGCCTCGACCCGCTTGCGGATGTCCCGGCGGTCGCACCACTCGAGGGTCTTGCGGACCAGGTGTCCGTTGGGCCACGAGTCGGCGGTCATGCGGCTGTCCACGACACGGCTGGTGTGGGTGCCGACCATGAACGGACGCGAACCGTGGAAGCCGAACCGGGCGTTGCTGCCGTGCGCCTTCTCGGTCACGAGCACGTCGGAACACGCGAGGATCTCGTCCTTGATCCGCAGGAAGCCGTCGATGGACGTGTAGCGCGGCCAGTTGGACTCCTCGACCACGCCCTGGGACTCGTCCACCGGCTTCTCGACGTGGGTGGCCCCGAACTTCACGGTGAGGTCGGTGCCAGGGGCATCCGCCACCTTGCCCATCAGCATCCCGAACGACAGGACACCCCTCACCTTCTGCTTCTCGATGAGGGTGCCGTCGGGGAGCTTGGTGCCGATGAGGGCCGCCGCCACGACATCCCCGGTGGCGTAGATGTTGTCCTTGTTCGCGATGATCTGGGTGGGCTCGAGGCCCGGAGCCTCGACCTGGTACACGCGGAGACGCTCCGCGTTCTCGTGGTCACGGTCCGCCGTGACCCGCACTGCGATGACAGCCATGTGGAAACCTCTCGCCCACCACTACGCGGGAGCCGCCACTTCTGAACCCGCGTCAGCCCATCGGGGCTCGAAGGGGGAAAGGGCTGACACAGGTCAGGTGGACAGGACGCTGGGGGACAACGGCTCCTGCGCGCCCGTCGATGGGCGTCCCTGTCTTGACCGTCTCGACGGCCCACGAGACGAGGAAGAACCACGAGCCCTTCTCCACAACTTTCCCACACACGGGACAGAGGAGGAGACCGGGCTCACCGACAGACGGCATCTGTGCCTGTGTGCTCACGGAGATGCTCCGATGTAGGACATGATCGCGGCCCGTTCCGCATCCAGGGCCGCGAGCTTCTGCTGGAGGAACCGCTTCCGCACTTCTTCGGCGTACTCCTCCGCCGCCTCGTGCGCTTCGGGCCAATCCTTGTGTTGGCTGCACTTCGAGCCATAGTCGGGCTGGTCGCCGAGCCGAACGCCCCACATGTTCAGTTCGTACCCGTCGCCCACGGGGCGCACATCGGCCCAGATCACGGGGGCCATCCCGAAGCGGCAGGCATCTTCCAGGAACGAAGCCGAACCCTTCGACTTGTCCCCGCTCTTGAACGACCATCGGAAGTGCGCCATCGCCCGCTCCTACAGTTGACTCGCTCGGTACTCGTCCCAGCGTTCCTTCCAGTCCTCGACGTACTCGTCCGAGCACCGCAGGCACAGGAGACGGGGGCGGTTGGGATCTTCCCCCTGGCCGTCCCAGTCGTAGGCGGTCATGGCCGACGTGGGCCACAGCACGATGCCGTCGGGACAGGCTTGTCTGTGCCCCTCACATCGGGGGAGAGCCAACCCGAGCAGCTTGACCACCTCCTCGAGAACGAACTTCCGCTCCTCGAACCACCACACGAGCTTCATCGTGGGTGGAACGCCCGGCTCTGGCTTGGGTGTGGTGGCGGGGGCGTTGTGGCGGTCGGGGAAGCGACAGGTGGGGCCGTCGTGGTCCACGCCGCAGTAGTCGCATCGGCCCTGTGCGCGGAGACTCCTCCGACGTTCGAGTTCGCCGAGGAGTTCGGCTTCGGGGATCTCGTCGAGGTCGCGGGGGTAGCTCATCGCCGGGTCACCGTTCGACCCGTGAAACCGGTGGCGTCGCACCGGGACACGAAGCCCGAGGCCACCTCACACCTCACGTACTTGGTCCCCCTGAGCAGCACCGTCTCTCCCGAGTAGGGCATCCCACACCCCACGACCTCTCCTACGGAAAGGTCGCACGAGTACACCCTCCCCTTGGAGCGTTCGACGGGAGCCGAGCCGGTGAACGACGTGGCCTTGCACGTCTGCACCTGGCCGACGGAGATGTCGCACTCGCGGTAGAGGGGCTCGGCAGCGAGGGCGAGGCCCAGCCAGATCACGAGGCTTCCTCTTCCAGGAGTTGGATGGAGAGATCCTCCAGGAGCGAGGCCGCCTCCACCCGGCGTTGACGGGGAGCGTTCAAGAGCGGCTGGAGATGCCCGAACGCATCCACAACGAACAGCCCCCAGCGCCCACCCAGTTGCCAGAACAGGAGGGCGGTGCGGTCGTCGAACTCGATGGCCGCAGCCCGGCCCTTGAAGCGACGCACGAGGACCGCTTCGGCTTCCCTCAACACGGCGTTCAAGTCCTCCGTGGCAGCCGTGAGGCGGTCCCGTGCGAGGAGAGCCCGCTTCTGGAAAAACTCGTACTCGGGGCTGTCCAGGTATGCCTTGAGGCTCTGGACAGCGTTGAGGATGTCCTGCGGGTTCACTTGAACAAGTCCTCGAAGTCCTGGTCCGAGAACTCCTCCGCGATGGGCACCGGGCTCGGGGGAAGCTCCGTCTGGGGCGAGAAGTCCTTGAAGATGTCGTCGATGGCGGGGTCCTCGACGACTTCCCGCTTGAGCTTGCCCGTCAGCGCCTCGGGAGTGCGAACCTCGGCCTTGGTCGAGCAGTACGTCCCGATCTCGGGGTGGTCCTCGATCAGCCGGAGGCCGATGTACCGACGGAAGGCGTTGGGGATGGCGAAGTCCTTCTTCTTGAAGCGGATGCTCGCGTCCCACCTCACGACTTCGGTGAGGGCGTAGACAGAGAAATGTTCGCAGCGGGAGACCTTCTCGAGGGCCAGTTCCTCGAAGCGGGCGTAGGCTTCCGGGTTGTCCCGGATCCAGGCTTGAGTCTCGTCGTACAAGTCGAGCCGACGACGCTCCCGTTCGACATCCATGTGGGCGGTCCTCAAGCTCTCCTACCCGAATTCGGTGGTCTGCCTATCCCCACCCTCGGGAGAGGGAATCCCATGTCGACACAGCCCTTGAGCCTCCGTCCCGACTACGGTGAGAGCGATGCCGCCCTTCCTCGCGGGAAGGAATCTGCACGGCCCTCGGCTGCTCGTGTCGCGGAGAGGTTCAGGCGAGAAGCCGGTCTGCGTAGTAGGGGCATGGAGGCAGCGATGTCCCGAGGCCCGAACCCGCTCGACGGACTCACCAAGGCGAAGGCCGTCAAGATCGTCCAGAAGGTTCTCTACGGCGTGGACCTCAAGGGGATCTTCCGCGACGAGTACTGGACCCCCATCAACGCCATCTGGAAGGCGTTCGACCGTGAGGGCTTTCACTGGGGGATCACACACTCCCAGTACGAGAGCGAGAAGGGCATGAGCGAGATGCCCGTCCGGAAGGTCTGGACGGCCCTCGTCTCGTTCGAGAACTCCTCGGGCCGGGACGACGGCATCGTCGTTCGGGTGGTGGCCGCCGGGGCCGGATCGGTCAAAGACCCCCTCGACGCCTACGATGTGACGGCGACGGCCTTCTGAGGAGCCTTCTGATGGCGGGAAGCGCGCGGCGAGTTGCGAAGCTCTACCTGAAGCGGGTGGGCGGGATCCTTCAGGCCCCGCCCGCCATGCAAGCTGCCATCACCGAATGGATCATGGCTCTGGTGGCATCCCGTCGCATTGCGGGGATCACGGACACCATGGAGGCCATCGAGCGCGACGGCTTGCAGAAAGTCGAGAAGCTCCATGCGGACATGGAGGCCCTCCGCAAGAACCCGTTCAGTTGGGACCTGTACAAGGAGGTCTACGACGGGCTGTGGGTGTTCGGGCATCCCGGCGAGCGGGCCAGCATCCGCGACTACCAGAAGCTCACCCCCGAGAAGAAGCAAGTTCTCACGGAGCGGGCGGAGCGTCTCCACGCCTACGTGGCCGACCGCTACCCGGGCACCAAGGAGGGCTACCAGAAGTCCCTCCAGAAGTACCGCGACGAAATCGCCATGATGAAGCAGTTCCTCCGACCCGGAGTGGACGGCAGCCAGGGCGAACAGTGGACGAAGGTGTTTCCGGTGGACCTGACGGGCTGGCGGTACGGGGATGCCGAGCTACGTCAGAAGGCCGAGTCGGTCATCAAGGAGCAAGCTCGAAACATGCTCCCGATGCTCGAGGGACTCCCCATGAGCGAGTTCCGGGATGAGATGGTGGCCCTGTACCGGAAGCGGCTGGAGACGGGTCAGGGCGACTGGGACAGCATCAAGGTCCAGGCTGTCGTTCGCCCCTCACACGGCTTCGCGGGCATGTGGCAGCCCGCGACTCGTGCGCTTGTCATCGTCATGCCGATGGGGATGCGGGACGAGGACTTGGAGAACCTGCAAGAGACGGTGCGGCACGAGCTTCAGCACTTCGCGCAGTCGTACCTGGCGTTCGTCATCGGCAAGGACCCGCTCGACCTCAAGCGCAACATCCCAGGGATGCCCGGCAAGAGCCAGCAGACACCGCTGTTCCAGCAACAGATGAACCCGACCCATCCGAGCTACAAGGCGGACGACCCCGAAGCGAAGGCACTCGCCCAGAAGCTCCGGCAGCAGGGCATCGACCCTCGACAGGTGAACTACCACAACCTCGACGATGTGGAGTTCTACACCGAGTTGGCCGACGCGGTGGCCTTCTTCAAGCGGCTGGTCAAGCTGGCCCCCACGAGTGGGGACATGAAGGCTGCCATCAAGTCGTTCGTGGGGGCGACCAAGAACCCTTACTGGGATGGCGGGACGCCCGACGAGTTGCGTGCGGTGGGCGGGTCCGAGTTCATCCGGCTGTTCAAGGCCGTCCCGTTCTTCCTCTCGCTGAAGCGGCACGCTCCGCCGAAGTGGAAGAAGGCCGTGGCTGAACTCACCAAAGCCGTGCTCTGAGGTCCACCATGATCGTCGTCGCCAACGTGAACACCCACCCGACCTGGAGCCGTGTGGCGGCCAACGTGGCCCGTCGGTACGTCGCTCGAGAGTTGGCTCCCACCAAGTCGAGCCTCCTCCGCCAGATGGCGAACCCTTCCCTGTGGCAGCGGAGCGGGTTCATCTCCTTCTTCGACGTTCCGCTCCGGGGGAACATGACTCGGTACGGGCTCGTCGAAGACAGCGGGGACTGGTACGCCACGGTGCGGATGGAGAAGGGGCGAGGCGGCGGTGGGCGTCGGTTCATCAACCCAGACGGCACCGACATCGGGCAGGCGGACCTCGCCACGGTCTACACCAGCAAGGACGAGGCACTGAAGGCCGTGCTCATCCACGCCGCCGACGCCTTGTCGAAGTGGAAGCTGCCCGACGAGGAGTCGGACATCCCCGAGGCGTCTCTCTGGACCCGGTGGTTCGGTCGCAAGGCCGAGTTGTCCGAGTAGACAGACCTCGCTTGTCGGCCGAGACAACCGGCATTTTCTTCGTTATGTGAGGTTCAGTCGGAGCCCTTTCCTGCGTAGTGTAGGTGTAGGGAGGTTCCGATGTCGCTTCGCAACGTGATGTACTGGTTCAACCAGGTGCCCCTCGTTCCCCGGTACGTGGGACGGGGAGCGAACCGTCGGGAGGTCCCGTACAACGGGCCTCGGCAGGCGGCCATCCTCCTCAAGAACGGCTCCCTCGTCCGCATCGACTTCACGGTGCGGTCGGACCGTGAGCGGGCAGCGGCGACCTTCAACGAGTACATGGGCCACGTCACGCTCGTCCCGGCCACGGGTCGGTGGGACGGCGAGGGTCCGAACCCGGCTCAGCGCGATTGGACGGTGCGGGTGAGCAACTACGACACGGCGGAGGAGGCGGCCACGGCTCTCCGGCTCAAGATCAACCAGGCGGCTCGAGCCGAGGAGTCCATCCAGGCCGACCCGGTGGCTCACCTCGAGCGTGAACTGAAGTCCCATGACTGGACGGCCGCCTACAGCGACGCCCCGGGTGTGTGCGCGGCAGCCGACCGGCACTGGAGCTTCATCCAGACGCTCCGAGCCAAGGTGGCCCCCGAGGTCTATGCCGCCCTCGTCGCGAAGTACAACCCGTGGGTCAACGGGCTGGTTCAGGAGACGCCCTCTCCCGAGTAGTAGGGGAGAGGGTGTTCACCATGTTCAAGCGTCACCTCCAAGCTCGGATCCTGTCTACTCGTGGTGGGCACGTCGCCACGAAGGTTCTGGCCCGCATCCAGGAGATGGACGAGACGGAGGCGGAGCAGTGGTTCCGCCTGTTCCAGAACGTGGAGGAGGACGCCAAGCGCGATGGAGAACGTCGAGGGGCACGGGAGCCCTGGCGTCGTTGGTGATCTGCCTCTAAAAGGGTGGGTAGAGCGTTGAGTGAACCCACAAGCAGAGGATTCAGACATTGGCAGCCGACGATCTCATCGAAGTGGAGGGTGTGGTTTCTGAGGTGTTTCCGAGCGGGAAGTTCATGGTCACGCTCGATGCGGGTCGCCAGGTGATGGCACACCTGGGCGGGAAGCTCCGTCAGCACCGCATCCGGGTGGTGCTCGGGGACAAGGTGACGGTAGGGTTGTCTCCCTACGATCTGACGAAGGGTCGGATCACGTACCGCCACAAGTGAGGTCGCCGTGAACGCCTGGACCATCGTGCCGAAGGGTGAGGGGGACTTGGCCGCCCGCGTGGGGATGAAGCCCGACGGGAAGCAGGCCATCGAGATGACCCTGTTCACCCACCCCGAGCACGCCAAGCTCGCCCTGAAGAAGCTCCCGAAAGCTCAACAGGTGGGAGCCGAGGTCGTCCAGGTGGAGGTCTTGCTGAGGTGAGTCGTACCGACGAGGACATCCGCAACGCCTACTTCGCGTGGGAGAACGGGATGGACTGGTCCACAGTGGCCTCCATCCACGGCTACCCCACGGCTGAGGCCGCGATGATGTCGGTGCGTCGGTACGCCTCGATGAACAAGCTGCCCCTTCGGAGGGCCACGCCTGTCCCGAACCACGAGCGACGGAAGCTCTCGTACTGCGCCTACCTCCTCGGCTGGGCATGGATGGACATCGCCCGCGAGTACGGCTGGTCGAACGGCAGTTCTGCACAGAAAAGCGTGACCGAGTACGCCCGGCAACACGGGCTGTCTCTCCAGCGACTTCCGTAGCGGTCGGTCTTTTCACGTTCTTCCCGAAGATACGTTTGACCACCACACCATTTGAAGGTATCGTCGGGGACATGGGCACCTCTCTCAACATGACCGGGCTGCGATTTGGACGGCTTCAAGTTCTCCGAGCCGTCCCACGTCCGCCGGACGCCAAGCATTCCAGAACGCTGTGGGAGTGTCGTTGCGACTGCGGGGCCCTGAAAGTGGTTGTGGGGAAAAATCTCAGAAATGGGTACACGAAGTCCTGTGGATGCCTGAGTCCAGAATTGGCCCGGCAACGCCTGCGGAAACCCCCAGGGCAAAGTGGGTTTACAGAACTCTGGCATGCCTATAGACGAGGAGCCCTCGACAGGGGCTTGCCGTTCGAGCTTTCCAAAGAAGAGTTCAGATCGGTCACGTCCGGAACTTGCCACTACTGTGGGGTTGCTCCTGCCTCCACCCACAAAATGCGGGGGGTCAAGCTGACTCGGGAAGGGGTGGAGCATTCCACCTACACCTACAACGGGGTGGATCGCGTGAACAACAGCGACGGATACACCCTCAAAAACTGTGTCCCGTGCTGCGCGATCTGCAACTATGCCAAACGCGACCTTTCTGAGACGGAGTTTGTGGCCTGGGCTCGACGTCTCGTGGCCCATCAGGACAGTAAGGTGTAGTTCGACGGGTCGTTCGCGTAGGAGGGGTATGTCTGCACACGACCCCCTTGGCGACCGGATGAAGGACTTCGAGTCCGTTCCCAAAAACAGGCTGATCCGCAAACTGCCGGTTCTTGCCCGTCTTGATGGGAAAGCCTTCCACACCTTCACTCGTTCGATGGTCAAACCCTACGACGAGCGATTCCACCGCTGTATGTGGGCTGCGGCCAAGCACCTATGTGCGAACATCTCCGGGTGCCAGTTCGCTTTCATCCAGTCCGACGAGATCACCCTCCTCCTCATCGACACCCAGACCTACGACACGCAGGCGTGGTTCGACTACGAGGTCCAGAAGATGTGCTCGGTTGCGGCCGGGATGTGCTCGGTCGCCTTCTACGCTGCCTACGTCGAGGAGTTCCCTGAAGCCAAGGCGCGGACGCTCCCCACCTTCGACGCCCGGTTCTACAACGTCCCTCGAGAGGACGTGGGCAACTATTTCCTGTGGCGTCAGCGGGATGCCGAACGGAATTCGCTCACGATGCACGCGCAGGCGCACTACTCCCACAAGGAGCTTCACGGGAAGTCCCGGGCGGAGAGGCACGACCTCCTCCACGCCAAGGGCATCAACTGGAACGACCTCCCCACCCCTCGGAAGCG
>ERZ1066135.19-NODE-19-length-172025-cov-12.673362_pt1 | contig 172025 bp, 152 predicted proteins | sample MGYA00382782_ERZ1066135 | MGnify/ENA primary metagenome ERZ1066135 (study PRJEB33369, sample SAMEA5778365) | biofilm metagenome | biome: Industrial cooling water; feature: Water cooling tower basin; material: Biofilm | place: United Arab Emirates | collected... | reverse complement strand
CAATCAAAATGTCTTTGTACTCTTTCCTGATAAATAAATCTATCCAGTACACTACAGCAAAACTGATAAAATATAATTTATCATTGTCGCCAAACTTATACTTTCTGCTCATCTATCCAAGATAAGAAATAGCTATAGAAGGCACAAGCGAGACGCTTGCGCCAGTGGGTGTTCTTGTTTACCCTTGCTATACTCAGGCACAAGAAGCCAGCGCTCAATACCTGCACACAACTCTTGCGCCAGGCTTACTAATTTTATATGCTTGCGCTATTTGGGGAATCAGGAACAAGTGTAAAGTATAAAGCATCAGTAAGTCCGTTTGCCAATAAAAAACTTAAAAAGCTACTGCACCTTTGTTCATTATCGGCAATAAAAAATGACAAAGAACTACGATGCTATTTTGAGCGAAAAGTAATGGAAGGCAAAAACAAAATGAGTGTTATTAATGCTGTAAGAAATAAACTGGTTCACCGGGTCTATGCTGTATTGAGAGATGAAAGAATGTTTGAGGAAAACTATGTGAGAAACTGTGCATAAAACCATAAAAATTGTATGAGAAAACAGTTGGCAAAGTCATAGAAAACGTTGCTGCGAAGTAAGTGCGAAAGAATAAACGCTAGTCGTTCTTCATCTCCTCTTTTCCTCTTCTTCTGTATGCATGGTCTTCATAAAAATGTTCATCCCATGTTTTGGAAGAAGGGGTACCGTCTTTTAGTATACGAACCACCATCCAGATAACAGGCACTGGAAGCAGGAGTGAAAAAAGAATCACCGCATGATCACTTAAACCAAGCTGCGGCGACACAGCATACATTAAAACAAGTGCTGATACAAGAAACACCGGTATTCTCAGTTGTTTCATAAAAATGGTTTACAACTATAACAATACCGGTGCTGAAAATGTTGTGCCGGCTTATACTGTTTTACGGGGGCAGGTACTGATACCTATAAGTGTATAAAGCGGACAAAAACTTACAAGGCTGGTGAGTACAAATACTGCTCCCAATACTACAAGTACAATACCCAGCGTACCGGTTACAGTACCGCTGAAATACAAATAAGCAAATACAGCCGCCAGTACTATACGAATGATGCGATCTGCAATTCCCATGTTCTTTTTCATACAAAAATTTTTAACGGTTAAAGAATTGAACGAGTAAAACAATACCGGCTACCAGTGCAACACACAAGATGCAGACAACAATTAGTTTGACAACTTTTGATTGCATACCTACCGGTTGAGATGTAAATATAGCTCTGTTAATAACCGTTAAAAGGTGACCATGGTCACCAGCTTACAAAATTTCCAGGCCAGCTGCTACCTGTTTAATTTTCCCTTCCTGCTCCAGCCGCTTAAGCACCCTTGTTATTACTTCCCTTGCTGTGCCCAGCTCTGCAGCTATTTGTTTATGGGTGATAGAAATGATGGAAGTATTTTTTAGCGTTGCCTTCTCAACAAGATAATGATACAGCCGTAAATCCATCTTGCCGAATAATAAAGAGTTGATGGTGTCCAGCATTTCGGAATAACGAAGGTTGTATTGGCTGTAAAACAAATCATTGAGCCCGGAAAATTGTTTGAGCCATTTATTCAATTGCTCAGTTGGCAGCAACAGTAATAAAGAATCTTCTTCAGTAACAGCGCTGATGCGGCTGGTACCATTTACCAGGGCAGCCGAAAAACTCATCACACAGCTTTCCTTTGGTTCAATATAGTAGAGCAGCAGTTCTTTATCTTCAAATCCTGCAACTACTTTTACCAAGCCCTTTAATACGATTGGTATTGCTTTAATATACTGACCTTCTCTTACAATAGTAGTACCTGCAGGTATCTCCACCATTTCGCTATACGCAGCAATTGCTTCCAGCAATTCAAGATTGAAAGGCGGGAGATAGGGTTGTATTTCTGCTATAGTAAGAGGCATGTTGTGAAAATAATATAAAATCAATTCAGATGCTTTTCCATATACACCACTGCAGCCAAAGGGTTTTCATAGTAAGCAGTTGTTTCAACAAAACCAAATTGCTTATACAGCTCAATGGCAGGTTGCAGTTTTTGTAGTGTGTCTAATTTTATTGTTGAATAACCCAGTTGTTGTGCATCAAGTAACAATTGCTGCACCAATGCTTTCCCAATTTTATGTTTACGAAAAGCAGGGCGCACATACAACCGCTTCATTTCACAAGCACCCGTTTCTTTTAACGGCATCAGAGCAATACAACCTGCCGGTTCATGATTCCACAAGGCGAGGTATAAAGCACCGTGTGGCGGTCCGTATTTTTGCAATGGATCCTGTAATTCGGCTTCAAAACTCTGGAAGCATAAATTCTCATTCAGTTCTGTTTCATACTCCTGAAAAAGTATGCGTATCTCTTCCACATACCTGTTTTGCTCTGTAATTTTTATAAGATTCAGCATGGAGTAAAGATATAAAAGACCAATCGAAGTCGTTTCCGGATTACGATGTCTGTTTCTGCAAAACATCAATCCAATAATAGTTTTATTGGCATTGGTAAACGACACTTATATATCCCGTGATGTTTGCCTGGCGGTGTACAATAAAGGTTATAAAATAATTATACCCTCCGAAATGTTTCAAGAAAAGCTTCCTTTTTATTACGGCTGATGCTTATTTGTGTACCGTCGTTCATAATTACGTAGGCATTATCGCCTTTAATGTATTTACTGATGTGGTTCATATTTACGAGATGGCTTTGGTGAACACGGAAAAACGGGCTGCCATTGATATTCTCTTCTACTTCTTTCAATGTTTTTGCCATGGTGATTTTTTTTCCATTGGCTAAAAATACATGTGTGTAGTTGCTGTCACTTTCACATCGTATAATCTCATCAGGCAGCATTAACTGCATGGCGTCACCTACAGGCAGTGCAATTTTATCCGTTAAGCGCTGCTGCGGTTGCAGTTGCTGAAAGAGGGTTTGCAGTTTTTGTTCAATGTTTGTACTGCCCTTTTTATTTTTTACACGTTCTACAGCTGTTTGCAGCTCGGTTATATCAATAGGCTTGAGTAAATAATCAACGGCAGAGAACTTAAATGCTTTAATGGCAAACTGATCATAAGCTGTTGTAAATATCACTTCGTATGTATAGTCCTGTGTAGCTTTAATTACATCAAACCCATTTACATGCGGCATCTCAATATCAAGAAATACAACATCAGGATTCAGTTTTTTTATAGCAGCAATTCCCTTCTCTCCTCCATTACAGCAGGCTACAACTGTTACTTCTTTGCAATAACGGGTTAATTGCATATCAAGCACCTCCAGTGCATTGTTTTCATCATCTATCAATATTGCGTTAAGCATATTTAAGCATTTAAAGGTTTAAGCGGAATATCAAGCACCACCCGTGTGCCGGCAGCATTACCGGCTGCATCTTTCAGATCAATAATTTCACAGGAAGCATTAATATTATGAGTACGGTTAATAACTGCAATCCTGTTTTCAGTAATCTGCATACCGTAACTTTTCTTTTTTAAAATCTGTTTACTCCGCAGCTGTACTGCCCGTTCACGGCCAATACCATTGTCTTCAATCATTACATGCAGTCTGTTATTTTCTTTTTTGCTGAAATGTATGGTGAGGATTCCTTTTTCTTCTTTGTGCAGCAGTCCGTGCCAGATTGCATTTTCAACATAGGGCTGTATAAGCATGGATGGTATTTCGCCCGTTTCTATATTCAGATGTTCATCAACCAATATTTTATAATCAAACTTGTTGTCAAAACGCAGACTTTCCATTTCCACATACAGTTTTAACAAGTCAAGTTCACTGCTGAGTGTGATACTGTTTTGATCACTGTGATCCAGTATGAGGCGTATTAACCTTGAAAATTTGGTGAGGTATTGCGATGCTTCAAAATGCTCATTTTTTAAAATGTATTTTTGAATACTGTTGAGCGAGTTGAAAATAAAATGCGGATTCATTTGTGCACGCAGGGCCTTCATCTCCGTTTCTGCAATCTGCTGCTGAAAGCCGGCTTTTAGCTGTTCCTCTTTCCGTGCCTGTGATACACGGTAGCGGTTCCAATAAAAAAGCATGGAAGCCAGCACTAAAACACAAAAGCTGATAAACCACCACGAAGCATAGAACGGAGGACGAATTCTTATTTTTATTTGCAACTCATCTCCCCACACCCCATCGTTATTTGCTGCTTTTACTTTAAACAGATAGCTACCCGGGTTAAGCCCTGTGTAGTTTACTTTATTTTCGTTGCCGGAAAAGAACCAGTCTTTATCTACTCCGTCCATCATCCATGCATATTGATTACGGTTACTGTTGTTGAAGACCAACGCAGCAAATTCAAACTGTAAAAAATTTTCATCTGCGTTAAGTGTTATTTCACGGCGTGAGGAATCAATAGTGTATACAAACTCTTTGCCCATTACCTTCAAAGATTCAAGTTGTACCTGTGGCTTTACAGGATTGAACCGGTATGTATTCAAATCCATTAAATGCAAAACGCCGTAATAAAGCTGAGCAAGCACATGGTTGTTCAAAATATTAAACGTGTATCCGCCATCGTCTTCTGACAAACCGTTTTGTTTTGAAAATACTGATACTACTTTTTTCTTTACAGGATTAAACCGAAGGAGGCCTGCCACATTGCTTATCCATAACATGGAATCAACGGGGCTTTGCATAATACGCCAGCTAAAATCTGCAGGCAGTCCAATGCCTGAGGTACTGGTGTAGTTATTCATGATTTGCTTTCCGTTTTCTTCATACCATTCAAATAAACCGCCTGATTGTGTTACAATCCAGATGTGGCCACGTTTATCTTCTGCCGCATCCAGTGTTATACCCATAGGAGGTAGTTGCCGGTTTGCAATGGTTGTGATATGGCTGTACCGTTTTTCTTTTTTTATAAAACGATACACACCATTACTGCTGGTAAACCAGCAGTTGTTTTTAGAATCAATTAAACAGGGCGACAAAATATTATCATCTGCGTTTTTACTGTCAACATCTGTTTTATTGATATGTATTGCTGTTTTTTCAGGATAATTCCAAACGTAAAATCCGTTATTGAGGCTGGTGATGTAAACAGTACCGTCATTATCAAACACATTTCTTCCAATATCTCTTAAAGGTTTTCCGTACTGGTCGTTTATTGAAAATTCAGTCATCCTTTTTTGAGCTGGTATGTATCGAAATAAATGCAACCTGTCAGATAGATAAAGATTACTATCCGGCGCTGTTATAATTCCATAGATGCGTTTACGCTCAGTTGGTAAAGGATTTACAACTGTTTGAAATGACTTTGATGCTGTGTTATAAATAATCAAGCCTTTACTGGTAGTGTTGGTAACAAGTAGTTCACTGCCACCGGGAGCTGCAAATACCTGCACAGGTTCAACATTAAAGTTTGTGCTTTTATCAAGTAAATTAATGGTTTCTATTTGGGAATTTTGAAATGGAATCATGGAAAGACCACTGTGGCCGCACAACCATATATTCTGTTCCCTGTCAGTAACAATCCTTACAATTTTTGTGTTGTGCAGTTTATAATCTTCTTTTGTCTGGTGAAATGAAAAGAATTGTTTTGTATTCGGGTTTATGTAGTGTAACGGATAACTCCCGATGAGATAACCGCTATCTGAAAGTGGTTTGATGCAGAACGAAATTTGCTGTTGAAACAGTTCATTCACAAATAAATTTTCAAATGTTCTGGTACTGATATTAAAACGCAATACACCTTTCAGCTCAGTAGTTAAAAGAATTACATTTTGTTTTTCATCGAAAAAACCATTGGTAACAGCATTATAGGGAAACACATAAGTGCCTGTAAGTTTACCCGATGGTGAAAAACTGTACAAACCTTCTGCATGAACAGCATAAATTTCATTACCGGCATCAATAATATTTGCCACCGCTTTTGTAGCTGTTGAAGGATAGGCAGAGAAATGTGTAAACGATGAATCTGCATTAAAACGAAAAAAATAATTACTGTTGGTACAAATCCACATACCATTATTGAATGAAGGCACAATACGTTGTATAAGACCACCGGTCATTGCTGCTACTGTTTTATCATTAAAGTGTGGCGCCCAGAATTGATGCGTTACCGGATTCATCCATTGCAATGTATTGATACTGCCTAACCATAAGTTACCGGCCTTATCTTTTGCTATAGCCTGCAGTGTATTTGTAATGGTGCGGCCGGGTTCATCAACAGTGCTTCTGAATTTTTGAAAGCGATGCCCGTCGTAACGATACAATCCCGTAGCTGTGCCAAACCACATATACCCAACATTATCCTGTACTGCATCATACACATACTTATCCGAGAGCCCGTCTTTGGCCCCGAAATTCATGAACCTGTACTGTTGTGGCGGTTGCGCCTGCAATACAGAAGATGAAAGCAGAAAAAAGATAATAATGTTCAAACGCATACAATACTCAACTTACAAAAGTTTATTCTTTTTTTCATCAGCAGGCAGAATCTGATTAAGCGGAGGTTTTTGTGAGTATGCAACTGAATTAATGAGTATATTGAAACTCTTAATTATCTATTATGCGCTATCTGCTGCTTTTGAACTTTTGCTTTATTGTATCTCTCTGTTCGGCACAGAAGTATAAAAAAATTCATTTTAATGCCTTTCTGGCTGATACACATAACGACATCCCATCATCCGCCATTGAAAAAAATGTAGCGTTTGATATCAATTTAAAAGGCATAACACATTCTGATTTAAACAGAATGTTTGCAGGCGGTGTGGATGCACAGATGTTTTCCATTTTTTGTGATGGTGAACAAAAGAATCCTTATGATTATGCTAACCGTGAAATTGACAGTGTGTATGCGTGGGTGCAACGAAACCCATCACGTATGATGATGGTGTATAACCCGGCTGATTTACAAACAGCGATTCAACAAAAAAAGTTAGCTGCATTACTTGGTATGGAAGGCGGGCACATGATTGAGAACGATATGAACAAATTAGATGCATTGTACAAACGTGGTGTACGGTACATGACAATTACATGGAACAATTCAACAAACTGGGCAACGAGTGCGGCAGATGAAACTGCCTCCCTAAATCCCTCCCAAGGAGGGACTTTAGACCCTAACAGAAAAAAGGGTCTTACAAGTTTTGGCGAACAAGTTATCAAACGAATGAATGAACTGGGTATGATGGTAGATGTAAGCCATGTGGGCGAACAAACATTCTGGGATATTACAAAAATCACCTCCAAACCTATCATTGCATCTCACAGTTGTGTATGGAATCTTTGCCCGCACCGCAGAAATTTAAAAGACGAACAAATCAAAGCCATCGCCCAAAGCGGCGGTGTAATCTTTCTCAACTTTTATGCAGGTTTTATTGACAGTACGTATGAACGCAAACGTGATGCGTTTTTAAAACAACATCAATCTGAAGTAGATGAACTCATCAAACAGGGCAAACAAAAAGATTATGCATTGATGATGGTAGGCGATAAATACAAAAACGAAATCAATGCCATGCGCCCTTCGCTATCTGTTTTGCTTGACCATCTGGATTACATCGTAAAACTTGTTGGTGTGGACCATGTGGGTATGGGCAGCGATTTTGATGGCATTGAAGCGCCGCCGCTTGAACTAAATGGTGTGGAAGATTTTCCATTGATTACAAAAGCACTTTTAGAAAGAGGTTACCGTAAAAAAGATATACGGAAAATATTGGGGGGTAATTTTATAAGAGTGTTTGCTGCCAATCAAAAAAACAGGTAATTAATTCTCACCTGCTACTAACAAGCCTTTGACCAAACACTTCTGATACAACATGCAGGAACAATTAAAACGGAGCATTGGTGTTTTTGGACTTACCTGTGCCGTTATCAATATGACGATTGGCACGGGTATTTTTGTGTTGCCTGCTCTTGCTGCAGAGCAAATGGGCAATGCAGCCATCTTTGCATTTATTGTTTGCGGATTTCTTATTTTCTTAATTGCACTTTGTTTTGCTGAAACAGGGAGCAGGTTTTCAGTAAGCGGCGGTGCATATACTTACATTGAATTTGCATTTGGTAAATACGCCGGCTTCCTGGCGAATGTAATTTTTGTTACAAGCTGTGTGCTGGCGGATGCAGCATCTGCAAGGGCTGTGGCAAAAACACTCAGCTTTTTCTGGCCTGCTTTAGAAACACCGCTGTTTAGAATACTCTTTTGTTTTTTATTATTTGCATTGCTGGCTTTCATCAATATAAGAGGAGCAAAACAGGGTATACGTTTCATCGTTATCACAACCATTGCAAAACTCATACCCTTATTACTGGTAGTTGTATTGGGTACAACACAAATGAACTGGACAACCCTTTCTGTTACTGCTCATTTTGAATTGAATGATTTGGGTGCAGCAACATTGGTTTTGTTTTTTGCATTTATTGGTCTTGAAACAGCAGTAGCCAACGGAGGTGAATTTAAAAACCCTTCACGCACAGTACCATTAGGTTTGTTTTGGGGTTTATTAATTGTACTGCTGCTGTATATGGCTATACAATTGATTACACAGGGTATACTTGGTAATGAACTGATGAAATACAAAGATGCACCCATTACTGCCGTATCGCAAAAACTATTGGGTGCAGCCGGTCTTACCATAACAGTTATTGGTACTGCACTCTCTATGATAGGTGCTATTAGTGGCGAAGTGCTGGGCATACCACGCATGTTGTATGCAGGGGCACGTGATGGCCTGCTGCCTTCATTCTTATTTAAAGTACATTCAAAATTTGCAACGCCGCATTATGCAATACTCGTTTACACAGCTATTTGTTTTTTACTATCAGTTACCGGCAGCATACAGCAATTGCTGGTATTAAGCAGCGCTTCCATTTTATTGATATACCTGGGTGTAGTTCTTTCAGTAATAAAATTCCGATTTCAAAAAAAAGAAGCATTTAACGGTTTTAAAATGCCGGGCGGTATTATCATTCCGCTGGTAGCTGCAGTTATTATTTTTTGGGTATTATCCAATCTCACAAAAAAAGAACTCATTGGAGTGGTAATTGCACTGGTGATGCTTTCAGTCATTTATTGGGTAATGCAATGGATTAAGAAAAAGAGAACTAATAATGAAAAATTAAAATGCAAACCGATAGATTAACGCTGTAATATTCATTTTATACCCCTCGTTTACTCTAAAGGCGTTATATAAAGATTTTTTTCTCTTTCAACATCAGGGCACTTATGACGGTTAACAAAAAGTTTCAACCTTATTATTCATTACCCTCTTTGCAGGCAGATGCCTGTAATTTCAAACCCGGCCTGCTATTAAAAATTCAATAGAATAGTTGGGAGCATCAACTCTTCTTACTATCTTATACGGGTTAAATTAGATTTGTTAGCATAATAAATACACCAACCACATTGCAGGACACATCCGTAAGAATATTAATTGTCGAAGATGAAATGCTTATTGGCGCCAAAATTTCATTGCAGCTCTCATCACTTGGCTACCAGGTAACTGCTGTATTGCCACGGGGTGATGAAGCCCTCATTCACATAGAACAAAACCGGCCCGACATTGTACTGCTCGATATTAACCTGAAAGGCAAAATTGATGGTATTGAAACAGCAAAGCGAATTCATCAGAAATATGCTATTCCAATCATTTACGTTACCGCCAATACTGATGAAGTAACCTTCAACCGTGCAAAAGCAACCAAACCATTTGCCTTTATTTCAAAACCATTTAAGCAATTAGATTTGCAGCGTGCCATTGAACTCACCATCAGCCAAATGGCAAAAAATGAAACGGGAGACGTAGTAGCAACTGGCGGTGAGGAACAACCGTTTATTTTAAACGACCGCATCTTTGTGAGACATAAAGAAAAGATGCAAAAAATAATGCTGTCCGATATCCTGTTCATTGAAGCAGACCGTAACTACAGCCGCATTTTCACAACAACAAAAGAGCATCTCTTGGCTATCACCCTCAAATCAATTGAAGAAAAACTTCCGGTAAAATTATTCCACCGAATACATCGTTCCTATGTAATCAATATCATGTGTGTGGATGAAGTGACAGAGCACCATGTATTGATTGCACAAAAACCAATACCGCTGGGTACAGGTATGAGAGAACAGTTAATGCAACGTTTACAAACTTTGTAAAGTTGATTCAGCAATGGTGAAACAAAAAATCTTTTACTTCCTGATACTGCTGTTGTTATTTCAACACAATTCGTTTGCTCAAAGAGCTGACAGAGTGGTAGTTGATTCTTTGCTTCGTTTATTACCAATTTTAAAAACAGATTCAGCAAAAGTTAATTTATATGCAGAGCTGATGCTTGCACATGTATACTATAAACCTGAAAAGGGCATCACTTATAAGCAAACAGCATTAGAGCTGGCACAAACATTAAACTGGAAACCAGGTATTGCAAAAATAAAACACAGAGCGGCAAGGCTGTACTGGCGCATGGGAGACTTTAAAAATGCACTCAATTATCATAATGAAGCGCTGGAACTATACCAGCTAACCGGTAATCACTATGCACAGGGGCGTGTGCTTATTGAAATAGGGCAGGATTATTTTGACAATGGAAACCTGGTTGAAGCCAAACCTGCTTTGTTAAAAGCTCTGCAGTTCAACAAAGCCCTTGGTTATATGGATCATACGGCAAAAACCTATGATATTATTAACTATCTCTACCTTGTTCAGGGCAATGTTGCAGAAGCAACTAAAGCGGCTTTCGACTATTTAAAACTGAGTGAACAGTTAGGCGATAAATCAATCATTGGTAATGCTGCCTATCTACTTGCCTCCAATTACCAGGCATTGGGAAATAATGCGGAAGCTTTGAAATATTTTAAGCAAAGCTTACAACTTGCCATTGAAAGAGGCGATAAAATTGATCAGATTGATGCAAGCAGGGCAATTGGTAAAATTTATCTTTCAGAAAACAACTTTACTGAAGCAAAGTCTTATTATTCACCAGCATTGGTGTTAGCACTTGAAATCGGCGATGTTCAAATCGTTGCCAATATGTACGTATGTATGGGGCATTACTACCGGGCCCGTGGCGAGTTTACTGAAGCGCTCACTAATTATCTTGCTTCTGAAGAAGCGTACAAATCCATTTCGCACAAGTTAGACCTTGCCCGTTTATACTCAGACATTGGCAGTGCATACACCAGTCTTGGAAAGTACAGGGAGGCGAATCAATACTTTACCGAAGCAAAATCATTATATGCCGGATTGAACAGCCAATTATCAATGGGAGATTATTACAGTGGTAAAGAAAAGCTTGACAGTGCCACGGGTAACTGGAGCAGCGCCTACTTTCATTATAAAAAATACATTACCATAAGGGACAGTACTTATAATAAGGAAACACTTCAAAAATTAGTGGGCTCTCAATTACAGTTTGAAAATGAAAAGAAAGAGGCAGTAGCAAAAGCAGAACAGGAAAAAAAAGATTTGCTGGCCAAAGAAGAAATCAAAAGACAACGTAATATCCGCAACGCTTCCTTTGCAGTACTTGCTGCTGTGCTGCTGTTTTCCATGATTGCATTGTACCAGCGTAATAAACTGGCAAAGGAGAAAAAACGAAGCGATCAACTGTTACAGGATAAAGAACTGCTGTTGAGGGAAATTCACCACCGTGTAAAAAACAACCTGGAAGTAGTGAGCAGCCTGCTGGCATTGCAAAGCGCACAGATCAATGATGAACAAACCAAAGATGCTATGCAGGAAAGTCAAAACCGTGTGCAGAGTATTGGCATCGTACATCAGAAACTTTACCAGGGCGCCAACCTGGGTGCAATTGAAATGAAAGATTATTTCATCAACCTCAGCGAAAGTATTCTGGATTCTTTTGGCGCCGAAAAAAGAGTAACTATTGAATGTGCCATGGAACGGCTGGATGTAGATATTGATACCGCTGTTCCGCTTGGATTGATCGTAAATGAGCTGTTGACCAATACCTTGAAATATGCGTTCCCTGAAGGGCAACAGGGTAAAGTAAAGATCAAACTTCAAAAGAAAAATGATGGTGTGCTGCAACTGGAAGTAAGTGATAATGGTGTAGGTAAAAGCGGCATTACACAGGGTACCGGCTTTGGCGGTCAATTGGTTTCACTGCTTACACAACAACTCAGCGGTACTATGAAAGAAGAAGTGAATGATGGCACCAGGATTTACTTTGAATTCAAAACAGGCAAGGCAGCCTGAAGAATAAAAATAAAGAGGGTAAGAGGTTAAGAGAAACCCTAAATACCCTCTTATTCTCTTCACCACTTTGTTTCCTCTATTTAATTGTGCAGCTATCAACCTGGCTGTTCCATTGTTCCCGATAAATAAAACCGCCTTTTCGGTAAGTTTTCCCCCCGGTTCGTCCTTACCCGGAATTTTTTACTATAACACAAGTGTAAGTTTAATTACAATAAGCAACCGGAGCAGTATGAGCCTATAGAAATAAGTGATTAAAAATAAGCAATCCCATTTTTCATAAATAAATCAAACAACAATGAACAGGAATTTTCTTTCCAACATGAAACTGTTGGCGTTCGTATTGCTGATGCTTCCTTTTGCAGCCATCAGCCAAACCAAAAATGTAGTATCCACACACCGGGTATTTCCCAAAGTGGACAAGATTGTGGAATTTGAAAAGGCGCTTGCTGCGCATTCGCAAAAATATCACACCGGTGATAATCACTGGCGGGTATTTGCCATACAATCAGGACCAGATATTGGCGGTTATCATATTACTGAAGGACCTAAAAGCTGGGAAAGTGAAGATGCAAGAGGAGATATCAATCCTGAACATCAAATGGACTGGAATAAAAACGTAGCCATTTATTTAACTGACAGGCAAAGCGGTGGTTACTCCGTTTATCTGGATTCTTTAAGCACCATTGCCATTGGCGATTACAGTGATAAAATACAGATAACTCATGTATACCCTAAACTGGGAAAAGAGGGTGATGTGTGGAATATAATCAGGCGTTTGAGAAAAGCATGGATGGCTAATGGCTCAACAGGTGCGGTTTATTCATCAAATGGTTCCGGCCCATCACAATATTCAATCGTAACAAGGTACAAGCAGGGATTGAAAGAAAAAGCAGATGGCTTCCGTAAGCCATTTAGAGATGTGTACAACTCAGTAAACGGTGAAGGTTCCTATGCACAGTATTTAAAAGATGCAGAGTACGTTCAGGAAAGCTGGAGCGAACTGCTATTTTTCCGGAAAGATTTAAGCTCTAAATAATACCTATTCTCCATGTTGATAGATAAACAACCTCATCATATTGAAAAAACCGGTGGGGTTTGTTTTCACTTTTATTAAACGATAACTGATTTTGTGATTTATGAAACATGAATCACAACAATTCCTAAACCTAAAATCAAATTTGTATGAAACAGACAATGAAATTTTCAGCACTCAGCGTTGCTGTTTTCTTCATCAGTTTGGCTGCTCTTGCACAAAACCCCTTTGGCGAAATAAGTTTTGTAAAAGTTAAGCCGAACATGGGCGAGAGCTTCTTAATTGATATGAAGACCTCAAAAAAAATCAACAACGGGCTTAAAGCAAATAAAACCATCAGCTCCTGGCAGCTGTACCGCAGGGTATATCCACGTGGTAGTGAAATGGAGTATGATTATGCCACATTCACTGTTTTCCCAAGTGCTAAAGAAATGGAATCACGTAAAGACTGGATTCCATGGAATGGCCCAATGAAAGAACTCAGCGCAAAAGAAACAATTGATTTATTAACCTCCTTAGGCAATGTTCGTACAGTAGTACAAACTGAACTTTACAACTGGAAAATGGGCGTAGGCTCTGCCATTAAACCCGGCGACTTTGTACAACTGAATCTTGTAAATGCCAACCCGGGAAGCAATTCGGAAGTTGAGAAAATGTGGGAGTCGTTAAAGCCTGTTATTGAAGAGTGTATCAAAGCCGGAAAATTAAAAGGATACAATGTTTGGAAACGCACGTATGTTACGAATCAGGGTAATGTAAGTGATTATACTGTTGGCTTCAGTTTTTCATCAATGGAGCAGGCACTGGCATGGGCCAGTGGTAAAACAGGCATGGCCGAAGAATACAAAAAAATATATCCAAAAGAAGATTTCGCCGCTTACGGTTCCAAGCTTAATACGCTCAGAGTAGTAGTAGCAACGGAACTTTGGGAGTTGGTTGATGTTACTGATTAAAATAACCCATTCTCCATGTTGATTGATAAACAACCTCATCATAATTTAAATAGTGGTGGGGTTTGTTTTATCAGACAATAAAACGAGCTATTGATTCCACTTCAAATAACGAACTACAAAAAAAAGTATGGCAAATACAAATAATTTGGTTTTACTGCCCAAACTAAAGTCTTATGTAACGCTTCTTGCTGTACTGTTTCTGATTGTATATGCAGGAAAATTTATCATTCATGATGCCTTGCCATATTTTGGTTTTGAGCAAGAAACATTTGGTAGATATTGGAATGATAAGTGGTCACTGATTGGACATATTTCAGGTGGACTTTTAGCGTTGGCAATTGGCCCATTCCAGTTTTCAAAAGCATTTAGAAACAAATTTATGACCACGCACAGGTGGATGGGTCGTATCTACTTAACAGCCATTCTGATTGCTACCATAAGTGCAACTTATTTAGCATGGACAACTGCTATCAAGGTTAATTTTTCCTGGGCTTTTGCATTGCAGTGCCTGGCGTTTGCGTGGATTACAACAGCGGCCATGGCCTATATTTCAGTAAGGAGAGGTCGTATTCTTCAACACAAAGAATGGATGATACGAAGCTATGTTGTAACATTTGCGTTTGTAAATTTTCGATGGCTGGTTGATTTGCCTATTGCACATCAATTAATGGAAAAGTTTGCGGAAAGAGGTCCAACAATGGGTTGGTTATCCTGGACAATACCAATACTCATAACAGAAATTGTACTAAGCTGGAAAAAGAAATGAAGACTCAAACCAAAGCGTAGACTATCATACTCATTAATTCATTTATGAAACTATTTTATTTCCTGCTGCTTCTGCCATTTTATTCTTTATCGCAGAATAACAGTACCGGTTCATCAATAGCCAATTCGTTTATTAATTCATTAGACAGTGTGCAAAAAAGCAAAACGGTGTTTGCCCTTGATGATATGTTACGCTATAACTGGCATTATGTTCCTGCTTCTTCAGTTGTAAGGCAGGGTATTGCTTTAAGAGAATTAAACAGTGTTCAAAAACAAAACATTTACAAATTGCTCAAGACTTATTTGAGCAGCAACGGTTATACAAAGGCGCAGGATATTATGAATACCGACTACTTATTGAAAGAACTTGAGCCGAATAGTAAAGGCCGCATCCCTGAAAATTATTTTGTTGCCTTTTATGGAAATCCCGGGACCGATAAAACATGGGCGTGGAAGTTTAGCGGGCATCATCTTGCACTTAATTATACCATTGTAGATAATCAATTGGCTTTTGCTCCTTTCTTTTTTGGAGTTTATCCTGCTCTAAGAATGAATAGTGAAGGCAAAGAAAAAAAATTGTTTAAGGAAGAAGAGGAACTTGGATTTAAACTGGTAAACGCACTAACACAGGAACAAAGGTTTAAAGCCGTATTCAGGCTTGAAGCATTTGCAGATATCGTAACAAAAACTTTACCAAAGGTTGTGCCTTTTGACACAGCTGGTATTATGGCAAAAGACCTTACGCTTGAACAAAAGCATGTTTTAAATCAACTGATAGTAATTTATCTTTCTCGCATGCCGCCTAAAATTGCTCAACTTAGAATGAAAAGAATTGTATCAGAAGATTTTAATGAAATAAAGTTTGGATGGGCAGGCAGCTTAAAGTCAGGAGAACCGCATTACTACAGAATACAGGGCAAATCATTTTTAATTGAGCTGGACAATTCGCAGAATAATGCCAATCATGTACATACCGTGTGGCGTGATTTTGATGGTGATTATGGAATAGACCTGCTTAAAGAACACTATAAAAACAGCAGGCATCATCTAAATAGACATTGATCACGGGTTCTGAAAAAGCACAGAAAGTATTTAAGAGAATTAAAAACGTTTTGAACTGTGCCTTTTAAGAATTAGATTTAAACATTCGTTTTCCCCCCACCCAAATCCATTTCCGCATGAGAATAGTGTGAATGCTTTCCTTTTAAATCCCTGTACGTTTTAACAACGCTTTTGAATACGAAGTGCTTTTGTATCTTATAAACCATCAACATGAAAAAAATAGTTCTGGCTATTGCCTGTATTCAGGTATTTAATGCTGTAACAACAGCACAAATAACAAAACCTATCAAGGGCATCGCTGGTACCTGGAAATTAGTGGAGTTTGCCGATTTTGATTCTGCTTCCAACACATGGGTTCACCGTTACGGAAAAAATCCAAAAGGTTATTTTATTTATACAGCAGGCGGAATATTAAGCATTAATGTGTCAAACGAAAACTTCCTCAACCTAACCGAAGAAGAGGCTAAAAAATACAATGTCAATTTTTACGAATTCTTCAGCACAAAGGCGTTTGCTTATTTTGGTACTTACACATTTGAGCCGGATAAAGGAAGGGTTATTCATCATGTAAAAGGCGGCAGTATTCCGTGGTATACTGATACAGAGCAACCAAGACAAATACAATTGAAAGGCGATACAGCTATCATAGGTGATAATATAAGTACAAGGAGAGTACTTGTGCGGGTGGAATAAACCGAGAATTATTATAAATCAAAAAACGGGGTAGCCGAAAACCGATTAGAGTAGGCAACAAAACTTTTAATTATGAATAAGAGAAACGATTTGCCTGCATTTTTATTCATGCTGTTTGCAGTGCTGATGATGGGTTGCAATTCAACCGAAACCAAACCCGCTGAAGCTGCAGCACCCGCAGCAGCTGCACCAGACATGGCTAAAGTAAAAGCTGAAATTCAAACATTGGAAAATGCCTGGGCTGCTGCTGAAAACGCAGGTGATGCAAAAGCACTTGCAGCTTTTTATACAGAAGATGCAGTATCTATGCCCCGCAACAGACCCATGATTAGCGGCAGAGAAGCGATACAAAAGGACATGGAAGCAGGTGAAGCAACAAGAGATAAGAGTTTGACAATGACTTACACTGTATTAGATGTGTTTGGTGATGAAAACACCGTAACAGAAGTAGGCACAGCTGTCCGCAAAGATGCTGCCGGTAAAGTAGTAAGCACCGGTAAGTACATGGCCATTTGGGTTAAACGTGATGGCAAGTATTTATGCATCAGGGATATCAGTAATAGTGATGCAAAAGAACAATAAACTTAAATTGAATCAAAACCGGGAATGATTTTTTGTTTCCCGGTTTTTTAATGTTTGCCCTTCAACCAATTTTACCAAAACGGCTTTTATCATGGTGTTCAAAATAAGCTTCCTGTTGATTACATTACTATGCTCAACAAATGCATTTGCGCAAACAATAAGCAAAGAGGAGAAGACAGTACAGCAAACAATAGAAAATATATTCGCAGCTTTAACCAACGCAGACACTGCTTCTTTAAAATTATATTGCACAACTAAGGTAACGTTTTATAAATACGGACAAATCTGGACCATTGATACCCTCATACAAAAAGTAATACAATCAAAATCAATTCCTGATTTTAAACGAACCAACAGCTTTGAGTTTGTAAGTACCACAGTCAACAAACAAACAGCATGGGCTACTTACTACCTCCAATCAACCTTCAACAGAAACGGAAAAGAGGAACTTGTAAAATGGATGGAGACAGTTGTGCTGCTAAAAGAAAAAAGGAACTGGAAAGTAGCTGTATTACACTCCACAAGGTTAACTGCAAAATAAAAGAACGTTTATAATGATAAAAGAACAATCTAAACTCTACGGCCTCGACCATTTACGGGCATTAGCGATTCTATTGGTGCTGGTATTTCATTATCTCAGCTTTGGTCATCCGCAATGGTCAACAGTTTTTACTGATATTGGATGGACGGGTGTTGATCTCTTCTTTGTGCTCAGTGGATTTTTAATTGCATCGCAACTCTTTGCGCAAATCAAAAAAGGGAAACCGGTTTCATTAAAAGAATTTTTCCTGAAACGTTTGTTCCGCATTATCCCTGCTTACTTAGTTGTAGTGGCCATTTATTTTTGTATTCCGTTCTTCAGGGAGAAAGAAGCCCTGCCACCACTCTGGAAGTTCTTAACCTTCACCCAAAACTTTGGATTAGACAGGGGCAGCTATGGCACATTCTCTCATGCATGGTCGCTTTGCGTAGAAGAACATTTTTATTTATTTCTCCCGTTTACATTGGTATTTCTCCAATTCACCAACAGTTTTAAAAAAGCATATTGGATCATCATCATCTTATTTATAGCAGGTTTTGCGTTACGGCTTTACAGTTGGCATTATCTCTATCTGCCAAATATGGACTCTAATACCAAGGTAGATTACTGGGCTATGTACAGTTATTATCCCACATACAACAGGCTGGATGGTTTGTTAATGGGAGTGAGCATCGCAGCAGTTTATCAATTTTTACCTCAACTATGGCATCGCATTTCAAAATATGGCAATTGGCTCATCCTTACAGGCGTCATTATTCTTGCTGCTTGTTTTCAGTTTTGTTCCAAGCTGTATGTATATAATACATCCATCTATGGATACACGTTGATTTCTGTTGGGTATGGTTTTATGGTGGCAGGTGCACTGAGCCCGGTAAGTTTTTTATACAGGTGGAAATCAGGCATCACTACATTGATAGCAACACTCTCTTACGGCATGTATCTTTCTCACAAAGGAATCATTCATATGACGCAGGTGGTTTTTGCTGATTGGGGTATTGAGAAAAACTCCAGCCTCATGCTGTTGATTTCTGTGCTGCTTTCAATTGCAGGTGCATGGCTTTTGCATTTGATCATTGAAAAACCATTTATGAGGTGGAGAGATGTGGTTCTGAAGAAAAAGCAGATGTTAAATGTGTAATAGTGAATGGATAAACAATAGTCAAGTTTTTCCCGGGCAACCTGTTTGTGGGGAATTTAAAATGTAAAACAAAATGAACAACGTTCGAATTTCTTTCATCATACTTTTCTTGCTGATTAACTTTGGTTTAAAGGCGCAGAATAAAGACTCAATTGCTGTTATGAAATCAGTCAACAATTTCGTTACAGCGTTTAATAATCTAAATTGGGTCCCTTTTAGGGAATCATTCACTGATGATGCAACTATTTTTTATCCTTATTGGAATCACGCAAAACGGATACAAGGCAGACAAGAAATTGAAAAAGCCTGGTTGAATATTTTCCCGGAATTTGTCGACATCAATAATAGTAGAAAACTACAAATAAGTCCGAAAGACATCCAACTCCAACTCTACCAAAAAAATGCAATTGTTACATTTCATTTAGGGGATGGAATCAATTCTTTATCCAGAAGAACCTTGCTACTGATAAATGAAAAGGGAAGTTGGAAAATTGCTCATCTTCACGCTTCTTCAATAAAAAATGATTCTGTTGTTTCAAAAGACACAGTCAAACAAAACATAGATGTTTTAAAAGCCTCGCCTGCAAACTTCAGATTATTGTTAGAAAACGAACATGTAAGAGTGCTGGAATATACGCTGAAGCCGGGTGAAAAAGATACACCGCATACGCACCCTGCCAAATCTTCTTATGTAGTAACCGGAGGTAAAATAAAAGTACATCTTGAAAATGGCGTAACCATTATCCTTGATGAAGTGGCAGGAACGGCTTCGTGGATGGGTTACACAGGCAGGCACTATGTAGAAAATATCGGCAACACAACTATAAAAATTATTTTGACAGAGATAAAATCGGTGAAATAAAATCTGGAAAGTTATTTTTTATTAAAAATAAGCTCAAACTAAATCAAAATCATGCAACGCAGAACTTTCATCAAACAATCATCACTCACCATTGCAGGTATGAGTTTGTTCGGTTCCTTACTTTCCAATAATAAAAAAACAGGAGCCGGGTTAGCGGTAAACGGCAAACGCATTGAACAACGCATTTTTGAACTCGCAAAATTTGGTGTGGATGGAAAAGGCCGTGGCTATCGTGTTGCTTATACCAAAGGCGATATTGAAGGGCGTGCATGGTTTATGGAGCTCATGAAAAAAGCAGGATTGAATCCCACCATTGATGCGGCAGGCAATATCATCGGCAAACGAAAAGGAAAAAACAATTCACTCAAGCCTATTGGTTTTGGGTCACACATTGATATGGTGCCCGATGGTGGCAACTACGATGGTACACTCGGTTCCATCAGTGCATTGGAAGTAATAGAAATACTCAATGAAAACAATGTGGTAACAGAACACCCATTGGAAGTTATCATTTTTGCAAATGAAGAAGGCGGCACCATTGGCAGTAAAGCCATGTGCGAAGGATTAACCAAAGAAGGACTACAACAAAAAAGTCAGAGTGGTTTAACACATGCTGAAGGGATTAAAGCCTTGGGCGGCAATCCTGACAATTTAGAATCATGCAAACGCAACAAAGGAGATTTTCATGCATGGCTGGAACTGCACATTGAGCAGGGCGGCATATTGGAAAAAGAAAAAATACAGATTGGTGTGGTGGAAGGTATTGTGGGTATTGTGCATTGGGAAGTAACGGTAGAAGGTTTTGCCAATCATGCAGGTGCTACACAAATGAACATGCGGCAGGATGCGTTGCTGGCGGCTTCTAAATTTATTGTTGCCGTAAATGAAGTGATAACAAGTGTAAAAGGAACACAGGTAGGAACGGTTGGAAAAATTAATGTGCAACCCGGTGCTTATAATGTGATTCCCGGTAAAGCAGTATTGGGTTTGGAGATTCGGGATTTGAATGCTGATAAAATTGAAATGCTGTTTAAAGAAATTGAAAAACGTGCAGCTATCATTGCAAAAGATTCTAAAACCAGCATCAGCTTTACACGTCAGCCCAATGAATCAAAACCTGCATTGACAGATAAAAAATTACAACAGGCCATCAACACCACTGCAAAGTCATTGGGCTTTAGCACCAGGTTTATGCAGAGCGGTGCCGGGCATGATTCGCAACACATTGCAGCTATTGCACCCGCAGCCATGATTTTTATTCCCAGCATTGGCGGTATCAGTCATTCGCCCAAAGAATTTTCAACTGCAACAGATATGGAGAATGGAGCAAATGTGCTGTTGCAAACGATTTTGAAAATAGATAAAGAGTAATACGACTATGAACGAAGAAGAAAAAAGTCCACCGTCAACAGACGACAGTCCGCAGCAAAATGTACAGTTGAATCCTCCTTCAACTGATGAAACCATTGCACCTGCTGAAATAAACTCTGAAGCTGAACCACAACCTGAAACAAGTAACCAGAAACCTGAAACTGAAACAGACATGGAAGTCCATCATCACACCCATCACGAACATGGCAAACGAAACTGGAAATCTTATTTCTGGGAATTTCTCATGTTATTCCTTGCAGTATTCTGCGGGTTTTTAGCAGAGTATCAGTTGGAGCATAAGATTGAACGGGACAGAGCAAAAGAACTGGCAAAAAGTTTTTATGAAGAACTAAAAAGTGATTCGGTTGCTATTGCAGAGAAATCCCGGAATAGAATACTGTTGGAAAACTCGGTACAATACATGAAGGACTATTTTAAGGATAGCAGTTTTTCAAAGTTTTCAAAACAGTTTGTGATTCACTTCCATCGAATGTTTGCTTTTAACGCTCCCACTTTGTTTGAGCCCAAAACGATTATTTTGGAACAATTAAAAAATTCAGGTTCGCTTCGCTATTTTAAAAATGATGAATTACAAAAATTAACCGGAGAACTTACTGTTCTTATTAATAACATAAATGGAAGGCGTGAAATGGAAGCTTCCTACAGGCAGTCGTACATTATCCCTTTACTGATAAAGCATTTTGACTCAGATTTTGAAGAAACCACAAGAAAATCAGGTGCACAAAATTTAATTGATTTCATTGCTGAATATGAAAAGAAAAGTACAGAGATACCCTTCAAATTGAGAAAACCTGAACAAATAGATACTGATGAGGCGAGGAACATATTAAGTGTGTTTGCTATAACCTACAGAGGTACAAGAACGATTCAATTTCAAAAGTACATTGAAGTTAATGCTGAATTGCTGAAAGTGCTTCGTAACGAATATCACGTTGAATAACTGCAAATGACCAAACAACGCATCATCCGCTTCATCATTTTCCTGATTGTTGGTTTTGTATCTGCGTTGCTGTATCGTTATTTTAGAAACCGTTACACCCATCACATGCTCAGATTTCTTATCTTACGGTTTCAAATAACAAGCTGATTGATTCATGGCCAAACGCAAACCCAAAGCCGACCGTGTGGACTGGAAAAAAATTTTCAGCCCCAAAAACTTATTGCTCACTTTAGCCGGCTGTTCTCTTGCAGTGCTGGCCATGCGTGGCTTTTTAATTCCCAATAAATTTCTTGATGGAGGTATTACAGGTATCTCCATTCTGCTTTATAAGTTATACCATATAAACATCAGTATCCTCTCCATCGTTCTGAATCTTCCGTTCATCTACATGGGCTACAGGCGCATCGGTAAAACCTTTGCCGTACAAACCAGCATTGCAGTTGTATTACTTGCCATTGGTTTGCAATTTGTACATATCCCCGCCGTAACAGAAGATAAATTACTTATCGCATTCTTTGGAGGTTTAATTATGGGCACAGGTGTAGGTTTGGTATTACGTACCGGCGGTGTAGTGGATGGCGCTGAGGTAGTAGCTGTATTTACACGGCGTAAAACAGGTTTCAGCAACAGTGAAATTATTTTAATGTTCAATGCCATCATTTTTGCAGTAGCAGCATTTCATTTTGGATTGGAAACGGCTATGTACTCACTCATTACTTATTTTGCAGCCACACGTACTGCAGATTATGTTGTTGACGGTATTGAACAATACACGGCCATCAATATTATTTCATCCAAACATGATGAAATAAAAGATTTTCTTGTGAACGAACTCAATAAAGGGATTACAGTGTACAAAGGCGAGCGTGGTTACCTGCCCGGCAGTTTTGACATTAAAACAGATACAGATGTAATTGTTACTGTTGTAACAAGACTTGAAGTGCACAACATTCAATCAGCCATTCACAGCATTGACCCCAAGGCATTCATTTATGTACAGAGTATTAAAGAAGCAGCAGGCGGTATTTTAAAACCTAAAGCGCATGGACACTGAGCAACGCATGATGGATTTTGTAGAAGAGCTCATCAACAACAGTGTAGCTGCAACCTATCCTTACCACAATTTCAGGCATACGCTTTATGTATATGATAAAACACTGGAGATAGCTGCTGATGAAAAATGCAGTGCTTCAGATTTACGTTTACTTAAAGCAGCAGCCTTGTGGCACGATACAGGTTATATCAATATTTATTACGGTCATGAAGAAGAAAGCTGTATACAGGCAAAGAAATATTTACCGGACTTTGGCTTTCATCCCGATGAAATTTATGTCATCTGCGGAATGATTATGGCTACCAAAATTCCGCAAACACCGCATAATCTGTTAGAAGAAATTATAGCTGATGCTGATTTGGAATACCTTGGTACCAATGAAGTAGAAAAACAGGCCAATGATTTGTTTGAAGAATTAAAAATACTCAACCCCTACCTGCATGAAGAATTGTGGAACCGGACTCAGATTTTCTTTCTGGAGCACCATACATATTTCACTAACTTTTGCAAACAGCATCGTGAACAGCGGAAGCACGACTATCTGAATGGATTAAAGTTAAAGTTGTGAGGATAGCTGTATCAGATTTTTTAAAAAACCAGTAGCTTATTCTTAGTGGTGCTGCTTCCTTTTAGTATCTTACTCAAATAAAATATACACAGGTTCATCAACTTTTCCTGAATGAAATTGACAAAACAACTGAAAGAAGAAGTACTCAAAACCTATCAGGCTTCCTGGAATGCATTAGTGCGGGGTGATATTAAAACCTTTGCTTCGCTGCTGGATGACCAGGTGGTTATTTATGGCTCTGCAGCAGGAGAAATTTTTACAACAAAAAAAGCAGCCGTAAAATTTTATACAGCTACTGCTGATCAAATTACCGGCAAAGTGGATTTGCGTAAACGCAAAATCGGGCTCAAAGCTGTTAACAACACTGTGGTGGTTCATGAATTGTGTGACTTCTTTTTTTTAAACGGGGAGGGCTGGGTTTATTATGGACCTGCACGTATTACCGATATTCTGGAGAAGAAAGGCAAAGCCTGGAAAATTATACATCACCACACGTCGTTTCCTGACGGCAGAACCATTGAAGGGGAGCAATTTGCCACAGAAAAAATAAAAGCTGAAAACCTGTTGCTGCGGGATGCTGTACAACGAAGAACCGTTGAACTGGAACACAAAAACAGGGAACTTGAAATTGAAACGGCTTTGGAAAAAGTACGTTCAGTGGCCATGGGAATGAAGAAAGCAGAGGATATGCTCAGCATTTGCCAAACGATTTCAACAGAACTGCAAAAACTGGGTGTAAAAGCAATCAGGAATGTACAAACAGCCATCATATATAAAGAAAAAGGAACTTATACCAATTATGAGTTTTATACCAAACACAACAAACACCTTACAACAGAGGTAAGCTATATCAATCATGCCATGTCAAAAGCATTTGTGAAAAAAATGCTGGAAGGACCTAATAAATTTTTCAAACGCAGTTTAAAAGGAAAGAAGGTTCAGGAATGGTATGCGTTTCAAAAAAAATTGACCAATCAATTTGCAGACAAGTACCTGGCTAAGGCTTCTTCTCTTAACTATTACTGGTATTCATTGGGGCCGGTAGCATTAGGTATCTCCTCCTATGCCGCTTTAAATAAAGAAGAAGAGGAATTAGTTGTTCGCTTTAAAAATGTATTTGAGCTGGCCTACCGCAGGTATTTAGATATTGAAAAAGCTACAGCACAGGCAAGAGAAGCGCAGATTCAATTAGCATTGGAAAGAGTAAGGGCCAGAACAATGGCCATGCAAAAAAGTGATGAGTTGCCTGAAGCTGCCGCTTTATTATTTCAACAGGTACAATCGCTGGGCATGCCTGCATGGAGTGCGGGCTATTGCACATGGAACGATGACGAAAAAAAATCGGTGACGTTGTGGATGAGCAGTGAAGGTGTGCTGCAACCTCCCTTTATTGCACCAACAACAAAAGATGAATTATTTATTCAGATGCGAAAAGGTGCAGAAGAAGGTAAAACATTACATGTTGTAGAAATGGGTGGTAAGCCATTGGTGAAGCATTACCAATACATGCGCACACTACCTGTTGTAGGCGAAATTTTAGACTCAATTATTGCAGCCGGTCATCCTTTGCCCACATTTCAAATTATGCACCAGGCCTATTTCTCCAAAGGTTTTTTATTGTTCATTACCTATGAGCCTGTGCCTGAAGTATATGACATATTCAAACGCTTTGCAAAAGTTTTTGAGCAAACCTACACCCGCTTCCTTGATCTGCAGAAAGCAGAAGCACAGGCAAGGGAAGCACAAATAGAAGCTGCACTGGAAAGAGTTCGTTCAAAAACCATGGCTATGCACAATAGTAATGATGTGGGAGAAACAGCAGCGGTAATGGTGGATGAATTAAAAAAGCTGGGGGCGGAAACCCTCCGCTGTGGTATCGGCATCATGCATGAACCTGGCGATATGGAAGTGTGGACGATAAGCACAGATGAAAACAACAAAACAGATATAATTATCGGATGGCTTGATATGCATATGCATCCGTTGTTGCATGGAGGCTTTGAAAGCTGGCGGGCTCAGGTTGAATCCTTTTCTTACAACCTGGAAGGAGAAGACTTGTTTAATTATTATAATGCTATCAATAATTATCCGGGTTATCCCATACGATACAATACATCTGACTTGCCCTCACTTATTCATCACAACGAATTTCATTTTGCCGAGGGAACTTTGTTTTCTTTTTCACTGCAGCAATTAACTAACGAACAGCGAAAAATTTTCAAACGCTTTGCGTTGGTATTTGGTCAAACCTACCGCCGTTATCTTGATTTGAAAAAAGCAGAAGCACAGGCAAGAGAAGCACAGATAGAAGCTTCTTTGGAAAAAGTGCGTTCACGTTCTCTTGCTATGCAGAAACCCGGCGAACTGTTAGAGGTAGCGGAGTTGTTAAGAAAAGAAATGGGGCAACTGGGTGTTGAAGAATTGGAAACCAGTTCCATCTATATTGTTGACAAAGACAAAGAACGGGCTGAGTGCTGGTACGCCATTAAAGACATCAGAGAGGAGCATACAAAATTAGTGAGTGATGAAATAATGATCACTTTCAATACTACATGGGTAGGTAATGAAATGTGGAAGTTTTACAAGTCAAAGAAAGCAGACACTTCTATTGTAATGAAAGGTGAAAACAGGAGGGAGTGGATCAACTATTGTGCAAGTGTATCAAACGTATTGCAGGGATATTATGGTAATGAAATTCCCGATCGCACCTACCATCTGGTAAAGTTTAGTGGTGGTTATATGGGAGCTGCATCACCCGGCGATATTTCAGCAGAAAGCTGGGACTTATTGAGAAGGGCCGCTTCCGTTTTTTCTTTGGCGTACACCCGTTTTAATGACTTACAAATAGCAGCAGCAAATGCCCGACAGGCAGAGCAGGATTTAATTGCCATTAAAGAAGCCAAACAAAAAGCTGAAGAAGCATTAATGGAACTGCAGGCCACACAAAAGCAATTGATCCAATCCGAAAAAATGGCCAGCCTTGGTGAACTCACTGCCGGCATTGCACATGAAATACAAAACCCGTTGAACTTCGTAAATAACTTTAGTGAAGTGAGTACAGAGTTGATCAAAGAAATGGTTGAAGAAGTTGATAAAGGAAATACTGATGAAGTAAAAATGATTGCAGATGATTTAATAGGCAACCTTGAAAAAATAAATCATCATGGCAAGCGTGCTGCAGATATTGTCAAAGGCATGCTGCAACATTCAAGAAGTGGCAGTAGTGCAAAAGAACCAACGGATATCAATGCATTGGCTGATGAATATTTACGATTGGCTTATCATGGCTTAAGAGCAAAAGACAAAACCTTTAACGCTGCTATGAAAACTGATTATGATCCAACGATTGGCAACATCAACATCATTCCGCAGGATATCGGAAGAGTAATTTTGAATTTGATTACAAACGCATTTTATGTAGTGAATGAAAAAGCAAAACAAAACATTGTAGGTTTTGAACCAAAAGTTGAAATCACTACAAAGAAAGACGGCAACAAAGTTTTGATTGCAGTAAAGGATAATGGCAATGGCATTTCACAAAAAGTTTTGGATAAAATATTTCAACCCTTCTTTACCACCAAACCAACAGGGCAAGGAACCGGATTGGGATTGAGTTTAAGTTATGATATTGTAAAAGCACATGGCGGAGAGTTAAACGTGGAGACGAAGGAAAATGAAGGAACAACATTCATTATCCTGTTGCCGGCTTCTTGAAATAAAAAACATCTTTAGTACACAAATGAAATTAAGTACCGCTTTGACGGTTGCATTACTGCTGTATGCAGGTGTGGGTTTTGCTCAAAACAAAACACGTAATACCTATGCAGTAGTTATTGGTATAGCAGCCTATGAAAATAAAAACATTCGTCAATTAGTTTATTCAAATAAAGATGCACAAATCTTTGCCCAATGGTTGCAATCATTAAGTGGCGGTAATGTTCCGGTTTCCAATATTCGTTTGCTGCTGAATGAGCAGGCTACCATTGCCGCCATCTACAATGCCCTCGACTGGCTTAAGCAGCAATGCAACGAAGGTGATGAAGTATATATTTATTTTTCGGGTCATGGAGATATTGAAACAGTTGATCAAAAAAACAAAGGTTATTTACTGGCTTACAATACACCGCCACACAACTATCCAAACAATGCTGTATCGGTTGAAGAGTTAAATGCAGATGCAAATTTTTTAACACTTCAAAAAAAAGCAAAGGTTACAATTATTACCGACGCCTGTCATTCAGGAAAGTTGGCGGGTGATTTTTTTAAAGGCAAACAATGGGTAGCAAAGCAACTACAGCAGGTATTAAATAATGAAATCCGCCTCACTGCCTGCGCTGCAGATGAAGAGGCAGCAGAAGGTGAGTTTTGGGATGGAGGTCGTGGTGTGTTTTCTTATTACTTACTCAAAGGTTTGTATGGATTGGGAGATAAAATAAAAGACGGCCAAATCACTTTCGCAGAACTACAGGAATACATCACTACAGCCATAAAGTCAGATGAATATTTACAACTGCTCAAACACAAACAAACACCTGTAACAGATGGCAATCCATTACTGGTGATGGCAAGAGTAGATTCATCTTCAGTGCAGCAAAATCAACCCCAGCAAAAGTTGATACCGGCTGCGGTTGAACCTATTGATGCTTTTTTTAAACATGCACTAACTTACCCGTTTGAAAATTTTATAACTTTTGACTCCCTTCCGCCTTTAACAGAAAATACATTTGCTTCATATATCATTGAGCAATGTATTGTACAGGATTCTATTGACAATACTACGACCAATGCTACCGGCAAAAAAAGTATTTACCTGAGTACTTACTCTGATACACTTGAACTCTTGAAGAAACAATTGCAAACAGATGCATCATTACAAAAACAATTTATTGAACGCTTTGCAGAACTGGTGCATACAAATGCACAGGCCATGATTAATGCTTACCTCAACGGTGAAGAGGCAGAACTTGAAAAGCGGCAATACTATTACAGCGGTGCCCGCAACTACAATGATTTTTTGCCGATGATAAAAACAGCGTTAATGCTTATTCCACCCAATCATCATTTGACCGAAGTGCTTCAAATCAACCAGCACTATCTCTCCGGTGTGTTGGCTAGATTGCAAATGGCCACATCCAAAAAAACAGACAGTCTGGTTAAGGCCGCCTTTCAGCATCAATACAAAACGCTGGAGCTTGAACCATATGCTGCCTATGTGCATAATGAACTGGCTAATTTGTATGTGCACCGGAAAAAATTTGATTCAGCTCAATATCATTTTGATATGGCAAGCGCACTGGCAAGTACCTGGGCTATACCCTGGAGCAACCGGATTCGGATGAACCTGATGCTTAAAAATAATAAAAAGGCACTAATGGCTTTGCACAAAGCTGATTCACTTCAGCCCCATCTCTCCTATGTGTATATAAATGCAGGAATCCTGATGGAGCGTGAGAAGCAATTACTGGAAGCTATTTCCTATTATCAGCGTGCTGCAAAATTAAATCCCGTGCATTACCTGCCCTTTGAACGATTGGGTTATTTGTATTTACAAACAGGCAGCTATAAAAATGCCAATGATTGTTTTACAAAAGCAGCATCACTCAAAAATGATTTTGCTGTTAATGATGATTATTTTCTGTATGGTGTAGAACTCGGCGGGTTTCCACCCGTTGAACCTTATGCATTTTTAGTATCATGCTTTGACAAATCGAATCTTGTTCAAAACAACCAACATCCATTTGTGTTGCTGTTGCGTACAATCGCATCCAAAAAAGCAATCAGTACAGATTCCTTCACCCATCATTTGCAATTCATTATTCGTGAGCAGCCTTCTGCCCCGCTGGCTCATCACTATCTCGGAAGAATCCTGATTGAAACAGGAAAGTTTAAAGAAGCGATTCCCGTTTTAAAAGAAGCGATGACGCACTATCTGCCTGATAGTTTGTTACTAAAACAATTCACCGGTGTTTTTGCAAATAAAGCATTTGAAACATGCCTTGCGCAACTGTTGCCTTATTTGAACTATGATATAAGAGAAGATTATTATTTACTGGCCCGTGCTTATGAACAGCAGCAATTGATTGAGGATGCCATTGCAGTATATAAAAAAGCAGCACGTATTGAAAATGAAAAATTGAAAAATCAAGCTATATTTATAGATTATGAAAAGAATTTTGAACTGGAAAAACAAAAGCATGAACAAGCGGGTGAAGATGATTACGTCCCTATGGATGAAATGCTGCTGTTGTATGAAATGCCGGTTAAACCAAGTTCCGTAATTCTGCAAATGAAATTGTATGAGCAATTACAGAACTATGAAAAAGCAGAAGCCGTTTTGCTGCAACAGGTTGCCTTCAGCCGTAAAGCAGGAGATTTGCGTCGCAATTCTTTTAAGCAGGTACCCGGCACTGATAAACTCTTAGGATTTGCTATTAATTTCTTTTGGATTAAAGCCAATAGGGATTTGGAAATTACTGTTCATGATTTTTATATCCGTATGATGAAACTGCAGCCGAGAAACTATTATTGGAAACAACAGGCTGCATTGTTTTTATACTATCGCCTGCAAATGGCATACAGTCAGCTTCCGCAGGAATTATATGCTTCATTTACTGCTGATTTCAGCAACCATGCTTATCCCTGGGGAACTTCAGATGAAATCTACAAAGCACAGCAGGCGTATTGGCCTTTGCCCGGATTGAAAGATACCATTGTAATTGAAACACCTGCATTTCTTCCTGTACAAACAGCGTTGCACTATGCAGAGCAGGCACAACTGCTTTCACCAAACACAGCACCCGATGTTGAAACAGCTGTACTTTTTGCCGATTTGAATAACTGGCTGGGCATAGATACTGCTTCAAAAAGATGGTATGAATATGCACTGCGTCTTGAGCCAAAGGATTCTGCCATACGAAACAGGCTTGTTCAACTTTTGCTTTATACAGGTAATTATACTGAAGCCCGTAATCATTTAGACACATTGCAACTGCATCATCAAATAACTGCAGCAGGCACACAGGCTTTGATTTTCTTTCATACAGCAGCCGGTAGTTACACAAAAGCAGTAAGCCTTATTCGTCAATCAGGTTCAACATCTCTTCCGGACCGTTGCCGCATGCGTTTACAGGAAGCAAACGTATTGCTTCAGCAAAAAAAATACAGTACTGTCATCAGCTTGCTGGAGAAGCAATTTCCGCATATGCGCTTGCAGGGAAGAGAAGATGATGAAGCTACTGAGTTACAACAACTGCTTGCCATACGCTTTTATGTAATGGCACGGTGTTTTGCGTTTTTGAAACAGGATGCGGTGGCAGTGAATTATCTCAGAAAAGCAATGGCACATGGATTTTCGGATTACCATGTTATCGTTAATGACGCAGCATGGGCAACGATTAAAAAGGGAACTAATAAAAAAATATTTCAGGAAGCGGATGAAAATGCAAAGCAAAGTACAAATGAAGGGGAGGGCATTCCTGTTTATTTCAATCCTATCATTTATCGTATTCCCGGAGAAGCAAACTATGCCGACTATTTACAGGATTTTTACAGAAGTTTAAACATCAGTACTTCACGTCCGGGTTTTTCAAGATTCTGAAAACAGGTAGTAAGTTTACAAAGGCGGCAGCACCTTTATCTCTGCACGTTGTACACATCTACCGTTTATATTGGGCGTGGAATTGCACAAAGCAGTAAGCGATTGTTTTCTCGTATTTTCTGTAGCATTTAAAGAAATACGAAGCCAGGTACTTTCGCCAGTATTGCTGTACAAACTTTTGATTAGTTCTGCTTTAAAGAAATTGGTAAAAAAACCTCCCATGTTGGGATTACCCACTGCTAACTGCTCAGGAGCTGCTGAACCGATTATTATAGATGTTCTTTGTACAGGCAAAAAAAGTTTTCTGAAATTATCATAGTTGAGTTTGAGCCCATCTGTACCCGTAGCTCTTGGTCTCAGTAAATCAAAACCAAAGGGCATAGTGGTGCCGATTTTTTCATTACAGCAATCGCTGATAACAATGGTTACACGGGCCCGCTTCAGCAATAATCGTTTATACACATCTTCAACAGCCAGGTTGTTTTGAGCACGTATCTGCAGGTTGTTTGTACGAAAAGAAATGCGAGGGTACTTACTTACATCAACCGAATTTCTGAACCCGTGTCCTGTATAATAAAAAAATACAATATCAGATGGTGCCGGACTTATAGTATCGATGATGCGGTTTGTATTACTGATGTTAAATGCATCGCCAGAAACAATAAGGGGAACAAAGCCTATGCCCGCCTGCTTCGTAAGCGTGGCAAAGGTTTCATACATACCTGTTAAGTCTTTTTGTGATGATTTGCCAATAGAAAGATCATTTGTATTTGCAATGATAATGAGGTAGAATTTTCGTTTTTGCTCATCTCTGTTAAGATTTCTTGTGGTGAAGCTTGAAAGGAAAATATAAAACGGCTCGTTCATTTTATAAAACTGCAATACCAATGGTTTTTCTTTTACCAGCTCTTCATAAGTTTTTTGTTTTAACTGCACTAAAGTAGTTTGTTGTTGATTCCCGCTTTGTGTGAGGATAACAGAAACAGGTTCATAATAAATACCTGCACTGTCTGTTTTACTTTCAAACTGTATAACAGGCAACCACAAACTATCGTCTGTGCTGCTTTGTACAAATCGGGGCGCCGTCTTGGGAATCAGATACCGTGTGGTATTTGATGCCAGGGAGTCAGTCATCAGCATTTCAGCCAAAAAATCTTTACCGTAATTGGTATAGGCAATACGAAGCGAACTGCTGCCATCAGCTTCCATCCGCAAGAAATAATTATAGGCAGGTGCAGAAGCTGAACTTTGTGTTTGTAAATAAAAATAGGATTGTGCAAACGAACAAAATGAGGTGGATAATAACAGGAATAAAAAAACAGAAGCTGTACATACATGCTTCTTAAAATATGTACAACAGCTTCTGCTTTTCATTGTTAAAAGTGTTTATTGTGAACCTGCAGGCTTACCATCAGGACGTGTGGTAGCTGCTGTATCGATTGGAGGCATGCTATCTTTTTTGGTTGTGTCAACTGCGGGGGCAGTTACTGCGGGTGTGTCAGCAGCAGGCTCTTCCTTTTTTTCGCCTTCATTATTACAGGCTGCGGCCATTACAGTTGTAACTACAAGAGCTAATACCCAGCTCCAAATACGGTTGAGATTTTTTACGTTTTGCATATGCAGAGTTTATGGTTTAGCCTTAAAGATAGTTGTTATACTTAAAAAGTCAAACGATTTTTTAATGTTTGCAGTTTGTTCATTCTGTTTCCTGTAAATAATCTTTACATTTCACAATCGTTTGCCTCCTTCAATGCTTATCTTGTAGCAGCATGTTCAACCCCATACAAATGAGATTACATACAGCGGCCCGTTTTGCAGCGGCTTTGCTTTTTTGTGCTTTGTTTACGCAGGTTGTTGCTCAAAGAGGAAATATCAACACCCAGAAACTGCGTATTACCCAATTAGAGCAAAAAAAAGATTATAAAAAAGATACCGCCTGGCTTAATGCCATAAACATACTCGCATTTAACTATGCTGAAACAAACCCCGACAGTTCTCTGTTGCTTTTAAAAAATCACGGTTCGATTTGCAGAGAAGCAGATTATATAATGGGTGAAGCTGCTTCTTACAATAATATGGGCGTGGCTTATTACAACAAAGGTGATTATACAGCCAGCATCGAAACTCTAAATCAATCGTTGACGCTTTGTAAAGAAAAAAAATTTGCGGAATTATTACCCAAGGTACTCAACAACCTGGGGCTTACCGCTATGGCACAGGGCAATTACAGTAAAGCGCTGCAATATTATTATGATTGTTTGGCGGCAGCAGAAACGGTAAATGACAAAAGCATTGAAGCAACAGCTTATAACAATATTGCCATTGTAAATTACTATCAAAATAAATTAGACGAAGCAGAGCTGAATTACAAAAAGTTTCTGGATGTATCAACACAATTACACGATACAGATGGAATTGTGATTGCCAATAATAATATTGGCGAAGTGTACCTTGATAAAAATGAATTTGCAAAAGCAAAGCAATATTTTTCATTGGCACTTACAACCGCAATACAGGCAGGAAGAAAACGTTCAATGATTTCGGCCAATAAAAACCTCGGGCTTTTATATTTTAAAACAGACAGTCTTGATTATGCAGTGCGCTACTTTAAACAGGCGGCTGACCTTGCGTTGGAAACAGGTTATAAACCATCTGCCTGCGTTGCACTTACCGGTCTTGCAAAAACATTAAATAAACAGGGAAAGTACAATGAAGCATTGCAATATGCACAACAGGCATTAACCATGGCACAAGCCATGGCGCAACCACAGTTACTGCTTGAAGCCAATGAAGTGCTGGCTGCTTTATACGAAAGTAAGGGCGATGGCTTGCAGGCATTGAAACATTTTCAGTTGTTTAAACAATATGCAGACAGTTTACGTAACTCAGAAGCAGAGCGGATGAGCGAACGGTTAAAAGCAGAGTTTGACTTTTCCAAAAAAGAACTGGAGTTTGAGCGTAAAACATTGCAGCAGCGATGGCTCATTTTTTCAGCTTTTGCAGCATTGGCTACAGCTTTATTGGTCATTTTTCTTGTGTACAGAAGCCGGCAAAAAGAAAAGAAGGCAAATGTGGTACTGCATCATCAAAATGAATTGATTGAGCAACAAAAGAAAAATGCTGAGTCAACCCTTGAACAGCTAAAAACTACACAAAAACAATTGATACAAAGTGAAAAGATGGCAAGCCTGGGTGAAATGACAGCAGGCATTGCCCATGAAATACAGAACCCCTTAAACTTCGTGAACAATTTCAGTGATGTAAGTACAGAGTTGATGAAGGAATTGGTTGATGAAGTTGATAAAGGCAACACAGATGAAGTAAAAGCAATTGCGAATGACTTAATCGGCAATCTCGAAAAAATAAGTCATCATGGTGAGCGTGCTTCTTCTATTGTAAAAGGAATGTTGCAGCACAGCAGAACATCATCGGGGCAAAAAGAACTCACAGATATAAATGCGTTATGTGACGAGTATCTGCGACTGGCCTATCATGGCTTAAGAGCAAAGGATAAAAGCTTCAATACAAAATTTGAAACATCATTTGATGAAACAATTGGAAAAATCAAGGTATTGCCGCAGGATTTTGGAAGAGTGATTCTCAACCTTATTAACAATGCTTTTTATGCAGTAAGTGAAAAAAAGAAAAAATCCGGTGAAAGTTATACACCCGAAGTGACTATTTCAACCAAAAAGAACAATAACAGTATTGAAATAAAAATAAGTGATACCGGCACGGGTATTCCGCAAAAAGCTTTAGATAAAATTTTCCAACCGTTTTTTACTACTAAACCTACAGGACAAGGAACAGGATTAGGTTTGAGTTTGAGTTATGAAATTATTACAAAAGCACATGGAGGTGAGTTGAAAGTGGAGACGAAAGAGGGAGAAGGAACAACATTTATTATTAACTTACCAAATTCACAGGCATGAAAATTTTAGTTGTAGATGATGAACAAGATGTAAAAATGCTGTTTGAGCAGCGTTTCCGTCGTGAAATGAAAAATGGTGAAATAGAATTTGCATTTGCACACTCCGGTGAAGATGCGCTTGTATTTATGCAGGCTCATCAACAGGAAGCGGTGCTTATCCTCAGCGATATTAATATGCCCGGCATGAGTGGTTTGGAGTTATTAAAACGTATTAAAAAGGAATATGAAAAACCACCGCCCGTGGTAATGATGATTACCGCTTATGGAGATGAAGAAAACTATACTACAGCAAAGCAATACGGAGCTGATGATTTTTTAACCAAGCCTGTAGACTTTACAGTATTAAAGGATAAACTCAAAACAAAAATGGTATGACCAAGATACTGGTAGCAGACGATGAAACAGATTTGGAGGTATTGATTCGCCAGAAGTTTCGTCAGAAAATACGGGAACAGCAATATGAATTTGTATTTGCTGTAAATGGTAATGATGCATTGGAAAAACTGCAGCAGCATCCGGATATAGCGATTATCCTAAGTGATATTAATATGCCCGAAATGGATGGCTTAACGCTCCTCACCAAATTAAATGATGCTGCGCCTCTGAGCAAAGCTGTGATGGTTTCTGCTTATGGTGATATGGAAAACATACGGGTAGCAATGAATCGTGGTGCGTTCGACTTTATAACCAAGCCCGTAAATTTTGAAGACCTGGAAATTACAATGGAAAAAACCATCCGCTATGTAAACCAGATGAAAGAAACCTTACAGGCCATCAAAGAAAACAATATCCTAAAAATGTACGTGGATGCCAATGTGCTGAGCTTTATGGGCACCCGTGCTTATGAAGAATCCTTAACAGACAATGAAACTGTAGAAGCCAGTGTAGCTTTTATTGACATTTGCGGTTTTACTGCCATCAGCGAAAAGGAAAATGCTGATACCGTGGTTCAGATGCTCAATCACTACTTTGATGTAATGGTGAAAGAAATTATCAGCCAAAAGGGTATTGTAGATAAGTTTATGGGCGATTGTGTAATGGCCGTTTTTAAAGGAGAATTCCATTTAGACAGGGCCATTGATGCCAGTCTCAATATTCGTAATAAAATTGATGCGCTGCCAAGTGAGCACAGCTTTTTACCCAAAGTTTCCATTGGTATTCACAGTGGGGAAATGATTTCGGGTAATATTGGTTCGGCTACATTACGCAGGCTGGATTATACAGTTATTGGCGATACAGTAAATACAGCGCAACGATTACAATGTAAAGCAGGGCCTAATCAAATTTTAATCAGTGAAGAAAGTTATGAGAAGGTAAAACAGAGTTTTGAATGTAAAAAAATAGGAAGTGCTGTTTTAAAAAATAAAGAAGCAGAAGTAGTGTTGTATGAAGTAATGAATTAAACCATGAAAAAAATTGGTTGAATTTTTAATTATGAATAGTTGAAATCAGTTCTCATTGTGACAGACCTCACAAGCATTCCTGTTGCAATATTTAACTTTGATGCTTATTAAATTTACAGTTGAAACAATTGCTCCTGCTGCTGTTTATCTCCATAAACCTTTATGCACAACGCACACGTGAAGTGCAGACACAACAACATGTATGGACGAGCATTAACTCACAAATACGCTTGAATGAACGATGGGGTATTGCAGCAGATGTACATATCAGGCGAACTGATTTTTTACAGAATAACAGTTTCTTTTTCCTGCGTACCGGCGGTTTGTTTTATGTAAACAACCAACTTACTTTAAGTGCAGGCTATGCACACATGTGGCTGGCTAATCAAAAAGATGCTACAGAATTGTTCAGCAATGAAAACCGTTTACACCAGCAAATGGTATTGAATCAAAAATTGGGAAAGGTGCAATTGAACCAACGTTTTCGACTGGAAGAACGGTGGATTCAAAAAGTGATGAATTTTATACCCACAGATGCTGTTCGTTTTACAGTTCGCTATCGTTACCAGCTTTCAATGATTGTTCCGTTTTCTTCAAACAAAAAATTTCCTGCGCTGGCTTTTGCAGATGAGTTGATGCTGCAGTCTGGAAAAGATATTGTGTATAACACGTTTGACCAGAATCGTTTGTTTGGAGGAATCCGCCAGCAGGTAACGACTTCTTTAAGTTTCGATTTTGGATATATGTATGTATGGCAGCAAAAGTTAAGCGGTTATCAATACAGCAGCAATCATACCGTAAGATTGTTTTTTTACTGGCAACCCGATATTCGTAAAAACAAAAGCGAATCACCTTCTCCTGATGCACTCCCGCATTATTAAACTTTTGTACAGTTAAAACGAATACTTAGCTTTAAGCCATAACCCAATACATCATTTATGCGTTTACTGCTTGTTTTATTATTTCCGGTTCAGCTATTTTCTCAATCCTTTACTGTTGATGAAATTAACAGATGGCAGCAAAGAGCAAATAATATTACCATCATCCGTGATAACTGGGGCATACCGCATGTATATGGAAAAACAGACGCTGATGCTGTGTTTGGTTTGCTCTATGCTCAATGCGAAGATGATTTTAAGAGGGTAGAAATGAATTATATTGAAAAGCTGGGAAGAAAAGCCGAAGTGCTGGGCGAAAATGAATTGTACAATGATTTGTACATCCGTTTGATTATTGACAGTGCAGAAGCAGTTGCAGATTACAATAAAGCGCCTGCATGGTTAAAACAATTGATGAATGCATGGGCCGATGGTATTAATTATTATCTCTACACACATCCCAACATAAAACCAGCACTACTCTCACGTTTTAAACCATGGTACACCTTATTATGGACAGATGGAAGCATTGGCGCCATAAGTACAGGCGATATTACTGAAATGGATATAAAATATTTTTACAGTAATAATTTGATGCAAAGTTCGGTAGCAATAAATAAAACTTCAGCAACAGGTGAATTGGTTATCACCAACAAAGAGAAAAAACATTTTGATGGCTCAAACGGATTTGCAATCGCTCCTTCCAAAACAGAAAGTGGTAATGCAATCCTTTACATCAATCCCCACACTACTTTTTATTTCCGTCCTGAAGTGCACGTGAACAGTGAGGAAGGCCTGAATGTGTATGGCGCTGTTACCTGGGGACAGTTTTTTATTTACCAGGGTTTCAATCAGCATTGCGGATGGATGCACACCAGCAATAATGTGGATGTAAGCGATATGTATGCTGAAGAGATTAAGAAAACAGCAACAGGTTTTTCATACAAGTATAACGGCAAATGGTTGCCGGTAAAACAAAAAAGTATCCTATTAAAATATAAGAATACAACCGGCATTCAATCTAAAAAAATAACCACCTATTTTACTCATCATGGTCCCATCATGACCAAACGTGGTACGCAAATCATTTCAGTAAAAAGTAATAACCGTGATATGAAGGGATTGATGCAAAGCTGGCTGCGTACTAAAGCAAAAGGCCTGGAAGATTATAAGAAAGTGATGGCGCTTAATGCCAATACCAGTAACAGTACTGTGTTTGCTGATAGCAAAGGAAATATTGCCTTCTGGCATGGCAACTTCATTCCACGTCGTGATAAAAAATACAACTGGGGTAAAGTGATAGATGGTACAACTGGCGCTACAGAGTGGAAAGGATTACACAACGTAAATGAAATTGTACATGTGTACAATCCATCAACAGGATGGATTCAGAATTGTAACTCCACGCCTTTTACAGTAAGCGGCATTGCAAGTCCGCTCAAAAAAAACTATCCGAGGTATATGGCGCCTGATGGTGAAAACTTCAGGGGAGTAAATGCAGCACGTATATTAAGTAACCAAAACAAATTCACCATTGATAAAATAATTGCAGCAGGTTATGATACCTATATGGCTGCATTTGAAATTTTAATTCCGGCTTTAATCAGAAGTTATGATGCAACAGTAACAGCAGATAGCATTTACTATCAAGAATTAGCAGAGCCAATTAAAATATTAAGAGCGTGGGATTACCGTGTTGCTGAAACATCCATTGCACAAGCTTTGGCTATAGAGTGGGCGCAGTTGCTGGGGCCCGGCATCCGAAAAGTTTATATTGAAGATGGTGAAACAGACCAGGTAAAAGCCACTCAGTTTTTTGCAGATTCTGCTTCGCCTGCACAACTGTTGAATCCGTTAAAACTGGTTATCGATAATTTCAAATCAAAGTTTGGTAAATGGGAAATAGCATGGGGCGAGTTGAACCGTTATCAGCGTGTGAGCAACGATCTTCAGCAGCAGTATGATGATAGTAAAGAAAGTTTTCCTGTTGCCTTTGCATCCAGTGCATGGGGCATGCTGCCTGCCTATAACAGTAACTATTACAGCGGCACTAAACTTCGTTACGGTACCAGTGGCAACAGTTTTGTTTGTGCTGTAGAGTTTGGCCCACGCATAAAAGCAAAATCTGTATTGGCAGGTGGAGTAAGTGGCGATGTTAACTCACCGCATTTTAAAGACCAGTTGCTTATGTACACAAAAGGAACGTTTAAAGAAGTATTATTTTACAGGGAAGATGTGGAGAAGAAAATAGAACGCAAATACAAACCCGGTAAGTAATAAAATCTTTTCCTCTATGGCCGCTGCTTCATTTGCTTTTTCACCAATGTGTTTTACAATAGGTAATGTGTACTTTATTATAATGATTTGAGCTACTCTTCTTTTATCCATTTTTGCACAATCCCATTTGTACCTCTTACTCAATGAATGCGTGAGTAAGAGCATATAGTTGATACATTTTGCTGCAGCTGCATCGGCCTTCCCTGGTTGGTGCACATGATGGTATTATTCATATTCACAGGATAATTTTAACCAACGTAAGATTGAAAGAAATTATTCTTTACAACTATTTCATTGGCAAACGGGGGCAGTGAAAAACCAAATACACATGCACCATCAGCAGGATTACGTTAAAATTTTCTTCAGTTTAACCATAATCAGATAGGTTAAGGGATATACAGTTACAAAACTGACTGAACAGCAACTATAAAAAGAAATTCTCTTTGAATCGTAAACTTATTTTATTTCTACCGTTACTTCAGCTCCCTTCCACTCAAACTTTGGAACATGAATACTTCCATCATCATGTATCATCCATTTTTTCCAGACTGCCTTATTAATCAACACATCGTTTGGAGCAGAAATACCGTGCACAAACAATTCCATATTACGTTGCAAAGGTTTACCGGTATAAAATCCGTTACTTTTAAAACGCAGTACGGTATGGTTTTCTTTTTTCATACCGTAGAGTTGAATAAGTTCAAACTGTTTTGCTGCAATTGCTTTAGGATTCATACCATCATCTTCATACATGATACCGGCAGCACTTCCATCTGCTGCAAAATAATGAAGAGCCAATTCATCTTTTGGATAATGAGCAGTGTTATCAAATACAGGACGCATAGGAATAACAGAACCCCCTTTAACAAATACAGGAATTCTTTCTGCAGTTACATCTGTTTCTATCCACATGCCCCCATTATATGTTTTGGAAGGCTGAAAAAAATCATACCACAAACCTTTGGGCAAATACAATCTTCTTTTGGCAGCAGCTTTTTCTAAAACAGGCGCCACTAACAATGCATCACCAAACATGTATTGATCAGTTGCTTTGTACAAGTTACTATCTGTATTATCATGAAAAAACATCGGACGTACCAATGGCGTTCCTTTTGTGGCTGCTTCATACATGAGCGTATATACATAAGGCATGAGCTGATAGCGCAACTGTACAAACTTTCTTAAAATACTTTTATTGGGTTCATCATAAAATACAGGTTCACTTTCTATTTGCGGAATGCTTGGATCTGGTGCATTAACACTTCCATGCGGACGAAAGATGGGTGTAAACACTGCCATCTGCAACCAGCGCAAATACAATTCAGGATCACGCTCACCCATTGCAAAGCCACCTGCATCGCTGTGCATGGTGGGTACTCCGCTCATGCTCATACTCTGCATAATCGGAAGCTGTGCTTTAAATCCATTCCAGCTTCTGTCTACATCGCCACTCCACGGTATAGAACCAAAACGCCACGTGCCTGCATAACCGCTGCGGTTTAAATGAAACAATCGTTGATTGGGGTAATGTTTTGCATACTTATCAAACACCATCTTACTCCATTCATGGCCATACATGTTGTGTACTTCATCTGCATTAAACAAACGTGTTTGCTTAAAATCGTTCATGTTGTGATATACATAGTTGGGATGTTTTTCAGGTTCACCCAAATCTCCCCACCATCCGGCAACACCTTTTTTAATTTGCGCATCGTACTTACTCCAGAACCAGTCTTTGGTTTTGTTTTGAAATATATCCAGCAAGCCGGTATGACCAAAGAAAAATTCTTTAATGCCCACTGTATCACCTTTTGCATCCACTGCATTGAGTTTATTTTGCTGTGTGTATTTATAATTGAATGATTCGCTTAAAATAAAAGGCTCGGTAATGAGAATGGTTTTGATGTTTTGTTTTTTTAAATCAGCAATCATCTTTTCAGGTACGGGAAACCGTTGTTTATTCCAGTCTAAGTTGCCGATATTCCAGCTCCCGAATTGAGCATCGCCAAACCAGAACAAATCAATAATCACCGCATCAAATGGAAATTGCTGCGCTTTCATTTTAGCAGCAATACTCATTACTTCATCCTGTGTGCGGTAACCAAACCTGCTCATAAAGTTGCCCAACGCCCAGCGTGGTGGCAAGCTCATCCTTCCTACAAGTGATGTAAACTGCTGAATGATGGTTGATGCATTCTCACCAAAAAAAGTAAAGAACTGCAACTTACCTGCTTTAAACCCAACTTCCAACGTGTCTTTATTGTTTTTACCAAAATCCATATAACCACGTGAAGGGTTATCATAGAAAATACCATAGTTGTTACTGCTCACATAAAATGGCATGGAGTAATTTAAATTGTCTGCATTCACACTGTAACCATACCATGGATTGTTATCAAGTCCAACTTTTGCCCCTCGTTTGTTAAACGGTATACTGCGGCTACCCGTGCCAAAGAATTGTTCATCTTCATCAATAAGATTAAATTGTAATACCCGGTGATTGTCTTTAGATGTTAGGTTGCTCAGGTAAAATTCATCACCGGTTTTGATTGAACGATAACTGATGGTAACAGGTTGCTTTAATATTTCAACTTCAGCAATAGCGTTGGTTAAAATAAGTTTTTCTTCGTTTTGCAGTTTGATGCGCAAGCCGGCAAGCAAAGGTTTCAGAATAACGGCATTGCTGATTTGCTCCCCTTTATATGTGTTTGTTTCAATTGTAGTTTGAATAATATTGCCCGTATAATTACGAAATAAAATTTTTCCCCGTGTTGTTGTAATGATTGTGGTACCTGTTTCCTGCCTAACAGTTTGAAAATTTCCCAAATCGCTCTGGGATAACGCACATAACGCAGGTGAAAACAACAGCCATATAAAAAAAAGACGTGGCATAATCTATAATTTTCCCGAAACTAAAGAGAGAACCGTTCCTAAACAAGAAAGTTTGCATTTGATCTTTTCAACCTAAATTGCACGTCTTAATTGACTTATATGGAATATTCAAAATTGATAGCAGTAACAGGGCTACCCGGGTTGTATGAACTTATCAGCAGTAAAACCGACGGAGCTATTGTACGCTCACTGGAAGATGGTAACAGCAGGTTTGCCAGCAGCCGTCAGCACCAGTTTTCTCACCTGGAAAGTATTGAAGTGTATACACAACGTGAAAATGTAAATCTTGTTGACATCTTCAAAGCAATTGATACAGCGGGTGGTTCATTGCCTGATGAAAAAGATGCCAAAGCAGTAAAAGCATTTTTTGAAAAAGTCTATCCTGAACTGGATTTTGAACGTGTGTATGCCAGCGATATGAAAAAGATGGTGAAATGGTTTGCCATCATCAAAGGCAAAGGTATTGAATTCAAACTGAGCGAACTGCCTGAAGAAGAAGAAGTAGCAGCAGAACCTGAGGCAGAGGTAGTGGAAGAAAAGAAACCGGCAAAGAAAGCAGCGAAACCTAAAGCTGAAAAGAAAGAAGATGCTGCTGAAGAAGAGAAGCCGAAGAAAAAAGCAGCACCAAAAAAGAAGAAAGAAGCGTAATTTTTTTAATACCAATACGTTGCCGGGAAGATGGAAAGGCGGAAAAATGTTCCCGTCTTCTTATCTGCCCGGCATTTTAATTTTGAATTATGTATACAGCAGATATCAAACCACTTGAACGCATTTTTTTACCCAAAAATTTTATTATCACTACATGGGAGGCATTGGAACCTTATTTTACTTCATTACTGAAAAAACCTATTAACAGTAAAGCAGATTTAGAACTATGGCTCAAAAACAGCAGTGAGTTAGAAGCGGTGATAAGCGAAGATGCCTGCTGGCGACAGGTACGTATGACTTGTGACACAGAAAACAAAGAGCTGGAAGAAGCGTTCAATTATTTCTACATGGAGATTGCACCCAAAATGCAGCCTTATGCAGATAAGCTGAACAGAAAATTGATTGATTGTGCTTTTACTCAGGAGCTGGACCATGATAAATACTTTACGTATCTGCGTTCTATTAAAAAGAGTATTGAACTGTTTCGTGAAGAAAATATTCCTATCAATGCAGAGTTAAGTGTAATGCAGCAACAGTTTGGGCAAATTGCAGGAAAGATGACGGTGGAAGTGGAAGGCAAAGAATATACATTGCAACAGGCGGCTAAGTTTTTAGAAAACCCCAACAGAGCCTTGCGTGAAGAAGTGTATCTCAAAATTCAAAACAGAAGATATGCTGACAGAGATGCGTTGAATGAGCTCTTCAACAAATTAGTTGAACGGCGTCATCAGATTGCAGTAAATGCAGGCTTTACCAATTATCGTGATTATAAATTCAAAGAGCTGGGTCGGTTTGATTATACACCGCAGGATTGTTTGAATTTTCATGAAGCTGTAAAGCAGCATGTAGTGCCGTTGGTGAAACTGATTTATGAAGAACAGAAAAAATCTATTGGAGTAGATGTGTTACGTCCATGGGATATGGAAGCAGAACCGGAAGGCATTCAACCCTTACAACCGTTTAATAACGGAAAAGAATTGCTGGATAAAAGCATTGCATGTTTTGCACAACTCAACCCCTTCTTTGCAGATTGTTTGAAGAAGATGGATGAGATGAAGCGCTTTGATTTAGACAGTCGCAAAGGCAAAGCACCCGGCGGTTACAATATGCCGTTGGCAGAAACAGGTGCGCCTTTTATTTTTATGAATGCCGCAGGTACATTGGATGATGTAACTACGATGGTACATGAAGGTGGTCATGCAGTACATTCTTTTCTCACACATAATTTAGAACTCACAGGCTTTAAAGAATATGGTGCTGAAATTGCAGAAGTAGCCAGCATGGCGATGGAACTCTTCAGCATGGAGCATTGGCATATTTTCTTTGCTGATGAAGAAGAATTAAGAAGAGCCAAGTTCAAACAACTGGAACGTGTGCTCACCATTCTTCCATGGATTGCCCGTATTGATGCCTTTCAACATTGGATTTATGAACATCCGAAACACACCATTGAAGAACGTGCTGCCTATTGGGTAAAGCTGGCAGATGAGTTCAGCACCGGCATGATTGATACAACAGGGTTAGAACACTTCCGACCCAATGAATGGCAGCGTCAACTGCATTTATTTGAAGTACCGTTCTATTATATTGAATACGGTATTGCACAGCTTGGCGCTATTGGCTTGTGGATGCAGTTTAAACAGGATCAGCAACAGGCATTAAATAATTATATCAACGCCTTAAGCCTGGGTGGTACTAAAACATTACCTGAACTGTATGCAGCCGCAGGATTGAAATTTGATTTTTCGCCTGAACATATTAAAACACTGATGGAGTTTGTGAGGAATGAAATGGAACAACTGGGCTAGGAGGTTGAAGGAGGGGAAAGAGGAAAAGAGAATTGATGATATATTTATCAAAATAGAGGAGAGTGCATTTAAATACACCCTCCTTTATTTTCTAAAAAGTGGAAAATCTTCTCTTAAAGAGCCAGGAGTCTTAATAAAAAGAAGCCATGTTAAATACATAATGCCACTTACTAAAAGGAGTATGTATAACCATCTTGGAACTTTGTCGGTGGTATTTCGCTTTGACTTATTCATTATGTGATAATATGCCCAGGATAAACCTCTCTTTCCCTCCTTCAAACTCCTAGCTCTTGCATTCTCCGCACACCCCATTCACCACCATATTACTTTGGTGTGGCTCAAATCCTTTAGGCAGTTTTACTTCCGGCACAAGTACATCATCTAAACAGATTGTTTTGCTGCATTGTTCACAAATAAAATGAACATGGTTATCATGATGATGTCCTTCTTCACAATGCTCTTTACATAAAGCATACTTCACAGAATTATCAGATGTAGGAATGGAATGGATTAATCCTTTTTCTTCAAAGGTTTGAAGTGTACGATAAATCGTTACACGGTCAATCTTATCGCTTGTTTTCTTTTCAATATCAGCATGCGCCAAGGCACCTTCCTGATTGTAAAACAAACCAAGTATCTGCACACGGCTGTCTGTGATGCTCATGTGGTTTCTCTTCAATATGTCACGGATAGCTTCACTCATATTACGAATTTACTACATCGGATTATTTTGAAAAATACCGTTTACAAACCGTGGGCCGCTATACTTTTCTTTCAAGAGCAATTGAATGTCTTTATCTAATTTTTTCAACTCTTCTTTGTTAAGGCCATCATAAACACCACGCACTTTACCGCTTTTATCAACTAATGCAAAAAGTTGTGTGTGTATGAATTGATCTTCAATAGCTGCCGTTTCATCATTTTGATCGTCCAGTAAATAACTTTTACGTGCTGCTTCATACAACTTTTCTTTAGTACCTGTGAGCAGCAACCATTGTTTACTGTTAATTTTTAAAGAGTCGCCATAATACTTCATTCTTCCTACTGAATCCTTATCAGGATCTACCGTATGACTTAAAATCATAAAATCCTCTTCTGCCTTATAGGTATCTGCAATTTTAAGCATGTTAGTATTCATTTTTGGACAAATACCCTTGCAGGTAGTAAAGAAAAATTCAACCACCTGTACTTTACCGGCAACATTTCTGTTAGTAATGGTATCGCCATTCTGACTTACAAATTCAAATTCTTTAACCTGACTGAGTGTGGGCAGTTTTTTTCGCCACAAATCCGTACCCCAAAACAAAACGAGATAAAACACTCCGAGCAATAACACAAAAAATCCGAGATAGAACCAAATTTTCTTTTTCATATCGTATGCAAAGTTAGGCACACGAGAGGCAGGAAAGTCGGGCAGAAATAAAATTTGCAACAAAATTGCAAATTTGTATATTTGCCGGCTCATGAGTTTTAAAATTAATTGGGAAGCATTGGGTGTTGGCGCCTCACTGGCATGTGCTATTCATTGTGCGGTACTGCCGTTGTTTATGAGCAGTTTGCCCTTATTCGGCATTAACATTGTTCATAACATTTTTGTGGAAATATTGCTGTTGGGTACGGCCTTTATTATTGGCTTTACTACCTTATGGCATGGTTACAAAAAACATCATCACCGCATTAACAGTTTGGTATTGTTCAGCATTGGTATGCTATTATTTGCAGCTAATCAGTTTGTAACATTTTCTTTCTCTACGTTTTTATTGATAGTACCTGCTGTGCTGCTAATTATTACTGCTCATTTTCTCAATCATCGGTATTGCACTATTGCCAAGCATTGTCATAAAGAGGATTGCAGTCATTAATTGATTCAACTTTTTGATAAAGCTGTTGTTTATTTCTTTGTTATGAATACAAAAGCCATTCGTTTACTCCGCAAAACAGGTATTGCTGAAGGGGTTTCTTTTTTAGTATTGTTGCTTATTGCTATGCCGTTGAAATACATTTGGGATTGGCCGCTGGCTGTAAAGTATGTAGGCTGGGCGCATGGAGTATTGTTTATGAGTTATGTGGCATTAGCTTACTATGCTAAGGAAACTTACAATTGGCCCCTTATCAAATTCATCAAAGCGTTTATTGCAGCCTGGTTACCATTGGGCACTTTTGTGTTTGACAGGGAGTTGAAGAAGGAAGAGGCGTTATTGGAAATGAAAGCTTAATTAGTACTTAAACTTTTCAGGATGCACATCCTCCCAACCTGTATTCAATTGCAAAGCTTTTCCCACACTTATTAAATTGGCTTCACCATACAGATTGCCAAGCAGTGTAATGCTGGTGGGCAATCCCTGTTTGGTAAATCCTGTAGGCATACATAAAGCAGGATGTCCTGTTAAATTAGTAATGGCCAATTGACTGCCTGCATAGGTAGGTGTGATCACTACATCCACATTTGCAAAAAACTCCTGCATCTTTTTCATCATCAGATAACGATGCCGTTGCGCATTTACATATTCCACTGCCGGAATAAAACGGGCTGATCTGAAATAATTGGGCCAGTCGTTTCTGTTTTGCCGTGTAAGTTGGTCATCCAGGTTGGTTCTTGTTAATTCATCAAAGGCTGCCGCAGCTTCAGATGCGAGTGTGATGCCCACAATGTCATACGGATTAGCAGCCGAGTCAGGAAAATTTACAGGAATCAATTGCACACCCATTTGCTCAAATGCTTTGATCACTTTCCATTCATTGGCACTTGTATCTTTAATCCGGTCAAAGAAATTTTTTGCATAACCAATACGGAGTTTTTTAATATCTGTTTTTGCAGAATAGTTAAACGGTCTGTTAACAGCACCAGGGTCTTTACCATCAGTTCCTTTGATGTAATAAAAAACAACAGCTGCATCTTCGGCACTGCGGCAGATGGGTCCTGCTTTATCCAGACTCCAGGACAACGTCATTCCGCCGCTCCTGCTCACTGCACCAAACGTGGGACGTAATCCTGTGGCGCCGCAGGTATGTGAAGGTGAAACGATAGAACCCAATGTTTCTGTACCAATAGCAAAAGGCACCAATCCGGCAACTGTGGCACTGGCACTTCCTGCTGATGAACCTGATGAACCGAAGTTTTGATTCCACGGATTTTTGGTACGGCCACCAAACCACCAATCACCTTGCGCCAGGGCACCTAAGGTAAATTTAGCAACCAATACAGCGCCTGCTTCTTTCAGCTTTGTATACACATAAGCATCTTCATCAATCACCTGATCTTTGTATACAGAGGCTCCCCAAGTTGTTTTGGTGCCTTTTACGGCAAACAAGTCTTTTAAGCCGTAAGGAATACCGTGTAGCGGTCCACGATAGTTGCCCGCTGCTATTTCTGCATCGGCTGCACGTGCCTGTTGGATGGCTAAGTCTTCTGTTATGCTGATGACGCATTGTAAGGTGTCGCCCCATTTTTTGATGCGATCAATAAAAAACTGTGTGAGTTCAACCGAACTGATTTTTTTGTTTTTGATGAGCGATGCTAATTGCAGCACTGAGTAAAAAGCCAGGTCGTTTTTGTTAGAAGGCAGGGAAACATTCTTAGGCAATTCCCACTTTATCTTTTTTTGCTCCGTTTCAAACTGCATACCCGGCAACACAGGACTTTGCCACAAACTCATCGGCACACTGTTTTCTAACTTTAATGGATAGCGGCGTTTGTACTGTGCATTCCGCTGAAGAATAGTGAAGTACATACTGTCAATTTCGGCGGCAGTAAAGTTTATGGAAAACAACTTGCCGGCTGTTTGAATATCAGTTCTTGAAATGGTATCTGTTTGCTGCGCTGCTGAAATAAACGTTGATGCAGCTAATAAAAGAAATAAACTAATTTTTCTCATGCGTTGAAATTGGGGCAGAAAGCTACAGAAAAGTACAACAGCATCATGAGCTTGTTGATGAACGGAAGTTCACCCACACAAATCATCCTGCTACGGATTGTTTTTAACAACTGCTTTCTGTTAAATACATTCTAATGTAAAACCAAATTTTTCCAAAGCCCGCATAGAAGCATTTTTGTTTTCAAATACTTCGGCATAAATACAATTCGCAGACTGATAATTATATCAAATCTTCCTGTTATTCGCTAAATGGATTCAATGCTTTATTTCTTCATTAAGCCATGAACAAAACGCTATTTGCGTTCTTAAAATTACCATGCCGGATTGTAATCTTCCTTTAAACAGAAAACCCCGCATTTGCGGGGCTTTCATCTGAGTAAAATTTCTTCCATCAAGGTAAATACAATTTTAGGTTTTAAATTAGGGTTCGGATGGAAAAGATTTTTTTCAGGATGCCGGATTTTACATTCGTTTTTCAGGATATTGAATCAGCTTTCATTGAATAATGGGTTAATCAATTTTTCAAAGGAAAAAGATTTTAACTGATGCCTTTCCTGCAATGCTTTGCAAAATCGGACTATAAAATTAAAAACTACATTTTCAAAATCAAGGTGATTTTTCTCAAGAATTAATCCTAAGTCTGCATTCGTATTTATACGAAGAAAAAAGCCGTCCCTTTGCAGGAAACGGCTTTGATACTTACAAACAAACCCGAAGTTTACGATGCAGAAGCAGCACCGCTTTGAATTTCTTTTATCTTTTCACGAATCTTTCCTTCAATTTCATCGGCCAATCCCTGGTTATCAGTCAGCAATGTTTTTACTGCTTCTCTTCCCTGGCCTAATTTATCGCCATTATAACTAAACCAGCTTCCGCTCTTTTGCACAATACCCAGCTCTACACCCATATCAATAATTTCGCCTGTTTTGCTGATGCCTTCACCAAAGATGATGTCAAACTCAGCAGCTTTAAACGGAGGTGCTACTTTGTTCTTCACCACCTTTACTTTTACACGATTCCCTACTGCCTCATCACCATCTTTAATCTGGCTCATACGGCGTATATCCAAACGTACTGATGCATAAAACTTCAACGCATTACCGCCGGTAGTGGTTTCAGGGTTACCAAACATTACTCCGATTTTTTCACGCAGCTGGTTAATGAAAATGCAGATGGTATTTGTTTTATTAATCGTAGCCGTGAGTTTACGAAGTGCCTGGCTCATCAAACGTGCCTGCAAGCCCATCTTGCTATCACCCATTTCACCTTCCAGTTCACCTTTTGGTACAAGCGCTGCCACAGAGTCAATCACCACTACATCCAATGCACCACTTAAGATTAAACGGTCAGCAATTTCTAAAGCTTGTTCACCATAATCAGGTTGCGAAATCAAAAGATTGTCAACATCTACTCCCAGCTTTTGTGCATAGCTGCTGTCAAACGCATGTTCCGCATCAATGATGGCACAGATACCGCCTTTCTTTTGTGCTTCTGCAATAATATGTGTAGCAATGGTGGTTTTACCGCTGCTCTCCGGACCATAAATTTCAATTACCCTGCCCCTTGGTACACCACCAATACCCAATGCCACATCAAGCCCAATAGAACCGGTACTTACTACTTCAATTTCGTGCACGCCTTTTTCATTCATCATCATCACGCTGCCCTTGCCGAAATCTTTATCAATCTTGTCAATGGTGAGCTTTAACGCTTTCAGTTTTTCACTGCTTTCCTTACTGTTGTCTTTACTCATTTTTTCTTTCTTTGGTTTCTCCAAAGTTAATAGCTCTTCCATAACGGGTTTGTTTTTGTTTGTAACTAATTTGTTTAGCAAGATTAAAACTAAAACTTTTATATTCCAAATTTTTTAGCAAAAATTTTTGGCTGTCTGTCTCCGGCTTCATTATCACAATGGATTGTCCGCTAATCAACCGGTAGTGCAACTGTTGATGTAACCATTAAAGGAAAGGAAACTCTATTCAGAATAAGAGATTAGAAACGAACTTGATGACTGTAGTTTTTTTTAAAACCACTTGTGATTTAGTGCCATACTGATGACTTCTGCTTTGCTCTGTACATGCAGCTTTTCATAAATATTGGCAATATGCTTGCGCACAGTAAGCACACTGATGTCCAACTCTGAAGCAATCCGTTTGGCATCCCAGCCGTTTACCATAAATTTCAAAACTCCTTCCTCCCTGCCGGTAATCATCTCCGGCAATGTTCCCTTTTCTGCACTGCCCTGCAATACAGATTTACTCATTAACTGAAGCGCCTTACGGGCAATGGCGGGACTCATCGGGGCACCACCATATTCCAGCACATTGATGATTGCCTCCTGTAACACACCTGCGGGCTCATGTTTTAAGAGGTAACCGGATGCACCGGATTTGATGGCTTCAAATATTTTTTCATCATCATCAAACACAGTTAATACAATGAAATGTACCGAAGGGTATAATGATTTGGCCAGACGGATGGTTTCAATTCCGTTCATCTGCGGCATCTCCAGGTCCATAAAAATTACCTGCGGCAATTTTGCTGCGGGTGTGCCCTTGAGTTGCTCCAGGCACTCATGCCCGTTGGCAGCTACAAAGGTTACCAGCATATTGCCCAACACCTGAATTTTTTGCAAAAAGGTATGTCGGTTAATCGTATTGTCCTCACAAAGTGCTACTGTAAAACTCATAATCATGATAAAGTTAGAACAAGGTGGTTGAGAAAAAATAATCAATTTGTAGTAGAGGCAATTCTTACCACCATTCCCCGGGGGAATGTGCGTTCCCAGCGTACCGTCCAGCCGGCTTCACGGCTTCGTTCCATCATATTTGACAAACCGTTACCACCATTTGATGAAACACTGTCGCCATCAAATCCTTTCCCATCATCAGCAATGGACACTTCCCAATAGTTTGCTGCCTTTATAGTGACGAGGATATTTTCGCCGTTGCTGTGCTTCAATGCATTGTTGATGGCTTCCTGCATCATACGGTACAAATGAAAAGCCTGTGAGGAGGGCAGCTTCTGGTCAACAGTAATGTCTTCTGTTACTTCAATCGCCACATCGGGGTAGCTTTTTCGTAAGCGACTGATGAAGATTTTAATTCTGTCGCTGATGGCTGTAAGGCTGAGCTCCTCTTTTTTTAACACCCAGATGGTATCGTTCAGTTGTGAGATGATGGCATTGGAGTTATTCGTCAGTTGCTGCAGTGCAATAGTTGTTTTTTCATCAGCCTCCGGAAAGTGAATATAACTGAGATTGGAAGCCATGGAAGCAGCATAAGCACCCAGGTTATCATGCAGGTCAGAAGCAATGCGTACCCTTTCCTTTTCTTCCGCTTTTTTAATGGCTTCCTCGGCCTGCTTTCGTTCCTCGTCTATTAATTGTACCACTTTACTTTTCTGTTTTTTTCTATAATTCCTGAATAAAACAGTACCAGCCAGAAACAGTACAACTGTTAATACAATTGAACTGTAGAACATGAAATTTTTCCGCTGGATATCAAATTTCTGCTGCAAAATGGTGTTCTCCTTTTTCTGCAATTCATATTTTGTTTGTAACTCAGCAATAGCCTCCACAGAATTAGCCTCGTATAACGAATCTTTGGCTGCTACCAGTTCTTCGAGTGTGGATTGATAGTCCTGTAATCTGCCAGCCTGTTTGTAATACCCTGCCAGCTTTTCAAGATAGGCTTCTCTTTGCTTGGGGTCATTTGTAAAGGTGGTGGTTCCCTGGTCTGAGCCCTCTGTAAGAGAGCCTTTTTTTAAGTTGAGTTTACACCACTCAATAGCCTTTTCAAGCTGACCGGAACCGGCATAAAAATCTGCCAGTTGCAGATTTTCTTCCACTAAAAGAAAAGCAGGTGCCAGCATTTTTCTGATGCTTATCATTTCGAGGAGCGCTTTTTCAGCAAGCGGGTATTGCTTTTTTGCTGTATAAATATTGGTCTGTACCCGGAGTGCTGTGGCCACATAATTCAGGTTTTGCAACTGCCTGCAAAAGGGTAACCCGTTTTCGATGAAATAAAGGGCAGAATCAGCTTTACCAAGCGACGCATAAGCATTTCCTGCATTGATAGAGGCGGGTGCCAATACCTCTACGTACCTTCCTTTGTTACCCGCAACCTGTATAGCACGTTTAATCCATTTCAACGCTTCCTGTAATTGCTGCCGGGCAATAGCAACAGAACCGATGGTGTTGCATGTAAGTCCTATGGTGAGTGTATCGTTGTATTGTTCTGCTTTCGGTAACATATTGTATAACACATCCAGTGCTTCGGCAAACCGTGATTTAGAACCATAGTACATGGCCTTTGCTCTTAAAAGCTTGAAATAAATATCTCTTGTTGCAGGATTTTCTACAGGATTCCGGGCAATTTCCGGTTCAATAAAGAAAAGCGCACTGTCGCTCCAGCCCCAGCGGTAATACCAATTGGCATAAGCCAGTTCGGCCAGGCTTTTGTGCCGTTGATTGTTACTGGCTGCTGCCAGTTCTTTCACCTCCGGACCATATTTATCCAGCGTATCACGGTTAATACTATGATACTGTTCAAACAGGTTCAATAGTGCCTGTAATTTTTCTTCCGGTGTTTTCGCTGTATAAACATGCTGCTGCAGACGATTAACTATCGCTGTCTGGCCATTACTTGTAAAAGAAACGGCAATAAACAGTAAGAACAATATGGTGATGCCTCTGCCCACTACTTGTGATTGATACTTCTAAATTATTTGAATTCGGGCAGATTTTACAACAGGTACTACAAATTGAGTATTTGCCGGCGCCCTGTTAAATCCAATTTTTATAGTCTCAAAATCCAGCCTGTTTCAAGCCGGTTTATCCTCCAATATTTCTGAATTATTCATTCAAACAACTGCCCGGCAGTTGAAAAAATATTAAAAAACTGACTGATGGCCAGACTCTTTTTACTCCTCATTATGAGTTTGATAGCGCTTTCACAATCTGCCCTATCGCAAAAAAGAACAGCACGAAACGTAAATATGATTGAATTGGAGCGTAAGCTGGTGGTGCCCGGTTGGGCATCAATCAATTCAAATTATCGTTCTTCCAATGCGAGCCGGAATTCGAATACACCGGATGCAACCTGCGATACAATTGTGCTTACACGACAATCGCAAATTGACAGTTTTAAAATTCTGTATCCCGGCTGTACTTTTGTTGCCATTCTGGAGATTAACGGCCAGGGAGCAGGTCCTGCCATTACAAAACTTGATTCGTTACATGAAATTATCAGTGTTACACAAAAACTGAAAATCACTCATACTTCCATTACATCACTCAGTGCCCTTACTTCACTTACCTCTATTGGCGATACCCTGGAATTAGAATACAACTTTCTGCAAACAAATATTGGTTTAAACAATCTCACCCAGCTTGGCAATGTAATCATCAGCAGGCTTCCTGCTTTAACAACACTTGCAGGCTTGAGCAATGGCATGACAAGTATAGGAGGTGTGCTGATTGACAGTACGGGGTTGACAAGCTTAACAGGTCTTGAAAGTGTAAAAAAGATAAATGGTCATCTCGACTTACGTTTTTCTCCGATAATCAATCTGAATAGTATTTCAAATCTTGATACCATTAATGGTTACTTACGATTGGAACGGCTTCCTTCATTTAACTCCATCGGGTTGAATAACCTGAAATATGTATTTGGATTTTTATTTGCCGGCTTGGACAACCTCACTTCATTGAGCGGTTTAAGCAATAACCTTCAAACGACCAATCTTGGAACCATCTGGATGATTAACACAGGTATTACATCGCTTTCAGGATTAAACAATGTTACCGGATGTTCTAATTTTTATTTCTGGATAAATCCGAATCTTACGACACTGAATGGATTTAACCAGGTTGCAGGGGATGTTCCCGGTGGATTTTCGCTTTGGGCCAATGATGCATTAACTGATATTTCAGCATTAAGTAACATCACTTCCATAAGTGACGGCGACCTTGATTTTCATGGAAACAACCAGCTTTCCAACCTCACCGGTCTTGGGAATATTGTTACCATTGGCAGACGGTTACGTGTATATGAAAATCCACTGATTACCTCACTCTCATTTCTCAATAACAATCTTATTATACTGGATAATAATACCGAAGGCATACAAATCGAAAACAATCCCCAATTATCCGTCTGCTCCTTTGACCCGGTATGTAACTACCTGAATAATGGAGGTTTTGGCGTAGTGCAGAATAATGCGCCCGGCTGCTCCAGCATTAGTGAAATTCAAGCCGGCTGTGGGTCAGCTTGTACAACCGGTGTACTCAAAACCTGGACCGGCAACAATAGCACTGATTGGAATGACCCTGATAACTGGAGCCCGGCAGGTGTACCGGGTACTTGTGACAAAGTATATATCCCGAACGGAGTGCCCGATAACCCGGTTGCAAATACACATCTTTCCATTGGCGGACTCATCATAGAGAGCGGAAATTCGCTTGACATGAACGGGTTTAACCTAGTATGTAAGGACACCCTTCATATAGATGATGGCGATATTTCCAATGCCAATTCCATTCAATTCAATACAATCAACGACCCTTATCTTTTTGATGCCAGCATCCAGAGCAACACTGCAATCACCTTCAACAAATATGTTGGCAGTCTTTATTTTGCCTACAATACATTTATCGGAAATGTTGTTTTAATCGACAGCATTGGCAGAGCCGGTGTGGCTGAAATAAGCAGCAATCAATTTAACAATGACCTCACCCTGTTCGGTGCCAGCCAGGTGCCGGGCGCTCATACCATCATTTCAGGTTCAGGTGATGATTATGTTTCGGGGTCTTTTGCTATTGCTTATACTTCCGTTGCCAATCTTGCTATCGGAACAGGGGGCACCCTTCACATCGCCGGTGATTTAAACCTCAATACCAATGTGAATCCGGCATTGATTAACTTAAATGCTGTCAATTTCAACGGCGGGACTAACTCACATATCCGTCAGTTTGGTACGGTACCGGTTTCGTTTAACAACCTGTACACCGATAAATTCTCGAAAGCACAACTCATTATTCCCGAACAACCCATTTACCTGCGTGGTGTGGCCTGTATGTCCGGAGGTTTAATCAAAACAACTCCATCCACATTGCTCATTGCAGAAGATAATGCAGCCATCAACTGCCATAGTTCTGAAAGCTGGGTGTGGGGGCCCATCAGAAAAATCGGGAACGACCAGTTTACGTTTGTGGTAGGTGACAGTCTCAAAAAGGCAATACTTACGATGGCTACAGCACCGGCACAGGTAACCGATGCATTTACAGCACAATACTTCAGAACCAATCCGTCTGCTGCCGGGTATGATACAGCACAACACGTTTCTTCTCTTACAACTGTTTCAGGAAAGGAATACTGGATGTTTACAAGAGATAATGGCAACAGTAACGTTCGCATCAATCTTCAATACGACAGTACAAGAAGTCAAAAAATTTCTTCCATATACAGTCTGCGTGCCAGCCAATGGAACGGTTCCCAATGGATAAACAACGGAGCTTTATCGGTAACCGGTAATCTTCATGAAGCCTATGTTACCTCTCAGGATATTTTATCCTCTTTTGGACCCGTTACATTAGGTTATGTTATTCCTCCCCGCATCCCGGTGATTACCATCACCAAAATGGATTCAGTTGCCTGCCGCGGCGGCTCTTTCAAAGTACATTTTACGGTGGACACATTGATGTTCCCTACCAATACCTTCACAGCCCAACTATCAGACAGTACCGGCAGTTTTGCCAATCCCATGAACATAGGTCAACGGGTGAGTGCTGTGAACTCAGATAGTATTACCGTATCCATTCCGGTAAATGCAGCGCTTTCATCAGCATACCGCATAAGAGTAACAGGTACCGCTCCACCGGATACAAGTGTTAATACAAAACAACTGGCTATCAGAACCATTCCTTCGCTCAGTTTCACCGTAGAAGGTCCGGCCATTGGTTGTGTGGGTACCGAGTACAAATACTATCCCAGTCAGCGGGAAGCCGGAGCAAGCTATAACTGGTTGATAACCGGCGGTACATTTACCACCAATCAGGATACAGCCTATGTTACATGGAACACTGCCGGCACAGGAACAATATCGCTTCGTGCATTCAATGCATGTGGAAACGGTCCTTCCGCCAACAGGAACATTACTGTAAATCCTCCAATTCCTTCTGCAGCGCCTGTACTTACAACTACAGGAAGATGGTTGAATACATCTGCTTTACCTGTAAATGCCAGCGGCTATCGCTGGTTCAGAAATGATACCCTTATTGCAGGCGCTGTTAATGCATCGTATTATGCTTCAGCAGCGGGAACTTATACAGTGCGGTTTTACAGCACCTGTGGTGATGGGCCTGTATCCAACAGCATCAGCTTTGCAGCGGCATCTATTCCTCAAACAATTACATTCAATACCATTCCCGATAAAATATTTGGTGATGCTCCGTTTACTGTTGATGCCACATCATCTTCTGGTCTTCCGTTGAATTTGCAAATCATCAGCGGGCCGGGTAATCTTACCGCAGGCGTTTATACCATTACTTCAACAGGAACCGTTACCATCAGAGCAACACAAACAGGAGATAATGTATATGACACTGCAGCGCCTGTAACAAGAACATTTACCATCAGCAAAGCGTCACAAACCATCAGCTTTAACACAATACCTGATTTTATTTTTGGTGTATCAGCTTCACCATTTCAATTGAATGCTTCGGCATCGTCAGGTCTTGCTGTCAATTACAACCTGAGCGGAAGTGCTGCTTCCCTGGCAGGAAACATTGTGACCGTTACCGGTTTGGGAACTGTTTCCATCACCGCCTCACAGCCGGGGGATACCAATTATTTACCGGCAACAACTGTCATAAGAAACTTTTGTGTAAGGGTAAATGATTTAACCAGCATCAGCGGCGCACCCTTTGTATGCCCGGGACAAACGGCAACGTATACCATCAACAATGTGCCCGGATTAACGTACAGCTGGCGGCTTTCCAATGGCACCACTTACGCATCTGCAACCAATACAGCAGCTATTACATGGAACACAGCTGGTACGTACACGCTTATTGTTTCGGCTACGGGTCCCTGTGGTGCACCTACTAGTAATGACAGCCTGGTTGTAAACGTAATCAACCCCATAACACCGGCGGCCGTTACCGGTATGTTACCAGCGGATGGAAGCACCGGACTTGCGCTGCCATTAACCCTTTCCTGGTTGCCTGCTTCCAATGCATTGACCTACGATTTATATGTATGGGACTCAACCGCTGCACAACCTTCACAGCCATACGCTGCCAACATCACCGGTATTTCATATACGCTGGCCAGAAATGCGTTGCCTTATAACAAAACATACAACTGGCGTATTGTTTCAAAGAACGCCTGTCTGCAAACAAACGGTCCCGTACAACGATTCCGGTTAAGGCCGTTACCTGATTTGATAGTCGCCACAGTGCAGGCGCCTGCCGCTGCCAATTCCGGCCAAACCATCACCATTAACTGGACGGTGAAAAACAACGGACCCGGTAATACTGCTACCAATCAAAGCTGGACAGATGCCGTGTTTCTTTCTTTTGATACCCTGCCCACCTTTATCAACCCCACTACAAATGGTTTTGCATGGAGTGCGTTTGATTTTCCGATACGGCCGCTTTTGATTGGAACAAAACCCAATGCAACGGCACTGGACAGCGGGCAGCAATACAGCAACTCCATCAACTTTACGTTACCACTCAATTATGCTCAACCGCTGTATGCATATGTAATTACAGATTACCCTGCAGGTAACAATTCACCGTTGCAAATGACCTATGCCAATGATACGGCACGGGCGGCAACTCCCATTCTTGTAACCCTTTCACCTACTCCGGACTTGCGGGTGGATACCGTGTTTACACCTGCTTCCACCTTCTCCGGCAGTACAGTTACGGTAGCATATAAGGTGAAAAATTATGGTGTACTTACACCTGCCGGAAGCGTTTGGACCGACCGCTTTTATATTTCGCCTAGCCCACTTTTTAACAGTAACAATGCAATTCCACTCAATGCTCCCAAGCCCAATGGTACTTACTATCCCAATGCATTATTGGCAGGAGTGGGAAACAGCCAGCAGCTGCTGGCAGATAGTTCTGTAACACGAAACACAGAAGTTGTTATTCCCAATTATTTATCGGGCACATGGTTTATCCATGTAGTTACCAATGCCACCGGTTCTTTATACGAAGGAGCATTGGCCAACAACAATATCAACAACAGTGTGGTACAGGTATTTTTGACCCCAACTCCTCAACTTACTGTAAACTCACTCACCGTTCCGTTGACAACGATGAGTGTTACACAACCGGCGGGCATTAACTGGAATGTATTAAATGTGGGCTTCAGGGATAATATTGAAAAAAATAAAGGACACTATTTTGTTGCAAGGCCTTGTCCGCAGGGCATTATTTACAACGACAGCCTGGGTCATGGTGGTAGTTATTGGGTTGACCGTGTATATCTGAGCTCCGACGCCAACGGATTGAATGTAAACAATGCATTGCTGCTGGGTGAAGTTCCAAAAGGTGTACTGAATGCAGGCAACATTTCACCCGACTTTTTACTGCCCGGTTCCCTTTGCGGAGGTGCAAAACCCGGTAATATAAATACGGTCAATGTACTCTCACCCAATTCCAATCATCCCAACAACCTGAACTTTACCGTACCTGCCAACCTGCAGCCGGGCAATTATTACGTGTATGTTTATACCAACCCTACAAAAACCGTATTTGAGTTTCCGGATACACCTTCCATCAGAAGAAGTACACTTCCCATCACCATACAGCGGCCCGATTTGACGGTGCCATCTGTAATTGTTCCTGCTGCCACCACAGGCGCACAGACCTTTACTATTACCTATACTGTTCAGAACAATGGACCGGGAACCGTGTTCAACGCTCAGCGCAAAGACCGGATTTTTGTAAGCACGTCGCCCGTATTTGATGGCTCGGCCGTTTTAGTGAAGACAGAAACGGTTACTTCCACACTGAATGTAAATGCACCCCAGCAGTTCAGTACCAATTATACCTTCCCACCCGGCACTTCCGGCACCAGGTACATTTATGTGCAAACCAATTTTGACAGCAGCTTTACAGAAATAAATTATGCCAACAACATCAGTGCTGCAGCAGCAACCACTGTATCAACTGCAGTACCGGCCGATTTAATGATTACCGGTTTTCAGATGTTGGATACCGTTAGCCTTCCCGGCAATCTTTATTTCAGATATGCCATTGCAAACAACGGAGCTGCCACTGCTTCCGGGTTGTGTACAGACAGCATTTTTATCGGCTGCAATCCTGTGTATAGTAACAGTTCGGCTTCCTTTATAGGCACAAGGTCGGTGAACCGTGTAATCAATGCCGGCAGTGCTGTTGCCGATTCATTCACGATTAATTTGAATCAATATACCTACAACATCAACCCTTGTTTCCCCATTGCTAACAACTCACCCGTTTATTTCTTTATAAAAGTTAATGCCAACAACACTATTTACGAAGGAAGTAATACGGCTAACAATCTTGCAGGCAGCGGAATCAAAACAATCCTCAACAAACATGTAGACCATATTGTAACCACCGTTTCAGGTGCTGATACAACAACAGCAGGCCGACCCTATCTTACAAAATGGACAGTAAAGAATAATGGTCTTAACCCCGGTGGCATCTTTTACGTTCAATGGTTTGATGCGATTTATTTTTCGCCCGATTCGGTGTTTAATGCCAATGCAAAACCGGCTTCAAATTTCTTCAGTAACAGTACGTTAAATAACAACGAAACCTATTCAGAATCATTGAGTGCCACAACGCCTAATATACCAACCGGTGATTATTATGTACACGTAGTTACCAACAACAACAATGGCATCAGAGGGGAAATTAACCGTGCCAACAACAGCAATGTAATTCGCACGGCGGGAGGGGCTGCCAAAAAAATTCATGTAATACAGCCGCCACTGCCAGACCTTACCAGTACCATTCTTCAAGCACCGGCCTCCGTTGCAGTGGGGCAACCCGCAACTGTCGTGTACCGGATTGACAATAGCGGTGCAGGTGTCACCTTCCCCTCTGTATGGAACAATGAATTCTGGCTGTCCACCGATTTTGTTCCCGGCAATGCGGGTGATATCAGACTCGGTTCATTCAGCCGGGCAGGTGCCTTACAGCCGGGTACTTTCTATACCGATTCGCTCACCATGCAGATACCCATGAATGTAACCGGCGGCAACTATATACTGATTGCAGTAGCCAATGCAGGAAGAGCGGTTATCGAAAGTAACGATACCAACAACCTGGCCTTTCAACCCATTACCGTTGTAGTGCCTGCTGCATCCGACCTGATTGTGCAGTCTATCGCTGTACCCGATACTGTGTTGCTGGGATATACAATCGATACGGCAAAGTGGATTGTACAGAACAACTCCGTCAATTCAGCAGCAGGCGTTTCTGCAGATGGAATTTATCTCTCCAAAAATACAGCGTTGGATTCAGCCGATGTTTTAATCGGCATCAAAAACAAATTCATCAACATGGGGCCGCTTGCAACCGATACCATCCGCCTGCAACCGATGGTGAACAATGTAACAGAGGGCATTTATCATGTATTGGTGAAAACAGACCTGCTGAACAATATTGTTGAAACGGATAAGAACAACAATGTTACTGCGGCAGCTAAAACCATTTATGTGAAAGTGAAAGAGCTGGCGCTTGGTGTGGTAGAAAGCAATACACTGCAAACTATCGGCAGGTACTACAAGCTCCGGATACCTGATTCATTGAGAGGTTCAACCATACTGCTTACGTTAAAAACCGGCGATTCATTGACCATGCGTAACGAAATGTATGTGGGCGGCTCCTATATACCCTCACCTGCACAGTTTACCTACCGGTTTGAAACACCCAATTATGGTAATCAGCAAATTCTGATGAGTGATGTTAATGACTCAGTATACTACATCTTTATCCGTTGCGTATCACCTAATCCTGTTCTGCAAAATATTACTGTCAAAGCAGTGAAGTTGCCCTTTGCCATTGTAAATATTAACGCTGCAAGCGGAGGTAACGGAGGTAATGTAACCGTTAAAATAACCGGCTCTTTATTTACCAATAATATGCAGGCAACGCTAAGTAGGCCTGGCACCACGATTACGGCCCGGCAAGTGTATTTCATCAACAGTACAACTGTATTTGCCACCTTCCCGCTGCAGGCAAAACCGTTAGGGGTATATGATATTACCCTTACCAAGCCCGATGCATCGGTTGCCGTTCTAGCAGGTGCGTTCTCTGTTGTAAGTCCTAACAACGGCGGCCTGATAACCGGCGGTGGTGTCAATACCGGTCCTACAGGTTCGGGTACAGACCCCGGTTGCGACCCGGGTGCAGATGCGGGATTAAACTCTCAATTGGTAGTGCAATTAGTGTATCCTGAAAAAGTGTTCAGCGGATGGCCCTTTACCATACAGCTCAACTTCAGCAATCCTACCAATATGGATATACCGGTACAAACACGGGTATTGTACAATGATAGGAATGTGCCGATGTCTTTAACACAGGCCGGGCTGGCAAACGGGTCTTCAACGCTCTATCTGCAACTGACAGAGCCGGGCGGACCTCCGGGCATTATCCGGGCTGGCGGCAGCGGAAGTATTATCATTTACTCAAAAGCACCGCTGAGTACACCCGGTCATACCATTGTTAATCTCAATTTGAAGTAACCCTGTAAAGAAAGTAGTATGAATAAGTTTATAAAACATAGCATCCACAATTTTAACAGCACTGCAATTCTGTTGTTGTTGATAATGCAGATAAGCAGTAATGGCGTTATTGCACAAAACATCAATATCCCCAATAAAACGGGACCGATGGACCTGGGGGTGAACAGCCTTACCGGCAACCTGTTTTTTTCACGCAGCGATGTGTTTGTGCCTGCACGCATGTTCAATCTCAGTATCACCTTTCACTACAACAGTTTTAATTTTGATAGTAACAAAGGATACGGTAACGGCTGGAGTTTCATTTATGATATCCGTTACATGAATGATACAGCCAATGGAAAACGAATTCTGTGGGGAGATGGAAGAGAAGACAGTTATCAGTTTACAGGAAGTGCTTATAAAGCCCCTGCCGGTTTCTTTTCTATATTGCAGGAATACCAGAGCGGCAAGTTTTCATTGACAGAAACAGATGGTACCACCTGGTTTTTTGATAATGCCCTTCACAAACGCCTCACCAGAATACAGGAACCCAACGGCAATTTTATCAATTTCAATTATGCTGATACATTGCTTACATCACTTACGAACAATGCCGGTCAAACCATCAGCTTTGCCTATGATTCCAAAGGAAGGCTGATTACCGTTACAGATGCCATAGTTGCACCGTCCCGTTCCTGGTCGTATTCATACGACGCTTCCAACAATCTGCTACAGGTAACAGACCCGCTTGGTGGTAAATACAACTACAGCTACCTCATTAACGGACCTGTAAAATCAGTGACCGATAAAAACAGCAATGTAGTTGACATCATTTACTACAACGATTTTACAGTGAGTGAAATGATTGGCTGTAACAAACGCATGAGTTTCAGTTATGATACAGCGCAAAAAGCAACCGTTGTTACTGATTACCTGGAGAGCGGCACCAACCAGGTAACAAAATACTTTTTCAATTCATCGGGTGGCAATACCTGGCTTTCAGGTATGACAAGCAACTGCTGCGGTTTTGATATGAAATTTGAATATGATGCACAGGGCAATAAACTAAAGGAAACAGATGCCAATGGAAATATAACAACGTATACTTATGATGCCAAGGGAAACGTGCTTTCCATTACTGATGCATTGAATCAAACGAGTACGTTTACCTATTCACCGGACTATAATAAAATCACCAGTATTACTGACCCCAAAGGATTTGTTACTACCATCAGTTATGATTCAAAAGGCAATGCCATACAGATTACCGAACCGGGAAATATTGTTTATACAGCGGCGTACAACAGCAATGGTGAAATTACAAGCAGTACCAACCCACGTGGACAAACCTATACCTACACCTATGATGCGTATGGAAACCCGCTTACAGTAAATGGCCCCAATGGTTTTACAGCTGCATTCGGCTTTGATGCAAGGGGAAACATGATTTCGTTTACCGACCCCAACAGCAATACAAGCAATATGCAGTATGATATACTCAGCCGTATGAAACAACTGACGGACCCGCTCAATCATAACATACAGGTGAGTTATGATGCCATGGACAACCCCACTGTAATCAAAAACAAAAACAATGAAAACAGTCTGCTGAAGTTTGATGCTTCCAACCGTATGGCACAATTTACTGATGCAATGGGTAAAACAACCACGGTGGCTTATGATGGCATGGATAATATCATTGCCATCACCAATGCAGCCGGAAATACAACCACGTTTTCCTATGACAGCCGCAACCGGCTTTCCGGTATCAAAGATGCAGAAGGCAATCTCATTACCTATAACTATGATGCCAATGGAAATATTATCAACACACAATTCCCCAACGGTCAACAATATAATTACACATATGATGCATTAGACAGGATTAAAACGATAACCGATGCTACCAGCAACCTTGCACAAATAGAATACGACCCCAATGATAATATTACCAAAATCACGAATGCCACCGGTGCGGTTATGCAATTCAGTTATGACAGCCTGAACCGTATCCGGAAAATAACCGACCCGCTGGGAAATCATGTAGAACTTAGCTATGATAAAAACGGAAACGTCACCTCCTTTAAAGACCGTAAAGGCAGCATCAGCAATATTGTGTATGATAACCGTGACCGCATCACCGGTTATACAGATGAGAACGGCGCTGTAACTACTGTGGGTTATGATGCAGCAGGCAATGTAGTTTCATTACGAGATGCCAATAGCAATACAACAACGTATACCTATGATGCCCTCAACCGTGTAAGAAGAATGACCTATGCTGATGGCAGTTTTTCAGAATACACCTATGATGTAAAAAACAATGTAACAGCACGCAGACTTACAAACGGCACCATCATCAATTATAGTTATGATACCTTGAATCGCCTCATCAGCAAAACACTGCCCGACGGTCAGGTACACACGTACACCTATGATGCCATCGGACGGCTCACCTCTGCCACCAACGCAGCAGGAACAGTAACACTTACCTATGATGTACTGAACAGAATAACTTCAGAATCGTTTAACGGACGTACAGTAAGATACAATTACAGTATCAGCGGCCGCACACAAACCACCACCTATCCCGACAGTTCCGTTGTTACCAAAACATTTGATACGAGAAACCGATTGGTTTCCATTCAAAAAAACGGAACTGCAATAGTTAGTTATCAATACAACAATGCCAACCAGCTCATCAGTAAAACCTTTGCCAATGGTGTTACCACCAATATGCAGTATGATTTTGCCAATCGCTTAACCAACATCAGCACAGGAGCTTTTCAGAATATTTCATTTACCTATGACGCCAATGGTAATAAAACCACGGTTACAAGAAACAACGCTAACAAGTCGGAGCAGTTTACCTATGACAACGGTAACAGGCTTACTGCTTACAGGCAGGGACCTGCCGGTGGGCCATTTGTAATTAACAACAGCTATACCTACGATGCGCTGGGCAACCGTACAACACTTGTATCCAATGGCATTACAACCAACTATACGGTGAACAACCTCAACCAGATGCTCAACAGTAACAATGGTGTGCAGAACATCAATTACACGTATGATGCCAATGGTAATCTCAGTTACGATGGTAAATTCTATAAAACATACGATGCTGAAAAAAGATTGCTGAAAGACTCCGCATCCCCTGCTGCAGTACTTACCTATGTGTATGACGCCATGGGCAGAAGAGTTACAAAAAATCTCAATGGTAATGCACTCAACTATACCTATGCAGGATTGGAGCAGATTGAAGAACGGAATGCAGGAGGCGTACTATTAAACCGAACCATCTTCAATCATTTTCTTGAACCCGTTGTAAACGAAAAAGGCAATCTGCCATTTTATTATCACGCCAATGATTTAATGAGTGTTGAGTTTCTTACCAATGCCGCCGGTACATTGGCAGAACAGTATGAGTATGATGTATACGGTAAACAAACTATTTACGATGGCGCAGGAAACCCCATAACCGGAAGCAGCACCGGCAATCGTTTTGGATTTACCGGGCAGGTATATGACAGTGCCACCGCTTCCAACAAATTTTTCTTCCGGGAATACAATCCTGCCACCGGATTATTTAACCAGCGTGATTTGATTGGTTATGCAGATGGAATGGGATTATATCAATATGTACATAATAACCCGGCAAATGGAGTGGATGTGTGGGGGTTGGAGGAAGACCCTTGCAAACATGATAAGGATAAAATTAAGTTAGTAACAGGCAGAATGGCATTTCTTGAAGTTAAGATTGCAACTAAGGGAGGGGTTGATGGTAAGAATGCAGTAGATTTTGGGTACGATGGCAGAAATTTTGTAACAGGCTATATTTCTTCAATGACAGGTGTGTTGAATTGGAGTTTAGGAACATCATGGATAAACTACGGCAGACAGGCAGACAGCAGGTTTTATTCTGATTATTATAACAGTGACGTTGGAAATAACAACTTCTTTTTTATGGGAAAAAGTATGAAAAGCTGGGAGGTAAATTATTACTTTACAAATTCGGCTTTACGAAATGCAGGATTTTCTGAAACTTCATCCGGAGCATATACAAATAACTGGAATACCGGGAAAGCTGTGTTAAGTGGAATTAAGAATCGGAGCTATAAAGCATTTCAAGATCGTATGAAAGAAGGTATAATTAAGAATGAAATGGTTCAAAAGGCTTTTGAAAACAACCCCAAAGATTTGATTTGGTTGAAAAAAGAAGATGATTTTGAAGAAAATGAATTTGGTCAGTTTTGGCCTGTAATTAATCCGAAAACCGGTGAAATATCAAGGGAGTTTTTTCGAAAAAGAAATTTGACAAAAAAACAACTCGAACGCTATAAAGAGTGGGCCAGAAAGAACTGCCCCCAAAACAATTCAGGCGGCACTCAAAAACCACCCAAATACCGATGGAATCCTATTACCGGTAAATACGAAGTCATTGCCTCCAACGACCCCAATGAAATCATCGGCCCCACCGGTGAGCCCGACAAGCGCTGGGTAAGTGTAAAAGATCGCCTGCCCTATACCGTTACATATGAAAACGATAAAACAGCTACAGCTCCGGCCAAGTATGTAAAAGTGGTGGTGCCTGTGCACAACAAAATGGATGCGGCCAGCTTTGAATTAAAAAACCTTGGGTTTAACAGTCTCACCTTTACCGTGCCGCCCGCCACTGCTTCCAATTATCAACGGTTGGATTGCCGGGATTCACTGGGTCTGTTTGTAGATATGACGGCCGGTTACGATGTGATCAACAATAATTTTTTCTGGGAGTTTCAATCCATTGACCCGCTTACACTGCTGCCACCAGCTGACCCGCTGAAAGGATTTTTGTTAAGACAGGATAGCAGTAACAGTTTGTACGGACATGGGTTTGTCAACTTCAGCATTAAGCCCGTTATCCATGCACAAACACTGGATTCCATACTGGCGCAGGCGTTTATCATTTTTGATACCAATGATACCATTCCCACCAATATTGAAAAGAATACCATTGATGCAGTACCACCCACCAGCAATATGAGTTCGCTGGGCACAAATTACACCGGCTCCATTCCACTTTCATGGACGGGTGCAGATGACCCGGGCGGATGCGGTGTTCGTTTTTATACTTTGTACGTATCAACAGACGGTATCAACTTTTCAATCATCCGCTCTGGCATTACAAGAAGAGATACCGTATTTACCGGCACTCCCAATGTGCGTTATTACTTTTTTGTACTGGCTACAGATAGTGTGGGTAATACAGAAACCCTGCGAGCCAATGCCATCCAGAGCACTTTGCTGGGCGGAGCTTTACCGGTAACATGGTTGTATTTTAATGGTAAAACAATCAATAAAAATAATGTGCTGGAGTGGGCTACTGCATCTGAACAAAACACAAAAGAATTTATTATTGAACGATCAGTTAATGCTGTGAATTTTTCAAAAATCGGAACTGTAAAAGCTGCCGGTAGTACAGCCACTACCAGCAATTATAATTATACTGACTATGATATTGACAGGCTTAATCAACCGGTAATGTATTACCGTCTCAGGCAGATGGACCTTGATGGACGATTCAGTTACTCCAATATTATCAGGTTAACATATAATGCAACTGAAAAAACGAAAACCCTGGTTTATCCCAATCCTACCAATGGTCTGTTAACCATCGTTGTAGCTGATCAAAAACTAATCGGTTCACTGGCAAGGGTTTATGATGAAAGCGGCCGGTTACTACAGTCCGTGAAAATAACAGCCACCGCACAAACGATAAATTTAACCAGTTATCTTGGTGGCATCTATTTCATTATTCTGGAAAATAAAGAATCGCTCAAGATTATAAAAAAGTAAAACTATGAAGAACTGAAAAGATGAAGACCGCCCTGTAACGGGTGGTCTTTTTATGTAACAAAATGTGGTTATCTTTGGAGCTCAATAATTAAATCAATTTTTATATGAAACATCTTTTGAACGTTGCCATTCTTCTTTTTACAGGAATCGTAGCTTTTGCTCAAAGCCCCAAGCCTGCTGAAAAAGGAATAACCTATGGTGCAGGTACCACTAATGAAAACACAGTCACCGTTACAGAAATGGAAAAGAAATTTGCCGCAGATGAAAAATTTGAAGGCAAGATAGTAGGTAAAGTTACTGAAGTGTGCCAGGAAAAAGGCTGCTGGATGAAAGTAGAAAAATCCAACGGTGAAACCCTGATGGTAAAGTTTAAAAACTATGGTTTCTTTATGCCTAAAAACATTGTGGGACAAACTGTAGTTCTCGAAGGGGAAGCAGTGGTAAAAGAAGTAAGCGTAAAACAACAAAAACATTATGCTGAAGACGCCGGCAAAAGCAAAGAAGAAATTGAAAAAATAAAAGAGCCGAAGAAGGAAACACAGTTTATTGCAAAAGGTGTGCTGGTATTATAAATTAAAACCGAATGACTTTAGAAAGCCTTCTCTTATTGGGAAGGCTTTCCTGTTATTACTCATCAATGTTTTAGTAATTGCTTACTCACCATCTCCTCATTAAGCCATAACTGAAGTAAATAAGCAGCAGCAGGCAAATCATTGAGCGCTTTTAACTCTTCACGATAAATGCCTGTTATTTTTTGTCGGGCTGATTGATACAAAACTTTGCCATCAGCAGTTACAATACGATACTGCATTTCTTTTACCGTATTCAGCTTTAATGATAGCACTGCTGAAGAACTCAAAGGATTGGGGCTGATTGAAAACTCTTCCAATCCACTGATGGAGGTAACAGGTGTAGCCACATTTATAATATTACTCACATCAATTCGCACACCGGGCAGGTCAGGATAGAATGTATTGCCCGGGCATTGGGTAGCACAGCCGTCCCGGTGACCCGAAATATTGAAAATTGTTTTGTTACTGCTTGCATGAAACGAAGAAGCAAGTGGATCAATGTTTCGCTCACAGGCTTTCCATGCCAGTAATTGCGCCAGTTTTGCTCTGGCAGCAGTGGAAATGGTGATGTTCGTATAATCGCCCAGCATACAAACGCCCATCGTGTTTCCATTTGTACCACAAAAATGTGCACCTGTTATATTACTCACACTGCTGTTATATCTGCCTTCATATAAAACACCATCCGGTGCAATCAGCCAGTTATAACCAATATCAGAATATCCGGCACCACCGGCGCCCGATGGTGTTGTATGAAAATTCCAGATGCCTAAAACTACTGCACCCCAGTCGCTCGATGTGTTAGTACCTGCCGCATGATGCACAATTAAATGTGTAACTGTTGTTGTTGATGGCCCCCATACTTGTGTACATCCCCAGCCTGTACGATTTACAAATGAAGGTTGTGGTACATTACAGGCAGTAACCCGGTTGTTTATTTGAGGTAGAGGCGCCACCCGGCCGCTTACTGTTTTTGGTTTATCGCCTGCACTAAAAAAATTGAGATAGAGCTTTGAAATCAATATTCCTTTTCTGCTCTGGTTGGTTGCAATCTCTGCACGGTAATATTGATATTGTTTTTCTTTAAACATAAGCTCGCCGATGAAGCGGCCTTTTACTTCATTTACATGCGCATCGGGTTTGATAGCTATGGGGTCTGTCCATTTTAGATTGTCTTCTGAAAAACGGATGAACACGGTTGTATTAGATGCATCATTACCTGCATCTTCCCAGGTACAGAAGAAACTGAGAAAAGGAGCAATAGCAGTTAATGGAATTTTTTGGGAACGCAAACGCATCACCACCGGTTGCGTTTCATTCAACGCACCGTAAAATGCACTACGCATGTTTACAAATTCATTAATCCATTCCCGGCGCTCGTCTGCCTGGTTCAGGTGTATTTGCACTGTTGCCCTTTCACTGTTACGTTCCTGTGCAGTGAGGGCGCTTGTACAAAAAAGAAAAAGAATGGCGGTTAAGAGCGTCTTCATACAATGAATTTTACGGAAGATAATACGATTTTTATAAACGGCTTGCACATTCTCATTCCTTTCTCTACCTTCTGCCTTCAAAATTTTTCCATTATGCACAAACTCTTATTCATCATGGCGGTAAGTTTTTTATTTGCTGCCTGTAAAAACGAAACAAAAGCCCCACGGGATGTAAAGCAGTACACCATTGATCAGTTTTTTCAAACTGAAAGTATAGGTGGCGGTGCTTTTAATAAAGAAGAAACCAAACTGCTGGTGAACAGCAACCGAAGTAAAATTTTTAATGTGTATGAACTCAACCTGGCTGATACTGTATTAACTGCCAAAACCAACTCAACAGTTGAGTCCTTCTTTGCTGTGGATTATATACCCGGCACCAATCATTTTTTATATGCAGCTGATAAGGGTGGTAATGAAAATGATCACATTTATCTGCAACGTACAGATGGTACTGTTACCGATTTAACACCGGGCGAAAAAGAGAAAGCCAATTTCTTTGGATGGACAAAAGATAAAAAATCCATGTACTATGGCAGCAATGTGCGCAATCCGCAGTTTTTTGATGTGTACAAAATGGACACGGCTGACTGGAAACCCTGGATGCTGTACAAAAACGATAGCGGTTTGGATGTAAACAGTATTTCTTACAACGAGCGGTATATCGTACTTACTAAAAGCATTACAACTGATCGTAACGAAATGTATTTATTTGACGCACAAACAAAAACCACCAAAAAATTATCAACAGACAGTTTGGGTGATGCTACTTACAACGCTGCCGGTTTTGAACTCAACGATGAATATCTTTATTACATTACCAATGAAGGCAATGATTTTTCGTACGTGGTAAAATATAAACTGGCTGATGGCAGCAAAGAAAAATTCTTCAGTACCAACTGGGATGTTGCCTATATGTCCATCAGTGAAAATGGAAAATATCATGTAATTGGTATTAATGAAGATGCACGTGATAAAGTACTGCTGTTTGATCACGCCAGTGGTAAGGAAATAGAAATGCCCAAACCGGAAAGTGGTTACATCGGCGGTGTAACCATTTCACCCAGTGAAACAAAAATGCTTTTAACAGTAGTGAGCGACCGCAGCAGCGCCAATAAATTTTTATACGATCTTAAAACCAAAGAACTCAAACAACTCACCAAAACACTTACACCGGAAATTAACAGTGATGATTTAGTAGATGCAGAAATGGTACGGTTTAAATCCTTTGATGGTGTAGAAATCCCGGCAGTGTACTATAAACCACACAATGCATCATCTGCCAATAAAGTACCTGCATTGATTTGGGTGCACGGCGGCCCCGGCGGACAAAGCCGTGCCGGCTACAGCAACACGCTTCAGTATTTTGTAAATCATGGTTATGCCATACTTGCTGTAAACAATCGTGGCAGCAGTGGTTACGGAAAAGCATTTTATAAAATGGATAATCAAAACCATGGTGATAAAGATTTAAAAGATTGCGTATGGGGTAAAAAATGGTTGGCTTCTCAGGATTACATTGATACAGCCAAAATTGGCATTTACGGAGGCAGCTATGGTGGCTTTATGACGCTGGCAGGCATTATCCAATACCCCAATGAGTTTGCCGTAGGTGTTGATTTGTTTGGTGTAGCTAATTGGATACGTACACTTAAAAGTATTCCTCCGTATTGGGAAAGTTTCCGCAAAGCTTTGTATGATGAAATGGGAGATCCGTTTACAGCCGACTCCGTGCGTTTGAAAAATATTTCACCGTTGTACAATACAGAAAAAATTAAAACCCCGCTCCTTGTATTGCAGGGCAGCAATGACCCACGTGTGTTACAAATTGAAAGTGATGAAATAGTAGCAGGCGCTAAAAAGAACGGCACTCCTGTTGAGTATGTGTTATTCCCTGATGAAGGGCATGGCTTTGTGAAAAAAGAAAATCAAATCAAAGCAGCCAATGAAACATTAAAATTTTTGGATAAGCATTTGAAGAAAGAAGAGCCAAAAGGAAAATTGAATTAAGAAACAAAGGCCGCATCAATGATGCGGCCTTTGTTTTATTCTAAAGACAATCTTGCCTTCTCCAAATCATCTGCTGTATCAATACCAATGCCTGTATAATCAGTAAGCACCATTCTTATACGCATGCCATGCTCCAGCATACGGAGGTTCTCCAGTTTCTCCGCTTGCTCCAATGGTGTTTCAGCAAGTGTGGCAAAGCGAAGTAAGGTTTGCTTGCGAAAAGCATATACACCTATATGGCGGTAGTATGTTGGTTTTATATCTGCATCCCGTAAGTAAGGAATAGGCGCACGTGAAAAATACAGGGCATTCATCTTTGCATCTACCACTACTTTTACCACATTCGGATTGCTTCTGTCTGCTTCTTCAGTAATCACACGCACAGGGCTTGCAATATCTACTTCGGCTGCTGCATCGTTTTCAAATACATCTATTATTTGTTGCAGCAATTGTTTTTGCATAAATGGTTCATCGCCCTGTACATTGATGAATACATCTGCATCAATCGAAGCAGCTGCTTCTGCTATACGGTCTGTACCGCTTGCATGTTCTTTTGTACTGCGTATTGCTTTTATACCCCAGGCCTGTACCGCATCAGCAATAACATCACTGTCGCACACCACAATCACATCATCAAACAAAGCGGTAGCTTTTACAGCAAGTGCTGTTTGTACAATCACCGGTTTACCGCCGAGTAGTGCCATCATTTTATTGGGCAGGCGGGAGGATCCAAGACGTGCAGGTATAAGTGCGACATACTTCATTGGCACAAAATAAATCTATTCAACGAAAAAGCCACGCTTGAAGGCGTGGCTTTTATCCGTTACGTACTACAACTTATTTTTTAGCTGTAATATTTAATTTGATATTCACTTCAGGACGAATAAACTTATCGCCGAGGGATTTATCATTACCATAAGAAAGACCCCAGTTGGAACGGTCGATATTAAAATCTGCAACCGTAGTAACACCTGCATCCGTTACAGTTACCTGCGCAGGAAAACTTACATTCTTTGTACTGTCTTTCAATGTAAGGTTACCGCTGATGATGTGTGTAGCACCTGACAGCAAGCTTTTCACTTTTGTGCTGTCATATACTTCCACACTTGTAATTTCAAATGAAGCGGTACCAAATTTAGCTGCATCAAAAAAATCAGGTGAAAGCAAATGACCGGCAAGCTTGGATGAACCGGCTGTATCCTTATCTGTAATTTTTAAGGAGCCGATGTTGATGGTAAATTTGCCGCCCGTTACAGCGCCATCTTTTACTGTAACACTTCCATCATTAAGTGTAAACACACCATTGTGCTGACCCGTAGGTTTTGTGCCGATAAATGACACGGTAGATGCAGCCAGATCCGTGTTGTAGCTTACGCCTTCGCCTGCTGCTGCTTCCTGTGCTTCGCCTGTTGCTGCTTTATCTGCCTCAGGAGCGTTTTGACAGGAAAATAATAAGACCGTACCGGCCATCATCAGTAAGAATTGTTTCTTCATAAAAGTTGATTTTTTTAGTGTTTATAAATGTTTGATTGATTGTATGTGTTTGCTTATTTTACTTCATCCATTTCAAGCTTTACTGTAAGCTCTACATCTTGACCCACTGCTAAACCTCCTGCTTCAACTGTACGGCTCCATTTTAAACCATATGCAAAACGGTCAAGAGTAGTGGTTGCTTTGAAACCTGCTTTTTTACCACGCTGTCCGTTGAGTACACCACCAAAGGTTACATCAAATGTTACCGGTTTTGTAACATCACGAATGGTGAGATTACCGGTAAGTTCATATTTGTTATTGCCCTTGGGTTTAAATCCTGTGCTCACAAATGTGGCTGTTGGAAATTTCTCCGCATTGAAAAAATCATCGCTCTTAAGATGCTTATCTCTGTTTTCGTTATCAGTATTAATGGAGTTAATGTCAACGGAGAAGTTGATTTTAGCATCACTCAGGTCTGCTTTTGTGTGCTCCACAGTTCCGTCAAATACTTTAAATGTTCCTTCAGCCTCACTCACCACCATATGAGTTACTGAAAAGCGGATAGTAGAATGTACTTTATCAACCTTCCACTTAGTGGGAGTCTGTAAGGCAGCTGATGCTGCTGTGTTTGTTTGTTGAGGTAAAACCGCTGATAAGCTGACCATGCCTGCACCGGCCATCAGCACAAATAATAATTGTTTCATTGTTCAATTGATTTAGACTGCAAAGATGGGAAATTATATGTACATACATGCAATTTCAATGTTAAAACTTTTTAGCTTTTTGATTGAGCGGGAAAAGGGAGGGGCTGAACGGGAGGTTAAATTACTGAACTAAGTAAGTTTTATCAACACGTTGGGAGACCTGCGTCAGATGGAACATAATTTTGATGCTTATGTTTTGTAATTAGTACTTCATTTTGTGACAAATCCCTTGCAGGAGACTCGCCTGAGAATTAAAACGCTATTCATTGGTAATCTGTTACTTTACTCAATTTTTTTTCGGGTAGGTGGTATTCATATTTTACAGACTTGATAATAGCTTTCACTACTTTCTTACGCTTGAAATTATTTTTATATATGAAATCCCGGTTACTCACTTTCATTTCTAAACGGGTTTTTTTCGTAAAGCTGTAATGATGCCTCATGAGATTAATAAAAACATAAGGCCTTGAAGCACTTACACCATCAAAATTTAGTGTTGTATCGACTGAAGCGCTCATTTGCCTGCTTACATTCTTATTTGATTGGATACGGATGCTTAAAGGTGCGGATCTTGGCTTTACAATACGCAGTGTTTGTATTTTTAATCTTCCTTCAACAAATCCTTCTTTAACATCAGATCGTAACTTTAATATCGGCGATTCATAGGTTGCTTTTAAGAAAACAGTGTCGCCGGTTGAAAGGATAACTGTAGCCCCATCATTTTGCATAAATTTTGATTTGCTTTCAATGGGTGAACCAAAATTTGCCCAATAATCAATGATGTAAATAGTATCTACCTCTTGTGCTAAAGACTTCAATACCAGAAGCGATAAAATAACAGAGAAAGTGATTTTTTTTCTTATTCTACCCATACAAAATAATGATTTTCTGGTATCGGATCGTTTGCGCTTGTCCCGTAAAAATTTCTCAATAGCATGTGATTATTATTTTGAGATCCTATAATAGGATTAAATGTATTAAACTCACATTTTCCATTCATCCATCCTTCTGCTTTAAAATTCGCTAAAAAAGCTAGGCCTTTTTCTTTAGGAATAACAAAGGCTTCAAATTTAAATCCATCCACATCTTTGACATAGGAAACCCTCACACTTACATCGTTGAAGGTTGTATATGTTCCTTTAATTGGTATAATAGTTGGCTTATTGCCATTGACCTCTGGTATGCCGTTAACTATGGATTTGTAAGTAAGAAACCAAAGCCCCGATGTGCTTAATGAAGAACTTTCAACATTAATTAACTCGTTATTATCTAATCGTAAACTTTTATATGGTATAAAAATCTTTAAACGTAACGTATCTCCTAATTTTATTCTATCAGAGTTTGGTTCAAGATACATAAAGGCAGATAATGGATGATCTCTTAATACTGAACACTTTTTTTTACAACCTGCCAAATGGCAGGTTGTAAAAAAAGTAAATAAAAAAAATATAAACGGTTTCATTTTTTGCCCTTATTGGTGTTCTTTAGTTCAGCTTTTCAATAGGCACGATAAGAATACACCGTGTGCCGTGGTTGTGTGTTTTCACCAACCACACCTGCACATAAGCTGTTTTTCATTTGATTTTTCATAAACGAATCTTAATTTCGGTCATTCAATGGCTTTTATCGGTCAATTGATGACACGAATACATATAACAGTTCATCAATTAAGCTGTTCACCATTTTGAAAATATAGCCAAGAGTTGTTTTTTGCTTTTTCAGATTAACAAAACCTCAATTCTCCATTTTGCGGCATGTCCCTTGCAGGAGACTCACCTGAGAATTTGCAACTCAGGATTTGTTAATTGCTGCACATCGTAATTATTGTTTTAACTTTTTGACGGTTCTACTTCTATCATCACTTCAATAGTTGCAAACTACATACAGCTTTCAACTTTTTGTTTTTTACTCATCTTTTACTACTAGCAGCGCTATTTGTTTTGAACACTAAGGATAGCAGGGCTTCATCAATTCAAAAAGTGAATTTGCCGGCCTTGTTACAATTTTATTGAATACTTTCCCAATTCCTGATTAAAGTAAATTCACCTGTAATTTGATTATAAACAGCAATCGGTTTATGCTTTTTTATTTCATTTAAAAAAGGAGCATCTTTCTTGTTTGTGCTGTCGAGCGGTTTTAATTCGAAGAAAAGTTTATTCTTCTTTTTGTAACGAACTGTTCTAAAGTAAAGATTGCCGGAATTACGTTTAATTTGTATGGAAGTGTCCACAGACAGAAAAGTACTCCAGTGCCGAATCCTTGAAGTGCTGTAATTTGTAGTTCGAGGGTTTTCTATTGTTTTGAATTGTAAAACAATTGAGGAATCAAGAATTAATTGTAAATAACTGTAATTATGTTTTGCTGCAAACTCACCTACAAGCCAAACCTTTTTATTATTAGGTAAGCTTATTTGAACAGGATACTTGTCGTTATGTGGATCCAAGCCTGTCCCGTAAATATCATCTGTTAGGTGGCGGTAATGTACAATGTAAACAGTACATTGAGTGTTACTATCTTGTGAGAACAATGTATGGCTATACGCAAGCGCATGTAGAAAAAAAAGAACAACCAGTTTAATTTGCTTTTTCATTTTACAATAAAATAAAAACCAGATTGATTTGCACTACTCCAATTTAAGAATTGAGTTATACTATCTCTTAAATAAATATTGTCTTCACCACTAACAAAAACGGGTTCAAAATCAGCTCTGCAACGCTCGTTTATCTTAAAATTTCCTGATGAAGAACCTATTCCAAAAACTCCCTTTGCGTTTGTTATTAAAAATAAACTGAAAATATATTTATTTCCTGCTCTTATAGGTAGAAAACTCATTCTTTTGGTTTGCGGATCATTTCCGTTGATTAAAAGTTGGTAACTACCTTTATGAGGCAGTATTAAAAAGCTATCAAGTGCATTTATTAGTAATTTAGGTTGCGGGTAGTATTTAGCTATTCCAAAAAAGCTCGTAACATATAGGTTGGCTGGTAATTCAATGCTATCATTGTTGATCGCATTTCTTTCCTTGTCACTTAGTACCCAACTTACAATTATAGTATCACCTTTTTTATACTCTTTTTTATAAGGGGTTACAGAAAGCTGAGGCTCAAAAAGAATGTCTAAGCATGGAGTAACCTCTTTGGTATTACATGCCAAAGTGAGAGATAACAGCCCTGCTAGCAGGGCTGTTATATTAATTACAACTTGCTTACTGTACATTATACGAACCGAAAAGAGTTTGAATTGCTGTTTGCTGACCAAAATAATCATCCATCATTTTTAATCTGAATTCATTCCATTGATCTATCGGATTACCAAATCTACTTCCGGTTAAGGCATTAAACTGTGCTTCAAGACTTATTCCAGATACATTGTCAAGCACCCCGTTTAATTGTACATTGTCAACAACATTGTCTCTTAAATCATGAAAAACCCCTAATCTATTGAGCCGATAAGGATCTGCTCCAATATTTGGATCCCAGTTTTCGGAATAGCGGATATGAGAAGAAATTCCGCCTGCTGAGAACACTTCGACTCTTTTTTGATCAATTATTGGACTTGAGTTTATACTACCATACCGTCTGTCACTTAAAATATGTCCGTAATAATCACTAAAACCATTCAACATCACAAACAGTTGATGATCAGCTTTAGTCATTTCAACATTAATGTGGGATATAACTGTAGCAAACGTAGTAGCTATTGCTGTAATATCGCCAACCCACGTAAAAACAGATTGACTTTCAACATAGCTGGGATTGGATAGCGCTCCAAAATACTTTTTTAAAATATCATAACCCGTTGGTACAGCAAAAAAAGTCGAAAGTCTTTTATCAGTAGTTTTCAGGTAGCTTTTCCAATCGTTTATTCCATTTTTAGTTCTGTTTTCAAATGCACCTGCAATAGTTAACGATGCGTAAATTTTTTGATTAACTTCATTAGAACTTAAATTCAACTCTGGTGTATTGTAATACAGTATAATATCAGGTCGTTGTCCTTGAAATACTAATTTGATAAGACTGTTTACTCCTTGTACTAGGGCAACAGCATTACCTTTATATACTTTGGCTGCATACAAAGCTATTTTAGCTATATCTAAAACATCATCCCAAGTAAAACCATTGTTTATATATCTCAACATTGGCGCATCAAAATGCATACCTGTAGCATCACCCATACCAGCATTAGAGAGATAATAGCAAATTCGATTTTTTGTAGAAGGTTTTACCTTGTCAATAGTTCCCTGCTGCCATTGATAATTTCTTGCATTAATAACATGCGCTGCCATCCAATATCCAAATGCTTTTGAGCTTCTACTGTTGGGTCTTGTTACAACAAAGTTTATATTGTTAAGCGGTGGATTATAATTTCCCATATGTTGCTTAACAACTTTTAAGGATAACCTTATTCTCAACTGATTTCTCAGAGGGCGCACACTTACAGTCGCATTCCTATATTTAAGGTGCATTTTTACACGACCTGTAAAATGTAAAGGTGTTACAAAGAATCCTTGTGCATTTGTATAGGTTTCTCTTCTCCTTAAACCTCTTTTAGCAATAACTCTCACATTTTCTAAAGGTAAATTTCCAAGCTGGGTATCAAATACCTGTATTCCGCCTGCGGGCTGCGCTGAAGGTGGTGTTGGATTTCCTCCGGGTCCGCCAGGCCCCCCTGGTCCGGGATCTCCACCGCCGCAATTTGGATCAGGAGGAATACATTGTAATTGCTGAGGGGTAGGATCACAAAAACATTCATTCATATTCATTAACTGTGAATCATTGTTCTCACGTGTCATCAGTACTTCCGGGCTTCCTGAGTTTGGATGCAGACTGCTGTATTGTGCTCCTGCAGCAATACTTTCAGCCAACGCCTCAAGTATTATATCGTTATGTGGAAAGTGTAACTGCTCCAGAATGGTGTAAGGAATACCTGAGGGAAATTGAAAACCTACCGGTACCGTAGTGTAAAACTCGGGCATATCTTCTAGCCCTTTACCGGGTTGTGCATAATAATCACCATCAGTAATTACTTCATAGTCCAGCGGATAATCGTATAAATCTAAATCCAGGGAATCTTCAAGCAAGGTAAATTGTGCTTCATTTACCGGGCTAAACTTTACATACAAATCTGTTACCAGTACAGATATAAGATTGGATGCATAATATGTGTTATATGCTTCCGTCATTACAGGAATACTATAGGGGTTCGGCAGTTGTCCTCCCAATACCATTGGTACTTCATCAGGATATTCTGAAGACCCTGATTCTGTTTGCAAACCTAATAATGAAGTATTGGTTTCTGCCATATCAGCCACCTTACGGTTTTGTACAAAAAAATCACTTTCCAATATTTTTTGAATATTGTCTTTTGATGTAATTGGTTCAGGTTGTGGCTTCTTTTCAAAGTCATTCTTTTTACAACTATAAAGAATAATACAGGTAGTAAAAAGCAGAAAAATCTGAGTTAGAACTTTTAATGATACCCTAAATGGTGCAGGATGAGTGCTATTTTTAGCACTGTTGGTTTTGTTGAATCTCATACGAAAGAGTGTTTTAATTTTTGAAAATAGTCTTACCTTATTTTCATATAGGTTGTTTTGGTTAAAGCAAGCAATTGATCAATCGGATTTGCTAAACAAACTTTTGTAAATTAAGTTTTGTTAAAAGATTTTAAAGATTTTGCAATTACTTATCAGCTCAACTTATTAAGTGGTTTCCCTTAGCAAAAAAAGAATACTCATTGTCTTCAAAAAAAAAAGGTAGTTATCCTTCCCCCGCCACCCATCAAAAACATTTTGTATCTCCCTTCGCTTTTCGCAACTTCACCACTCTAAAAACCAATTGTAATGAGAAGAATCTTTTTATTGTGCCTGCCCTGTTTGGGCCTGCTCGGCCTGAGCATACTTGCACAGGCACAGGTTAAGCTGGAACAGTTTAAAAACATGAAACCCCGTAACATCGGCCCCGCCGGTATGAGCGGACGTGTTACAGCCATTGATGCTATTTATTCAAATCCCGAAATCATTTTTGTAGGTGCTGCCAGTGGTGGTGTATGGAAAACAGATAACGGCGGTGCTACCTGGAAGCCTCTGTTTGATGAGCAACCCCTCATCAACATCGGTGCACTAAAGATTCAGCAAAGCAATCCTGCTGTGATCTGGGTGGGCACGGGTGAAGGTAATCCACGTAACTCGCTCAACCTGGGTGAAGGTATTTTTAAAACCCTCGATGGTGGTAAAACATGGAAGCGTATGGGTTTGGAGAAAACAAGAAACATCCACCGCATCATCATCGACCCTGCCAATCCCAACACGGTGTATGCAGCAGCCATCGGTAATCCCTATGGCATCCATCCGGATCGTGGTGTGTACAAGACCACCAACGGCGGCGAAACTTGGGAGCGTATTCTTTACACCAATGATACCAGCGGTTGTGCTGAGTTAATCATGGACCCATCCAACCCCAATAAACTCATTGCCAATATGTGGCAGCACCAGCGCAAGCCCTGGAACTTTAACAGCGGTGGCCCCGGCGGTGGTATTTATATTACGGTTGATGGTGGTAAAAACTGGAAAAAGCTGAGCAAAGAAGATGGACTGCCTGCTGATCCTATTGGCCGTTGCGGTTTAGCATTTGCACCATCACGCCCCAATATTGTGTATGCAAAAGTAGAAGCTACCAAAAATGGTTTTTATAAAAGTGAAGACGGTGGTTTCACCTGGAAGCTGGTGAATAGTGATCCGGCGCAGGTAACGGATCGTCCTTTCTATTACAATGAAATTTATGTAGACCCAAAAAATGAGAACCGCATTTATGATATTCACTCCACAGTTACATTGAGTGAAGATGGCGGTAAATCATTCACTACCTTGATTCCTTATAACGGTATTCACCCGGATCACCATGCATGGTGGATTCATCCTACTAATGAAAATTTAATCATTGAAGGAAATGATGGAGGTATCGGCATCAGTAAAGACCGTGGTTATACCTGGCGCTTTGATGAGCAGTTGCCTTTTGGTCAATTCTATCATATCAATGTTGATAATGAACTTCCTTATAATGTAATGGGTGGCCTGCAGGATAATGGCAGCTGGCGTGGTCCTGCGTATACATGGATTGATGGCGGCATACGCAACTATTATTGGGAAAGTTTGTGGGGCGGTGATGGTTTTGATGTGGTTCCTGATCCTAATGACAACAAATGGGTTTATGCCATGAGCCAGGGAGGAAGTGTAGGTCGTTATAACATCACAACAGGTCAGCAGGAGTTTATCCGTCCGCCTGCACCTGAAGCAAGAAAGAAAATGCGTTTCAACTGGAACAGTGGTATTGCACTCGATCCGTTTGATAAGAATACTGTTTATTACGGAAGCCAGTTCCTGCACAGAAGTAAGGACCGTGGTACAACATGGGAAATCATTTCTCCTGATTTAACCACCAACAATCCGGATTATCAAAAAGAAGAAACAGGTGGATTAACGCTTGATATTACAGGCGCTGAAAATCATACAACGATCCTTGCTATTGCACCTTCTGCACTCAACCGCAATGTAATTTGGGTGGGTACTGATGATGGGAATGTGCAACTGACACAGGATGGCGGTAAAACATGGACCAATTTCCGTGGTAAGATCACCGGTATGAACACAGGTGCATGGATTACACAAGTTCATGCCAGTCGCTACAATGAAGGTGAAGCCTTTGTAGTGAGCAATGATTACCGCAGAGGTGATTTTGCAATCACTATTTTCCGCACAAAAGATTTTGGTAAGACTTGGGAAAATATTTTAGCGAATAAAGGATTGAAAGGTTATGCTTTGTGTATGATCCAGGATCCTGCAGAACCCAATTTGATTTTTGTAGGTACAGAACATGGATTGTGGGTGAGCTTTGACAATGCCAAAAGTTTTCAGCAATGGAAAAACGGTTATCCTTCTGTATCAACTTATGATTTAGCAATACAAGAAAGAGAAGCAGATTTAGCCATTGCAACGTTTGGTCGTGCCTTGTGGATTTTGGATGATATCTGTCCGCTGCGTGCTGTAGCCAAAGCTAACGGAGCCAGTCAGGCGAATAAAATAAAAGTTTTTGATGCGCCAACAGCTTATCAAGCCAATTACCGTAACGCACCCGGTTATGAGTGGAGCACCTGGGGTTTGTATGAAGGTGAAAACAGAAGAAGAGGTGCCATGGTTTCCTTCTTTGTAAATCATGCGGCAGATACCAGCAAAGCAAAAGCAGATAGTGCCATGGTGAAAATATTTGATGAAGTAGGTAAGCAACTCCGTTCGTTCAAAGTAAAAGCAGATAGTGGTTTCAACCGCATGTACTGGAACTTTGATACCAAAGGAAATCGCCAGCCCGGCAGTCCTAAACCAAGACCCGGTGCTGCAGAGCAAGGTGGCGGATGGCCTGTTTATCCCGGCACTTATAAAATGGTAGTAACATTGGGCAAAGCCAGTGACTCTACGATGATTAAAGTGGAAGGCGACCCACGTGCACCAATGGCCAGAGAAGTATATGATGCTAAGAAGAAAATGGCTGACAGATGGCAGGCTGCTGCTGATAAGTTAACAGCAGCATTGGATAAAATTGCTGATGCTGAAGAAACCTTAACAAAGATGGATGCACAGTTGCGTGGTGTGGAAGGTAAAGAAGCTGATAGTTTGCGTAATGAAGCCAAAAAGATTCGTGATGAAATCAAAAAAATCCGTGAAAGCATCAGCGGCCGCAGTGCAGAAAACAGACAGGGTATTACCCGTTTTGCTGATATCACTACACAAAGTATTTTATTCAATGCACGTGGTGAGATTGGTAACAAACTCGCTGCGCCTACAGCACAAACTGATCGTTTGATGAGTGAAGCTGAAACAGCGGTGAATGAAAGTGTAACCCGGATCAATGAATTTGTTACTACGAAATGGGCGGCTTACCGAAAATTGGTGGAGAGTATGCCGGTGAAGTTGTTTAAGGATTAAGGGGGAGAAGTAATAAAAGAATAAAAGGGAGCCGCTGCAGATTGCAGCGGCTCTTTTTTGCTAAGTAAAATTCAGTTTATTCGCTTTTTAAATAAGTAACAGGTTTCATAACCGCTGAGTGTTTCATGAGTAGCTTTGCTACAGAACTCCCAATCATTATCCGCCAGCAGATTTAAAGCATCAATAGGATTATCAAAAGCATCTACCTGATTTTTTAAATTCTCATATCTGGCATTATCGGATGAACCGAACTTGAGCTTCAATTTAAACCTTCGTTTCAGTTCAAAATCAGAAGCATCTTCCCATAATTCGCAATACACGGTTTTATTATTTACAGATAAGGTTTTTTTTCCGTCTGTAATTGTGCAACTACAAGTATAGAACTTATAAGAAGGAGCAGAAATAATGCAGTAAATTTTATATTTCGCATGATGATAAATTACTGTTTTACAATTTTCCTCGTAAACATTTTCTTCGTTTTTTCATCAGTAACCTTTAGCATATAGGTTCCGGAAGGCAACATAGTAAACGACAGCGATTGTGTATTTGCAACAGACTTCCATACCGTTAGTTGCCGGCCGTTTACATCATACAATTCCACCGTTACCAGTGATGCTGTTTGGTTATTGATGATTAAGTTATCTGTAACCGGTACCGGATAGGTTTGAATATCTTTTGACAACTGCACATCAAATAATGAAGTGGTAATGGTAATTACCTGAATTTTCCATTGGGTAAGCGACCAGTTTTTTTCACCATTATCTTTTACACGGAAATAAATTGTGTCCAGTCCGTTTTGCAATTGATTTTGTGGAATCGTAATAGTAAAGCTGCCATCACTTTGCGGATTGCTTACAACTGTAACATTTGCATTACCTACTCCCGGATCTGTATTTAAAAAATATTCAATCCGCTCTATTGAACCGATGGAGAGTGTATTCATGATATCTACATTACGTAACAGTGTATGTGTCCAGTTACCCAATCCATCTCTTACTCGTATATAGAGTTTATGGTAACCCGGTGTAAGTGATGCAGTAGTGGCGGTGAAGTTTTGCAGTATCATATCCTGCTGCGGTGAAATGGTGATGGGTGTTGCGTTACCAAAGCCGGGATCCACATCAAAAAAATATTCACCCCGGTTAATGATGTACAAGCTGCTGGTAAATGGCACTTCTACCAAACGCATACTGGTTTGACTCCAGTGGCCATCGCTGCTTTTAGTGCGTAAGTAAAGTTTATGATACCCGGGTGTTAGTCCGGTAGATGGAATGGTGAATGGAAAATTTACATCTGATTGTTGCGGATTTACATTTATAACTGTGTTATTACCAACACCCAAATCTATATCATACGCATATTCTACCTGTGTTACCGTTTGAGCATGGGCCCAAGAGTACAAGACAAGCAGCCATGCTGTGATTGTTTTTTTCATAACTGTGTGTTTTATTATTGTACAACTTTGGCTTTGATGGTTACCTGCAGGCCGCCGGGTCCTGCTACGCCACTGGTGCTGATATCATAAATTACCGGAATTGGTGAAAGACCCGATAAGGTATAGCGGCGTGTAACAGAAGCACCGCCAAAAGCACCTCTTTCTGTGCCATCGTTTCCATTGGCTGATCCAGATTTTAATTGATAATCACCATCTGTTGAGTTAGATGCAGGATCAACAAAAAGTGTATTGATATCCGCAATTACAAGATTGTTATTAAGATTACCAAATTGAGAAATAAGTGAACCAGTATTATGTGTTACACCAGTAAGATTTCCTCCATTTAGTGAAACCGTAGCTCCTGTAGCTTTCAAAATATTATTTCTAAAATCGGTACAATTAAAATCAATATTTAAAGTATTTGGAGGTCCGTCAAAAATATTATTCTTACATTGAAAGATTGTACGATTGGACCAGATTAATGGTCTTTGAAAAATATTATTGTTAAATGTGATTTCTGAAGACCCCGACCCCGAAGTTGAAATGATACTCAGAGTAGCATTAAATTCTTTTGAAAAGAAATTTTGAATGAAGAATATACCTGTCAATCCAAGAGAAATTGTAGTATTATTAGTAATCAAGCATCTCATAATTGTAATATTACTTACGTTAATATCATTAACATTTGGGGTTATTAATTTAAGCCCGGCACAAATTGACCCTTGAGAGTTATTTTGAAAAATAATTCCATTAACAGTAGCATTAATTAAATCAACTCCACTATTGGGATTTTCATTTAAAAAATAACCCGGACCAAGAAGAACGAGTCTTTTGTTAATTTCTGCTCTATTATACTCAAAAGGAGAACCTTCAATATGTAGGGTGTCTCCATCCAGGATATTTGTCCATGCTACTGCCTGATTTATTTGTTTAAATACAGGATAGAGGTTTGTACCCCCAAAAGCAGCACCCCACAATGTAGTTCCATTAAAATCTGATCTATTATTCACCCGCCACACTTTTGCATGAGCTGTGATAGTTAATAATAACAGCAGCAATACTGCAGTTTTACAAAGTAATAGTTGTTTCATTTGTTTTGATTTATAGATTAAAAAAAGATAGCCGCATGAACTGTTGGTTCACAAAATTTCACAGTTGGCACAGTAAGAAAAATGGAAATGCACAGGAGTGGATGCGGGCAATACTCTTGTAAACCGGTGTCGTCAATTCAAAATTTCAGAAAGAGTAGTGTATTATGAAAAGCGATTAGGATAAAAAACAAGCTATGAAATAAATTTATTACAAGCAAAGAGACCGTTTAATTTATTTTACTTTTTAAACCTTTTTACCATTCACTTTGCTCCTGTCGCATCATTACAAACACCCCTTCTTCATTAACATATCCTTCCCGCCACAATTCTTTTCCTTTCTCGTCTGTACCCAAATAGGTGCGTACATAACAAAGACGGGAATCCTTATCAAAATACATTTCTGGGGTACTGCTTAAAAAAATGGGGGGAACATTTTTTCCTGTTTTTGTGTTGATCCACCCGTATCCGGGATAGCGGCGTTTTATATCTCCGAAATACCATATAATTTCATCCGGATCCATCCTGTTTAAATATGAAGCAGCATAATGTAAACCGGTCTTTGCAGCCGTTATTCCGTATCTGCTTAAAAAGTCCTCAACACTGCTGAAATTTCCGGATGTATCAATGACTCCTCTTGCAGTTACAGCAATGTTTTTACTTATAAAACATTCATAACTGATAAGCCTTTTTATGTCATCTTTTAGAACCTGAAAAAGCTGCTTACCTTGCTTATTGATAACTGCATATGCAACAGAACTTCCCGATTTAGGTTTTACAACAGCACATCCGTTCATAAACCTATATGGCTTTTGTGAATAAACAAATCCCGTAACCTCCTTTCCTGCGGTGTTTATAAAACCATATTTGATTTCTCCGAACTCATTTCGTTTGCCCACTATCGCCATCCCGTCATGAAAGGGGTCTGCTTCATTGTAAAGATTGTTGTTCAACAACTTACCCTCAAGTGTTTTATACCTGAAGCCGACTATCAGATTGTTTTCTTTTTCTGCGATAATTCCAATTCGTTCATTAATATTTGACAATTCAACGTCATGATAATATCGTTTGCCAGATGTATCAATATATACAAACCCCTTTTTGTTGTTAAATGTCACCTGTATTGCAGTGCCCTTATCGGGTCCTACAAAACCATTCTCACTATGTTTGTAGAGAAATTTCCCTCTTGCGTTAACGATTGATTCATATCCATATTCATTTTGCAAACTTATAAATCCGTTTATAGGATCTCTATAAGCAACCCTATACATGTTATAAGGAAATATAAAATTGCCCTTGGCATCAATAAGTGCAGATGATTGCCCTTTTCTTATGACTGCCACTCCATGGGAAAAAGCATCGGTATATTCAAAATCAATATATTTCACATTGGGGTGTATGTCTCCAGCTTTTAATTGCTGGCTTTCCTGACCGGTTTGTACATTTACTTTTCCATTTGCGTCAGACTGTGGCTTATCTCCCGATTTTTCTTTTTTCTTAAACAAATCTTTGATTTGTTTAACAGAGGAGTCAATCTGCTTCAGGTTTTCTTTAATTGTTGGTTGTTGTGCAAACGAGTCAATCCCTGCAACAATCGAAATGGAGATTATCAGAAAAAATAAAAGCAGGCGCATTACTTTCATTTTAATGTTTTTAGTGAAGGCTTTAATTTAAAATTTCAAACAGTTTTAGCTGTTGCTATTCTTTGGCTTCAAGATAACAAAACCATCGGATATTTCAAGTAGCTGATATGCGGTTTGTATTATAGACGGTACGGCTTCCCATACCTGTGAAGCAGCTTGTCTGCTGTTGATGGATATACCAATATTACCTGATTTGAATTCTACGATTACATCCTTTTTACCATGCATATTTTCAAGTTCTGACTTCAATTTTTGAAAATGTTCATCTGTAAAGCTGGTTTCACTTATTAAAATTTGAACTTGCCCCTTTCCGGTCTTTTTTGGAAACAAAACGTTCATGGTAGAACGAATTGTTTTACCTGTTTCCACAGCTTCTGTAATAATAGCAGATGTTTCCACGGCGGTATTTTTTGCCTGGATCACCCGGCTGCTGCTTTTGCCGTTTCCGAAAACAGGAAGTTTTACCTGACTATAAACTGTTGAAAAAATCAGTTGGAGAAAAAGTGTGCAAAAAATTGAATGTTTCATAAAATAATTATTGTGGTGAATAATGATGTAAACTTAAACTACCCAAAACCCCGTGTCAACCACTATTGATTATTCGTTCTGTCTTACTTATTTTTTGTAGCGTACTGTTGATTTTTTGAAAAAGAGAAGTATCTTGAAAGTGACCCAAAATTTGGTAAAATGAAAAATAAGTACCTGGCAACTTTTTTTGTTTTTGCCTGTATGATGTTAACCCAGGCGGTTTACCCTCAAAGGCCGGATTCTTTAAAAAGAGAGTTAACCATTCATATTAAAAAAGATACAGTACGTGCTCTTCTTTTGTTGGAGTTATTTAAGGAACAATTTCTGCAGGCAGATCCTGATTCTTCCTTAGCGATGATAAATGAGGCTCTTGCTATTTCTAAAAAAGAAAACTGGTTGCGTGGTGAGGTTTTAGCAAACAGCCGGCTGGGTATAATTTATGGGTTTCTGAAAGCTGAATATACAGACGGGCTTAATTACTACTTGAAAGCGCTAAAACTAAATGAGCAATATAAAAATCAAGAGCTTCAAAAAGACCTGCTGGGAAACATTGGCCTGATTTATCATGAAACAAGGCAGTACAAAAAATCAGAAGAATTCATACAAAAAGCACTGAATTTATCCAGACAAATGAAGCTACCTGAAATTTCTTCAATTAATATTCTTACTTGTCACGCTAATAATTTAACTGAGCTCCTGCAATACGACACTGCCCGAAGCTTGTTTTACCAGATTATTGTACTTGCCAGAGCGTACAATAAACCTTTAGAAAACGGCATAGCCTGTTCATCGCTCGGTACAATATTCATGCGTACCAATCAGCTTGACTCTTCAGAATATTATCTTGGAATTGCAGACTCTTTAGCAAAAAAATACTCCATCAAACAACTGGAGGCTACAGCACTGCAGTCTCTTGCGCTTGTTTTTTTAAAAAAGAAACAATTGAATAATGCAGAGCAATTTGCAAACAATGCTTTAAAAGTATCTGAGGAGTTGCAATCGCTTCGGCTTCAAGCTTACATTTATGAAATTAAAACAGATATTTATATTGCAAGAAATGATTATAAAAGGGCATATGATTCTTACGTTGCTTCGGTTATGCTAAAAGACAGTATAGCCAGTGTAACTAAGCAAGGGGAACTTGGCAGTCTTGAAACCAGGTATGAATTTGAAAAAAGAGAAGCCATTGCACAGGCTGAATTTAAAACCGAGCTAGAAAAACAACGGTTAACACGGAATGCCATTGCATCAGGCTCTGCAATTTTAGTAGCTGGCGGTTTCTTGTCATTTTTATTTTACCGACGCAAACGAAATGCAGTTGAAAAGCAAAAAGTAGCTGAGTTTAAAGTAGAAGTAGCTGAAACAGAAATGAAGGCCCTTCGTGCACAGATGAATCCGCATTTTATGTTTAACTCACTCAACTCAATTGGAGATTACATCAGTCATAATGAAACAGCAATTGCCAATGATTACTTGGCCAAATTTGCCAAACTGATGCGTATGGTACTGGAAAATTCAGAAAAGAAAGAAGTAACACTGGCAGATGATTTAAAAGCATTGGAACTTTATATGCAACTAGAAGCCTTACGTATGAATCATAAATTTTCCTATGAAATAAAAATAGATGATGCCCTTGATGCTGAAACTACTTTAGTGCCACCACTGCTCTTACAGCCCTTTGTGGAAAACAGCATCTGGCATGGTATAGCACATAAACAAGGCAATGGAAAGATAAACCTGCATATTCTAAAAGAAGATGGCATGGTGAAATGTATTGTAGAAGATGATGGTGTAGGGAGAAAGCAGGCAGAAGCAATAAAAGAACAACAACCCTTAACAGAAAAAAAATCACTGGGCATGAAAATAACCAATGCCCGTATTAACATTCTTAACAAATTAAAAAATACGTCAGCCGGAGTACAGTTAACTGATCTTGTGCATGGTACACGGGTTGAAATAAGATTACCGCTTGAAACCTATTAATTAAGAAACATGATTTCAGCAATATTGATTGATGATGAACAGCATTGTATTCACCGCCTGAGCGATTTGCTTATAACAAACCACGCAAAGGATATTCAACTGATGGGTAACTTTTCAACAGTTGAAGAGGGAATAACAGCAATTGAGGCATTAAAACCTCAATTGGTATTTTTAGATGTGCAAATACATGATAAAACAGGGTTTGACTTATTAAAATCTGTTAACAGAAGTTTGTTTGATGTTATTTTCACTACGGCCTATGAAAAATTTGCTGTGCAAGCATTTAAATTCAGCGCTTTGGATTTCTTACTCAAGCCTGTTGATAAAGACGATCTGGCGCTTGCCATTGAAAAGTTTAAAGACAAGACTTTAAAAAATGAAACGGTTGCCAAGCTGGATATTCTATTTCACAATCTCAAAAATATGCAGAGTGGTTCCAGAAAAATATGTGTGCCTGTTACCACAGGATTTGTGTTTCTTGAAACAGATGATATCGTCCGTTGTGAGAGTGAGATAAACTATACCACCATTTATTTAAAAGATAAAAAGAAATTAGTTGTTGCTAAAACGCTTAAGGATTTTGAAGAAATGCTCACTGACTATAAATTTTTCAGGATACATAATTCACATCTAATCAATCTTAATTATATAAAAGCTTATAACAAAGGAAAAGGCGGTTTCGTTACACTGGCTGATAACTCACAGATTGAAGTATCTACAAGAAGGAAAGATGACTTTCTTAAAGCAATTCAAGCCATCATCTGAACGTGGCGTTTACAGCTGTTATCAACTACTTACACCTCAACCGCCACATTTCCTTTCTTATGTCCCTGCTCCACGTAAGCGTGTGCGTCAGCAATTTGACTGAGTGAATAGGTTTTGTCAATAACTGCTTTGTATTTTCCTGCATCTATCAGTTGTTTCAGAAACACTATATCCGCTTTCGAGTGTGCTATAACGCCCATCAACACTTGCCGGTTACTGGTAGCTGATATCCATTTGCCCTGCATCATTTCGGTCATTCCTGCGGCACTTAAAATCATAATGCCATTTTTGGAGAGCGACTTCAAAGAGCGGGAAACAGAAATCGTATTCACCGTATCCATAATTACATCATACACTTCTCCGTTTTGGGTAAAATCTTCTTTTGTATAATCAATGACTTTATCCGCTCCTATAGATGTTACCAAATCCATATTGGCGGTACTGCACACGCCGGTTACAATTGCACCTGATGCTTTTGCCAATTGCACAGCAGCACTACCCACGGCACCGGAAGCGCCTACTACCAATACTTTTTGATTGGGTTTAATTCCGGCTTTTTTAAGAAAGTGCAAGGCAGTGACACCTCCAAATGGAATAACGGCGGCTTGCGTATGAGCAACAGAAAGCGGTTTTAATGCAACGGAACTGTTTTCAGGAACAGCAATGTATTGAGCATGTGCGCCGAAATTCATATCCGTATGTCCAAAAACAACATCTCCCACTTTGAATTGTGTAACCTGTTTGCCAATCTGTTCAATGACACCTGAATATACCGTGCCCAATATTGTTTTCCTGGGTTTCAATAATCCAAAGATGAATCGTACGGCAAATGGGTCGGCTTTTCGCATACGCACATCACCGGAGTTAACGGCGGTTGCCCGGATGCGTATAAGAATTTCATTTTCCTTTGGTGTTGGTTGTTCAACTTCCATGAGTTGTACAACTTCAGGAGAACCATACTTTGTATAAACTGCTGCTTTCATTTTTTTGAATTGAATAGTTTAAAAATATTTTTTAATGTTTGCCGGTTTTCATACGACAAAGGATTTCTATGTTTTGGTTTTTTATTTTCCAAAACAGAACAGTATCAACTATCAAACCCTGGTATTATTTCTTTTTCAAAATCCGTTGCAACTGCCGGGCTGTTTTAAATCCGCATTTCGAAGCGATGTATTCAATGGTATATTCCGGGTTATTCATCATGGTGCTGGCAAACTCTTTACGTAACAGAGTAAGATATTCCAATACAGTAGTGCCTGTTTTTTCTTTAAACACCCTGCTGAGGTTGCGTGCACTCATGCCCACCATAGAAGCCAATGATTCAATATCGTTGTCTTTGGAAAGATTATCAATGAGGTAATCCTGCACTTCATGCACCTGCGGGTTAATATGGTTTCTGTAATCCAGGTAAATACTTTCCTGTTTATGGGAGCCACTCCGTCTGTGATAAACAACCAAGCCCCTTGCTACTTTATGTGTAAACAGTGGTCCTTTTAAATCTTCGAGAATGGCTAATGCTAAATCAATACCGGCGCTGATGCCTGCACTGGTGTACACATTATTACTCTTGACGAATAAAATATCGGCAATCACTTTTGCCTGCGGAAACTGTTGCTGCAATGCTTTTACTCTGCGCCAGTGCGTGGTACACTCCGTATCTTTTAATAAGCCTGCATGTCCTAATGCAAACGCACCGCTGCATACAGAACAAACAATAATTCCTTTGTCTGAACTTTCTTTGAGCCATTTAAAAAACTCCCGTTCGGCTCTGAATGGAATGCTGTTTACATAGTCATTATCCATACCGGGTACAATGATGAAATCACCTGCTTTCAGTTTGGCGCTTGTATAATTTTCTAATTTTCCAAAACCCAAACCGGCAGTACTCACCGGTTCATCGCTGTACTGGTAAAACTCCATATCCAGCTCCATGCCATGCACTTTTGCTTCTGTAAACACCTGGGCGGGACCGGAGAGATCCAGTAATTCGACGGTGGGAGGTATAATGAATGCTACTTTTTGCATACTGTTCTTTTAATAATTGATTACAATAAAGGTAGGTATAAGGAGGGTGGGTGTACAAGACAACAACCTGTCAAAAACAGACAAATAAAAAAGTCGCTCCCCGTAGGAAGCGACTTTTGATTGCCATAACCAGCTGCAGTTACTTACAATTTGCACAAGTACATGCAGAACCACAGTTACAATTATCACAGGTACAAGCGGGGTTATCACATTTTACGTTTGCTGCATTTTGAGCGCTTTGGCTCATTGTAATTGATTTCATAATTTGATTATTTTAATTGTTTTTTTGATAATACAAAGCTACTTACACATAGAGGGTGTGGCGTTACATCGCTTTGGGGAAGCGTTATATAATTTTGGGGTTAAATGTTATCCAGTGATTTGCGTTTTGCAATACCGATCTCTTTAAAATAAGTGGGCGTTAAGCCGGTTACTTTTTTAAACTGTGTGGAAAGATGGGCAGTACTGCTGTAGTCAAGATCAAAAGCTATTTGAGATAAGGTGAGTTGCCCGTACACGAGCAGTTCCTTTGCTTTTTCAATACGCTGCTCAATAAAATAATTTTCGATGGTTCTTCCTTCTACTGATGAAAATAAACTGCTGAGGTAGGTGTACTCGTGATTGAGTTTTTCAGAGAGGTATTGCGAAAGATTTTTTCTGCGTTCGTTTTCATCCACTTCATTTCTGGCTCTTTTCATCACGAGTGTTTTAATTTTTTCAATAAGCGCTGCACTGTGGTTATAGATTAATTCAAATCCAACAGCCGTTAATTTTTTAGAGAGGGTTTCTTTTTGTTGCTTTGAGATTTTTTCGTGTAAATGAATTTCGCCCAAAGATACTTTTTGAAAAGGAATGGCTTCACTTTGTAAAATCGCTTCTACGGCAAGGATGCAACGTTGACAAACCATATTCTTTACCAGTAACATTGGTGCTGACATGAATCGAATTTATGAAATTACTCGTTTAGCAGTAAACTGGTTTTTAAACAGTAGTATGTAAATACCCAGCACAACATCCAGTGTGGAGCAAAACAGATCATAGTGGGGCGGTATTAACTCCGGATTCCTGAAAAATGGATACACAATATCCCAGGTGCCATGCAGAAAATATCCGGCAGCCAGCAAATAAATGCCTCTGTGCATACTGTAATAGGCGATGATAAGAAAACAGATTGCCTGGATGGCATTGATGATTATACTCTCAGCATCTTTCCATACAAATCCCACATAAAGAAACCCGATACCGGTGAGTATATGGGCATACAGCATCTTTTTGTTGAAATTCTTGAATATAGTAAACACCAGTATGATAAGTAATGCGGATGAGATACCGATAATTGCTGCAGTCATAATTTTAATTTTTATGCGTTCAGGTTTTTTGCAGGTGTATGCACATTAAAGATTAATAATCAAAGACGGAAGTCAGTTTGTGTTCCATCAATTTTTATAACAATGCTGTAAACATCATCCAGCCATCATCACTAATTTGATAACAGGATTGAGCAGTGCTGGTCTTTTTGATTTCATTACTTTGTTTTTTAACTGAGCTGCTTTCTACAAAAAGTTTCTTCAGATCCACATCAACCAAAACAATTGCTTTGCGGCTCATGAAATTTGAAGTGGCCACTACCTGGTAATGCTGTTTGCTTTTTGAATAATACAACTGTATGTTTTCAAAACAATAGTTGAGCAGCAATACACCTGCGAGTAATACGAGTTTCATGTTGATTTGATTGAGAATGAATAAACTTTGAATCCTGTTTGTTTTATAAAAAAAGTGCTCCTTGTTTATGAATGGCAGCCCGGCATTTTTTCTTTTCTTTCTGCTGCAGGTTTCTCTGGATCGATTACTTCAAAATGCGCCATCATACCTGCTGCATGATGTTCAATAATATGACAGTGATGCATCCATATACCCGGACGGTTATCCGGCATCCATGCAATTTTAATTGTCGTTCTTGGCTTAAGGTTATAAGTATCTTTCCATGCTTTGTACGCCGGCGCTTTTCCATTTTCTTCCAGTACCTGGAAGAAGAATCCATGCAAATGATAGGGATGATCCATTAAACTGGTATTGCTGATTTCCCAAACCTGTAAATCGCCTACCATTACCGGCGCATCCATACCATGCATTTTTTTATTCACTTTAAAATCAATGATGTGTTTCAGACTGGGATCAACTGACAATCTTATTTTTCTATTCGGTATGGCATTTTGTGGCGCTAATGATTTGATTACAGAAAGTGTTTCAGGTAATGAAGCCACAGAAGGTTTTGCTGCTCCCACTTCAACTGTTGCATAATGCTGATGCTTTGCTTTCAACATCGTTACCCTGTTATAAGGCAGTGAGCTTATTGAAAACACTTCACCTTCTTCAAATGGTCCCACTACAATATCAAAACGCTCACCGGGTGTCAACAACAATGCTGTTTCTGTTCTTGCCTGTTCTAACAAACCACCATCTGCTGCTATTACTTTAAATGGTTTGCCATCCAGACTTAATGTAAAGTAGCGTGCACTGGCAGCGTTTACAATCCGCCATCTTTCCATTTGGCCGGCATGCATATTGATTGTACTATTTTCTTTTCCGTTGATGAGGTTGGTACTTCCTTCTCTTCCATCATGCCGTTCAATCCACCTGCCCACAGTTCCGAGTTGCTTGAATTCGTTGTTGCTGTCAAGCTTCATATCATCAACAATCAACACTCTTTCATTGTCCATCACAGGATTTGCATCATCTTCCACAACAATTCCTCCATACATTCCTTTTTCCATCTGCACCGTTTCATTTTGATGCGAATGATACCAGAAGGTTCCTGCATCCGGTACAGTAAAGCGGTATTCAAAACTTTCACCGGGCATGATCAGTTGCTGTACTTCTTCAGTGCCATCCATTATGGCCGGAAGCCGGATGCCATGCCAGTGAACAATGGTTGGTTCGGGAAGTTTGTTTTCAACCGTAACAACCAATGTATCTCCTTTTTTGGCTCTTAGTACCGGTCCGGGTACCTGGTTGTTAAAGCCCCATGCAGTTATGTTTTTTCCGGGTTGAACTTCCCAGTTAAATTCACTTGCAGTTAAATGATACGCTACAATTTTTGAATCCTGTTTCATGATTGAACTATTAGTGGTTAATGGAAGGGGTTGACAGCTCTCTTAGTATCTGTTTTTAAAATAATAGATCAGGCCTTTTGCAATGTTGGGGCTTCTGGAACCCATATGTCCTTCTTTACTTTCTACATTGTAGATTAACTTAATACCGGGATAGTTTTCAAACAGTGTTTTTGTAAATGTTTCAAATGGTGCCAGCATGCGGTCTTTCTCTTCATTTTCACCAATACCCATAAACACCAGTTGCTGATTGAGTTTATTTACATCCCTGTTATTTTTTTCATATTGAAGCATAATCATATTATCAAACCAGAGTGAAGGGCTTAACATGATGTAATTGCCAAACACATGATTATGATTTGTAAATGCATAGGCGCCAAATAAACCTCCATACGAATGGCCCAGTATGGTGCGACTGCTTCTACTGGTATCAGCATGAAATCTTTCCTGAATGGCGGGAATTAATTGTGTTTCAATAAAACTCATAAACTCGGGGGCACCACCAGTAATGGAACTTACTTTGGTAGGCGTATAATCAATGCTGCGGTCTCTGCCATAGCTAATGTTTACCACCAATACATTTTGTTTGCCATAACTTTCAGAAATCTGTTTACATTGATTGCCTACAGTCCCAAAAATATCTTTGCCGTCTAAAACATAGATGGTGGCATACTTTTGTCCTGCTGTGCTGTAATTATCAGGCAAGCCCACTTTAATATCATAGTTTGCTCCGTAAATGTTGGATTTCAGTGAAAATTCGCTGGTAGTACCGGCCGTAAATTTTTCTTTTTTGCATGCAGTAAAGAGTACTACTAATAATACACTCAAGATGATACTGCTTGTTTTGAAAAGGGAAATGCTCTTTTTCATGTTCGTTTTTTTAATGATTATAATTTCTTTTGATTGACACTACAAAGCTGAAACATAATGGAGTGAAGAAAAAGACAGGCTGATGTCAAAAACGGACAAGGCAGATGCTATGTTTATGCAAACATGTGAGCAATGCAGTATAAAGGGGATAAAAAGTAAAAGCCGCTGCAATTACAACGGCTTTTACTTTTTGTACTACGACTGACTACTTTCTTTTGAGCACAAAGGCAGTGATTAGTGAAACAATCAACCCCACCGGTAAAATTTCCAAGTAACTAAACATCGCAAAGAAGAACGGGTTCTTGTACATTTCTTTGTAGGAGTTCATCTGCTCAATGGTTTTTTGCAGTTCGGCAGGAGTTGCTTTTAATTTGGCACTTTCAATCATGGCGGCAGCGTATTTCTCCATAAAATCCGGCATAAAAAAATGATGTACAAAAGCCCATGTAATCACATACATGGTGGAAGCAATCAATGAAATAAATAAGCCAATTAAAAAGGCTTTACCAAAACTGATAACACCTGCATTTTGTTTGTCACGAAAGTTTTTTACTGCCACAAAAATGAGAGAGAAAGCGATGAGCATGCTCAGGTAACCCACCACCATGGAACCGGTGCCGGCTTCCATCTCGGGGTGTTTGGACATATAAATCATACTGATAGCCATGACAGTTGAAGCAACAAGGCCTGAAATGAAACCAAAAACCAAAATATTCTTTTTCATATTTTTGTTTTAGGATGTAAAGATGCGGCAGCAAAATAGCAATGGGCTCATACCAAAGTATGAAATACCATTTACCGGCGCAACATCATACGAAAGAAGGAGTGTTTAGGGTGAAGGGAGGTAAGGCGAAGGGTGTAAGGTGTAAGGAATACAGCGGAAGAGACTAAGGGTAAAACAAATAGTTGAATGCTGAACGATTGAATTCTTTCTCAGGTTTTCTTTGGTGCCCCAGGTGGTGAGCACAATAATTTAGAAAGGTTTACTCAATTAGTTTCAACTGTCTTGACTTTTCAATGGCCTGTGTGCGGCGTTTTACATCCAGTTTAAAAAACAAATTGGAGGTATGTGTTTTAATGGTGGGTACAGAAAGAAATAAACGGTCGGCTATTTCCCGGTTGCTCAATCCCTGTGCCATGAGCTGAAGTACTTCCAGCTCCCGGTTGCTTAATCCCAGTGCTTGCTGCTGTTTTTCAATTTGCTGCATTTGTTCGGCTGAAAATTCTTTTACTAAAACTTCTTTTTCTACAATCACTTCTTTTTCCACTACCAGTGTTTTGGTTTCAATTTTCGGTTTCATCAATTTCAATGCCAGCCAGATGCCCAAACCTGTAAATACAATTGCTATACAAAGAATATAAAACTCATACGAATAGCGCAGCAATACCAATTTGTATTGCAATACCTGCAACAGCAGCAACAACAACACCATTGCTGCTGCATAGAGGATTATTTGTTTGTACTTATGCCATATGCTGTGCATAAAGCTAAAATACCACTTTTCCTTTGTGCAGGATTTTGTTATATTCGGAAAAAGAATGTCTGTTTTATGAAATTTTTCAGTTTACTTTTTATCGCTTTCGTTTTTCTTGCCTGCAAAGAAAATAAAACAAAAAGTTCACGATATGTTATTGACTGGAGTAACCGTTTAGCAGCTGTAAGCAATACTGACTCTGTTACTATGAGCAGCACTTATCTTTCCGTGTACTCACATATCTATACTTTAACAGAAGAAAAAATTACAGATTTAACGGCCACCATCAGTATGAGAAATACAAGCACTACAGATACCTTATACATTTTTAAAGCAGCTTATTTCAATACAAGCGGCGCTTCTGTTCGCAACTATATTACACAACCCATCTTTATAGCTCCTATGGAAACCGCTGAAATTGTAATTGAACAAAAAGATAATGCCGGCGGCAGTGGTGCTAATTTTGTTTTTGACTGGAAAATAAAACCCACAGCACCTGAACCTTTGTTTGAAGCGGTAATGATTTCTACCGCAGGCGGACAGGGAATATCGTTTACTACACAGGGTAAAAGGATAAAATAAAAAAGAAGGGCTGCTAAAAAGCAGCCCCGTTACAATCACTACTAATTAAACAGAGTTATCGTTTTACTACTTTACCGCTCCCATTAATTCTTGTGTTTACTGATGCATTGCCTTTGTAATACACATCACCGCTGCCATCAATACGCACATCAAGAAATTCACTTACTGTAAGCTCCGCATTGCCGCTGCCGCTGATTTTTACCGTTGCTTTTTTGCACTGTAGTCCAAAGTTTTTTACATCACCGCTTCCGCTGATGTGGATGTCGGCTTCATCCACTACAGCATTATTGATATTCACATTACCAGAGCCATTAATTTGTAAACTGAAAAAAGGCGTACCAGTAAACGGACCGTCAATAATAAAATCGCCGCTGCCATCTACACGAACACCTTTTAATGAAGGCATGGTAATGGTAGCTTTTGAATTCCCTTTTGTTACCCACACGTCCCGTTTGTAACCAATGGTCAATTCCTCACCGCTCAGACTTGTTTCAATTTCATTCACCAGGTTTTCATAATCGCTCACTGTTACACGAAAGCTGCTGCCCTGTACCACTGTAACATCAGTGATTCCTTTTATTTTTATTCTTGAAAAATTACTCACGGCACGCTCCTGCGATACAATGTCGCCCTTACCACGAATGACTTCTTTTTTGCAGGAACTGAATAAGAATGCACTGATAAAAACTACTGCTGCTGAAAATTTAATTGTGTTCATAACTGCTTTTTTGATGATAAAAGTTGTTTGATGATTGATGTTGAGCAGACACCTTTCAGGTGTACGGTCAACTTAGAATTCTATTTTATAATTTAATACGGGAAGAATACCGTTTTGATTGATGGTAATAATCTCCTGTTTCAAGGGGTCGTAAAATCTTCCGAAAACATTGATACGATTGGTGGCGTTTTGCAAATCAAGCGAAAGTGTGCTTGTAAGTTTTTTACGGTTCCACTTCATGCTCACTCGTATATCAGAGCGATAGTATGCCGGAAGCTGAACGGTGTACGCCTGTTGTTCAATATAACGTGCTGCGTCTGCCTGTTTTGATTTTTCCAAATCAATGGGTGTTTCTCTAAAGCCACCCTGGTACACAAATTTGATGTTCACACCAAATGTTCTGCGTTGATTGGCTGATGGAAATTCTTTACCTGCTACAAAATTGCCCACATAACCACCGTTGAATCTGGTATTGCGTTCAATACCGTCAAATGCTATGTACTTTGATTGATAAAAGGAATTGCTGAGCATGTAGTAAAAATTGTTGCTCAAATATTTTTCCAGTGAAATTTCCAAACCATAGTTGCGTCCTTTGCCTTTGTTCACCAATGCATCGGTTATAAATCCATCAATGATGTTGAGCGTGGAAAAACTGCTGGTATCACTTCCTGCCACAGGTACATTGCTCAGTTTCTGGTAATAAACTTCTGTACGCAGCTTTAAATTTTTACCAAGCAGGTATTGATGCGACAGTACAAAATGCTGTGATTGTGTAAATCCTAAATTTCTGTTGGGCTGTGTTACAATACCGTTTGCATTTTTTACTTCAGCAAAATACACACCCAATCCCTGTAGCTTACTGTGCAGGCCATAGCCAAATGAAAGTGATTGTTTATTGGTGATGTCCCATTTTACAGATGCTCTTGGTTCAACTGCTTTTTTATTGTTGAGCAGCAGTTGTAAATAATGCAATCCGCCATTGATGGTAAGTTGATTGGTGGGTTTGTATTGCCACTGTGCATAAGCCTGTACGGTATACGTGTTACCGCTGTTATTGATGCGTACCTGCAAGGGTTCCTCACGTTCTTCCTTAGAGCGCTGAAAGAAATTGTATTCAATACGATTTACAATAACACCTGCACGTAAATTACTCTTAGCACTGAATTTATGATTCATCATTGTGTTTGCCACCCATTTACCCGTGCTGAACTGTTCTTTGTACCACAGCTCCGTGATGGTTTTTGTTCTGGCATAATCTGCTTCGTAACCGGATGTGGTTCTGGAGTAACTCAATGCCGATTTTAACGTAGTACCCGCCCCAATGCGAATGGTATGTGTAAGTGCATTTACATGTGTGTTACCGGAATAGGTAAAACGAAAACGGTCACTTTCATTTACCCACTTGGTTGTGTCCTCTAAAAATTTATTCGCCTGCGCATTCCATCCACTAAAGCCAAACAGTGTAAAGGTGCCTGCTTTTTTTGTGGGCAGATAGATATTATAAGACAGGTCCTGAAAGTTGGTGGGCGAACCATTGGGTATCACACCAAGTTCATTCAAGATATTAAGTGTAGAGTAACGGTAATTGATGAGATAAGAACCTTTGTATTTTTTGCTGAAGGGACCTTCGGCTGAAACATTCAAACCCAGCACACCGGCCTGCAATGCAAATTCATTTTTCTCATTGTTTCCTTTGCGCAACTTTAAATCAAACACACCGCTTAATGCATTACCATACTCTGCAGCAAAAGCGCCGGTAAGAAAATCAGAGTTGGCCAGCAATTGCGAACTGAGAATGGAAATACCACCACCGCTGCCACCTGCATTGCTGAAATGATTGGGGTTGGGAATATCCACACCTTCCATCCGCCACAACAAACCCGATGGTGAGTTACCACGAATCACAATATTGTTGTTGCCATCATCAGCCGAAACAACACCTGCAAAATTGGTAGCCATACGCAAAGGGTCATTCACTGCTGCCGCATAACGTTGTGTTTCCTCCACGGTAAAGGCACGGGCGCTTACAACACTTAGTTCGTTGATGGGTTTGTTTTTACGTTTATCGCCTTTAATTACAATTTCTGTTTGCTCTTTTACAAATGATTCTACAGGTATGGTGATGATTAACTCTTTACCTGCATTGACCATTAAATTAGCTGCTACTGCTTCTTTAAAATTTACATGTGTAATACGAATGCTGTGATTACCCACAGGCACATTGGTAAAACGAAACTGACCCAGACTGTCAGTAATTACAGTACTGCCACCTAATAATGTTACAGTAGCACCTGCTACCGGTGTTTGCAAAACAGATTCTGTAACGGTGCCACGTATGGTTTGTGTAAACTGTGCAAATGTTGCCGAAGCAGAAAAAATGAAAAGGATGATAAGGAAATATCTTCTCTGATATTTTGTCATGATAAGGTTTTATTGAATAACAACTCAATAAACACTTACCCTTATGCGGTGAAACTTTTTTTTATAGAAATGCTGTTAAAGAAATCTAAAAGAAATTTACACCTGCTGTAAATCCAATCCATCCTTTTACACGATTGGAAAAATCATAAGTGCGGAGTACATCACTGTAAGCGGGAAATTTATAACCGGCAACTGCTGTCTGCTGGTCGCTGATGAAAATGGAAAATGACGGACCTGCATAGATTGAAAATCCTTTTACCGGTTGCCATTGCAGGTTGAGTGACACTTTGTTTTGCAGATTGATATAATCCCAGGTACCTGCATAAAGTGTATGATTGGAAAGTTCTGCATTTAAGAAAAGATGTTTACTCAAAGAAAAATCTTTTCCCAGCCCAAACCCGAAGGAATACAAGCGTTCATCCGGCGCCACATTCACTCCTGCGTGAATAGCTGAATACATTTTTCTGCTGCCTGTACGTAATGCAACATTTATGTTTGTTACTTCATTGGTACTGAAGCTGAGTTTGTGATATCCGTTTTTTCTTACAAGATTGAGCAACCCGATGCTGTACCCATCGGAACTATCAGACACATTAATTAAACCAATTTGTACACCTTTTACATGTTTGGCATAGTTAAACACACCAGCTATTTGCACACCGCTCATTTTTTTATTGGCAAAATTTCCAACACCACCAATCTGTACACCACTCATGAACTGTTTTGTATAATTGGCCACGCCTGCTGCCTGCACCCCTTTGAATGTATCAACCGCATGATTATACACGCCACCAATTTGTACCCCTGAAAATTTTCCTTTTACATAGTTACTCACCCCTGCTGCCTGCAACGCATGCACAGTGTCTAACACATGATTATGAATACCTGCCAGTTGAATGCCTCTTACATCTCCTCCTACTAAGTTTAATAATCCTGCCGCCTGTAAATATTTTACATTGTTTTTAGTGATGTTGAATAATCCCGCAAGCTCCATCGTACTTACTCCTCCCGTGTATCCACCCAATATATTAAAAGAAAAAGCAGTTGTGATTTGCGGACTGAGTTTGCCTTGTGTACTTAAACCCGGAATCAATGAAATCTGAAAGGCCCTTGTAGTGAAAAATTTTCCCAGGTTAATGCTCTGCACACGTTGTTTGGATGAAAGCAAAAACTTTCCAATCCACGATTTCTGTACTTTAATGGTATCTTCCTTTGTATACGTAACGGTTTCGCCTGTTGGAAGTTTTACTTCAATTGTATCCGGTAAAAAATAATCTTCCGGCGATATAGTAATCATAGTGTTATAGTTATACTTCGGCTGCAGACTGATGATTAACTGCTGATTTAATTTTGGCTGTACAGTAATGGTTGTGTCTTTGTAATCCTCCTTACTCACTGTAATTGTTGCTTTGTTGTATTTGCTTTTCAACCGCAGTAAAAAATTTCCCTGCACATCGGTAAGGTCTGATGATAATTGTTTGGGTTCGTAGATACTGGCATTGTGAATGCGTTCGCCTGTAAATTCATCAATGATATAACCCGTCAGATAATAATTCCGGTCTTCAGTTGCTGTTTGTTTCAACGTAGCGGCTACCGTTATTGCCTTGCGGCGAATAATGAGGTAGTTACCGCTTTCAATGTAATCATACCTGTTATTAAACAGATAGTTCAGCACGTCACGCACAGGTTTGTTTGAAAAATTCATCGTAATCAAGCTATCCCGCTTTAAAATGCTGCTGTTGTAAGAAAAATAAAAATTGCCGCTGTTGCTGATAATTTCCAATACATTATCCAATCGTTGCCCGTTGACCTGTATGGTAATGTTTTTATTGAGAATGGTTTGAGCCGTTGAGCAAATGCCAACGCAGAGTAAAAAATACAGAATCACTCCTTTCCTGTAAAATGCATTCATTCCGTTGTTCTGTTATTGTAAGATGATTTGGTTTTCAGTTTTCACCACATGTAATTGAAATGTTTTGGCGATGATATCAAGCACATTGTCCAGTGATTCATTGCTGAATGTTGTATTCAGCCGCAGGTTGCGTAGCTCTTCACGGCCAATAACAACATTGCTTTGATAGGCTTCGTTGAGCACCTGCACCAATCGCCACAGTGGTGTATTGTCGCACACAAACTCTTTTGATTGGTAATAATTATACAGCTTATCGCTTACCTGTGTTTTGAACAGTGCTGTATCGCCTGCAGGGGTAACGGTTTTTTCATTGGGCAAAAGACGAATGGTTTTGCCCTTACGGGTTACTTCAACAATTCCGGTTTTTACAATCACTTCCGTTTGCCCGTTCATGGTTTTAATGTTAAACGATGTGCCCACCACTTTTACTTCTACATCATTTACGGTAATTACAAATGGCTTTTCTTTATTGGCAGTTACGTTAAAAAAGGCTTCGCCCTGCAACTTTACTGCACGGGTATTGCCTCTTGTAAATTTCTCTTTGTATTCAATGCTGGAGTGTTTGTTAAGCGTAACAATACTGCCATCCGGCAAGGTATCTGCTGTTACAGCTTCCTGGGTTTGTACAAGCTCCATCCTGTTGGCATTGGTATTAAAGTATATGCTTGCCCACCATCCGCCTGCAAACAATACAAGTATAGCCGCTGCTATTTGCAGCCAGCGTTTGGCATTGGCAATGGAAATTACATGCGCCGTTTTCTTTTTATTTCTTAACGCTATAAATCGCTGCCATGCTTCCTGTTCATCAATCGTGTTTACCGCTGCTGCTTTTTCACTTTCCTTCCATAAGTAAGTGAGCTGCTCCAGTTCTTTTCTGTTTGCGTCACTTTGGGCAAGCCAGGTTTCTACCTGCGCATTTTCAGAAGGGGTAGCCTCCTGCAACAGGTATTTTACCAGCAACATGTCCATCGTTGTATGTAAAGGTTCGTTCAAGTAAAAAGGATTAACAGATTAAAAAATAAAGTAATTAACGGAAGGTAATCGGCCAACTTTATGCGCATCAGTTTTAGGGCTTTGCCCATTTGCGCTTCCACTGTTTTAATAGATATATCCAGCTTATCGGCAATTTCCTGGTACTTCAATTCTTCAAAACGGCTTAGCTGAAAAATCGTTCGGCACTGTTCGGGCAGTTCGCTCAAAGCGGTTTTAATTTTTTGTTCCAGCTCGGCAACGGCCAGTTTTTTAGATGTGGTTTCTTTTGTTGCTTCACTCATGTTTTGCTGAGCGTACTGTGCGTACGACTTTTTTACCTTTTGATGTTTCAGGTGATTGCAACTTTCATTATAAACAGAACGGTACAGGTAAGCGGCAACAGAGGTCTGAATGTTGAGACTGCTGCTGCGGTCCCATAATTTGAGAAACACATTCTGTACAATTCCTTCGGCTACAGCATCATCCCGTACAATGGTGCAGGCGTAGGCGTGCAGGTTCTTAAAGTGTGTTTTAAAAACCTGTTCAAAAGCCGCCTCATTTCTTTGAACGAGTTCCCGGGCCAGAAATGCTTCATTTACTGCCATGCTTATCAACTCAGTGCCGGTTTATACAGGAATAACAACCAAAGGCGCTTGTACCCCTATGTCAGCCTGAAATAATTATTGAAGCTAAAGTAGAATAAATGTGCAGGGCGGTCAAACACATATTTGGGCAAAATTGAAGGCATTATTGAATTGTTGAGTTTAGTATGCAGAATTTTTGATTATTTAATGAAATAACAATCCAAATAAGATTATATACTGTTTTCTTATTATCCAACCGGAGCAAACTCCATAATCTTTGGCTGCTCCTTACCGTTATACTCAATTACAAGCATCGCTTCCTCTTTTATAATATGATTGTAGTGTGTAAATTCCTGCCAGTTAAAATGGATGGGTAATAAAACATGTCTGTAACGGTGATGATTTAACTGCAATTGCTCTATCCTCTTCGTTTTGGCAGCACCAGTTACTTCTACCTGCAAGAGATCCACCGGTTTTATTTTGTACTGCAAATAATAATCAATGGAAATGAGTTGCTGTAACACTGCATCATCAGCATACGATTCTTTAGCAAATCCAAATAAGAGTTGATATACATCTCTCAAATCGTGTTTATGAAAATCAGAATGGGTTTGAAAATATGTACCCAGCCCCAGCAGAAAATCAAACACACTGTAATACGCTGTTACATACTTTAAGGTGTGAAGTGCTCTTGTTTTGTTCCAGTAAATTTCCAAAGCTTCTTCTACGAGTGTAATATTTGCCAGCTCTTCCTTACTCAGATATTTGCTTTCAATAATCTGATACGGAGCAATAGGGTCGTATTTATAACCGTGCTGTTCTGTTTTATAACGTACTGGTGTGCCTTTGAGAAATTTTAAGAAGCCCAATTGTAATTCAGGCGGAAACAGTTTGAATACTTCTTCAAAACTATACTTGATGTCTTCATAATAATCTAATGGCAAACCCACAATCAAATCCAGATGCAGTTCTACTTTATCACGCACCTGTGCAATAATGCTTTTTGTTTTTTCAAAACTTTGCTTGCGGCTTACTTCCAGGTTTGCTTTTTGATTGACTGTTTGAATACCGATTTCAAAACGAAACAAACCCTTCGGTACTTTTTCATTGATGAATTGAATGATATCCGGGTGAAGTATATCTGCTGTTATTTCAAACTGAAATACATTTTCCGGGCGATGATGATCTAAGATGAACTGAAACACTTCCAGTGTAAAATCACGTTTCATGTTAAAGGTTCTGTCCAGAAACTTGATCACACGTCCGTTTTGCATTAAATACAACAGGTTGTCTTTAATATCCTTTATAGGTAAATAACGCACCTTGTTATCCAGACTTGCCAGACAGAATTCACATTTGTACGGACATCCTCTGCTGGTTTCTATATAACTGATTTTATTATACAAATCTTCAGCAGGGTCATGCACATAAGGATTTATACCAATAAAGTTGCTCATATCATATATGGTGCTGCGTTCCATGTACTGCACTTGCCCATCTTTCTTCCACACAAGATTTGGTACCAAAGAAACATTCGGATAATTATTCAGCAACTCATGAAACGGAATTTCACCCTCACCTGTAATAATAAAATCAACACAATCATGCTTAATCATTTCTTCCCATTCATAACTCACTTCAGGTCCGCCCAGTAAAACTTTTGTATGTGGGCTCATTTGCTTGATGCGTTGTGCCACATCGATTGTTTGTGTAATATTCCAGATATAACAACTGAATGCCACTACTTCATACTTACTGCACTCGGCTGCAATCTCCTCCTTGTTTTGCTTGATGGTAAATTCTTTCCATTGCAAGCCCGGATGTTCTTTATTGAGTGTATACAACAACCGCACAGCCAGGTTCATGTGAATGTACTTGGCATTGAGCGTAGTTAACAGGATTTGTACGGGCTGTTGCATCCGGCAAAAATAAACGTTCTGCACCAAGCCTGAAATGGAGATAACCGGATATTGCTGATTTATTTTAATTCACGGATTATTATTTCTATTTTGTGTAAACCTTAAACTACCAATATATGAATAGCCGATACTTGCCGCTGTACGCTGTACTGCTGTTGCTCTCTTTTCATTCTATGGCTCAACAAGCAGCCTTTAATCAAAACTCATCCCGCAGCAATCATACAAGAGCGTTCAACCAAAATTCATCCCGAAGTAATCATACCCGCAGCATGAACACCGGTAATGACTGGCAGTTTGGTATCAACTCCGGCGCTTCCTTCGGACTCAACAGTAATGAAGTTTCCTTGTTTCGTGGCAATGGTCTTGCTGCAGGACTAAATGGTCAATATTTTGCAGGTCCGTTTGGTTTGGGCATCAGTGCCGGGTTCATCAACAGCAAGCTTAATACATCTGCCATCAGTCAATTTATTATTGACCGAAAGTTTCCTCAAACAAGTACCATTACAACTACTCCTGCACAAAATGCATTTCTGATGCTGGGGCCCAGCTTCCGGCTCGGAACCAAAGTACAATTATTAGCAGGTGTAAAAGCCGGTATCTTTTTTAACCAGGGAGGCGGATTAATCATTAGTCAGCAGGGAGCACTGCGTCCATTCTATCGTTTTGAAAGCGGCACGAAAAGCCTGTTCTCCGGTTTTAATGGCTCCATTTCCTTTTCCTATCCCGTTGGTAATACATCAGCGATTGTATTGTCAACAGACTATCTAAGGTCATCTGCATCCGTTCAATTATTTGATCCCCAGCGGGGCATTGATATACCTGTTGAGCAGAAAAGGAATTTCGAAACCATTAACGCAGGCATTTCATTCATCAAAACCTTCAATGTAAAGTCTCCACGTGATGCAGCCAGTGGTCAGGCAAGCGGAAAACGATTTGCGCCATCAAATGATGATGAACAGCAAACTACCAATCGTGTGCTGAAAACAAAAACGAAAAGCAACCAAAGCAATGACCGTATACATGGCGATCAGCATGTTGATGAAACGGTGAGTATTATTGATCCTGAAAACAAACGGGTACTCAAAACAAAAACCAAAAGTAACCAAAGCAATCATCGAACAAACAATGAAAGTTGCGGACCTGTTACACTCAAAACTACAAAGCCTGATGGTACGGTTGAAGAACAAAATTTCAGCTGTCTGGATGATGCCATTCAGTATAAAACAAAGATTGATGGTGGCATGCCCAACCGCATTTCGATGAACGTAACAACACCTAAGCAAACACAAGGTGCTACGTTTGGAGAAAAAGTAAATAAGGGATTGAGTCATTGGGGCGATCGTACTGAATTCACTGAACGGATGCAGCCGGGTTCACATATCATAGCAGGAAGAATCATCCGTAGTACCAATGAGAGCGGTATTGTAACCAACCGTATGCATGGAGGTGGCAGTGGTGCCGCTGCCGCAAGTTATGCAGCTACAGGTCTTACGGTACAACCGGGTGTACAAACCAATCTTTATGTTCGTGAAAACAGCAGCGGTATGGCTACCGGCAAACGCACAAGAGAAGCAGGTAGTGGTATGGCTACAGGCCGCCGTCAGTACCAACCTTTGTTCTTTGATGGCTTACCACAGGAAGATGTTTGCAATCCTTGTCTGGGCCGGGTAAAAAACAATCCTTTGTATAAAGGAAAGGGACCAAAAAGTAATCCTTTATCCAGCAAAAGAACAACCGGCAAAGAAGAATGTGATGATTCCAATTTGGTATTTGATGTACAGTTATTGGATCGTAATACAGGTGCCTTAGTGGCCACTACAAAAACAAATGCCTGTGGTGAGTATTGGTTTGCCAATGTGCCTGATGGCAACTATAGTGTAGCTGTACTTGCTGCATGGGCTAGTAAAAAAGGATATGATTATTATAAAGCAATGTCTGAGTCCAGAATAGATATTGCCGGTGAAGTAGCAGTGCCAAATGAAAGCTGGCAGCATATTATTTATGGCGCCGGAAGAGGTAAAGTAAGTGTCCAGGATTTGTCAATAGTAATAGCTGATACAGATGGTGATGGCCAGGCAGAATTTTTCCGTGCAAGCGGTACACTTACTGATGGAAGCACGCAGGACTTTACACAATCATCCGCAGCAAAAGGCGGAGGTACCGGTAAAGTAAGTCTGCAGGATTTTCATTTTACACTTCCCGCTTCCAATCAAATAGGCGGCAAAGTAAGTGTGCAGGATATACATTTTACCAGACGTATCGGAGCGAACTCTTACAGTGCTGTTGCTACTTTCAGTGATGGCACAACACAGGATGTAACAGAGTTGGTTGATATTAAACAAAGCGGAGCTGTGCTTCAATGCTCTGTGCAAACAGGTGATGTGGATGGTGATGGTGCAGCTGATTTAATTTGGAGTCCACGAAGCAATGTTGGTGTAAGTTCCCAATCATCAAAAGTAAATGTGCAGGACCTTTCCTTTACTAAAAAAACAGATCATTATGTACTACACTTACCTCTTTATATTGGTGATGTGGATGGTGATGGTGCTGAAGATTTGGTAATTGGAAATGGAAAAGTTTCAGACTTTGGCATGAGTCGCAAAAGCAGCGGTTTTCAAAATGGTGATTTTCCTAATCAGGATGATTATACCAATTCTGTTGCCGGTAATCCTGTTGGAGGGTTAACGATCAAAGGAGGGAGAAATCCTGGCGGCGACTCAGGGCGTATTTTTCAACGAACTTCAAACGGCAGCGATCCTTTTCAATACGATTTTCCGTTGGCTATTCCCGGTAGTCCTATTGGTGGTTTAAGTATTAAAGGCGGAAAAAATCCCGGCGGTAATGTTCAGCAACGCACCACCAACAGTTTAGGCGAATTTGAATTTACAAACCTGGAAGCGGGCAACTACAGCTTCGTTATTCAAACTGATTATGTAATGAATGATGGAACCGATATTGATTTAAACGATGAAGGCGCTTTCCTGTATACAAAAACAGGAGTAGTGAAATTAACGGCATCACAAAACAGCCAGTCGCTCCGCACCAGCACTACCGGCGGCACACAACCGAATACCCGGGCGCAGGATCACAATTCAACCCGCTCCAATAAAACAGCCAGTTCCGTAACATCCGGGCCGGGCGGTAACGATACGGCTACAGTTGGTAACTCCATTCGGGAATTGTTTCAAACACTTGACGCCATTGAACGACAGCTGGATACAGCCGGATTGGTTACGAAAGCAACCATCAATACCTCACGCAGCAATACCAAAAACATTCGCAACACAGGCAACGAAATTCTTACCGATATCAACAATGGAAATTTCAATGCTGCAAAAGCAAAATTGCCTGAATTGAACCGACGGGTACTTCTGCTGCAACAACAACTCAGCTCGCTGGGGGCTGACTTTTCATCCATCTCCAATGTATTAAAAACAAAACACGACACAGCAAAGAATGCTATAGGTAATATCAGGTAATCCTTGAGATAATATTTTTCTTATAAGCAGTTATCTGAAGAAAACAGAACGCTATAACCGATTTAAACTTTCTTATTTTCGCCTCGTATGTACCGTCAGCAACTTACGAGAGAGCAGGCATTGCAAAAAGCAAAACACTATTGTGCTTACCAGGAGCGCTGCCACAGCGAAGTAAAAGAAAAGCTCTACAGCTTTGGCTTGCGCAAAATGGATGTAGAACAGTTGCTCACACAATTGATTGATGAAGATTATCTAAACGAAGAGCGTTTTGCCATTCAGTTTGCCGGCGGCAAATTCCGGATGAAACAATGGGGCCGGGTAAAAATAAAATATGAACTCAAACAAAAAGCTGTAAGTGAGTACTGCATCAAAAAAGCGTTAAAAGAAATTGATGAAGAAACGTATGAACAAACATTGCAACACCTGTATGAGCAAAAATTGAAAACCCTCCGTTCAGAAACAAATCACTTCATACGCAAGCGCAAGCTGCAGGATTACCTGCTGCAGAAAGGTTATGAACCCCAGTTGATACAGCAGTTTATCAGCCATAAGCTGTGAATTCGTATTTTGCAGTATGTACAAACTGTATTGTCTTCCTGCTTTTTTGTTCACTGTTCAATTGCTTTTTGCACAGCAAACAAAAACTATAACACAGGAAATAACTGTAATTACTGATAATGATAACTATGACCTGGGGTTTACAGATCGGTATTACAGCAATGGTTTTATTATTCAGTACAATAAAGTAGCCACCAAAAAAGCAGCAGCAACTGATAAAAAAATTCTCCGCTTTGAAGCGGCGCACAAAGTGTACAATCCGTTCGTAAACAATAGGTCGGTAGAGCACGTGCTCAACAATATGGACCGGCCTTATGCGGGCTGGCTTTATGCAAGTGCCGGCATTACACGCATCAGCAACAAACAAAATATATTGTTATACGGAGCAGCAGTTGGTATCATGGGCCCCGGTGCTCTTGGCAAGCAAATACAAAACGGATGGCATAAAATCATTGGCATCTATACAACCTACGGATGGGAGTATCAACTGCACAATGAAGTGGGTCTTAATTTTGCAGCGGAGTATTATCATTCCTTAATAAAAGCTGATGAAGGAAAAAATATATCCTTACACACGGTTGTAAAAGGAACGCTTGGCAATACATTCACCAATACATCTGCCGGAGTGTTGTTAAAAACAGGATGGCTTAATAAAGAAAATGAAACGGGTTACTGGAGCGGCAACCTCGGTGCTTCGTCCAAAACATTTAAACGTAATGAATTTATCTTTTTTCTGGAGCCGGTATTACAATACCAGGCATACAATGCCACTGTGCAGGGTGCTTTGTTTAAAAAAGATAAGGGGCCTTTTACTACGGGTATTCAATCAATAGTGTTTCAAACCAAAACAGGTATTATGGTTACGGGTAATCGTTTTGGTTTCCGCTGGTATTATACGTTTCGCACAAGAGAGGGCAGTATGATGAAGAAGGGCGAACAGTGGGGAAGTATAGGAGCAACAATTCGTTTTTAATTTTGTAAAAATAATTTTGTTACGTGCTGTTGTGCATAAAGCATCGTTCCTTTCCACGTGCAGAAGTTTTCATTCTGCATACCGACATTGATCGTCGGGGCTCGTTTCATCGTTCTGTTTTTCATAGCATCCACATAATACTCAACTTTGTACTATGAGTCATCTTTCATTTACATTAATACAGACCAATCTACACTGGGAAGATAAAGCAGCCAACCTGCACATGCTGGAGCAAAAGATAAAAGCAGTGCCACATGCCAAACAAATTGTAGTGCTGCCCGAAATGTTTTCAACAGGCTTCAGTATGAAACCTGAATTGCTGGCAGAAGAGATGAACGGCCCCACCGTTGCATGGATGAAACGTGTAGCCGCTGAACATAAAATTGTTCTTACAGGGAGTGTCATCATAAGTCAGGCCGCTCCAAGCGGCCATACGAATGATGACAAGGAATACTTCAACCGCCTCATCTGGATGTTGCCCAATGGACAATATGCCTATTACGACAAGCGTCATCTCTTTGCATTTGCCGGTGAACATGAACATTATACAGCAGGTACTAAACGATTGATTGCTTCTGTAAACGGATGGAAAATAAATTTACAGGTGTGTTATGATTTACGGTTTCCTGTGTGGGCCCGCCAGCAAACCAATGATACTCCTGAATATGATGTTCTCATCTATGTTGCCAACTGGCCCGAAAGGAGACAACATGCATGGCGTACTTTACTGCAAGCAAGAGCCATCGAAAATCAATGTTATGTAATCGGCGTAAACCGTGTAGGTGAAGATGGCAATGGTATTTATCACAGCGGTAATTCAATGGTGATTGATGCCATGGGTGAAGTGCTGTATAAAAAAGAACATGAAGAAGACATACATAACATCGTACTCTCTAAAGAAAAGCTGGAAGAGGTGCGGCACAAACTTCCTTTTTTAAAAGATGGGGATGATTTTCATATTACTCCATAACCCGCATTCCTGCGTCAGTCAAAACCGTTTTCCAAAACCAATAAAACCACTGGCAATAAAATCTGCATTCGTATCACTCTGAATAAGGAACCGTGTACTGATAAACCAGTTATTTTTAAACATATAATCTACAGAAGGGCCAACAATGTAACCAATATTTAGTTCTTTAAACTTATTTCCTGTTCTATCATCCTCATAAAACTCATACAGTATACCCGGGTAGCCTGTTAAAGCAGGAAAATTTGCAGAATATCCTCCAGACGGATAATTGTCATATTGTAATCTCACGATGGGTCCAACAATTAATTTCAACTTCAACTTTTTATCAATAGGTACATAGGCAAATTTTAAATCTGCTTGAAAACCCGATGTGATAAATCGAATTTTTTGATCATATGTAACACCATTGTATGTTGTAAAATGTCTGTTTTCCTCAAAATGAGAAGTAAATGTCACTGATGGCAAAAATTCCAATCTCTTTTTAAACTTGCCTCCATATTCAGCACTCATTACAAAGCCTGGTATATCACCACTGCCATAAAGTGTATAAAAACTTCCGAATAATGCAATTTGATTTTTCAGAGTCTTTTCTTGAGCAATTGATTGATTAATTAAAGTAAATATCGTGACGGCTAATCTTAAATATTTCTTTACCATAAAACAAAATAAAAACGACAGTATTTGTGCTCAGTATGAAAGATTAGATAGTTGCATAAGTAGAAACTTTGTCATATAATATCGTTTCAAAAAAGTGAGGCTGCCCCGAGTTTTTGAGTCAGCCTCTTCTTTTTGCAAAAAAATCACTTAGCTTTTTCTAAGGAGAAGATAAACAAATACCCCTACTATAATTATCAAAAAAAGAAAAAATATTTCAAGTTTAACACTTCCAAAATCTTTTGCTTTTATAGATTTTATTATAGAAAGAATCTTGTTTGAAATAGCCAATGCAAATACGAAACCTGCAATTAATTTCATAAATCTTAATTTATCACTCTAAATAGGCATCAGCTATACAAAGGCCAAAGGTTACCACTGCTATAGCCACACCTACGGGACCGAGAAACCTTTTAGCAATAGCTCCAAACGCTTTTTTCATAGATGCTTTTGACCAACTACCAGTCATAGACGGACTAGCGACTGAAGCAAACTGTAAACCAATTGCGGCTAATCCACAGCGGAAAAAATCTCCCCAAGTCACATCACCTGCATAAGCAGACTGTCCAAAAAATTGAGAATAATTTATCTTGGTGGTTGCTGGTGGTTCATTAGACGCCAAAACCATTGCAAAAGGAATCAAATCTGTTTCCACTGCACCTGAGTCAATTATCATTTGATTCAACTCCTCGTTAGTAAAACCTTTTGTAACAAGATACGCTCTTGCTTCTGTTAGTAAGGGGTTTAAACTACTTGTAACTTCGTTTATTGGGATATTAAACCCGTGGTTTGTAGATGATGGTGTGTATTGAACTACTGCATTATAATTGTGAACTAAATGAGAAATTTGTTGAATACTTAAAGAACCTGGAAGATTTTCAAAATTTCCACCTCCGCCTACAGGCGGTTGAAGGTAGATTTCTTCTAAACTTTCATTTTCGGAAGAAATACTACTATTTGTTTCTGAGTTAGCCTCATAGTTTAAATTTCCATTATTCAATTTATTTGCTGTAATTGCATTGATTGTAGCTTTATTTTTATTAATTGCATCATAAAACCTGATTTTTGCTTTTCCATCACTGCGACTACTCTCTGTTTTTTTACAAGATTGAATGAAAGCGAAACTGCCGAAGAAAGTAATCTTTACGAGAATTAACATGACCAAGCCCTTTGATATCTTGCCAAAATACTTTTGTTTGTTGTGAGACATAGAATAAAATTTAGGTTAAAAAATTGTGTTAATCATTGCAATGACAATACGAAAAAAAAATACTAATACTAAACAATTCCAATTTGGAATATGTTGTTAAGAAAAATAAAACACCATGTACTTAGAAAAACTGCGGAAAATACGGGAACAACAGAGGCTTTCCCAAAAAGAATTAGGCGAACTTATAGGTCTTGATCAGTCAGCTTACTGTAAAATTGAAAAAGGAATCCACTACTTAAGCGTTCCGACTTTATTAAATCTTTGTAACGTACTAAACGTGTCTGTAAATGAAATTTTAAATCAAAATTCTTTAGAAAAAAATATTCCTTTAAGCTATACCAAAGAAAAATGTCAAGCTAAACTTGAGCTTTATGATAATGCTATTAACGAGCTTGAACTATTGGTTAATGCCAAAAATGAAGAATTAAAACAACTAAGGCAAAGCAGAGAGGAGTTATTAATTCAAGCTCAAGGCATCTTATCTAATATCTAATTAATTTTAATCAACTCCATCACCTTCTCCATTTTAGGGTCTGTATTTTTTTTAATTGTTTCTGCGTTTGCCTTTACTTCCACATCAGGCAGCACGCCGCTTCCGTTAAACACAATGGCTTTATCATTTACAATGCGAAACAAGGGCAGCCGCACACGCAGTTTTGTATGCGGCAGCACCATTTCAGGAATAAACACACCATTGTTGCCATAATAGCCACCGCCTGTTTCTTCGCCCACCAGTGTTACATTGCTGTTTCCTTTTACATTGGATAAAAACATGGTGGTGGCAGAAAAAGAATAGCCACCTGTAAGTACATACACATGGCCTTTATAAAATTGACGTTTCGGTTGTACCTGTTTTTGAAAAAATACAAACCTGTACTGATGTTCTTGTTGTTTGCGGGTTAAAAAAAACATGCCCACATTATGAATCCATTTCTTTTTTACCGGAATGGACGAACGTATTTGTTTAGTAGCACTGAAAATAGAATCCGTAAATGTAAACCGCTGTTGCTGAATATAGCGTGTGAGCAATAAGGACGATTTGATTAAACCGCCGCCATTGTTTCGCACATCAATAATGAGATTTGGAATTTGCTGTTGCTGCAGTTGCTGAAAACTCCGCCGCAGGTAAGAACGCCTGACTATGCGTGAAAAACTTCCAATACGAAGCACCGCAAACTGTCTGGATGAATCAATCATAAAACTGCGGGCCGCTATCATCCGCCGTTTGCGTGCAGAAATTTCGGGCTGAGGTTGTGTTAGAACAGGAGTAGCCCTTGCACTTGTATCACGTACGGGTTTTAAAGCAGACAGGGAAATCTGTTGTTGATTGCCGCTGTAATCAATATAACTGATATCGTATTTGCTTACCCCCGCAAAGCGACTGTTATAATATGCTGAAAAACTATTACTGATGTTTTGATAGCTGAAATTTTTTGCATGGCCATCAATCGCCACCATAGGCAGCAGGGTATCTATAATTTGTTTGGATGACAGTGCGTTGATAGCTGTAACAAGCATTCCTCTTTTCAACACAGAATCCTTTCTGTTGAAATTATTGGTGATGACGAGTGTACTATCGTCTGCTATTTTCAAATTCAAAGGAAACCCTCTTGGTCCACGCCCTGTATTGTATCGGTTCCACTGCACTGAATGTCGCACACTGGTATGACCGCAACGGATTGGAAAAATTGTTTCGGCAATCAAATTCTTAAATGTGTTTTCATTCATAGAGTCTTTTACTTGTTTATAGGCTCTTGCAAAAGAGGAGTCAATCTGCTCTTTGCTGCTGTACCAGTAGAGAGAAGGATGATTGCGTTTGAGTGTTTGCTCCATCGCCTGTACATCTTCTTTCAATTGCTGCGGACTGTATTTTTTTTCAGTTGTGAATTGATTAGTTACACTGCAGGAAACAAAACAAATAACGGACAGGAAGAAGAAGACTGAATGAAAAAACTTTATGCAAATGATTCGTGGAGACACGAACCAAGGCGTGTGTACAAAAGCAAGCTGTTGGTGAAGACACCAGCAACGCTGCGTATTATTTTTTTGATGATAGCGTGTTTTTGTGTGCATGGTTTATTTTGAAAACGCATTCCATCCCTGTGCCACCAGTTTGTGTTTGTTGCCGCCACGGGTAATGATGGTCGCTTCTTCTTTAGCCTCTGTAATATATCCAATCACACTTATGCCCTGCACCTCTTTAACTTTTTCATAATCATTTTGTGAAATCGTAAAAATGAGTTCATAATCTTCACCGCCGCTTAAAGCGCAGGCTGTGGGGTCTATTTCCAATTTGTAAGCAAATTCTTTGGCATCAGGATGCACAGGTATTTTATCTTCATACAATACAGCACCCACTTCGCTTTGTTTACAAATGTGTAATACTTCGCTGCTCAATCCATCACTGATGTCCATCATAGAGGTGGGCGTAAGCTGTACGTTTTTGAAAAAATCAATAATGTCTTTGCGTGCTTCGGGTTTGAGTAAACGACCTACAATGTATGAACGGTCTTCTAAATCAGGCTGTACTCCTTTTGTTTCTAAAAATATTTTTTTCTCTCGTTCTAACAGTAGTAAACCAAGATAGGCGCCCCCCAAATAACCGCTCACACAAATTAAATCATTCACTTGGGCACCACTACGCTTTACAAATGTATCAGGCGCCACTTCACCTATGGCTGTAACACTTATCACCAACCCTTTGGAAGAGGACGTTGTATCACCGCCAATTAAATCCACACCATATTCTTCACAGGCTGCATAAATCCCTTCATACAATTCTTCCACGGCCTCTACACTAAACCGGTTACTGATAGCAATGCTTACTGTTATTTGTGTGGGTGTGGCGTTCATGGCATAAATATCACTCACATTCACCACCACACTTTTATAACCCAAATGCTTGAGGGGTGTGTACATCAAATCAAAATGCACGCCTTCCATGAGCAGATCCGTTGTAATCACCGTTTGCTTGCCAAAGTGATCAATAACCGCTGCATCATCACCCACACCTAATATGGTTGATGCATTTTGAAACTCAATATTTTTTGTTAACTGCTCAATCAATCCGAATTCTCCGAGGGAGGAGATTTCTGTTCTTTCTTCAGACATAATAATAATTTTAAGTACGAGGTACGAAATACGAAGTACCTATGTTTGAGATTATGATGTAATTTTAGTTTTTCTTCATTCATTAAGTACGAGGTACGAAATACGAAGTACCTATGTTTGAGATCATGATGTAATTTTAGTTTTTCTTCATTCATTAAGTACGAGATACAAAGTACTCATGCGAAACTGTTCCGCTAACTACTTAGCCCTTTTATTTTTGTTTGGTATTATAAATGCGTTCTCGTGTTGTAATAATGGAGGCAACAAATATTTTAAGTAATTCTGAACCTTCCTTTATGAGTTCATTAATTCTTATTTCAAGTGTTGGATTTAACGCTTTTAATAATTCCAGAAAATAAATGGACTCATCACATTCTTCTTCTACTATTTTTAATTTGTTTAAAAAATCTGCGTCAGATTTACCTCTTTTTGCAGCACGATAATTTGCCCCCACTGAAGCGGTACATCTTACTAACTGGCTGATGTATTCTCTGTTTACTGCATCATAAGGAATATCTTGTACTAATCTTCCATTTGCAATTGCATAATTAAACGTCCTGGTTTTAAGGTCCTGCATAATCGGTGCTTATGTTTTGTGATACAGTTTAAAGTTAAGTACTTCGTACTTCGTAGCCCGTACTTCACAGCACTTTTCTATTATGTATCACCTCCACCAGCTCCTCATGAATTTTACCATTCGTTGCTACCAAATGCGGTTGATACGGCGAATAGTAATTGTTATCAAAGTCCGTTACTTTACCGCCGGCTTCTTCAACCATTAAAAATCCGGCAGCACTGTCCCATGCCTGTAACTTATGTTCATAAAATCCATCAAAGCGACCTGCTGCCACCCAGCATAAATCCAATGCAGCACTGCCCAGTCTGCGTACAGGAACGCCTTTGCGAATCAATCGTTCAAATACTTCCAGCGGACCATTGGGCATATCCAGATAGGTGTAGGGGAAGCCTGTTACCAAACAGCTTTTAATTACTTCAGCTTGTGTGCTCACCCGGATCTTCTTGTCGTTGAGTGTCGCACCCTGTCCACGTTCTGCAAAAAAGAATTCATTTAAAAACGGACTGTACACCGCACCCAGAATCATTTGCCCGTTTTTTTCAACACCAATACTTACGCAGCAGATAGGAATGCCTTTTGAAAAATTAATGGTGCCGTCAATAGGGTCAATGATCCATTTGTATTCAGAATCCTGTTTGAGCTCACCGGTTTCTTCACTTAAAATAAAGTGATCAGGAAAGTTTTTTTGAATCACTTCAATAATAGCAGCTTCAGATGCATGATCAGCTTCTGTAACCAGATTGTTTACACCCTCTTTATTGGAAACAGTGTATTCTTTATCATAAAAATGAACGAGTTGTTCAGCGCCTGCACGAGTGGCATCAATAAGGGTTTGTTTAAGCATGCGCAAAGATAGCGGTGGATGGCTGATTTCAGGTTGGTGATTGCAGATTGATGTTGATGCCTGTTCATCCGCACCTAAAGGCGGATGACTGTACAGCATCTCTTAGGCAGATAATATAAGGTGTACAGTCATTCACCTGAGGCGAATGAACAGACACCAATCTTCAGTTTTCAGATTTTAGAATGTAGATTTGATGCTACTATGCAGCTTTCCGTTATCATCGTTAATTACAATGTAAAGTTTTTCCTGGAGCAATGTCTTTGCTCTGTGCAGAAAGCTGTTGCAGGCATAGATGCGGAAGTATTGGTGGTTGATAATGCATCAACAGATGGTAGCAAAGATTACCTGCAACAAAAGTTCCCGGCCGTGCAATTTCTATGGAGCGATGTAAACAGTGGTTTTGCCAGAGCAAACAACCTGGCATTACAACAGGCCTGTGGAAACTATATCTTATTTCTTAATCCTGATACTATAGTTGCAGAAGATAGTTTCACCAACTGTATTTCATTTTTTGAGCAAACTCCCATTGCTGGCGCTATTGGTGTACGAATGATTGATGGCAGCGGCAGATTTTTACCTGAAAGCAAACGGGCTTTCCCCTCTTCCACCGCATCGTTTTATAAACTCAGCGGACTAAGTGCATTGTTCCCACGCTCCAAAACATTTGCACAATACAGCCTGGGTTACTTAGATGAACATCAAATTCATGAAGTGGATGTTTTGAGCGGTGCATTTATGATGGTAAGAAAAGAAGTACTCCACAGCACCGGCGGTTTTGATGAAGACTTTTTTATGTATGGCGAAGATATTGATTTGAGTTACCGCATCACTCAAACAAAACACAACAGTATCGTATTTAAAAATTATTACCTCGGTAACAACACCATCATTCACTTTAAAGGTGAAAGCACGAAAAAACATTCCGCTGCATATGTGCAGCAGTTTTACAAAGCGATGCTGCTGTTTGTACAAAAACATCCACAACAATTTTACAACGGTGTTTTTAATTTCTTTATTCGATTGGCCATTACGCTGCGTGGAATGATGAGTTGGTTGAAACGTTTTTTTACTTCTGCATCCGCTCCTGTTTTGCAGAAAGAAAAGTTATTGATTATAGCTGATGAAGGGTCTGCATCTGCATTATCAACGAAACTTCCTGCTTTTGTGTATCAGGGATGTGCAAACGAAGTGAATGAAAAAATGGAAGCTATTGATGCGCTGCTTTTATGCGAAACACACAACACTTCATTTAAACAGATCATTCAGCAAACAGAACAACTCGGCAGCAGGTATGCTGTTTATATTCATGCCCAAAACAGTACGAGCGTGGTGGGAAGTACTGCAAAAAATACAAGTGGCGTGGCGGTGGAGCTGAAGCAGGAATCATAAAATCTATACGTCCTTTATTATTTATCCGTCTGGCTGCACGGAGCGGACTGACTTTGCGCCGATTTTTATGTTTTACAATACCTCACATTGCATTACATTTGTCCGTATCAAGTTTGCTGTATGTCGCTGTTTGATTTTCATTTGCCCAAAAGCATCAGTAAGGCGCTTAACCTTCCTGTAAACTCGCCCAAGCGGCAGCAGGTAAAGGCATTGAAAAAATTATTGAAGAAGGCCGTGCAAACAGAATTTGGTCAGCAATATCAGTTCGACGAAATACTCAACAGCCGGCACCCCGGCAAGCGGTTTCAGCAACTGGTTCCTATTCACGATTACAATAAAATTTACAACGAGTGGTGGCATAAAACACTCGAAGGGCATACGGATGTATGCTGGCCGGGCAAGATTAAATTTTTTGCGCTCAGCAGCGGTACCAGTGAGGCAGCCAGTAAGTATATTCCCATTACACAGGATTTAATGAAGGGCAACCGAATTGTGATGATAAAACAACTGCTAACACTACGTACGTATGAAAAACTTCCTGTAAGAAGTGTAAGCAAAGGCTGGTTGATGCTGGGTGGCAGTACTGATTTGCAAAAAGGCCCCGGCTATTATGCAGGAGATTTAAGTGGGATTACTGCTAAGAAAATGCCATTTTGGTTTTCTCCGTTTTATAAGCCCGGAAAAAAAATAGCAAAAACAAAAGACTGGAATAAAAAGCTGGAATACATTGTACAGGAAGCGCCCAACTGGGATATTGGTTTTGTGGTGGGCGTACCGGCATGGATACAGATGTGTATGGAAATGATTATTGAACGTTACAAACTAAAAACCATTCACGACATATGGCCTAATCTTGCTTTTTTTGTTCATGGTGGTGTATCATTTGAACCGTATAAACATGGCTTTGAAAAACTCATCAGCAAGCCTTTGATTTATATTGAAACTTATTTGGCCAGTGAGGGCTTTATAGCATACCAGAGCAGGCAGGATGCAGAGGGTATGAAACTGGTAACCAATGACCATATTTTTTTAGAGTTCGTTCCGTTTGAAGATAAAAACTTTGATGCCGATGGTAATATCAAAGCGGATGCAGAGGCGCTTATGATTCACGAAGTAGAAGAAGGAAAGGATTATGCACTGCTCATCAGTACCAGTGCCGGCACATGGCGTTACTTGATTGGCGATACCATTAAGTTTACAGATAAAGAGCATTGTGAAATTGTGATTACGGGAAGAACCAAACATTTTCTTTCCCTGGTAGGAGAGCATTTAAGTGTAGACAATATGAATAAAGCCATACAAATGGTAAGTGATGAATTGAATATTTCAATTCCCGAATATACCGTTGTGGGCGAGCCGCATGGTACTTTTTTTGCACATCATTGGTATGTAGCTTGCGATGACCGTGTAAATGCTGAAACACTACGCACCGGTATTGACAACGCACTTAAAGAAATCAATGATGATTATGCTGTAGAAAGAGGCAGCGCTCTGCGTGATGTGTACCTGGATATACTAAGTGAGCATTGCTTTATGAAATTTATGGAAAGCAAGGGAAAGATTGGAGGTCAACATAAATTTCCAAGAGTATTAAAAGGAAAAATGCTGGAGGACTGGCAAAAGTTTTTAAGTGTACAAACAACAAAATCCTGATGTTTTAAAACGCATCACCAATTCTGAAATAATAACCCAACATTCCGTTTGCTGTTACAGCAACATCGCCCCTGAAATAAATTTTCTTTTCCTTATTAATCAGCAGTCTGATTCCTGTGCCTGTACTTGACTGTATTTTTTGTGAAAGCAGTTTGTCAGCTGCGGGAGCTGTATTACCAGCCGCAGCAAAAAAAGCCAATTTTAAAAACCGGTTAAGTTTATAACGGTATTCTGTTTGTAATGTCCATAATGCATTATCACGAAATCTTCCCTGGAAATAACCACGCATCATATTGGAACCTCCTATTCTTGCTTTTTCAAACAAGGGCATTTCGTCTGTTGCAAAAGAAGTATAAAGCTGATGTGCAAATATGTGCCTGCCTGTTTCGTTATACTTTCGTACATCAGTTGATATGAGTGTGTAAGCATACTGTTTATTTTGCAAATTATAATTACCCATAACAGTTACATCAGCAAAAAAACCTTTAGTGGGGCTGAACTGATTATCCCGTTTATCAGCCGTAAACGAAATACCCGCTGCTGCTATTCTTGAATTGCTGTTGCCGGGTGGTGGTGTAGCAGCGATGCCATCTTTTTGCAAAAATTTTGTTCTGGAATAATCGCCAAAGTAGAGTGATGCGCCTGCAAAAAATTTTTTGCCCATATTGCGCTGCACTTTAGCCTGAGCATACACCCTGTTGTACGTAACCTCGGCATATCGATTATTTTCAACCGTAGGTTTGGTTAAACCCCAATAACGTTCATAGTTGCTGATGAATCCGCCACGGAAAAATATGTAATACTTTTCGCCGGAAGTATAAGTGGAAGTATAGGCTTCAGATGTAAACTGCCTGCGTGTGCTGTACAATACCTGCACCCAGCTGAGGCTTGGCCGCACTGTTTTTCCTTTGCCTTCTTTTGTTTTATAAAAATAATCCACAAACACCCCGCCTTTCAAGCCTGTTTCGGGAGTTATAATAATGCTGGGTAATGGTAAAATCCGGAGGTTACGGTTTGTGAGCGAGTCTAAGTTGAGTTTTTTAAAAAGTCCTTTCTTTTGGGCAGAAGTATTTAAGAATATCAATAATAAAACAAGGATAGTTATAATGCGGTTAACGGAGTTCATGTTCAAATATGAAACTATTTGCAGCAACAACAAAAAGAAAAGCAATTGGTTGATAAAATATGAATAAGTTTTCAGGCATCTAGTGTCCAATCCCACAACACCACATCCCATTCTTCTTTTTCATCAGTAAAACGATGAATAGTTTGAAATCCTGTTTTTTCGTGGGCCCGCATGCTTCTTGTGTTGCGTGTAGCGATAGATGTTATTACAAAATCAAATTGCTCCTGCATCAGTTCTTTATGTTTACGGTAGAGCAGTTCAAACACACCCCGGCCACGATAAGGCTTGTGTACACAAATTTGCCCCATGATATAAAATGAATACTTGTGCAGGGGTTGTTTATTGTACTTTAATTGTTTGAGCATTTCAAATAAAGAAAACAATTCGGGGAAAATGTTACCTGCCTCCTGAAGCATCACTAATGCATAGCCCACAACCTGTTCCCCATCTTTCACAATTACAGATGGAGCCAATGCATGCAGGATCTTCAACTTTTCTAGGCTATGATGCACGGTTACAAAGCCCTGCTCCTTTTCTTCGGTTTCGTTATTGTTACCGGCAAGATAGAGCTGTTGCAGGTTTAATATTTGAAGTAATTCATTTTCTGTTTCAACTTGTTTTATCGATAACATAACAGAAAGTTACCGGAATTTTTTTCATTTTAATTTATGGTTGTATTGATTTATTTTACACCATGCAGGAAGCCATTGTTAAAGGTTTGGCCTTAGGGTTATTACTCGCTATATCAGTGGGGCCTGTAATTTTTTCTATTATCAAACAAAGCATTAACAACGGCACAAGAGGCGGGTTGTGTTTTATTTTTGGAGTAGCATCCAGCGATATTACATTGGTACTTATAAGTAATGTGTTTACAGAGCTGTTTAATCGGTTATTGAAATTTGAACGCATCATCGGTATCGGCGGCTCCATACTGCTTATTGTTATGGGTGTTTATTTTGTTTTCTTTAAAAAAGTGAAGATAGCAGAAGATGGTTTGAGCCCGCACCATCACTTAAAGATTTCAAATTATGTCAAAATTTACATTGCCGGATATTTTATGAACACACTCAATCCCGGCGTTATTGCGTTTTGGTTTACCTGGGCTACAGCATTTGCAGCAATGACGATTGATGACAGATTAGCATTGTTTGCCACCTGTCTTGCAGTAGTATTTGCAGCAGATTTACTCAAAGTGTTTCTTGCCGGAAAACTGAGGAAAAAATTAACCGTTAATTTTATACATCGCATCAACAGGCTCAGCGGTTTAATCCTCATTGGCTTTGGTGTAGTATTGATCATTGGCTTACTTTTTTATAACAAATAACATTCTTAACAAACTTTTTCAATACCCTGCCGTTTTTTTGTAACACATGAAGCCAGCCGTCTTTTCCCTGCTTTTATTCGTTTGCAGTACTGCAAGCGCTCAGTTCAATCAACTTGTGCTTCGCAAGAATGGTATTCCGCTTATACGCTTTCAGGAAGGATCGCTTATTACCATCAAAACAAGAATGGGATTAAATTATTCCGGTACTATTTATCTGATTCAGAATGACAGTGTGTTTTTTAATGAAGAAGCCATTAAAGTGAGTGATATCGCCATAGTGTATAAAAACCCGAAACGCAAAGCAAGAATTATTCCTATGAGTAACGAGGAGTTTTTATATGCTAATCTTGGTATTCCTTTGTTTGCTTCCATTCTCACATTGGGAGGTCAAAACTTTTTGCCCTCACTTGCGTTTGGAGCCACGTTGGTTTATGGGCCGGTGCTGCTTTATAATGTGCAGCGTATTTTATTTCATAAAAACAGGGCTTATGTAATTGGCAATAAATACAGTTTACTAACACTCGATTTATACAAAGCAGAAAAGCCGCCTTCCAAACAATAAAGTTTCGCTTATTTTGCACACATGGCTTCGAAAAAATCTTCTTCATTTCTTACAAAAATATTTCGCTTTTTAAAACGATTATTCATTTTGTTATTTATTCTGCAACTTATATATATAGTTGCCTTAAAATGGATTAATCCACCAATTACGATAACGCAATTAGCAAGTCTGGTAAGTGGCGATGGTTTAAAAAGAGATTATATAGATGCAGATGAAATGAATGCAGCGGCCAAGCTTGCAGTAATGGCAGCAGAAGATCAACTCTTTCCTGATCACGGCGGTTTTGACTGGAAGAGTATTGAAAAGGCTCTTGAATACAACAAACGAAAACCAAATCGTGTACGTGGTGCTTCCACCATTTCCCAACAAACAGCAAAGAATGTTTTTTTATGGCAGGGCAGAAGCTGGGTACGTAAAGGACTGGAACTCTATTTTACACAAATGATTGAATGGATCTGGGGTAAAAAGCGGATTTTAGAAGTGTATCTTAATGTAATTGAAATGGGCAGAGGCGTATACGGTATTGAAGCTGCAGCTCAGAACTATTTTAAAAAACCGGCATCTTCATTAAGCAGAGCGGAAGCGGCACAGATTGCAGCTTGCCTGCCCAACCCTAAAAAATATACAGTAAAACCTTTGAGCAAATACGTAGCAGCCAGAAGCGGATGGGTACAACGGCAAATGAACAATCTGGACGGTGATGCAGATATTCAACGATTGATCTATCCCACCCAAAAAAGCTTCAATAAAAAATAGATTTATTGCAATATAGCTACAGCATCAATCGCCTTTTGTAAACGCTCATCATTACCACCGCTTATTTCAACCCACGGTGTTGACTGATGCACCAGCAGATCCTTATAATGATGATATAATTTATTTCTTCTCTCTTTATCAGGGTATTCACGAAGCGGATCAGCTGACCATGGAAGATCCGGTTTACAGAGCAGGTAAAGATCATAAGTTCGTTCAGTAATGCGGTCAAGGATCCACTGATGGCATTTACCAAACACAAATTCACACCAAACTTTCATTACATACATATCTGTATCAATAAAAAGTAAAGGCTGTTGTGCAGGTGACGAGCCGTTTTTTACTGCCTGCATTTTTTCAGCAATCGTTGCATATTCATCTTCCAGCAACAGTTGACCTTTGGCAATAGTAAGTAAATCATCGTAATCATATTCTCTGCCATGCATGGTGAGATAGGCTCTTGCATATTCAGGGCAGCAGGCCGTTTGGTAATGTGCAGCCAGTTTTTCACACAAAGTGGATTTACCTGTACTTTCCGGGCCTACTATAACAATCTTCTTAAGCAATGAGCCGAGATTTTTTTGACGTAAGAAATTCAAATGAAATGTGAAGATACCATATACACCTTATTCAAACAGCAGTAAATATCTTTTACTAAGTACCTTATTTCTTGTATGAATGTTGATAAACTTACCATTTAGCTGAGATACATTGAAATGTTCAAACACCTTTACCTGCCTGAAAGCAATGTTTTCTTTTTGCAGTTGTGCCAATTCTTCAGAACTAACAAAGAGTAAAAAAGGTTTTTGAATATTTCCTGCTCTTATTTCATCAATAAGAACATAATGCAAAGGAGATTTTAAATAGAATCCCGCTGCCGGAACATAGAGCGATAACAACCCGGTACTTATACCAGGATACTGTTTGTTAGAATATGCTGCCATTTGATGGCTGCTTTGATAACGGAAAATATCAGGATAAAACGAAAGGTTGAGAAAAAGGTATAATAAAACAGCAGCATATCCTGAGGCTAAATATGGAATGAGAAGTGGTTGTGTTTTAAACATCCGATAAAAAAAGAATAGCATGCAAAACGCTGTACAAATACATATGATAAACACAACAGATATACCCGGTTTGTAAATAAATACAAGTAAAATAACTGCTAAAAGAAGAAGTATGGAAATGAAGTATTGAACGGTGCCCCACAATTTTCTTTTCATTAAAAGATGCTCCTGTATAAAATGAGCAGTAAGCAATGCCATTGCCGGAAACAGGATATTTGTATAAAAAGGTAACTGAAAGCCCGAAAACGAAAAAAGTATAAGCGTTACGCATATTGATGATATGCTTAATAATTCAGGCACAGCTTTTTTTAAAAATATATTTTGGAGGGTTTTAAATAACGCTCCATACATGAGCAAACTCCATGGCAAAAAAGCCCACAAAAGTGTATGTATAAAAAAAAGCGGATCACTTCCTTTTGTTGCATTTACAATAGGGCCATTACCAAAAAAACGCCCAACCTGACTATCCCAGAAAAAAAAGCGGAGGCCGGAAACATTTGTTTTTCCAAATATTTTTTTTTCAGGATGCAAATCAAATTGTGTATAAAGAGCATATAATTCCGGGGTTATAAAAACGAGTACGAGTAATAAAACTACAATCCATTTCCAGTGAAGCAGTTCTTTCCATTGTCCTTTTAATATTAATGGAATACTTACTGCTGCGCCTATGGGAATGATGGTAAAAACGCCCTTGGTCATGAGGGCACAAGCCGTAAAAAAACAAGCTGCCAACGTGTGCAGCGAAAAAGATTTTGCCAGTGCACAGGAAAAGTGATAAACAGCTGCAATTATAAAGAAGGTTAAAAATGGCTCTGCACGTACATCATTATTGCTGATTGTAAAATGAAAAGAGGTGAGCAATATAAATGAGGCCAGCATAGCGGTAATATGGTTGTAAAACTTTTTACCAAAAAGGAATGTGTAATAGGCAGCCAGCATTGAACAGAGTACAGCCGGCAGCTTATATACCCATGTATGCATTCCCAGCAACTTAAAGCAAAATGCGGTTAACCAAAATGGAAGATGCGGTTTATCCAACCAGTCTTTGTTATGCAGCCACAGGTTGATGTAATCATTGCGTACCACCATATTTTTGGCTACAGATGCATAAATTCCTGCATCAGGTTCCATTATGGGCACAAACAAACTACTAACATTCACTAATGCTGCAGCTAAAATCAAAAACCACAGGTACTTATAAAAAGATTGCTGTGTTGAATCATTAAACGTCATACTCAAAAATAGCACATACTGTTTTCCTGAAAAATATTCGGATGGTTTAAAGTAAATTCAGCGCCTGTACGTCAGCCCTTGTAAAGCTTACTGCATGGAGGCCATGGCCAAACAAAAACTGAGCATTATACAAACGGTAAAGGAATACGGAAACCGGCTCTTCGGTTTCATCCGCAGCCGTGTGCCCAATGATGAGGATGCACAAGATATATTGCAGGATGTGTGGTTCCAGCTGAGCAATCAACCGGAAGCTGAAGCCATAGAAAGCATCAGCGGCTGGCTCTATCGTGTGGCAAAAAATAAAATCATTGACCGTTCACGCAAAAAGAAAGAACAATTACTTGAAGATTTCAGTTTTGAAGATGAAGAGGGCGAATTGCAGTTGCCTGATTTTTTACTTTCCACTTTTAACGACCCATCAGCGGGTGAATTGCAAAAACTTTTTTGGGAAGAATTAACCATTGCATTGAATGAGTTGCCTGAAAAACAACGTAATGTCTTTGTGTGGAATGAACTGGAAGAAATGACTTTACAGCAAATTGCCGATAAAGAGCAGGAAAACATAAAAACCATCATCTCCCGTAAACGTTATGCAGTACAACACCTGCGTAACCGGCTGGAGAATTTGTATAATGAATTTATAAACTATTAAAAAATTCACAATGAGATTTAATCGCAAATGGATGTTTTTTGCACCGCCGCTTTTTCTTGCATTTATAGCCCTCATGGGTTGGGTGGTTATGAGTTTGTGGAATTACATTTTAGTTCCGGCAGTGCAAGCGGGCCCTCTCAACTTTTGGCAGGGCGCAGGGCTGTTAATTCTCACCCGCATTTTATTTGGTGGCTTTGGACGTGGCAGAGCATGGAAACAACGAGGCGGCCCTTCCCCTGCGTTCAAACAAAAATGGATGAACATGAGCGATGAAGAAAAACAGAGATTTAAAGAAGAATGGAAGAAGCGGTGCGGACCGAAAGAATAGAATATAACTTTTGAACCAAAAAAGCATGGAACTGCAAGTATTTTATTTGTATTGTTCTATGCCAATCTTTTTTTGAAATAATCATTTTTGAAATTATTTTCTGCTTTTTAAAGTAAACGGTTTTACTACCCGTCTTCTTTTTTATACAGCAATCCGGAAGCTGATATAAATCAATCACAATTAATAAAAAATGATACAACAAATTCTAAAAATAATTCTTGGTGGTGTTCTTGCAGGCTTAGCCCTGTTTATTATGCCTTTTGTTTTAATGAAGCTTGTTATTTTCTTTTTGCTGCTGGCTCTTATATTCCGTTTGTTTGGTGGCAGAAGACGGTGGTATTACCGTCATGCTTTTTACGGAATCAATCCGCAAAAGAAACAGGAGTATGCACAACGCTGGCGTAATATGACTGAAGAAGAACGCAGCATTTTTATTCAAAAAACGGAAGAAGCGCTAATGAACAAACCATCAGGTGAAACAAAGTAACTTTTCCTTATCATCAAATCAAACACATGAGCAGAAGTACAAAATTTATTCTGGGTACAGTAATAGCCCTGGTCACAGCAGGTACATTGTATGCTGCAGTTGGCAAACAGTTTCATCAACAACGCCATGCACGGTATGAGCAGTGGCGTAATCATCATCAATGTAGTGATGAAAAAGAAAAAAATCAGCCGGCCGCTGATTCATTAAAATGGAAATAGTTTTTATTAATAACCAAAAAAGGAGATGACTATGTACAACATGTCACACGCCGCAAAAGGCACACACGGAGGCAAACATTTGCCTTACCGTTCCATGCAACGGGCAGCCGTTAGCATTTACAAAACAGAAACCAGCTATGAAATGCTGGTATTTGCACCCGGTCGGGTAAAAGAAAATTTTTCAGTAACTGTAAAAGGAAACGACCTCACAGTTTCCTACACGCCGCCTGAAGGTTTTCCGAAATTCGATTGGGTTTTGAGGGAGTACAGTCGTGGTGGTTTTATCAGAATGTTTACGTTAGACGACACAGTTGACACAACCAACATTCAGGCAAAGTATGAAGACGGTGTGTTGCTGGTATCGCTTCCACTAATTGCAGGTAAAGAAGTTAAGCAACAGGATATTAAAGTTGCTTAGCAATGGTTTGATTCGTTTTTAGTTCAAAGGCAGCAATCTTAATTGGTTGCTGCTTTTTTTGCTTTCTGCATCCAGGTAATCAACCCAAACACCGCCATCATCAGCAACACCAGATAATACACGCTTGTAAAAACATATTGTTTTACAAAGTATAATGGAATGGAAGCAATGTTTGTTGCAATCCACCAGTACCAGCTTTCTACTTTCTTTTTCGTCATCAACCACATGCCGGTAAATGCAGTGGCGCTTGCAAATGCATCGGCTGAAGGTATAGCGCCGGGTGCAAAATTTTCTTTTAAATAACTGAGTGAAAAATAGATTGTAATATAAAAAGCTCCGAAGAACATCAGTTGATAACGCCACCATCTGCCGTTGGAAAAAGTAATCTGCAATACAGGTTGGTGCTCATTGTCTTTTTTTAACCAGAGATACCAGCCGTAAATACTCATTACTGTGTAATAAAAATTTACACTCACTTCGCCAAACAAATGACCTTTGAAAGAAAGATAAACATAGATGATGGTATTAATTAACCCGACAGGATATACCAATATGTTTTCTTTTCTGCTGAACCACACACTGGCAATACCGGCAACTACAGCAATGTATTCCAATGCAGTAGTAGCTTTTATGCCTTCAGTAAACTGTTGTAAAAATTCGTTCACTTCCTTGTTGATTGTTTTTTTGGCTTATACCATTTCCATGCTTTAAGATACCGCACTCCTTTTTGTGTTTCAAATCTTGTAGCCACCTGCTGCCATTGGCCATTAGACGCAAAGGTCCATACAATAAAATGAAGATGCGGAAAAGCAGTATATCCTGTGTTACCGCTCCATGCAATCTGTTGTCCCTGCTTTACAGTATCACCTGCATTTACCAGTACTCCATCTTTTTGCAAATGCCAGTAGCCGCTGCGGCTGCTATCAGCATGCTGCAGCACTACAAAGTTTCCGTATTGGCGGTATTCACTTTTCAATCCGCCTTTATCACCATCTTTCCTCAAACGAATAACTACGCCATCTCTTGCTGCCAATACTTTTGTTCGTTTAGGCATCTTAAAATCCAATGCTGCCCGCTCTTTGTGAGAAAATGCACCAAAGTATCCCTGCACAATGAAACGTTTTTTTCCTGCTTCAAAAGGTAATTGATAAATATAGCTGGTATCATCTTTTATTTTTCCTTTCTGCAAAGCTTTAATTTTAGTACGCAGCGGGTTGCTGCTCACAGAGCAGGATGCAACAACAAAGGATAATAAAATAAGTAGTAAGCTGTTTTTCACGGTTTTGATTTCTTTTTCACTTCTTCACGCATCAGCTCTTCGTAATCAATTCCCTCATCTTTCATTAACTGCAATCCGTATGTACGCAGGTATGTGATAACTTCTATTGCCTTTACACCTTTTGCTGATAATGTATATTCCGTTCTTGGGGGCACTTCTGCATACACTTTCTTTAATACAAAACCATCTGCTTCCAGTTGCTTTAAGGTTTGTGTCAGCATTTTCTGGCTGATGTGTTCAATATCTTTCTGCAGCTCGTTATAACGCCATGTTTTTTTACGCAGACGCCACAATACCGGAATCTTCCAGGTGCCGCCCAGTTTCTTTAATACAAAATCAACAGGGTTGTAAAACACTTCTTTATTAATAATTACATCGGGCATGGCCTAAAATTAAGCAATACGAACTTAAAAGTACGCAGCATACTTCCGAGCGTGTTACATGGTTTGAGCTCGTTTGCAGAGCAACTTTGTGTTCTAAAATATTAAAGATGAAAAAAATTCTTTTTGTTTCCGCTATGATTTTTATGGGATACCATACTGTGCAGGCACAGCACAACGCAGGTAATAACGGAAAGATATTAATGATTGTATCCAATCCATCAGTTAGCAAACAAACCGGCTGGCCTATCGGTGTATGGTATGCTGAAGTAACACATCCGTACTGGGTGTTCAGCGAAGCTGGATATAGTGTTGATTTTGCCAGTTTGGATGGTGGTGAAATAAAATTTGATGGTTTCAGTGACCCTGAGGATGCCAGCAAGTATGCAGCATTTGATTATATCTCCCTCGGATTTAAAAAAGATGAAAGTAAAATGGCATTATTAAAAAACACAATGAAGCTTTCTTCTGTTGACCCTGCAAACTACAAAGCTGTTTTTATTTGCGGTGGGCAGGGCCCGATGTACACGATGTATAAAAATCCGGCGATTGAAAAGTTTGTTGCTGATTTTTATCAAACAGGAAAACCTACAGCTGCTATTTGTCATGGCACCTGTGTATTGCTCAACACTAAATTACCGAATGGAAAATATTTAGTGGAAGGAAAAAAGTGGACCGGCTTTGCCTCTGCTGAAGAGCAGTATGCTGATAATTATGTGGGCATGAAGATTCAGCCTTTTCGCATTGAAGATGAAGCACGTAAAATGCCGAACAGCAAATTTGTGGTGGGTGCTCCGTTCTCAGCTTTTGCTGTACGTGATGGTAACTTAATTACTGGTCAGCAACAAAACAGTGGTGCTGCAGCAGCTGAGTTGGTGTTGAAAGCATTAGAAGAAGATAAGAAACGTTATCCTACCTATGTATTGGTACATGGAGCGTGGGCTGATGAAAGTGCCTGGGGTTTTGTTCGCAATCAATTAGCTGTTAAAGCGAATGTGGTAGTGGTAAATCTGCCTGCACATGGTATTGATTTAACAGATGGTACCAGAACAGGTTTGAATGATTATGTAAAATCAGTAACCAACACAGTAAATGCACAAAGTGGCAAAGTGATATTGGTTGGACATTCCATGGCAGGCATGGTTATTTCACAGGTAGCAGAAAACATTCCTTCCAAAATTGAGAAGCTGGTGTATGTGGCTGCTTTTCTTCCAAAAAATGGTGAAAGTCTCAATAGCATCGTGAATAAATTTCTCAATAATAAACAACCCGAGATATTTGAATTCAACAAAGACTATTCACTCATCAGCATTAAGAAAGAAGTAATTCCAACAGTCGTGTGTGATGATTGTCCTCCGTTTATGAAAGAAGCTTTGGTGAAGTATCACAGAGCTGAACCGTTAAAAGGCTTTAATGATAAAGTGACGCTTACATCAAAGTTTGCAGCAGTACCTAAGTATTACATTGCTACTACAGCAGATAATGCAGTTCCGTTTCCATTGCAGCAACAGATGATTCAAAATAATGGAGGCGTTAAGAAAGTGTTTGAAATGAAAACATCACATTTGCCATTTGTGGTGCAGGCAGATGAGTTTTTGAAAATATTGAGTGGAATAAATTAAATACCATTAACCACCTAAGTCACCTGAGGTAAGCTTAGGTTTTCTAAAGTGTCTTAGGTGGTTTAAAAAAGAATTACTCTTCAGGTAGTAGTTGATAATACTCATTTAGTAAGGACCTTTTTACCGTATTTAAAAATGAGAAACTATTTAACTTCCTTATTCTTTCTGCTATTTGTAACTGATGCATTCGCCCAGCTTAATGAAAGTGATACGCTGCAATTTCAATTACGCAGCAGTATTTCAGGTAACTATCAACAGGGTAATGTGGCCTTGCTTGCCATTAGAAGCAAACTTGATTTTACCTATTCTCCGGTAAAACAATTCGTATTTAAATCGCAGAACAGCAGTTTATACCAGGAGTTTGGTAATCGTAAAGCAGATAATGACCTGTTCAGCCGCAATTATTTGTACTGGAAGCCGCAAAAGAAAGTATATCCGTTTGGTATTGCATATATCTCATCGAATTTTCGTCGTAAGATTGAAACAAGATTGTTTGCAGGTGCAGGTGTTACTTATCAATTCGTACAAAAACAATTTCATGTACTCAAGTTATCTGCAAGCGCTTTATATGAAACCAATCGGTTTAAAGGAATGGTATACAATAAAACAGAATACAACGGCAATAATCAAATCAATCTCTGGAGAGGAACTTTGTATGCAGGCGGCTGGAATTATATACTCAACCGCAAACTCCGTTTGTATTATGATGTGTACTGGCAGCCGGCATTTAACAATTCAAACAATTACAGAACACAGTATGATATAGGTGCAGATATTCCGCTGTGGAAAGGCCTTAATCTTTCAGTGCTGTATATTTTTACACATGAAAATGTGGTCATCAGCAATATTAAACAACAGGATAAAATACTCAGCTTTGGTTTTTCTTATAACTTCAAACAAAAACACAAATGACAATTGCAATTATTGGCAGTGGAAATGTGGGCGGCGCACTGGCCCAAAGTTTTATCAAAGCAAAGCATACAGTTTTAATGGGTGTAAGATTACCGCTCAGCGATAAATCGCTTAAGCTGGCAACCGTAATTGGTGAAGACCGATTTACATCAGTTGAATATGCTGCAAAGCAGGCCCAGGTAATTATCATTACCACACCACCCGATGCAGTGTTATCATTAATTCCGCAGCTGGGCGATATTAGCAATAAAATCATTATTGACACTACCAACTCCGTTCGCACCAAACCCGAAGGATATGCAACAGCTTATCATGCGATCAAAGAAAAAACAGGAAGTGATAGGGTGGTAAAATGTTTTAATACCACAGGATTTGAGAACATGCTTAATCCGGTTTATAATGGTGAGGGTATTGATATGTTTTGTGCAGGCAATAACAAAGAAGCAAAACAAACTGCTGCACAACTGGCAACAGATATAGGCTTTGCAACTTGCTATGATTTTGGAGGTGATGATAAGGTACAATTGCTGGAGCAACTGGCACTTAGCTGGATTAACCTTGCCATTATGCAGGGCCATGGCCGAAATCTTGCATTTAAAATAACACGCCGTTCATAAACAGTTTGTACATTCGGTATTCAAAAAATAAAACAACTATGATACGTCATGCAACAGCCGTTTGGAACGGGAGCGGTAAAGAAGGTAAGGGACACCTCACTACTGCCAGTACAGTTTTAAATCAAACTCAATATTCTTTCAACACCCGCTTTGAAGATGGCGTGGGCACAAACCCTGAAGAATTGGTAGCAGCGGCTCATGCCGGCTGTTTTGCTATGAAGCTGAGCTTTGTATTGGGCGCCGCAGGTTTTACCCCTGAATCATTGGAAACCAAATGTGAAATTACATTTGAAAACGGAACCTTGAGCAAATCACATCTCATTTTAAAAGCAAGTGTTCCCGGTATTGATAACGATAAGTTTCAGGAGTGTGTAAAAGATGCGGAGCAAAACTGCCCCATTTCCAAATTGCTGGGTGCAGGCCTGCAAATTACAAGCGAAGCTGCACTTGTATAATACATGAACTGCTTACTGTAAAAGTCCGGTACATAGTGCCGGACTTTTTTTGTTATTTTCAATTTAGAAATACAACAATGAGTGCTATAACAAATAAAACGATTTTAATTACAGGCGGTGCCTCAGGCATTGGTAAACTGATGGGTGAGTTGTGTTTGCAGCAAGGTGCGAAACGTCTCATCATCTGGGATATTGACCGCAAAAAAATGCATGAGTCTGATGCGGCATTTACCAATAATGGTTATGAAGTACACTCCTATTATGTAGATGTGCGTAATGTAGATGAAATAAAACTGGCTGCTGATGATATTAAAAATAAATGGGGAGCAGTTGATATTCTTTTTAATAACGCAGGAATTATTACCGGTAATAAAAACTTCTATGAGTTTACACATGATGATATTGAAAACACCATGCGTATTAACACCAATGCACTCATGCATGTAGCACTGGAATTCTTACCCGGTATGATTGAACGTAAAATCGGGCACATTGTAAACATTGCATCAGCTGCCGGACTCATACCCAATCCTAAGCTCTCTGTGTATTGTGCAAGCAAACATGCAGTAATCGGCTGGGGCGAAAGTTTGCGCCTGGAGCTGGAGCAGATTTCAAAAGACCTGCATGTTACCACTGTTACACCATCTTACATAAGCACAGCAATGTTTGAAGGAGTGCGTTCGCCGCTTGTACCTTTAGTTCGTCCGCAGGTAGCAGCTAAAACAATCATCAACGGTGTAAAGAAGAATAAAATTTATGTACGCATGCCGTGGATTGTATATGCAGTTCCGTTCATTAAAGGAATATTGCCTGTACGATGGATGGATTTTTTAACAGGAAAGATTTTTGGTTTTCATAAAAGTATGGATGCGTTTAAAGGGAAAAACGAATGATGCAAAAAGTAAATCTCGCAGAAAAATTTTCTATGTTCACAGAACATTGGTCGCCCAAAATTGCGGGTGAGTTAAACGGGCAGCAGGTTAAGTTGGTAAAATTTCAAGGTGAGTTTGTATTTCATCATCATGCGGAGGAAGATGAATTATTCTATGTAGTTAAGGGTAGTTTTGATATGCACTTTACCGATAAAGTAATAACTATTAATGAAGGAGAGTTTATCATCATACCCCGTGGTGTAGAGCACAAACCTGTTGCCAAGGAAGAAGTACAAGTTATGTTGTTTGAACCCGCAACTACACGCAACACCGGAACTACAGAAAATGAAAAAACAGTAAAAGAATCAGAAAGGATATAATCATCATTCTTTCCTGGCTTGTTTCTCCCGACCTTTGCATTAAATTTTTATTTATGACGATTGCTGTTCTCGGAGCCGGAATGGTAGGCCGTGCCATTGCACTGGACCTTGCTCCACACTTTACTGTTACATCCTTTGATGTTCATGAGCAGCACCTGCAACTGCTGCACAAAAAAAATCCTTCCATACAAACAAAAATTGCCGATTTACAAAAACATAGTTTTTATGAAGAACTTCTGGCTCCTTATGATTTGGTAATTATGGCAGTGCCCGGCTTTATGGGTTTCAGTACGCTGCGGCAGGTAATCCTCTGCGGTAAAAATGTAATTGATATTTCTTTTTTTCCGGAAGATGCACATCATCTTCATCATCTTGCAATTGAAAATAATGTAACCGCTATTGTAGATTGTGGTGTGGCCCCCGGCATGAGCAATTTAATTCTGGGCAGGTACAATGAAGAAATGCAGGTGAGCAATTTTGAAGCCTATGTAGGTGGTCTGCCCAAAGTACGTACCAAACCATTTGAGTACAAAGCTCCTTTTTCGCCTGTGGATGTGATACAGGAATACATACGCCCTGCACGGTTAAAGGAAAACGGCAACATCGTCATCAAACCTGCATTGAGCGATTGTGAGCTTATGCAGTATGAACAGGTGGGCACATTAGAAGCGTTTAATACAGATGGTTTGCGCAGTTTGCTGTTCAGCTTTCCCCATATTCCCAATATGAAAGAAAAAACCATGCGTTATCCCGGTCATGCAGCTCTCATTACACAGTTTAAAGAAGCAGGATTTTTTAATGAAGAGCCTATTCCGTTTCATGGTGCGGAAGTATCTCCGCTGCAGTTTGCATCACATTTGCTCATGAAGCAATGGAAGCTGGGTGAAACGGAAAAAGAACTAACAGTAATGCGTGTAATTGTTGATGGGCACACCGGCAAAGACTTTCATCGTGTAGAATATAATTTGTTTGATGAATATGATGAAGCAACCCAAACATCATCAATGGCACGTACAACAGGTTACACCTGCACAGCCGCTGTTCATCTGCTGCACAAAAACATGTTTACACAAAAAGGTGTTTACCCGCCGGAGTTTTTAGGCAAGAATAAAGATTGTTTTGATTTTATAATGCAACACCTTAAAAAAAGAGGAGTGCACTGGATAAAAAGTTAAGTTTAAGTGAACCATAATTCCGGAAATGAATTATGTAAACAGCGTAGTCTGTAATTGATAAACATTAAAAAGCCACACACACCTGTATATGGCTTTATTTGAGCGGATGACTGCTGAAATTACTCACCGATATAACTTTTCCAGCGCTTGAATTGTTTTGTTTGCGGACTTTCAAACGATTCAAACAACAGATAAACAATTTGTTTAAATGAAAAAATAACAGCAGAGCTTTTGCGGATAGCCGTTTTCATAACATTGGATTTATAAATTAAAGATAGCAAGCACTATACCAAATTGCAAGAGTACTCTTCATCATTTTTTTCTTGCTTCAACTACGTGTAACCACGTAATTTTCTCAATTCAATTACGTGTAATTACGGAAAACATTCTTTAATTTGTGGTCAAATCCAATACAATGAATAAAAACATCCTTTGTACACTGTTGCTTTTATTTCTGTCCTTCGCAGCCTCTTCCCAGTCAAAATCGCCTTTTATCAGCATCAAGCCGCAACTTTCTGAAGTTATTAATGACTTTCCCTATAACTATAAAAACATCAGAGGTGAAGCATTGAGTAATGATGAAGCGAATACAAACTATGCTTCAAAAGTGGAAATCAAAGATGCCATTGAAACAAAAATCACATCCTATACCAATCAAAAATACCTGAGCTGGGTGTGGGAATCTGTTTTGTTTCAAACTGAAGAACTTAAAGAATTGCAACGTCGCTATAAAGCGTATTATAATGATATTACAGGAAAAGCACTTTTTAAATCAGGTATTCCATCTCTTATACCCACTGTACCATATAACGCCCCCACAGAACAATTACGCTTTTGGAGCAATCAGTTTCGAATGGATACTGACGCAGTTATGTATAGAAACCTCGTAGTTGATTTAGTAGCCGAGTATATCAATTTTCAATGGACTGTTTACCTGCGTGTGTATGATAAAATGAAAGATGAAGAAATACGACCTTCGGAACGTCATTAAAAAACTGGTACATTACCATTCACTGTATTGCTGTTACGTTTCAGGAATGTAGAAGAAAAACTATAATTGATTCTTCTTATTTAAATTCATCCCTTTATAAAATCCCAGGTCTTCATTCGTCATTAATTTTGTAAGCAGAGCAATTTGTCCTGTATGGTAAGAATAATGTTCTGTAATATGCAGAATAATAGCAATGCCGTTTTTTTCAAAACCCTGTACCATTCTTGTTTTAAGTAAAGACTCTTCATCGTGGATTTGAATTTCTTCAATTACGCTTTTTACAACAGCGCTCAGTTTTTCAAATAACTGTTCTTTAGTGAGTCCCCCTTTAACTGAAAATTCTATATCACGCTCCCGAAAATCCGGTTTGCCGCCTAACGAGGATAACACATACTGCGTCATATTACCACACAAATGCAGTATAAGATTAGCGATAGAGTTAGATGCTTCATTGGGCTTTTGCCACACCTGCTCTTCATTCAATATATCCAGGCATATTTTTACACGTTTGGTATATTCATTCAAATGCCTGCTGCAATCTTTTATAAATTCTTTTTTAATCTTTTCCATTTTTATTTTTTTGGCGCAAAAAAAGTACGCTGAGGTTTTCGCAGAGTTACTCTGCGTGTTCTCCTTATCTCCCGTTCGCTGCGGTTGGCATTTATTTCTTTAACAAAAACAACAACGGAATATCCAATCGTTTCCGCCATGCTTTTTCGCTGTGGTCTTCACCGGGAAAATATTTCGTCATCCAGTTCTTTGCAGTAAATCCTTTTTCTTTCATCACCTCATCTGCCATCTTTTGTAAAGGCGGATACAGTGCATCCAAAGTAGCATCGCCATAATCAAAATAAATTTTATGGGTAGCAGGCAAAGGCAAATGATTCCGCAGATAATTCATAAAAGCTGCAGGTATGGGATTGTTTTGTACTGTAAATATTCCCGGCCAATGTGTACTTAAACAGGCGGCACCTCCAAATACATCAGGGTATTCGCAAATGGCATACATGCTGATGAGCCCGCCCATGCTGCTGCCTGCAATAAATGTATTGGCTCTGTCTGTTTTGGTTGAATAGGTTTTATCAATAAACGGTTTCAGCTCTGTTACTAAAAATTTCAAATACAAATCAGAATGTATTTTTTCACCCTGAAATGCAATTTGTCCGTTTGGGCGTTTAGCATCATACAGTGTATCCTGTTCATATTTTGATAAACGTTCAAAAGGCTTCTGCGGAAAGTAATCGGTATGACGATACTTGCCTCCGTTCCAGACTCCAATTACAATTACATCTTTAATCTTTTTAGCTTTTATTAATTTGCTTACCGTTTCATCTACACCCCATTCCTGTTTGTTCCAGGAGATTGTAGAATCATACAGCATCTGTCCATCATGCATGTACAACACTGCATATTTCTTTTTGGGCGAATAACCTTCGGGCAACCACACATCTACATTTCGTGCCGTTACAAACTGTGAAGGGAAACTATCATGACGAATAATTTTGCCTGATGCCGGCACCTGTATTTGTGCTGATGATTGAACAGCAGTTACAAGACACAGTAAAAAGAATATGTATTTCACTGCAATAAGTTTCGGCACAAGTTCTGTATTTCAGTTCAATAAAAAAAGCGGCTCTGCATCAGCCGCTTGCGTATAAGTCATAATCAATAGTTATTTTTTTACATTACCATCTGCATCCAGTTCCACAATTTCATAACCCAGCTTTTGCAATCCAGGTAAAATTTTTGCCTTATCACCCACCAATAAAATGTTCATCTTATCTGTATTGAGATACTTTTTAGCCAGCGCATTGATTTCTTCTGCTGTAATGTTTTTAAGTACTGCACTTTGTTGCTCAGTAAAGTTTGCAGGCAGATTGTATTCTAAAATACGGCTGATGAATCCTGCTTTCTGAAATGCAGTTTCATACTTGAGTGCATCACGCTGACCGATGGCACTTTTCATAAACGCCATTTCATCGGCTGTAATACCATTGGCTGCATAGTTTTTGAGCTGACTCATAATTTCAATCAGGGCACTGTCTGTTGCTTCTGTTTTAATCGAACTTCCAAATTCAAAAGTACCTGTGTAACTGTCGCCATCAAAACCTGAACCCGCTCCATAGGTCCATCCTTTCTCTTCACGAAGCAGTAAGTTAAGACGGCTGTTGAACGCATCACCCAGCGGATAGTTCATCAATCCTGCTTTGTAAAACTCACCTGCAGCATCATATTTTAAATTGGTAACTGCACCTATACGGAATTCTGTTTGTGCTGCTCTGGGAATATTTACCAGATAGATTTTTGTTTTTTCAATAACCGGTGCAGCGGCAGGTGCAGGAACTGTTACTTTTTTATTGGGTAATTTATTTAAGAACGAAAGCCTGGGTAAAATTTCAGCTTCTGTAATATCACCCACAATCACAACTGTTGCGCCCTGTGAGGTCATGTAGTTATCATAGTAAGATTGAATGTCTTCTAACTTCAAACCTTTTACAGTTGTTTCAGTACCATCTTCACTAATTCCAAGGATTGTATTGCCGTAATTGATTTTTGAAAACACCATGCCTGCAACAGCAGATGGCTGTGATTTCATTTGCTTAAATCCTTCCATCGCCTGTGTTTTAAAACGTTTGAATGCATCTTCGGTAAACTTCGGCATCATCATCCGTTCTTCCAGTAATGCAATGGTGGCATCCAAATTCTTTTTCAGCGTTTGCATTCGGAATGTAATACCATCCTGTCCGCTGAACACGGAAACATTGCTTCCCAGTTTTTGCAAGGCACGGCTCATCGCTTCTGCAGTTCTGTTCTTTGTATCATCATTCATCATGGTTGCAAAAAAATCAGCCAGACCTGCTTTGCTCAAATCATTAGCCTGCAATAAATGACCGCCCGGAATTTTGATGCTCAGTGTTACCGTTGGAATTTCTGTGCTTTGTGCGCCAATCACTGAAACACCGTTATCCATTTTCTTTGTCCAGTAGGCAGGAACTTTAATCACAGGATTGGGACCGTTTCCGGGTTCTTTACTTCTGTCAAATTTATCTTTTGCTTTAATGTATTTTAAACCTGCATAACCGTAATCAGGCGCTTTGTAATTGCTTTTATCAATTACATAATTATCTTCTGCTACTAAATTCTTTTCCTGTCCTTTGGGTACAATGCTGAGTGTTAAACCATGTGCATTTTTAATGTATTGAAAATATACCCGCTGCACATCTTCTTTTGTAACACCTCTGTACATATCCAGCAAGCGTTGCACCTGGTTTGCATTACCTGTAAATGTTTGAAAGGCCGCCAGTTGCGATACTTTACCACTTACACTTTGTAAACCATTAATGAATTGCGATTCAATACCGCCTTTAAAACGTTCAATATCTTCATCCAGCACACCACGTACTTCAAAACTGTCAAGTGCCTGTTTGAATAAGGAATAGGCACTTGCAACGGATTTGCCCGGCATTGGAATAACAAAAAATACAAACTCACCGCTCAGTTCATACAAAGAGCTGTTTACACTCGCCTGCAATGCCAGTTGCTTTTTTACCAGTTGCTGATATAAAATGGAGTTATTACCCTGACCCAGTATTTGCGCCAAACATGCAAGCGCTGCCATATCCTTATGATAGTTAGGTACCGTAGCATATGTTTTTGCAAACAGAGGGAAACGTGCATAATTATCAACATAGGATACAAATCTGGTACGGTCAATTTTGGGAACCATCGGCGGCATTTTAGTTACCTCTGGCCCCCGGGGTATAGGGCCAAAATATTTTTCAACCAGTTTAATAACCTCTTTAGGATTTACATCACCACCAATTGTAAGTGTTGCATTATTAGGACCATACCAGCGCAAAAAGAAATTTTTTAAATCATTTACGTCTACACGGTCAAGGTCTTCTACATATCCAATGGTTAACCAACTGTAAGGATGACCGTAAGGATACATATTCTTTGCAAGATATTCCTGCGCTAATCCGTAAGGCACATTATCAACACGCTCTCCTCGTTCATTTTTTACAGTAGAACGCTGTACTTCAAATTTCTTTTGCGTAACGGCATCTAATAAAAAGCCCATACGGTCTGCTTCCAGCCACAACATTTTTTCCAGTTGATTGCCGGGTACAGTTTGAAAGTAGTTGGTACGGTCACGGTTGGTACTTCCGTTCAAATCGCCACCGGCAGCAGTTACTGTTTTAAAATGCTGTTCATCGGCCACGTTATCACTACCCTGAAACATCATGTGTTCAAAGAAATGTGCAAAGCCGCTTTTTCCGATTTCCTCACGTGCACTCCCTACATGGTACGTTACATCCACATGTACAATAGGGTCGCTGTGGTCTTCATGAATCACCAGCGTTAAACCGTTTGGCAATACATACTTCTCATAAGGAATCACCAGTTCGGTTCCTTTACGAACAACTTTTTCAATCAGCTTTGTTTGTGCAAATGCAGCAGACGTTGCAAATACAAACAGAAAAAAGAGGGTTTTCAATTTCATATGATCGTTTATTTTTTTAATGGAGGCGAAAGTAACAAAAGCAGTAACACATGAGCTTTCCGTTTGTTGAATAAAGTAAATTTTAAGAAAGAAATATTGGGGCTGTTGGCGGTTGTACAACTACAGGCTATTAACCCCGCCCGTCTTCAATGCCCCGCAAAAATGCAGGCGTGGCATTTACGTCTAAGCGGGGCAGCCCGTCATCAACAAATCATTGTTCAGCAAAAAGCCCCTGCAGCGTTTAAATTCCGCAAAGGCTTCAGACGTTTCGAGTAAATTTTAATTAAGCCGCTTTCATCGCAAGCGTTATTTTCTTCTTCGCTACTAAGTTTTGCCACGCCCACATAATGGTAAAGCTCGGAATAAAATCAAAGCCCGGCAGCAACTCTTCCACAAAGTTGAACACACCGCCAAACGCTCCTTTCCATCCACCAAATGTTTTAAAGAAGATGAGTGCTGATACAGGCGCCCAGATAACATCAGCAAATTCACCCAAAAACGGAATGGCGTAGGTTGCGTACCCAATTGCATCCATCAGAACGCAAAACAAAAACGATGATTGAACTTTGTTGTTCATGTTTAATGTTGTTTTAGCAACGGTAAATGAGATTGCAAAATTAATACCAGCGTTGCATGCGGTGACGGAATGACGGTTTAACACAGTTTCTTTAACTTCACTCAAAACCAAAACGATGATACGCATTCTTATTTTTTTCTTTGCCATTACGGTATTACAACCAGCACCTGCCCAGCAACATTATTTTTATCCTAACAGCGGAAGCTTTAACCCCGCTATTCCCACGCCTGAACAGTTTCTGGGTTATCCTATCGGAGCGCAACACACAAGGCATGATAAAATTGTAGCCTACTTTCAAAAGCTGGACGAACTGAGTGATCGCATGACCACACGCATCATCGGTAAAACATTTGAGCAAAGAGAACAGATTACAGCAGTCTTTACATCGCCACAAAATCATGCACGCATTGAAGACATACGCAAAGCACATCTTGCCGGACAAGTTAATGGTAACACAGAAAATATTCCTTTAGTGATTCATCTGGGTTACAATGTTCATGGCAATGAACCCAGCAGCAGCGAAGCAGCCATGCTCACCGCTTATTATATAGTTGCATCGCAAAGTGAAGAAGCAAGCAAGTGGATGAATGATATGGTCATCACTATGGATCCCGTTATCAATCCTGATGGAAGAGATCGTCATACACATTGGGCCAATATGCACAAAGCAGAACCACCTGTTGCTGATCCATTGGACAGAGAGCATACAGAGATATGGCCGGGCGGCCGTTTCAACCATTATTGGTTTGATTTGAACCGTGATTGGTTTCTGGGCACATTTCCTGAAACAAGAAACCGTATTAACTTCTTTCATTACTGGCGTCCGTATGTACAGACAGATCATCATGAAATGGGGACAAACAGTACTTTCTATTTTGATCCGGGCGAGGACGCCAGCAACAACCCCATAGTGCCCGACTATTTGTACAAAACCATTTATCCCTTGTATGCACAATATTTTGCAGCAGCTACAGATAAAATCGGGTCGATGTATTTCACCAAAGAAGCGTATGATAAATTGTATCCCGGTTATGGCAGCAGTTATATTAACTTTTATGGCGGTGCGGGTTTTTTGTTTGAACAGGCCAGCAGCCGTGGTCATGTGCAGGAAACAACTACCATTCCTTTAACCTTTGCTTTTACCATCCGTAATCAGTTTACTGCATCGCTCACTACCATAAGAGCATCACTGGCAGAAAAAGCACAACTGCTCAAGATGCGCAAGCTGTTTTATCAAACCTCTAAAGCACAGGCTGCAGCATCGCCTGTAAAAGGTTATTTGTTTGGCGATGTAAAAGATGCCACACGTACTAAAGCGTTTGTAGATATGCTGCTGCTTCATGAAATTGAAGTGTATGAAAGCGGAAAGCAGTTTTATGTGCCTACCGATCAGGATAACTATATCATGGTGCGTTCGGTATTTGAAAAAGCAATTACCTACATTGACAGCTCGTTTTATGATGCATCAGCCTGGAGCCTTGTACATGCTTACAATCTTCCTTACACAGAGCTAAAAACAGCATTACCCAAAACAAACCGTGTTACAGCTATAAAAGCGCCGGTATATACTGTGAGCAAAAGCAATTATGTATATGTGTTTGAGTTAACAGATTACAATGCACATAAAGCCATTCATCAATTGCAAAAAGGCGGAGCTATTGTACAGTCAGCCTTTCGCCCGTTTGCAGCGATGATTAATAATGAAAAGAAAAGTTTTGGTTATGGATCTGTTGTTGTGCCGGTAAATCAGCAACGCATCAGTATAGATTCATTGTACAGTTTAATGAATAAGGTAAGTGCATCAACCAATATTCAAATACACTCAATCGGTACAGGATATAATACAGGTGGTGTAGATATGGGCAGCAGCTATATGCGTACGCTGCAAAAGCCTGAAGCAGCACTGATCATCGGCACAGGTGTGGCAGCGCCCGAGGCAGGTGAAATCTGGCACTTGCTGGATCAGCGTTTGCAAATGCCCATCAGTAAGATTGATGTATTGAATTTGGGCAGAGCCAATCTCAATCGTTACAACACCCTCATTATGGTAAGCGGTAATTATAATTTGATTGATAAAAATCTGTCTGACAAAATCAAAGCATGGGTGCAAAACGGCGGCACACTCATTACCATTAAAACAGGAAGCGAGTGGGCCATACGTAATGGATTTACAAGAGAGCGATTATTACCCGGTGATAGCAGCAGAACCTTACCTGTACGTCAATTGTATGACAATGCAGTGTACATAGAAGGAGCAAAAGCCATGGGTGGTTCAATATTTAAAGTAGATATTGACACAACCCATCCTATTGGTTTTGGTTTGCACAGTAAAACACTTTCCTGGTACAGAAATGGCTTAACCTTTTTACAATCCAGTTCTAATCCTTACAGCACCGTAGCACAATACACAAGTGAACCGTTAATTGGTGGTTATATTCATCCTACTACGTTGAAGAAAGTAAAAAACAGTGCAGCGGTTTTAATTGGTGCCGAAGGAAACGGCAGAGTTATTTTATTTAGTGATAATCCTAATTTTCGTGGTACCTGGTATGGCAGCAATAAATTGTTTTTAAATGCTCTGTTCTTTGGCGGAAACATGAGTGTGCCAAGTGTGGCGGGAGAAGAATAAGTTAAACCTCCGTGGTTTTATCAACCTCATAATTATATGTCAGACCGGAATCAAAACCACGGAGGTTTATTTTACAGTATCTTTTTCATGCACACACTATTTTCCACGCCTGCATATTGTCCATAATAGGGAATTCGATGATATCCGCTTTTTTCATATAATCGGATGGCTTCGGGTTGTTTCATACCGGTTTCTAAAACAGTTGAGGTATAACCTTCTTCTTTTGCCCATAATTCCAACTCATTCAATACCGCAGCCGCAATGCCTTTATTACGATACTGTGGTACTACATACATACGTTTGATTTCAACACAGGCCTCTTCAAAAAACTTAAATGCTCCACAGGCTACCGGCACATCACTTTCATAAGCCATAATTACATGTTGAATCATATTTATCTTATTGAATTGTGCATAAAAGGAATGATCTGCTCCATCTCGTTCAGCAAGGTCTGCATCCAGCAACCTGACCAATTCAATAAAATGAGGGTGCGAAGAATTTGTTTTTAAAAACGTTAGCATAAGGTATCTTATTTTGTTATTACCACCGTGCCGCCTGAGTCCGGTATCGGTACAAAGCCTGTATTATGTTCTTTACAGAATCTGTTAACCGCTTCGGCAGCACCTTTATAATTGTCATTGTTATAATCATGAACAAAAATATAACCACCACTCACCAATCGGGGATAGAAGTAAACAAGACCTGCATAAATGGGTTCATATAAATCTGTATCCAAACTTACAAATACAAATTGCTCATCCAACCCTTCAGCTGTTTGAGGAAAAAAGCCTTTACGAATCTTGCATTGCTGCGGAAAAGGCATGCGTTGCAGTACAGCTTCGGCTGAAGTATCGGAAAAATCCTGATCACCTTTTGAAAAACCTTTACTTGTTTCATCTGCCACATCACGCTTATCAAAGCCTTCAAATGTGTCAAATAAATAAAAGGTTCTTTTGGAAAAATACTGATTGATATAGCGTGCAAACTTACCTTTATATACACCCAACTCTGCAACTGCTCCCTGTAATTGCTTTTGCTCTATTTCATAACTTACCAATTCTAATGTGGCAAGACGTATGTAATCAAAATAATTATTGTCAATTGTTCTTTTCCGGTATAAATAATCAAGCGAACCGGTAAGTGCCACTTTGTTTTTACGGAGCACACCACCCAGCAAATAGTTTATTGCTTTTGAAATTATACGTATCATAACAGAGCCTTAAAAGTAAATGGATAGCAGGAGATGAACAAAAAAGATGCTTCAGAAAGCCGGCATCTTTATACTGCTCTTCCATAATATCAACACTATTTTAACGCTTGTTTACTTATTTGAATATTGTTAGTTCCGGTGAGTATTACAATACCATAAATCAATTCAATAATTAAATCTTTCTCCAAATGTCAGAACGCAACAACTGGTTTTATAATTCATTCGTTACTGCATCAGCACAACGCAGCAGTGAGCAAATTGCGTGAAATCGGAAAATGATTATAAAACAAAGACAACATGTTACAGAAGTAAGAGAATGGATAATTTGAAATAATGGTTCTACGGGATACCATTCCATGCACTTAAACGTTAGAAACAAAACCTGTGCTGTAACTGAAGGGTTCACATACAGAATCCGAAGTTGATGCATATTAAGTACACTCTTTGTAAGGTACTAAGGTTGTAAATAAAAAGTAAAGCAGAGCCATGCTCCCGGCGGCAACACACATTTACCAAACATTAAAACAATTTGTCTTCCACACAGGCAGCTTCGTACAAATCTGAGATAAACACACATGGAGCATAAAACAGTATACGAGGGTATGAAAATAAAGTATCCGGCAAAAGGATAAACGCCTTCTTTATCTCTTCTCTTTGGGGCTTTTGGCATTACAGCAAAAAAAAACGGCCCGCTGTAGAAACAGCCGACCGTAACGATTGCTTGCCATATAAAAAAATAGTTCTGTAAATTCGTGTTTTAGATTCGAGGCCGTAACTGATTCTTGCCTTAACGATTGCCTGCCATTAAATTACTCATCCTCAAATCTGCTGTAAAAGTAAAATCGGCGTGTATGTTACAAAAACCAAAAACCACCCGTTTTTATGATGGCAAACGGTTTTATCTTCATTAAAACCCTTGCCTGCAAAGGATTTGAGCACAAATTTTTTTTATGGCCAACCGTTTTACAGATGCACTTTTTCACCTTGTACACTCGCTTGAAAAAGCCGAGAAGAGGCATTTTAAACTTTATATAAAACGCAGCAGCGGCAAAGAAGACCTTAAGGTAGTGCAGCTCTATGATGCGCTGGATAAGATGCAGGAGTACGATGAAGAAGTGCTGCTCAAAAAAATTAGCGATAACAGCAAAACCAAACTGGCCAATCTCAAAACACATCTCTACAATGAACTGCTGGCAGCGTTACGACTGCTGAAAACTACTGATAATGTAGACCTGCAGTTAAGTGAGCACCTGGACCATGCCCGCATTCTCTACAACAAAGGATTGAAACAACAGGCGCTGCGTATTATTGAAAAGGCAAAAGAACAGGCAAGAGCCAATCAAAAGTTTAATACACTTGTACAGTTAATTTCACTGGAGAAAAAAATTGAAATACTCCATATTACCCGAAGCAGCACCGATAAAACTCAGGCAATGACGGATGAGGCACTGCAGGTGAGCAGCCATATAGACCGTGTTACAAAATTGAGCAACCTTGCTTTGCTGTTATACCGATGGTATGTAATTCACGGGCATTCCCGTGATGAAGAAGATGAGAAAGACATTAAAGAATATTTTAAACACAACCTGCCAAAAGACATCAGCAAGCTCAACGGCTTTTATGAAGCGTTGTACTATTATCAGAGTTATTGCTGGTATGCCTTTATTCGTCAGGATTTTTTAATGTACTATCGTTATGCCCAAAAATGGGTGAACCTTTACCGCACACACCCGCATTTAACAGCTATAGAAACGGGCCATTATATCAAAGGTATGCAGGCCCTGTTGAACTCACATTTTGATCTGCGCAATTTTAAAGCACACGATGAAGTGCTGGCAGAGTTTGAAGCATATGAAGCCACGGCTGAAGCAAGAAAGAATGACAACTTTCGCATTCACACCTCTATCTATATCAACACAGCACGCATTAACGGCCATTTAATGAAAGGCACTTTTAAAGAAGGCTTAACTCTGGTTCCTGAAATTGAAGAGAAGCTGAATGAATATAGTTTGTTTGTAGATCCACACCGCATTTTGGTGTTCAACTATAAAATTGCCTTGCTCTACTTTGGCAGCGGCAACTATGATAAAGCCATTGATTATGTACACCGCATTATGAACGGACCAATGGACCTACGTATTGACTTACAGTGTTATGCCCGCCTGGTTCACCTGCTCAGTCATTATGAACTGGGTAATTATGACATCCTCGATTCATTAAGCAAAAGTGTACAACGCTTTATGGAAAAGATGAAAAACTTTACCAAAGCAGAAGAGGCATTACTGAAATTTTTGAAGAATAGTTTTGATGAAAAGAATCCGGAAAAGATTAAAAAGGCATTGAATAAGCTACTGGATGAAATCATACATCTTGAAAACAACCGCCATGAAACCAGAGCCTTTGCATATATGGATTTAATAAGCTGGGCTGAGAGTAAAGTAAAAGGTAAAACAATGGAGGAGGTTGTATACTCTAAATACAAAAAGAGTAAGAGAAAATAATAGAAAAGGTTTAGTTTGATGTAAGTCTTACATCTTCATCAACCGTTCTACAGCCTGTTGCAATGTTCTGTTTTTCTTACTGAAACAAAACCGCACCACTTTATCATCTTTACCGTCATGATAAAAGGCTGATACAGGAATAGTAGCCACACCTGCTTCTTTCGTTAATCGTATGGCAAGTTCTTTATCACCCTCATCACTGATGCGTCCATAACTGGCGCATACAAAGTAACTGCCGTGTGTGGTGAGCAAATCAAACTTGGTATTCTTCATCAGCTCAATAAAGTAATCACGTTTTTGCTGCATAAAACGGGGTAATGATAAATACGCATCTTTATCTTTTACATATTCAGCCAGCGCCACCTGTGCCGGCGTAAAACAGGTAAAGCAATTGAACTGATGTACTTTTCTGTACTCTTTCATTAATGCAGCCGGCGCTATGCAATAGCCCAGCTTCCATCCCGTGCAGTGATAGGTTTTGCCAAAGGAGAAACAAACAAAACTCCGCTCTAAAAGCTCAGGATACCTGAGTATACTTTCATGCTGCAATTCATCAAAGATGAGGTGCTCATACACTTCATCACTTATGATAAAGATGTTTGTACCCGCAGTAATGATTTTTAATTCTTCAATATCCTGTTTATCAATTACGCTGCCCGTGGGATTGTGCGGCGAGTTGATGATGATAGCTTTCGTTTTTACATTGATGGTTTGCTTCACCAGTTCCCAATCAATTTTATAATCAGGATAGGTTAAAGGCAGGGGCACGGCCTTTGCACCATTGATTTCAATATTGGGAATATAACTGTCGTATGCCGGTTCAAACACAATCACCTCATCTTCTTTTTGTAAGATGGTGGTGAGTGCGGTGTAAATAGCATAGGTACCACCGGGAGTAATGGTTATTTCTGTATCGGGGTTGATCGTTGCGTTATACAGAAAGGACGCTTTTTCTGCCAGGCTTTCTCTTAAAGCAGGTAAGCCGGGCATGGGAGCATATTGATTGTTACCTCGGCGCATCGCTTCATTTACTTTAGCAATAAGTTCTTCATTCATGGGATAATCTGGAAAACCCTGACCCAGATTGATGGCTTTATGTTCAGCAGCCAGTGCGCTCATTACTGTAAAAATAGTAGTGCCTACATGGGGCAGTTTGCTTTGGATATGCATGAAGGCAAGTTAAGAAAGATATGAAATCAGAGAGATTACCTGAATCAAAAGAATTGAATTAAATTTGATTGTGCAATTAACTTCTAAGGAAATACAAGTTATCAGTGAATACTTCAGTACGCAGCCTGTATTGAAAGCTTTTCTATTTGGTTCTTATGTTCGCAATGAAGCAGAAACATCAAGTGATATTGATATTCTTGTTGACCTTGATTACTCCCAACACATAGGTCTTGGTTTTGTAACGATGAAAGAAGGGCTGGAAAAAAAGTTAAAAAGGAAAGTTGACCTTGTTTCCTCTAAAGCTGTGTCAAAATATATTCTCCCTTTTATTGAAAAAGAAAAGCAACTTATTTATGAAAGAAAAGTTGGGAGATAAGCAACGCCTTCAACATATTTTAGATGCCATTTCAGAGATTGAAACTTACACAAAAAATGTTACGCTGGAAGAATTTCTTGCAAATTCCATGATGCGTTTTGCTTCTGTAAAGCAGGTTGAAATAATTGGGGAAGCCGCAAATATTATTACGAAACAAACCAAAGAACAGTTTTCTGAGATTGAATGGGGAAAGATAACAGGTATGCGGAATATTCTTGTTCATGAATACTTTGGAATTGATGCGGAATTGGTTTGGCAGGTAATTATTGAAGACCTTCCTGTATTGAAAGAAAAAATACAAAAAGTACTGATTCATCCCTAATAATTGAAATACAAAGAGAATAACAGATCTGATTCTGTTTTCTATGACATTTGTCACAATCCCGCAGCTCATTTTTTATAACCTTTGCATAAACATTCGCTCATGGCATCCGCTTTTTCCGAAATCATCAATAGTCAAAAACCCACATTGGTTGATTTTTTTGCTGAATGGTGCGGTCCCTGTAAAATGATGAAACCTATTTTACAGGATCTCAAATCATCTGTTGGAGATGCTGCTACGATTTTAAAAATTGATGTAGATAAAAATCCGAATGTTGCAACTCAGTATGGCATTCAGGGTGTACCTACGCTTATATTGTTTAAAAAAGGAAAGATTGTATGGCGTCAGTCGGGAGTGGTTCCGGCAAAACAACTTCAGCAGCTGATAGAGCAGCATCTAAATTAGCAGCTCATCGTTTTTTAATAGGCTTTGCTATCAGTTCATAGGAATGATCAATCCATTCTTTGATGTGTTTGGCAGGAATACTGCCATCAACAATGATGGTATTCCAGTGCTTTTTATTCATGTGAAAGCCGGGTAACACGGAGCTGTATTGTTCACGAAGTTCCAATGCAAGCTCCGGATTGCATTTTACGTTGAAACGAAGATCTTCTGTATTCAATGGTAATAAAAGAAAGGCTTTGTTATGAACTTTGAACACGAGTACATCAGGACCAAACGGCTGCGTTTCTTCTGCGTTTGGTTTGCTTAAACAATAATCACGGATGAGTTCAATGTTCATTGCTGATACGCTTAGCCGGATGTGTAAATTTATTTTTTATCATTTATGCCCTAACGGCTCAACTTCTTTAACTTCTTTAACGCCTCTTTCAGCTTTCCTAAAAACTCAGGAATCTCTTCTTTACGGCAGGTACCCACACTTAAGCGGTACCACGGAGAATGTTTTGCCGCACCAAATGCATAAAAAGGAACAATAGCAAGCTTGGCTTCATCCAGTAAATACTGTGTTACATCAGCCTGTGTTTCTAATAAGGTGCCATCCGCTTTTTTGGATCCGGCCACATCGATTTTAATGGTAAGATAAATAGCACCCTGCGGTTCTACCACATCAACAGTAAAACCTTCGCTCTTTAATTGATGAAACCCTTTGGCAATTTCAATTAGGCGATAACTGATTTCCTCTTTAAAATGAACGAGATAGTTATCAATCGCCTCTTTTTGCAATAAATATTTTGCAGTAGCCACCTGCTCGGCCATGGGTGCCCATGCACCTACGTGTGAAAGAATGGCTTTTACTTTTGAAATAATCAATTCAGGTCCCAATGCCCAGCCTACACGTACTCCTGTAGCGGCAAATACTTTGCTGATGCCGTCAATAAACACAGTAACTTCTTTCATTTCAGGACGAAGAGTAACAGGATTGTAATGTTTATTTTCGCCGAAAGTGAGTGTCCAGTACATTTGATCGAACATGAGGAATAATTTCTTTTCATGCGGCTGCCTTGTTTTGTTTTCTTCCAAAATCAAATCACAAATTTTTTCAAGCTCTTCTCTGGTGAGCATGGTGCCCGTAGGATTTTGCGGTGTACAGAGGCAAAGCAGGGAAGCACCTTTTAAAAGCGGTTTCAAATCCTCAGCCCGTGGCATAAAATTATTTTCAGGCGTAGCTTCTACTACAATATGCTGCGCATCGTTAAAATGCACATAGTGGTTGTTGTTCCAGCTGGGCACTGCATAAATCACCTTATCGCCTTTATCCACAATAGCACGAAACACGGAATATATTAACGGACGACCGCCACTTGCAATTTGTATTTCATGTACGCCATAGTCTAATCCTTCACGCTCTTTAATAAAAGCTGAAACACTTTTGCGTAATTCCAGTATACCTTCTGCCGCAGGATAAGTAGTATAGCGATGATTGTATGCATCAATAATCTCTTTTTCCAATGCTGCAGGAATAGGAAATACACTGCTGTCAAAATCACCTATCGTAAAATTATAAATACGCTCTCCATTACGGATGCGTTCTTTAATCTGATTGCCCAGTTTTACAATTTCTGAACCCACTAAAGTTTCGGAGAGATATGAAAGTTTCATGCTGTAAATTTTGCGGTGCAAAAGTAGCGGATATTTACAAGGTGAGGTTACATTTGATGTCATAATATGTTCAGGAATTTAGAAACCGCTTTGCAGCAATATGTACATCTTTCACAAGAGCATTTGGAAATGCTTAAGGCAAAGCTTCACGTACAAACGGCACTCAAAAATGATGTACTATTAAAAAGCGGGCAGGTTTGTACTACCGTTTATTTTATAAATAAAGGCGCCGCCAGGCTTACGGATAATGATGAACATATAATTAATCTCTTTGCGCAACATGAATGGATGCTGGAAATCAAAAGTTTCACTTCTCAAAAACCTTCATCATTTCATCTTTCTGTTACTGAAGACAGTGAATTGTTTTATTTTTCGCTGAGCGATTTACATGAGCTCATACAAACATCGCCTGCTTTTTTCCAGCTTGGCAAATTAATGGAAGCAGGGCATGCCAACCTCGTATTTCAAAATAACCGTCTTTCGCCCGAAGAAAAATATGAATTACTACTCCGGCAAAAACCACAATACATTCAACTGTTTCCGGCAAAAACAATTGCATCTTTTCTGGGCATTACGCCAGAAACACTCAGCCGTGTGCGCCGCAAAATTATTTCTTGATCAGAATCAAGTTTATGGCTAAGCCGGATTATTAAGTTTGCTGAACAATCCTTTACAAGATGAATGCATCAGCAAAAACAGGTGTAGCGCTGCTTACAGGTTCCTTTCTTTTAACAGTAACAATGGTACTGCACCCTGCAGGCGGAAGTTTTGAACAGTTACTGAGTGCAACAAGGATGATTGTCATCAGTCATGCTATTGCCATTGCTGCAATGCCCGTTTGTTATGTTGGCTTTAAAGGCCTGTACACGGTAGTAGGCAAGGAAAAATTACTATCACAACTGGCAATGGCATTTGTACTGTTTGCTTTGATTGCCGGAATGCTGGCAGCAGCTATAAATGGATTGGCATTGCCTGTTTTTATAACTCGTTTTGCTGATGCGGATGCTGCTATGATTGAAACACTGAAACCATTCCTGAAATACGGTATGTCGCTCAATCATGCATTTGATTATATTCTAATCGGTCTGCTGTGCTTGGGTGTACTGTTATGGAGTATTGAAACAGTGAAAACAAAAACCTTACCGGCATGGCTTGGCTATTTTGGAATAGGGCTGGTACTTACAGCATTATTATTGCTGGTTTCCGGGTTTGTATTTGTAAATCTGTATGGGTTTCGTGTGTTTGTGTTTGGATTGGTGGCCTGGATTGTGTGGGCTGGTGTACATTTGATAACAACAACAAAAGAATAATGCTTAAATCCATACATCCCAAACTGCCCATGCGTGATAAAAAAATAACACGTCATTATTACATTGATCGGTTGGGGTTTCAGGATATTGGCCAAACTGATTATGAGGCCTACTTAATGTTGGCAAAAGATAATGTAGAACTTCATTTCTTTCTGTTTAAAGAATTGAATCCATTGGAGAATTACGGGCAGGTGTATGTACGCACCAATGCTATTGACGAACTGTATCACACATTGATCAAAAATGAAGTTACCATACATCCTAACGGGCCACTGGAGGTAAAGCCATGGGGACAAAAAGAATTTTCATTGCTGGACCCTGATCATAATTTGCTTACGTTTGGTGAAAGCAAACATTAAATGTTGTTACAGCTTGAAACATACAATCCGAAGTGGAAAATTGAATTTGAACAACTCCGGCAGGTTTTCTCTGAATTACTAAAAGGCATTCCTTCAACAATTGAGCATGTGGGTAGCACAGCCATTCCCGGCATTATTGCAAAACCTATCCTGGATATTGATATTATTCCCGAACAAAAAGAAGCACTTCCTGAAATTTCAAACAGACTGGATGCGGCAGGTTATAGTTCTAAAGGAGAACTGGGAATAATGGGTCGTTTTGCTTTTAAACAAACAACCTTGCTTGTTCCTCTAACAACTGCCGGCAGGAAATGGATGACACATCACCTGTATGTGTGTTTATCAAACAGCCTAGCATTAAAAAATCATTTGCTGTTTCGGGATGCATTACTCAACAATGAGCAACTTGCTCAAATTTATAATCAATTAAAAAGAGAATTGATTACTGAAACAGCAATGACAAGAGAAATATACAATAAGCGTAAAACAGAATTTATACTTTCTGTTTTAGCCGGCAGCGGCTTAACAAAAGATGAGTTGGCAGAAGTGATGGAAGCAAATAAATAATCACTCCTCCACCCGTTCCATGCATTTATACTCATGCTTGAGCAAATCATCATATGCATCTGCTTTTTGAAATAAGTGTTTAAAACTGTTAACTCCTGCTTCGGGTGTAAGATCCAGATCATACACAATCATACTGAGAATTATATTTTCTTTGGCACAGCTCAGCACCAGTCCGTTGCTGTTATAGTTTTCCCGAAGCAAAAACTCATAGAGGGGTTTTATAAATGAAATTTCTCTGGGCAGTAAACACAAATAAGCATCAGCCGCTACAAAATAGTTATCGGGGTTGTAACGAATTACAATTTTAGCGCTGCCTTCTTTAACACTCCACACATTTACGCCTTCACGTGCCAGGCGCACATCTTTGCCCAGTTGTTTTAAAATAGTTTCAATGGTTTTGGCAGCGCCTACAGGTTCATATTCTTCTTTGGGCAACTCCGGCAGTTGCACTTCGCTTCCACAGGCGGGGCAATATTTTTTATTATCAATATTATCATGCAATACCAAAAACTCACAGCTGCTGCACCTTGTGGAAGCAGCTCCTTTGTGCGGCAAATAAATATCCAATGCGGTACGTAAATAACTTTCAGGTAAAGCAAAACCTAAATTATCTCCACCACGAATGATAAACGTGTTTACGCCAATTACCTCACCTTTCATATTTACCAAAGGGCCACCGCTGTTACCGGGGTTGATGGCTGCATCAATCTGTATATATTTTAATCCTTCACGCACACGGTCGGCTTTTGAAACCACCCCTTGTGTAGCCGTGTAGTTTAACCCAAACGGATGACCAATGGCAATAACGGCATCGCCATCTTTTAACTGTGTATAATTACCGAGGGTAATGGTTTTGAGTTGTGTTTGTGCCGGTGGTTGCAAAAAGGCCAAATCATGTTTTTTATCAGTATACCATACACGGCTCATTGTTTTTTCAAACTGCTTACCGGCAATAGTTACTTCTGCATTGCCGTCAATCACATGATTGTTGGTAACAATCAAATCATATTGCTGCAAATAAAATCCTGTGCCTGTGCCGCTTTGTGTGGCAATTTGTATAATGGCATCCTGGTATTGTTCTATAATCTCTTTATTGGTCATAACTATCTGGCTTCAGTATTAACAAACTCCACTTCAGCGGTAAAAGAATGAGTAAAACTCAACAGTGAATCGTATTTTAAGTTTTCTGTTTTGAAATTGATTTGGGGAAATTTATTTTTCCAGCTTTCAACAATGGCTTTTATGAGCGTCTCTATCTGTTCTTTATAAAACATCTGTGTGCCGCTGTTGTACAATTCTTCTGTATAACCCAGCTCCCTGAAAAAATTGCTGTAACGTATGCGCATTAAGAGATGATAAAGCTCGGTGATGGGTTTGGGCAGGCTAAAGTTGTATTGACAGTAAGCCAGGCCGTACTCACTTACCTGCTGTGCAATCTGCGGATGTGCATTATCTCTGTACCAAATCATATTTTGATTGGCATTATAAATGGTATCAGCAATTGTTTTTTGTGTTTGTGGTATTGTTATGGCAAAGGTGTGCCTGCTGCGAAAGAGATAGGGAAATACTTCCTCTTTTGTTTTTGCGGCTATTTGCTTAAATGCCGTGAGCATAGCTTTGTTTTTTTCAGGAACCGGCTTATCATCTTTCGCAAAATAATTAGCCACAATATCTTCCAGGTCATACAGCAATCTTCCCTCCGGTACAATTAAATAATCAATACGGTATGCCAGATTAAGCAGAAGATGAGCAATACCGCCGCTCAGCTTTTCTGCATCCAGCGGTTCTATTAACTGAAGAGTTTCGTTAATCCATTGCTGCAGGTATTTGTATTTAATTTCTTTTTCTGTTTCCGGTATGAGCTCAATATGTGCCGTATCAACCGGCAGCAGCGCCGCAAAATCCTGCACCAGTAAATCGTCCTGTTTATCTGCCCTGGTTGCCAGCTCTTTTAATGAGTAGTATAATTTATTGGGGTTAGCACTTTGAATATCTGAGTCAAAACGCATGCAGAGGGTGTCGTTTTTCAAAGCATACCTGCTGTAGTATAAATTAAAGTTCTGCTCCAGCAAGCGGCGCATTACAGGTACTGAGGTTTGTTTCATAGCTGCCAGCGATACTTCTGCGGTTAAAGATGAAGCATTGCAGCGGCCACGAACAACTTTGCTGCCCTGGTACAATTCAAATTCAATATCATCGCCTCTTTTTACAGCCGTTACATTCTGAAGTGCATCATCCCGCAGGTAATCAAAAAAGCTGAGGATGCTCTCGTGGTATTTTTTGTCTTTAAACAGGTTATCAGCATCGGTCCAGCGGCGGGTTTTTTCAACGGTTTTATTGTTATCGCTGTAACGTCCAAAACGGATGTGAGGCGCAGCAGGCACCGGTGTTTCTTTCTTTTTTCCCCAGCCAAACAGCTTATCCAGCATACTAAAAATTTATGAGGGTCGAATGTACGGCATTTTCATTGCCGTGCTTTGAGGAGGTTGATAATTTAACCCTTATCTTGCACGGGTCAGAAGCCGTTTTTTTTTATCTTCCAACGAAAATTTTTACTGAACCATGAAGTTTATCGTTTCCTCATCAGCCTTACTCAAACAACTGCAGCAGATTAATGGTGTTATTAATGCCAATACCGTGCTTCCAATACTGGAAGATTTTCTGTTTGAAATCAATAAGAACAAACTCACCGTTGTAGCTACTGATTTGGAAACGGTGATGAAGATTCACATGGATATTGAAGCAAAGGACAGTGGCCGTGTGTGTATTCCTGCACGTATTCTGATGGATACATTAAAAAACCTGCCGGATCAACCGCTTACGTTTAACATTGATAAAAACTTTGGTATTGAAATTACCAGCGATAGTGGAAAGTATAAAGTGATGGGTGAAAATCCGGATAACTTTCCGAAAGAGCCTGTGGCTGATGATGCTACAAGTTTTACCACCACATCAAGTGTATTGGTACACGCCATCAACAAAACCTTATTTGCAGTGAGCAATGATGATTTGCGGCCGGCCATGACGGGTGTGTATTTTGAGCTGGATAAAAAGGGTTTAACCTTTGTTGCCACAGATGCACATCGTTTGGTGCGTTACAAACGTACGGATGTGAGCTGCCCCAAAGCAGAAAACTTTATTGTGCCTAAAAAACCATTGAACTTATTAAAAACGGCGTTGCCTGATAATATGGATGAGATTACACTCTCCTATAACAGCAATCATTTATTTGTAGTACATGGTACAACAGAGCTGGTGTGCCGCCTCATTGATGCACGCTTCCCGGATTATAAAGTGGTGATACCGGCTGATAATCCTTACAGTATGGTGGTGGGCCGCAATGATTTTCAGGGCGCACTTCGTCGAGTGAGCGTATTTAGTAACAAGAGCACTAACCAGGTGGTATTAAGCATCAGCGGCAGTGAGTTGCAAATGGCAGCACAGGATGTGGACTTTAGTTTTGAAGGTAACGAGCGTATGAAATGTTCTTATGATGGTGAGGATATGCAAATTGCATTCAATGCTAAATTTTTAGTGGAAATGCTGGGCGCAGTAGAAACAGATGAGGTAAAGATGGAATTGAGTACTGCTACCAAAGCCGGCTTAATTAAACCAACAGAGCAGAATGAAGGTGAAGATGTACTGATGCTGGTAATGCCGTTGATGCTGAATCAGTAAACATGAAAGAAAAAACAGTAGAGGAAGTCCTGCAATACAAGCGGGACTTTTTAATTTTAATAATATGAGTTATCAGCCCCTCACCACTTTTACCAATTATATTGATGCCCATCTCTGCCAGATGCATCTGGAAGAAGAGGGCATCAACTGCTGGCTCAAAGATGAAAATACAGTCACCATCGATCCCATTCTTACCAATGCCATTGGCGGCATCAAGCTGATGGTGCATGAATCACAACTGGAACGTGCTACCGACCTGCTGCGCATCATGAAAAATAAAGAACATAAAGCTAGCCCCTGCCCCAACTGCAACTCGTTGAATGTGGAATTCATTGTTTCCAATCGCAGGGCCGGTAACTGGATTAGTGCAATTACCACTTTTGTACTGGGTGATTTTGCCATGGCGCCGCACAAAGTATTTCATTGTTTTGATTGCGGATGTGAGTTTGATGCCCCGCCAGAAAAAGAAGATTCAACAGCATAACCGCTGTCAGGCTCCTTCTCCGTAACTTTCCTTTTTAAAATGATTGCTTTATGCTGGAACGCTTTCTGGATTTCTGGAACAACATCAACACCATGCAGCGTTTGTTTACTGTACTGGCGCCGCTCATCTTTTTTTGGTTGCTGGAGTATGTCATTCCTATGTTTACGTTTGACAAAAAATATAATAAACTGCGGCACACAGGTATTAACCTTGTTTTTTTAGGCACTTCGTTTATTGTAAATATTCTGCTTGGTGTTCTTACTGTGGGTGTGAGTAAATGGGTTGCTGAACATGAAATTGGTTTCATGAACCTGGTACAAATGCCGTTATGGGCACAACTTCTTTTTACCCTGTTCATTATGGATTTATTTGCACAATACATTCCGCATTATCTGATGCACAAAGTAAAACCGCTGTGGCGTTTTCATGTAGTACACCACAGTGATACGCATGTGGATGTGAGCACGGGTACCCGTCATCATCCGGGTGAGTGGATTATTCGTGAAAGCTTTACCATAATTGGAATAGTGTTAATGGGTGTGCCTGTTGGTTTGTATTTTATGCACCGTAGTTTTCAGGCACTCTTCACCTATTTTAATCATGCCAATATTCAATTACCGAAGTGGCTCGACAGAACTATTGGTTTGGTATTTGTGTCGCCCGATATGCATAAGTTTCATCATCATTACAAACGCCCATGGACAGATATGAACTTTGCCAACAGCTTTTCCATTTGGGACAGATTATTTGGCACCCTCGTGTATGACGATACAAAGAAGATTCGCTACGGCATTGATACACTGGATGATTCACTTGACGAACATGTAGGCTTTCAAATGAAAGTTCCCTTTGATTTAAGTGTACAGGTAACAAGGCCGGAAGAGGAAGGAACTGCCAAGACCTGACAGGTTGAGTATGTTCAACCTTTACTATTTTAATCAGATACTACTTCATTCAACAACAAACCTGTCAGAGTCTGCTATAGATAAACGAAATTTTATTTGACACTGACAGGTTATGAACTTAGTGAAACTTAATAAGTGAAGTCATAGATAATGTTTGGCTCAACCTGTCAGGTCTGCTGGTTTATTAAGAATAAATAGCTGTGAGATTCTGTGCTTTCATAACAAATCACTTAAATGAACTCAAATAACCAGCAAGCAATTATACCTGGCGAATTGTTTCATATTTATAACAGAGCGGTTGGAAATGAATTGTTATTTGAAACCGATGCCGATTATACTCATTGGCTGGAACTAATTAAAAAATACCTGTTACCTGTTTGTGAAATACATGCATTTTGTTTACTACCCAATCATTATCATCTTCTGATTAAAGTGCACCAAACCACTGATGCAGAAGTTTTTTCAAAACAGATGTCACATGCTGCAAATGCATATGTTAAATGGAAAAACCTCAGAACAGTAAGAAAGGGCAGTTTGTTCATGACACCTTTTAAACGAAAACATATTACAGAAGAGAATTATTTAACATGGTGCTTATGGTATATACATCGAAATCCATTGCATCATGGCTATACAAAAGATTGGCAGTTGTGGAAATATTCGTCATATCAGGCTTATTATTCTGATAAACCAACCCTAATGAGCAAGGAATTTTTTATGAATTTATTCGGAAGTAAAGAGTTGCTGTTGAAATACCATGAGATTCAGTCGGCGGATGAGGGCGTCATTCAAAGATTAAGTCTTGAATAGTACTTGATTGGGACCTAACTGGTTAAGGTGAGTCGTTCAGTTTATTCGACGCTGACAGGTTTGTTACTGAAACATATAAAGCTTAATTGAAATATAACAGTTTGATGGTGCTCAACCTGTCAGGTCTTGGTTACTTTCCTTTTTCTTTCATCTTCCCCTCCCTCTCGTCTTTTGCTTTTTTCCATATACGAAATAGCATCTCATTGTCCTTAAGTGCCTGCATTAATCGTTCGCCCGGGGACTTTGATAACCAGATTTTCAATTGAAGCTGCTTAATATGTTTGGGCGTATCGTTCATTTTAAGAGATTAAAGGTATTTAATTGAAGCGCCTGAACCCAGCTTGCTATATATTTTTTATCAATTGTATTTGTTTCCCAAAGTTGAATAATATCATCCTGTTGAATACCGCTTTGAAATTCCTGAATCCATAAAAGTTTTGAAATGAGTAAGTCTTCCTGAGAAACTACAAACACTTCCATTTCCGCCATTTTAACTTTTTGCCGTCTTAAAAACTCATTTCTCCTGTACTCGTCATTTTTCAAAATCACAAAATCAGCTTTAAATCCTGACGCATGATCAATGACATTGAACATTGACAGATGATTTACCGCTTCTGTAACGGCATCACGATCACAATAATATTCTCCTGAAAAATGCGCAACAAAACTCTCTATATCCTTGGGCTGTAAATGAACTACAAAATCGAAATCACGGGTAGCTCTGGGCAGTGTATAAACACTCATAGCCATACTTCCTGACAGCATATAGGGGATGTCATGCGTGTTGAAATACTGAATTATCTTTTTCAAAAACTCAAACATGCTTGCTGTTTAGGAAACTAAGTAACAAAAATTATTCTACTGACCAAAGGCAGGATTACACCACCACCAGCTCATAAAACTTTTCCGGCTGTAAATACTTATTGGCCAGCTCTTTTAATTCTTCTGCACCAATGGTTTTGATCGTATTTACTGAGTTATAAAAATAATTTTCATCCAGACCGTTGAGGATTAAATTTTTCCAGCGGCCAATGATATGAAATGGTCCATCCAAATCGCCCAGTATGGTGCCTATTAAATAATTCTTCACCAGTTGTAATTCTTCTTCATCTACCAATTCATTGCGCAGCACTTCCATTTCATGATACACTTCATGAATGGTAGCTTCACACACATCTCTACCAGCTTCGGTACTTATCATCCATGCAGTAGTGGATATATGATTGAGCACATACGAATGAATACCGTAGGTATAGCCTTTGTCTTCACGGATATTACTCATGAGCCGTGAACCAAAAAACCCGCCGAACAACGTATTCAACACCTGTACTTTTTGAAAATCCGGATGATGACGGTTAGGGAATGGCTGTGCCAAACGAATAGCACCCTGCACCCCTTTTTCATCATTGATGATTCTGTATTTCTTTTCAGCTGCTGGTGTGAGGGGGTGAATGATTTCTTTTGAATGATTTTGGTTGAGTGGAAGTTGACCAATGGTGGCATTCAACTGCTGTTCAAAATCAGAAGGCAATAAACCACCTGCAAAAATTACACAACGTCCGTGGGTATAATATTCTTTGTAATAAGCAAGAAGCTGCTCAGTAGTTAATGCATCATAATCAGCTGCATTGCTGTACACACCATACGGATGATTCTTACCAAATACATATTCATCAATCAATCTGCCGGCAACAAAATCACACTTTTTTAAGTTTACACTTAGTCGTTGCTTGGCATTCTGTCTGTAAATATCCAGTTCCTGTTGCGGATACAAAGCATCTGTAATCAACTCGGCTATCACCGGCAGGTGGGTACCCAGATGACGATTGATGCAGTGCAACACAATATTGGCTGTTTCGTTATAACAACCTCTGCTTAAATGCGAACCGTAATAATCAAAGTGCTCATTGATTTGAAATGCTGTTTTACTTTTGGTGCCGTTCTTCAATAAAAAATTAGTTGCTGCTGCAATATTGTTTTGCTGCTCATACCAGTTGCCTGCAAAAAACACCAGCTCTACACTCATCACTTCCTGTGTGCCGGCATTAACGGCATATACTTCTACTCCGTTATCTAAAACAAATTTTTGAGTTTGCTTCAGTTTTAAATCAAACTCCGTGGCATCTTTGATTAAAGGTGCTTTTTTTCTGTTGAGTTGTTGTGCTGCTACGCTCATGTTCAGTTATTTCAAATAATATCTTATAAATGGATTGTTAATCATCAAACGTGAAGAATGATGTATAGTAATGATTCGCACTGTTTTTGAATACAGCCTGTAAATAATTCTGAATTTGTAAACCAGAATTTCTTTTATTAAAGGGTTTGAAATTTCTTTTACTATTTTACCCCTCTCCGGATATTTTGCCAGAGAATCAATTTTGGAAATAAACTTTTCCATAAGCATCTCAGCATTTTGAACAGAATCTTCGGAAACATAGTTGTATATGCGCCACATATCTTTTTGAGCCTGCCTGCTTATTTTGATTTTGACCATCCCCGGATTTCTTTTTTAAATACTTCCCAGTCTTTTTCCCGACCCTCTGCGATATCTTTTAAACCCGTTTCAATTTTATACATTAACATGAGTTCGTTTAAAAGCTTTTCAGAAGAATAGTTTTTAGGAACAGAGGTTACTTTTTCCTGAATTTTTTTTACTGTAAGCATGAATTTATGTATTACTTAAAGTTAAGAATTAATTTTTGGCCAAATAATACAATGTATTGCTGTTGCTTTCGTCAAAAATTTTTGTACACTCTTCCCTCAGTTCTGCTGCTGTAATGCTCTGGTATTTTTCCAGTTCATCATTCATCAGTTGGGCATCACCCAGCAGTTCATACATCGCCAAACTGTTAGCCCTGCTCATGACGCTCATATCTTCAAATAAAATAGTACTCTCGGTTTTGTTCTTCACCTTTTGTAATTCTTTTTCATCCACAAGGTTCTCCGTAAGCATTTGCACCTCTGCATTAACGGCTGCTTCTGCTTTTTCAATGGAAACGCCTTTTACCAGTTTTCCTTCAATGGTGAGCAGGCCTGCATCAATACTGCCGAAATGATAGCAATCCAGATTGCTGAACAATTGCTGCTCTTTTACCAATCGCTGAAACAAACGGCTGCTGGCACCACCGCCCAAAATATCTGTTATGAGATCTGCCACATAATACCCTCTTTCCAACCGGCTGCTCATGTGCCATGTTTTTACAAATGCATCAATGGGCACATCAGCTTTTACTTCCATACGTCTTGCAGCAGTTTGTAGGGGCTCCTGTGCAATGCTGCGCATATATTTTTCGCCTGCAGGAATAGAGCCAAACCATTTTTCCGCCAATTTCAACACTTCATCTGTATGCACATTACCTGCTACTACAAGTATGGCATTTGATGGATTATAATGCTTGCGGAAGAAATTTTTTACATCCTGCAGTTGGGCTTCTTCAATATGTTTGAGCTCTTTACCTATCGTCATCCATTTATACGGATGCACTTTATAAGCCATCTCCCGCATTTTAAACCACACATCACCGTAAGGTTTGTTGATGTAGTGTTCTTTAAATTCTTCACACACCACTTTGCGCTGCACGTCCAGACTTTTTTCACTAAAGGCCAAACTCAGCATCCGATCACTTTCCAGCCAAAATGCCGTTTCAATATTTTCTGCAGGCAGCTGGCAATAGTAGTTGGTTAAATCATTGGTGGTATACGCATTGTTTTCACCACCGGCCAGTTGCAGGGGATCATCATAATCAGGAATATTGATGCTGCCGCCAAACATGAGATGTTCAAACAAATGTGCAAAGCCTGTTTGTGATTCCTTTTCATCACGGGCGCCCACATCATACAGAACATTTACAACGGCCATAGGTGTACTGGCATCTTTGTGTATGAGCAGTTTTAAGCCATTGCTTAAAACAAAACGTTCAAATTGTGTCATTGAAAAAATCCTTTCTTTGAGAGGAACAGCAAATTTCGGGAAACTTTGGCTACAAATACCTGAATTAACAAAGAGGAACGCAAATACTTTTGCTTTATGTAACCCTGCTGAACTTGGCGCTGCTGCCAACAACTCACTACATTTTTATTTAAGGATACTGCCCACTTTCAATTCAAACAGCATGGGCTGACTGTTTCTGAATACAATAATTTTGAGCCGCTCCCCATGGTTTTGCAGCATGGCTTTGTATTGTGAAATATTATTGCTGAAGTTACTTTCAATACCAAAAATGATATCACCCGGCTGAAACCCTGCTTTTTCAGCAGGTGAGCCCTGCTGTACTTCCGTTATCTGCACCTTGCCATCAATAAAATAAAAATTCATGCCCGTGTAGCTGTAATCAAACGGGTCACGAATATGCGTATTGGGTGTAAGATGAAACGTACGCTCCGGGTAGTTGAGCACAATATTAAATCGGCGCAGCAAATCACTGCCCAGCAAGCCCACCAGCGACGGATAATTAAACACGTTTACAGAATCATCATAAATATGCACCGGTACTTTTTTAAACTTGTAGGGACCAATCTGCATACTTTTAATGGTTGACAGCCGCATGGAAATTTTTCCAACCAATCCTTCCACCTGTGTACTCACCACTTTACGCCGGGGGTTTAAGAACACACTGTCTTTCATAAACTGCTCACTAAACATTAAACACAAACCGGCACCCGTATCAAAATAAAAATTACTCAGGTAAGAACGTTCATCAGTTATTTCATGACGGGTAACCGGAATACTGGTGAACATAGGATTCAAAAATGTTCCGTTTCTGTTGTATTTGTATTTGCCGGGTGCATATACATTAATTACCTGTTTGTCATAATCAATATTTACAATGTAGCGGCGTAAAAAACTGTAACCAATGATACCGTCAATTCGCAAACCGTATACTTCAGTAAGAATCTGGTAGTCGTTTATATGAAAGTCAAGATGTTCTACATCCAGACCTTTAAAGTGCAGTGTACCATTATTATAAAACTGAAGATTGCGTACGCCGCCTATACCTTTTACCGTTTTAGCACTGGGTTCCAGTTTTAGTTTATAATAAAGCGCCGTAAGTGTATCCAGCGAAATTCCGCCGCTGCCGGTGTCCAGAATAAAGTTGAGTGTATCGCCAAAATTATCAAGTGTGGCGTGGAGTATAACAATCCCTCCCGTGAGCTGCTCAAATTTAATACTGCTGAGCAGGCGGGCCGGCGGCGGCTCCTGTGCACGTACCTGTGCTGTATTTACAAGAACTATCAGCCAAAAAAATGCAAGCACCCTAATCATCATTTTACAAAGTAGTTGAATTTCATCAGTAATGACAATAAAATATACCTAAACGCTTCGTGGCTGATGTGGGCGGTAGCTGTACTTTTGCAGAAGAAGAAAAGAAGGGTATGTAGCCGGCAACCGGAATACTATGCAGCTGCCGTGGCGTCGCACTCTTGTACTAAAGACTCTTCACGCAGCACGTATGAACCTCAATGATCTTTACAGCAAAGCACTGGCATTTGAATTCTTAACTGTAGAAGAAGGCATGCACCTGTATGAGCATGCGCCTTTAACCGAGCTCATGTATGTGGCCAATGAAATGCGTAAAGTACATGTGCCGCACGGAAAAGTTACCTGGCAAATTGATCGCAATGTAAACACCACCAATGTGTGCATTGCTAATTGTAAGTTTTGCAATTTCTTTCGTGTGCCCGGTCATGCTGAAGCTTACATTACTGATATTGATACGTACAAAAAGAAGATAGAAGAAACCATACGCTGGGGCGGCGATCAATTGTTATTGCAGGGTGGTCATCATCCGGAACTGGGATTGGACTTTTATACCACATTATTTAAACAACTCAAACAACTATATCCCGCAATAAAGCTGCATGCACTGGGCCCGCCCGAAGTAGCGCATATTACCAAGCTGGAAAAAAGCACACACCGGGAAGTGCTCACTGCGTTGAAAGAAGCCGGCATGGATTCATTGCCCGGCGCCGGTGCTGAAATACTGATTGACCGTGTGCGCCGCCTCATCAGCAAGGGCAAGTGTGGCGCACAGGAGTGGCTGGATATTATGCATGAAGCACATAAGCTTAACATTACTACCAGTGCTACCATGATGTTTGGTCATGTAGAAACCATACGAGAGCGGTTTGAGCATCTGGAAAAAATTCGTGAAGTGCAGAGCCGCAAGCCGGAAGAAGCAAAAGGATTTTTAGCATTTATACCGTGGACGTTTCAGGATGTAGATACCTTGCTGGCAAAAATCCGTGGTGTACATAATTTAACCACGGCTGATGAATATGTGCGAATGATAGCACTCAGCCGTATGATGCTGCCCAATGTAAAAAACATACAGGCCAGCTGGCTCACTGTGGGTAAGCAAACGGCGCAGATTTGTTTACACGCCGGCGCCAATGATTTTGGCAGTATTATGCTGGAAGAAAATGTAGTGAGTGCTGCAGGAGCACCACATCGTTTTACATATAAGAGCATACAGGATGCCATACGTGAAGGCGGTTTTGAACCACAACTCCGCACACAGCAATATGAGTGGCGTGAGCTGCCGCAGATGATAGAGGAGCAAGTGGTGGATTATTAAGCTTAAGGATAAATAGCGGAACAGTTACAGCTGCGCTATGGCCGGGCAGGAGATGCAGCAAGCCCCACCAACGAAGGATGAACGAAGGATGAACGAAGGATTGCCGACTTTTCTTTATCTTAGAAAGCAATTTTAAAAGCACCTGTATGGCACAATCACGCTCCAATGTTATAACACGAGGTTTACAAGGACAGTTAGGCAAACAACTTGTATTTAAACAATATGGCAAGAAAACGGTAGTAAGCCGCTACCCGGATATGAGCCGTATTAAGCCCAGCAGTTTACAAAAAGAAAAGCGAAGCCGTTTTGCAGAGGCGGTGGCTTATGCCCAACGCATAAATAATGACCCCGTATTAAAAGCACAGTACAGGCAGAAGGTGAAGAAAAAGCAAACCGTGTATCATTATGCACTGCAGGAGTATCTGAAAAAAGAGCAGCGCCCTTAAATACAGCGGCTGCAGTTGTAAAAATAAATTGAAAATTTATTATATTGGCAGGAGCAATTAAAGATGAACACTCCTGCTATTACTTATACAGTAACGGAACACCGTGGCCGCAGCCGCATACTGATACAGTTTGCACACAATCAACAATGGAATGAACGAATACGCAAAGTGCCTGATGCAAAATGGAGCAGCACGTTAAAAGGATGGCATATACCCGATACAACGGAGAACCGTAAGAAATGCGGGCTGGCAGTGCAAACCGACCTGGCCGTGGTACAACAAAAAGTAATTGCCTCGTCTGCTAAACTATCGGCCAACAATAAAGAACAACTGCTGCTGTTTGTTGAAAAGCTGGCATTAAAGAAATACAGCCGAAGTACGATGCAAACGTACCGCAATGAGTTAACACAACTTTTAATACAACTGGGCGATGTGCAGGTGCAGGATTTAACACCTGAGCATTTGAAACGCTATATGCTGTATTGTGTAATGCAATTAAAACTTTCTGAGAACACCCTGCACAGCAGGCTGAACGCTTTAAAATTTTATTATGAGCAAGTACTGCACCGAGACAAGTTTTTTTGGGAGATACCCCGGCCCAAAAAGCAGCAGCAATTACCGAAACATTTTAACCAGGATGAGATTGCACAGATCATTAAAGCTGCGGGCAATATGAAACACAAAACGATGCTGATGCTGGCTTATGGCAGTGGCTTGCGAGTAAGTGAGGTGGTACGGCTGAAGGTGCGAGATATTGACAGTGCACGAATGTGTATTTTAATACAACAGGCCAAGGGAAAGAAAGACCGTATTGTTAGGTTAAGTCCTGTATTACTTGTGATGTTAAGGGAATATTGGCAAAAAGTAAAGCCCCCGAGAGAAGGTTATTTATTTGAAGGGCAGGTAAAAGGCGAACCTTACAGCACCCGGAGTTTGCAACTTGTATTGGCAGCTGCAAAGGAGAAAGCGGGTGTTTTAAAACCCGGAAGCATCCATGCCCTGCGGCACAGTTTTGCCACCCATTTATTAGATAAGGGAACGGATGTATTTATGATAATGAAGTTGCTTGGGCATAACAGTGTAAAGACAACGATGCGTTACCTGCATGTAACAAACCGTGATCTTTTAGGGGTTATGAGCCCGCTGGATGATTTGAGTTTGTGATACAACTGATAGTTTTAAAAAGAAGTTTTTGTGACTGAGGTGGCGAAGCTATGCCCTGAAAAGCGAAAGTTTGTGTGGTTGTATTTGCGAAAGTTTTAGGAGATAGAACAATATTTTTAAATCATTGAAAAAGAGCCAATTGCTTAAAAATGCGAAAGTTTCAGGACTTGTAAACTTTCGTATATTTATGCGTTGTAAGCAACCCT